>CABEDY010000609.1_pt1 | contig 12939 bp, 12 predicted proteins | sample 3423171 | NCBI WGS metagenome assembly CABEDY01 (sample SAMEA5534333, study PRJEB31848) | metagenome | biome: tundra; feature: field; material: soil | place: USA | collected 2013-05 | depth 0.15 m | reverse complement strand
GATGGCGCCATCGATCTCCTGATCACTGACGTAATCATGCCCGGCATGAGCGGGCGGAAAATGGCCGAGTGCATGCTGAAACACCGCCCGAGGATGAAAGTGCTCTATGTTTCCGGTTACGGTGAATCGATGGACGCGGAGGCCGCTTTCCTTCAAAAACCCTTCACCACCGATGAGCTCGCGCTCAAGATCCGCGAGGTTCTGCGGGAGAGGGAATGAATCGGGCCCGCTGGCATGACTTTCGATTTCTACTCTTTCCGGTTCGTGTTCTCGGCTCTCGATCGGATCGTCTTTCCAACCGGGCAGCCTGGCAACATCCTGCGCGGCGCCTTCGGCAACGCATTCCGTGGAATTGTCTGCTCGCCCGATTGTCTCGGAGCGCTTCAGTGTCCCACTCGGGACTCTTGCGATTATGCGCGCATCTTTGAACCGGCTTCCGCAGCGAGTGGACCGAGCGGCCTTCGGGATCAGCCCCGGCCGTTCGTTTTCCGCGCGGCGTATCTGGATGGAAGAACCATCCAACCGGACGAACGGTTCTGGTTTGATGTGAACCTGTTTGAGACTCAGAATCCTCCACTGGAGTCCTTCGCGCTAGCGATCGGGCGGTTGGCGAAGGACGGCCTGGGTCCACTTCGTGGCCGGGCAAATCTGGTGTCGGTGGAGCAACGTCCGATTTCGGTTTCACTCGACCCGAACCCAGCGGAAGCCCGTAATCTACACGTCGAGTTTGTCACGCCAACCGAGTTGAAGAATGACAACCAATTGGTGGAACGGCCCGAATTCGATGTGTTATTCGCGCGGGCGCGCGATCGCGTAAGCACGCTTCGCTCCCTGTATGGCGCGGGTCCCTTGGAAATTGACTTTCGAGCAATGGGCGAACGTGCAGCCGCAATCCGGATGACACGCTGTGAATTGCGCCAGGTGGAGGCCGAGCGGCGCAGCAGCCGGACCGGGCAGGTGCATGGGATTGGCGGGTTCGTGGGAGTGGCGGATTACGAAGGCGACCTCGGCGAGTTTATCCCGTACCTGGACGCCGCACAGTGGACCGGCATTGGCCGCCAGTGCTCATGGGGCAAGGGGGAACTCCGCGTCCGCGTAGCGCAAGCCTCCGGCTTGCCAACTGGACAAGCCGGAGACTTGCCCCACTAAATCGATGAATCGGAAGGACTTTTAATCGGATCGCTAGCGCTCTCGGGGGAATCTAAGGTGTAGTGGGACTGGAAGGTTAAGAAAAACTAGGGATTGTCTTTTACAGATGTAATTGGTAGGCTGTATGAATAGGCAGTTCGGAGGTTGAAGTGTATCTCTTCCCATCCAGGGAAAGGAGTGTTTTGAGGTTAACTCTGATAGGCTTGATCGCCGGTGTTGTAAGCATTGGCTTTGTAGGCGTCGGGATTGCGTTCGCGGAGCCTTCTAAGCCACCGGTTCCCGAGGACGAAATGGTGAGTCGGTACATCGATGCCACCCAGCAGCAGCAGAGTGCGTTGCGCGGCGGAACGATGGAGGTCGACATTGACGCTAACGTCCCCAATATGAAGACGCGCGGCAAGTTGCACGCGTTGAAGAGCATATCGAAGTCAGGCAAGATCATCTACCATGCGCTGGGTTTCAGCGGCGATAACAGCGTGAAGACCGAAGTCATCGCGCGTTATCTCAAGGCCGAGGTCGATGCCGCGCAGGATGGCCAGAATTTTTCAATCACGCCCGAAAACTACAAGTTCAAGTACAAGGGCGTGGAAGAGCGCGACGGCCGCGATGTCTACATTCTTCACGTTACTCCGCGGCACAAAAAAGTTGGATTGTTCAAAGGCGAATTGTGGGTGGACAGCCGAACTTATCTTCCGGTTCGTGAGTCCGGATCGTTTGTGAAGACGCCCTCCATCTTCCTGAAGAAAATGCAGTTCGTTCGTGTGTATGACATCCAGAACGGTGTCGCGGTTCTGCAACGGATGGAAAGCAAAGCCGAAGTCCGCTTCATCGGACCTGTTGAGCTGAATGTCAACTACTTCAAATTCTCCAAGGAAGAGCCGGACGCCGTCGCGGGCGCAAGCGACCCGCAGCCGTGAATCTGTTTGGTTGTGGGGCAGGATGGTATCCTGCGCGTGGGTTGGCAACCCGCGCTATTCTTAGAAGAAAGGCATCCTAAGCTCTAGAGGGTCCATGCGAACTTTATTCCTGAATCCACCTTCCTTCGAAGGTTTCGACGGTGGCGCGGGCTCGCGCTGGCCGGCTTCCCGCGAGATTGAATCGTATTGGTATCCGGTATGGCTGTGCTACCCGGCCGGGATGCTGGAAGATAGCAAGGTCGTAGACGCTCCTCCGCACAAGATCACCATTGATCAGACCGTCGCTATGGCCAACGATTTCGAATTGATGGTCCTGTTCACTTCGAGTCCCGGGTTCCATGTTGACGTCCAAATCGCGGAGATGATGAAGGATGTCAACCCTAAGATGAAGGTGGCCTTCGTCGGACCGCCGGTAACGATCGAGCCGGAGAAATCACTCCAGGCGTCCAAAGCAATCGACTTCGTGGTTCGGAGGGAATTCGACCATCAAATCGCCAATTATGCCAAGGGAACTCCGCTTTCCGAATTGCCCGGCGTCAGCTACTGGAAGGACGGGTCGGTCGTAAACAACCCGGAAGGCGGCGTCATCGAAAATCTGGACGAGCTTCCGTGGGTCACCAAAGTCTACAAGCGCGATCTGGATTTCCGCCGGTACAACGTACCCTTCCTGCTGAATCCATACATTTCGTTTTACACCACGCGCGGATGTCCGGCCATGTGTACTTTCTGCTTGTGGCCGCAAACGCACTCCGGTCATCGCTGGCGGCTGCGTTCCTCCGACGATGTCGCGGCGGAGTGCAAGTCCGCGCTTGAGAATTTCCCCGGCCTCAAAGAGATATTCTTCGACGACGACACCTTCAACTACCGGAAAGCGCGCGCCATTGAGCTTTCGAAGAAGCTGGGGCCGCTCAACTTCACCTGGAGCTGTACATCGCGCGTTACCACCGATTACGAAACGCTGAAGGCGATGAAAGATGCCGGTTGCCGTCTGCTGATTGTCGGGTATGAATCCGGAGACGAGCAGATTCTCAGGAACATCAAGAAAGGCGCCACCATCGATATGGCCATGCGCTTCACTGAGAATTGCCACAAGCTGGGCCTGGTAGTCCACGGCGATTTCATTGTGGGCCTGCCGGGCGAGACACGCGAGACCCTGCGCAAGAGCATCGAATTTGCCAAGAAGTTGGACGTGGAGACCATTCAGGTGTCGCTCGGCCACGCCTTCCCTGGTACGGAGTTCTACGAGCACGCCATGGCCAACGGATTGGTAAACATCGTCGGCATGGCCGATGCCGCTGGGCATCAGCTACCGAACGCTGTATATCCGGGTTTCGATCGTGGCGAGCTGATGGAGTGGGTGGAACGGTTTTATCACGAATACTATTTCCGTCCCAAAACCGCTTGGCGCGTGGTGACCAAGGCCATCAAGAATAACGACCTGCCACGGCTGTTTAAAGAGGCGCGCGAGTATCTGTCCGTCAGCTCCAAGCGCAAGCAATACGTCAAGGACCAGAAGGCATCCACTGCCCTGCAAGGAGCGGAGGAAAGCGCATCGTAAATGGCTGCCGGCCGTATGGTAGCCGAGCGCTCCGAGACAGGCGTCGCTCCCAGGCGTATCGATTTCAAGACCAGACTGTTGACCGCCGTCGTCGTTATCGCCAACGTTCTTGGAAATTTTTCCCTCTCCTGGGGAATGAAGCACCAAGCCGCCAAGCTCGCTGATTCGCCGCTCGCCTATATCCAAACTATCTTCAGTACGTGGGTCTTGTTGGGAACAACCCTTCTGATTCTGTGGTTGCTCGCGCGGATGACTTTGCTGAGCTGGGCTGATCTCAGTTATGTGCTGCCGGTGACTTCTATCGGGTATGCGTTCACGGCGTTCCTGGGAAAATACTTTTTCGGCGAGCAGATTACCTGGCAACGCTGGTTGGGAACGGCGGCGATCACGGTTGGTATGATTCTGGTGGGTCTGACCACGCCGAATACCACAGCGCGAGTTGGAGATAGCGGGCAATGAAGTGGATCATGGTCGGGATCATCGTCGGTTCCACGGTGCTGGCCGATCTGTTGCAAAGCTTCGAAATGAAGCGCAACGTGGTGGAAGTGGAAGATCTGCGGCCTGGAAGGATCGGACGCCTGCTGGGCGAGTTAGCCCGGCGCGGCCCGTTGGTTCTGGCGGTTTGCTTCATGGCCATTTCCTTTTTCGCTTTCATGAAGCTGCTTTCAATTGCCGATCTCAGCTTCGCCGTGCCGGTAACAGCCGCGAGCGTGGTGCTGGAGACGGTTCTCGCACGGCTTCTGCTCAAGGAAACAGTCAGCCCCATGCGGTGGGCCGGCGCTTTCTGCGTAGCTTGCGGCGTCGCGCTGCTGGCAGTTTAGTTGTGGCTGGTGGCTGGTGGCTGGTAGTCGGTGTCGCTGGAGGGTATCAACTCTTCGCCATCGCAGCCTGCCTCTGGCACCGTCGCCGTCCCCGTACCGCAAGCCTCCGGCTTGCGAATCCCGGTGTCTCCATCCTGAAACCAGTCCGCGGCAGCGATCCCGGTTTCTATGAAGCAATCCGTTCCCAAGCGGCCCAGGAATATCCTCAGTTCGAAATCCTGTTCGGCATCCGCGATCCCAACGATTCCGCCGCTCCCGAGATCCAACGCTTAATCCAGGATTTCCCCGCCGTCCCCATCCGGCTAGTTCTATGTTCCGAGGATGCGCCGAACGGCAAAGTGGGAGTGCTGATGGATCTGGCGCGCGAAGCTCGCTATCCGCTGCTCATCGTGAGCGACAGCGACATCACTGTTCCAGCAGGCTATCTTCACGATGTCACGGCGCCGCTGGCCGATCCCTCCGTTGGACTGGTCACCTGCCTCTACCGCGCCGAGGCGAACGATTGGCCCAGCCGATTTGAGGCGCTCGCCATCGCCACCGATTTTGCACCCAGCACCTTAGTTGCGCCCTTCGTCGGTGTATCGGAATTCGGGCTTGGCTCGACGCTGGCGTTTCGCCGTGAAGATCTTGATCGCATCGGAGGATTCGCGGCCATCGCGGACTACCTGGCCGACGATTATCAACTCGGCCGCAAGCTCCACGCGCTGGGCCTTCGCAACCTGATTTCGAAGGTGGTGGTGAGCACGCGATTATCGGCGGAGTCGTGGCGCGCGGCCTGGCAGCACCAGTTGCGATGGGCGCGCACCATCCGGCTGTCGCGTGGTGGAGGTTATGCGGGACTCCCGGTCACATACGCGACCTTTTGGGCCGTCGCCACAGCCGCGTGCGGGTTGTGGTGGGTTGCGACGGCGTTGCTCGCGATCCGATTCGCCATGGCCATCACTTGCGGCTGGTTCGTCCTCGGCAGCGCCGATGTCTGGAAATACTGCTACTTAATTCCACTGCGTGACCTGTGGGGTGTAGCGATCTGGGCGACCGGCTTGTTCGGCGACACGGTGGAATGGCGCGGACGCCGGTTGCGTTTGGACGCCGAGGGAAAGATTACAGCCGCCGATGAACGCGGGTAAAATTCCTACACGAACTTCGTGTTACACTAAACTGCTGTGCTGAAGAACGTAACCATCACCGTTTCCGAGGAGGCGGCCGCCTGGGCGCGCAAGAAGGCCGCCGAAGAGAATACCTCTGTTTCGAAGTTGGTAGGCCGAATGTTGGAAAGCCAGATGAGAATGGGTGATGAATACAAGCGCGCCTACCGCAGATGGAAGAAGATCCAGAACCTACCTGTAGATGCCGCTAATCGTCTAAGTCGTGATGAGGCGCATGAGCGCCGGCGATAGATTTTTTGTCGACACCAACGTGCTGCTTTATTCCGTTGATGCGACATTGCCCGCAAAGCAACAAGCCGCACGTTTATGGGTTGATGCTCTCTGGGAAAACGGGAGCGGGGCCTTGAGTTGGCAGGTCTTGCACGAATTCTATGTGAACACGGTTCGCAAGGTGCGCGTTCCCAACAAGATTGCTCGTCAGATGGTAGAAGACTTCGCGCAGTGGCGCCCACCGGAAGTCACGATCGGATTGATTCGCCGCGCCTGGCACTGGATCGATCAGGCTCAGTTGTCTTACTGGGACAGTTTGATTCTCGCAGCGGCGGAACGTATGGAGTGCAGGTGGCTTCTTAGCGAGGATTTTCAAACCGGCCGACGTTACGGTACGGTTACCATCATCAACCCGTTCCTGCTTTCGCCAGAGGAATTCGGACTGCCCGCGCGAAAACCCGGCAAAAGTAGCTGACCACCGCTGCGCCCGTATCTTCATGACGCCCTCGCGGTAATAGTAGATGAGGGCAAAAGTGAAGATTGAAGAAGCATTCGACGATTACCATCAGGCCGTCTTCAGTTTTGCCTACCGGCTGACGCATCGCGCGGATCTTGCGGAAGACATCACGCAAGAGTGTTTCTTGGCGTTAATGCGGGCGCCGGAACGCTTCAACGCGGCCCGCGGAACCTTAAAGACGTATTTGTTCGCGATTGCGAGGAACCTGACGCTCAAGAATTATCGCGATCAGAGCGCTGCGGAGTCAGCCGAATCGAACCTGCTGGACGCGAGCACTGATCCGCGATCGGCGATTGAAATATCGTCCGCTGTCGAGAACGCAATCGCAGGACTGCCGCATCTCCAGAAGGAAGCCCTGGTGTTGTTTCAGTACGAAGGCCTCGCGCTCGAAGAGATTGCACACATCGTCGGGACCGATGTGGGAACGGTCAAATCATGCTTGCACCGCACCCGCGAGCGTTTGCGCAGGGAATTGGCCCCGTTTCGAAAAGTAGGAGGTGTTCATGGAACCGTTTGAAAAAGATGAGCTGTCAGAAGGCGAACTGGATCGGCTCTTGGTTGTTCAGGAACGCGTGATCACGAAATATATTTTGAAAAAAGAGAAACCCGCTAGTGGCTTTGACATTGACGGATTGAAGCCGGTCGCGGAGTTGCGGCCGAGAATCATAAGGAGCGCAGATGCGAAAAACTAGTTTTCTTTTGTTCATTGCAGGCATGGCCTCCCTCGCTCAGGAGTCGCGAATGTTACTGATCAAGTCTCTCTCAGGGACACTAGCCTCTGGCATGGAGTTCCGGTTTAAGGTCATGACCGTAGCGTTGCGCGGGGATTTCGATGGGTCCCATGTGAGCGGAGTCAAGGTGTCTGATTCTGAAAGCGCTGTGCATCGCTTCGTCGTCGATGGAGTCCATCGGCAGTACTTTGGGTACGACATCTCAGGGGAACCGGCATCGGTTGCTGGCCAGTATCGTGTCACGATATCACCGCTCACAATGAATCCGAAGGATCTTCCGGAGCCGTTTCGAGTTTTCCCCAAAGGGCCACTTACTCCCGTGCTGTTGCCGAAATATCCGGCGCCACAGATTGTGAGCGAAGGCGACACCGTCGAACTCGATCTGCTGGTCAGTCCCGATGGTAAACAGAAAGTCTCCGACTACATCCAGGTCGGGATGAAACCGGAGCCGCTCGCAGCCACAAACACGCAGCAGCCGAAGGGCTACACATTAGACGACGGACCCGTGAATTTCGACTTTGAAAACGACGCTACCGTGTGGGTCAATGGCGAGAAATACCCGGGCTCGTATGGGTCCGAGACTAAACCCGGTGCCACCGTGTGGTTCTACTATCCAGGTCAAGGCCGCTATATTCTGTCCCTGGTTCCGCATGAAGGGTTTAGCCAAACCGGTGCCGTCCGCGACAACGTCATCTCGTTTCAGGGCGACGCTCAGCAATTCGAAATACGAACCATGAAACTGATCGTTGGTGGCTCCCACGGCGCATGGAACCTCTACGTCCTGCATGATCCGACGTACCAGCCCCAAGAAGCCGCCCAGGTTCGATTTGCTACGGATCGTCTGGAGAATCTGCTACCGAAACGCTAGACCTAAGACAACCCCGTCACGGGCATCGTGTCGGCGGTCTGCTCCAGCAACCGGTACAGCTCCTCGGCATGAATCGGCTTGGCGATGTAGCCGTCCATTCCGGCGGCGAGACACCGTTCCTCGTCGCCCTTCATGGCTCGCGCGGTCATCGCCAAAATCCGCGTGCGGCGCCCGCTTTGCTCTTCCTTCTGGCGAATCGCAGCCGTGGCTTCGAAGCCGTCCATCTCCGGCATCTGGACATCCATCAGGACCAGGTCAAACTGGTCCTTCTCCAGAAACTCCACCGCCTCCCGCCCGTTTTGGGCTACCACTACGCGATGGCCACGCCGTTCCAGCAGCCTTACGGCCAGGATCTGGTTCACATGATTGTCCTCGGCCAACAGAATACGGCGGCTGGCCGCCGCCCGCGCTTCCCGAAGGACATGCTTGGTTACCACTGCCGGGCCCAGCAATCCTGCCAGACGGCGTCCGAAGGCGGCACAGATGGCCTCCCGCAACTCGGACTGCCGCACGGGCTTGGTCAGGTATGCCGATATGTCCGTCTCCCGGCAGCGCTGGACATCGCCGCGTTGGCCGCTAGAGGTCAGCATGATGATGACGAGCGATGTGAAGTTGGGATTTTGTTTCACTTTTTCGGCCAACTGGAAGCCGTCTGTTTCCGGCATCTGGCCGTCGGTGATCATCAACTCAAAGGGACAACCCAATTTCCGATACTCATCCAGCGCGATCAGCGCCCCCCTCGCACCATCCACTGTTACCACTTCCAATCCCCAACCGCGAAGGATGTCATCCAGGATGCGACGATTTGTCGCGTTATCGTCCACCACCAGAGCTCGTTTCCCGTTGAGTTGCACCGCTTCGGTGCTCTCCGGAACCGCGGCTGCCGAAGCTAGGCCGACCAAAGCCGTGAAATAGAAATCGCTGCCCTTGCCCGCCTCGCTTCTCACTGATATTTCGCCACCCATCATGTGTACCAGGCGCCCCGATACCGTGAGCCCCAGGCCAGTGCCGCCGTACTTTCGGGTGGTGGACGAGTCGGCCTGGCAGAACGGATCGAAAATCAGTTTTTGTTTTTCTTGCGGAATGCCAATGCCGGTATCCCGCACCACGAAATGCAGAAGAACTTTGCCGCCGGAGGGAGGCATCGGCGCATCTACCTCCAGCACCACCTCGCCCCTCTCTGTAAATTTGAGTGCGTTCCCCACCAGGTTGTTCAATACCTGGCGCAGCCGCGTCGGATCGCCTTCGCAAATTGTGGGCACGCTGGACCTCACGTCGCAAGCCAGCTCCAGGTTTTTCTGGTGCGCCGGAAGCGCGAACGACCGCATTACCTCATCGATGAACTCGCGCAGGTTGAACGCGGTTTCATCCAGCTCCAGCCGCCCCGCTTCGATCTTCGAGAAATCCAGCACATCGTTGATAACCGTCAGCAAAGCTTCCGCCGATGTTCGCACGATATGAATGTTCTCGCGTTGTTCCGGCGTGAGATCGGTGTCGAGAATGAGTTCGGTCATGCCCAGGATACCGTTCATCGGTGTGCGCACTTCGTGGCTCATGTTCGCAAGAAATTCGCTCTTGGCGCGATTGGCCGCCTCGGCTGCGTCCTTGGCCAGACTCAGTTTGGCTTCCGCGCGCTGGCGTTGCGCGGCCGACGCCAGCACATTTGCCATGGCCTGCAGGAAGTTCGTGTCCTCATTCGTGAATTTGCGTTGCGCATTGGAACCCACGCTCAGGACTCCCCAAGGTTGGTGGTCGCCGGCGATAGCGACGCTCACCGAACTCATCAAACCTGACTCCGGGAAGCTCCAGCCGTGAAACCGTTCTTCGGCGCGGAAGTCTTCCACAATCACCGGGCCTTCAGCATGTAGCGTGTACCCTTCCTGCGATCCTTCCGCGGGAGTGCGGCGCCCGAGTTGGCCGGAACCATTACCGGCGGCGGCGCTTAGGTGGAACCACTCCCCATCCTCGCTCAGCTCCAGGATGTTGCAGCGGTCCACTCCCAAAGTTCGCATCACCAGAACACTGGCCGTCTCAAGCACCGAATCCAGTTTGGTCTCAGTGAGAGCCGACTGGCCCAGGACAGCTACCGCCGCCTGTTGCTCGGAACGAACGCGTAGCGCGTGTTCGGCGCGCATCCGATCTGTCACGTCACGAAATCCCCATACGCGCCCTTCCGTCCGTCCGCCCACTCGCCGCGGTTCGGAGTGGCGCTCGAACACACGGCCATCCTTGAATTCGATCACGTCATCGCTCTGATCACCCGGGTTCTGAGTGACCAGGTGCATCTTCGCCGTAAACTCCTCCGGATCTTTGAGCTGATGCACCGCTTGCTCCAGCCTCTGCTGCGCGCTTCGCTGGCGCAAAATCTCCTCCGGAATGCGCCACATTTCTGCGAACTTTTGATTCCAAAGTACGGTCTGGCCGTGGGCATCCACCACCAGAATTCCATCCTCGGTGGATTCCAACGTCGTGCGGATAATCTCGGTCTGGCTTTGTACGCGCCGCCGCAGGATTCCTACCCAGGCCAGGGCTCCTAGAATGACAAACGCCAGAATGGAAACAATAGAAGCAGCGCGCTCCGGTGACAGCCAGGGTGGCGTCTGGAGGATAGCGATGTCTTGGCTCGAACGAAAACGTATGCTGAAGGAAACCGGATTCCCCAGCGCGTCCGAATCCACCAGACAAATTCCCGTCAGCCGGATGCGGCTGCCATGTTGCAGGCTTTCAAGACCGGCGCGTTGCGCCTGGCCCTTGGAAATCGCGGTGAACATGCCTTGCGCGTCCCGCAGCACCAGATCCGTCTCGCCCGGCAATTGCGCCACGCCTTCCACCTGCCCTTCCATGCTCACCAGGGCTGAATCGTAAGTTCCACTCAGTGCGTCGGCATGCGAGATGAGCGGTGGTGCATGGGCCGGTACACTGCCTGCTATTCGGATGCTTGGCTCTTCGAGCGCCGGCCGGTTGTCCACTACTCCGGGGAAACCGGCTATATCCACCACGTTTCCCGGCTTCAGCAGCGTTGTGTCTCCTCCTCCCACGTAGATGCTCCCGGTAGGATCCTGGACAAAAAAACCGCTATCGCCCAGCACTGCCGTTACCGTGCCCCTCACGTGCACCCGGTGCGCGGAAGCGCCTTTGTAGCTGAATCTCAGCAGACTCTCGATGGGCCGTATCGGAGCTTCAAAGGGCTCGCTCGGCGCGCGCTCTAATACCGTTATGTCACTGAGATTTTCGATGTGCAGCAGCGGGCTCAGAATCTGGTTCTTGCGATTGAAAACCGAAGCCGCAACTCCCACGATTCTTACTTTGGCTTCCACCAACTCGGTGGGAAAGTGATCATAACCTGGAGGCAACAGCGCCAGGGTTCGTCCCCCATCCACCGACAGTTTCAAGCGCAGATACCCGCCATTCGGCTCCGCTGAGACGGCGCGGACGATGGCCTCCACTTCCACCCAATCGCTATCCTGCGCCGCCGAAGCCAGTTCCTCATAAGAAGGACGGTAGGGCTTGGGCATCGGGCTCTCACCGATTACCCGCCAATGGGGCTGGGCGATGTCGGGAGCGAAATCGACCTGTGCGGTGAACCCTTCCAGCTGGATCAATTGTCCTTTTTGAGGCTTGGGCATGCCTTCTATCCAGTGGATCCATATGCCGGCGCTGGAGTCCTGGAAGAACATGTCAGGACCAATGGTGTCGAAATATGTCACTACGCCGCGCAGCTTGACTGGAAATCCCTGGCGGGCCTCGGCGACAGTAAGTTTCCTGATTTCAGATACTTGAGTGAGGACCGGGAGCGCGCTCCCAGACCTCGGCACGCTCAGGAACACAACCGCCGCTAACAGCCAAACGCTGCGCAGCCTGGTGCTAACCCGGGTCACATTGGTCATATCGGCATAAGTGGAAATGAGAGTTATGGTACGAGTGACATCACCTTGCTATGGCGATCGAGTAAAATGGCTGTCCATGCCCCCCACTCGCCGTGATTTCCTGGGCGCTGCGATCGCCGCAACAGCCGCCGCTGCTGCACCCTCCCCGTTCTCGCCCGACTTCGCTACCGCCCTGGATGCCGCCGCAGCCATAAAAGCCAAGCGCATCTCTTCAGTGGAATTGACCGAGTTGGCGTTCCGGCGCATAGACCGCTATAACCCGAAAATCAACGCCGTGATCCTCGAATTCCGTGAAGCGTCGCTCGCGCGAGCCCGCGAGGCCGATCAAGCGCTCGCTAAAAAGCAATGGTGGGGACCATTCCACGGTGTGCCAGTCACCGTCAAGGAAAGCTATGGGATGGAAGGCGTGCCCACCACGGCCGGCCTGCCGCAATATAAGAATTTCCGTCCGAAGCAGAACGCCGTCGTCGTCGATCGTATCTTGCGTGCCGGCGCCATCGTGATCGGCAAAACGAATGTTCCGGTGATGCTGGCCGATTTGCAGAGCTACAACCCTATCTACGGGACGTCCAACAATCCTTTCGACCTAGCGCGAACGCCCGGCGGTTCTACCGGAGGCGGCGCGGCAGCACTCGCGGCTGGCCTCGGCCATCTGACGTTGGGGAGCGACATTGGCGGCTCCATTCGCATTCCGTCGCACTTTTGCGGCATCTACGGACACAAGCCCACTCTCGAACTGGTCTCGACCGTCGGCCATGTGCCGCCTTTTATCGATCCAGCGCCGGCGAAGTTCGTAGATCTGTCGGTGTGCGGACCGATGGCTCGCTCAGCGGAAGATTTGCGAGTGGCTTTGGAAGCGATCGGCGGACCAGCCGGTTCCGACGCTAAAGCATACCGTTGGTCGCTACCAGCGCCGCGCCGCACCCGGCTCGCCGATTTTCGCGTCGGCTGCATCCTGGACGATCCGCTTTGCCGCGTTGGGTCGGACGTCGGCGGCGTTCTGGAAAATGCCGTCGGGAAAATCGAGAAAGCCGGTGTGCGCGTGGACCGTGGCTGGCCGGCCGGAGTAAACTTCGGCGAACAACTAAACACATACCTGTTCCTGCTTTACGCCG
>CABEDY010000608.1_pt1 | contig 12967 bp, 10 predicted proteins | sample 3423171 | NCBI WGS metagenome assembly CABEDY01 (sample SAMEA5534333, study PRJEB31848) | metagenome | biome: tundra; feature: field; material: soil | place: USA | collected 2013-05 | depth 0.15 m | reverse complement strand
GCAGTTTGTAACACCGCCGAGGCCGCCACCCGCGGCAAGTTCCGCCGCAGTTCGGAAACCACGGCCTTGGCAGCTATGGCTTGCGCTCGCCGCAGTCCTGGTTGCCGGCGCACTGGTGGCTCGGCCGTATTTCCTGCGGCGCACCATACCGACTCCTGGCAAAATTATGCTCGCAGTGCTGCCTTTTCTGAACTTGAGCAATGATCCTTCGCGAGATTACCTGGCCGACGGCATGACTGAAGAGATTATTACGCAGCTCGGCAGCCTCGACCCGGTGCATCTGGGTGTGATTGCCCGTACCTCCGCAATGCAGTATAAAAACACTCGGGAAAACACCGCGCAAATCGCGCGGGAGCTGGGCGTTAACTACCTACTCGAAGGAAGCATCCGTCGCTCGGGCGAGCGGCTTCGCGTCACAGCCCAGCTCATTCAGGCCCGTGACCAGACACACATCTGGGCCGGCAATTTCGACCGCGATGTAACTGACATTTTGCAATTAGAGAGCGATGTGGCCCGAGCAATTGCCGCTAAGACCCAGCTAACGCTCTCGGAACAAGTCGAAGCGCGGCTTACCGGCACGAGGCGCGTCAATATAGAGGCCCATGAAGCCTACCTGCAGGGCCTGCAAGCCTGGAATCTGCGGACGCGGAAGGGCTCAGAGTTAGCTATCGCCGATTTCAAGCAGACCATCGCTTTGGACGCGAACGATGCCTTCGGACACGCGGGTCTGGCACGCGTTTACAGTCTGGCCCCGGTCTTCGACGTCTTGAAGCCGGCCGAGAGCATGCCGAAGGCGCGGGATGAGGCGATGCGCGCTATCGCGCTGGACGACTCGCTCGCCGATGCCCACACCACTCTCGCTTTCGTCAAGGCCCACTACGAGTACGATTGGCAAGGCGCGGAGCGCGAGTTCCGCCGAGCGATCGAACTCAATCCCAGTTATGCCAACGGCCACCTTTTCTATTCCAACAGCTACCTGTCGCCCATGGGACAGCACGATCAGGCCATCGCTGAGATGAACAAGGCCATCGAGCTGGATCCGCTCTCGCTTCCCATCCGTTCTTTTGCAGGCCGCACCTACTATTGGGCGCGCCGTTACAACGAGGCACTCGCCGAATTTCAGAAAGCCGCCGAAATGGATCCGAACTTCTCCATCAACCACGAACGGCTGTCTCACTTGTACGCATGCATCGAAAAGTTTGAGGATGCGATCGATGAGGAGACCAAGGCGCGAGTGCTTGCCGGCGAAGATTCCAAGGCCGCGGTTCGAAAAGGGGATGAGCTCCGGCAGTCGTTGGCCGCTCACGGCTCGCGCGGCTACTGGGAGAAGCTGCTCGAAATGTCCAAAGACAAGGAGAATCCGCCGGAAGCCTACGTCAGCGACTATGGCATTGCCATCCTCTACGCCCGGCTGGGCGAAAAGGAGAAGGCTCTCTCCTGCCTGGAGAAAGCTCACCTGGAACGCGAGCTCGCGATGACGGAGATCGGAATCGAACCCGCCTTCGATCTACTGCGCTCCCACCCGCGTTTCGCGGATCTGGTCCGCCAGGTGAGACTGTCGCGGTAAGTCCGGGACAAGCTGTGGGGCAGGATGGAATCCCAATGTCACTCAGTTTTCCCGAGATTGCTCAATTTGCATTCTGAGTGGGGCGGTCCCCCTGGTCCGCAGCCGACGCCCTCGTCGGCTTGATTGGTTTTGGACGAAGCTGATTCCGTTGGCGAAGAGCGGGTCCAGGGGGACCCGCGCAGACCTGGGGGTCTGCCCCACTATGACGGCAGAATCCCCAGTTTTGGGAAAATTATGTGACATTGGGATGCCAACCTGCCCCACATTACGTAATCAAGTAGAATCGCTCCATGCGCAAAATCGTGCTTGGCCTCGGCATCAGCCTGGACGGTTATATCGCCCGTCCGGATGGCACTTTAGATTTTCTCTTTATGCCCAAGGATTACTCGATGGCGCCGTTCTTCGCCACCGTTGACCCCGCACTCATGGGGCGCAAGACTCTTGACGCCATGGCGACGTATGTGTTCTCGCGGTCTCTGCCGGCCGGCAAACGGGATGGCGTCATCTTCACTCATCAATCTCCCACCCCTCTGGTCCGCCAGCTTCGCAAGAGCAAGGGCAAGAACATCCGGCTAATGGGCGGCGGAGAGCTGGCCCGTGATTTCCTCAAGGCGGACCTGGTGGACGAACTTTACATCGGCATGGTTCCGGTTCTGATCGGTGAAGGCATCCCGTTGTTCCCCCCTGGATTCCCGCAACGCGAGTTTTCGCTGGTGGAGAACAAGACCTACTCCAAGGGATTGATCGCACTCAAATACAAACGGAAACGGTAGTGGGCTGTCCGCGTACGAACTTTAGTATCGAAATCCCATGCGTTCGCATTATAATGACGTTGCACCTGTAATTCGCTGTCATTTTTGCAAGAAATGTGAGACTCTAAGGTAGGCGGAAAACCGCCTTCATCAAATTTAGCGGTTGTTATTCGCTAGGTAAAGCCGCCAGGTAGCAAAAGGGCACTTCCGGCACGTATCCCAGCTGGAGGTTTAGTATGCTGCCCGACTTTCTCTTACCTGAATGCGTCACCCAAACCGATGGCCAAGGGCTGGCGATCGATCTCGGTTCCAAGCGCGGCAAGTTACTAGTTCTTACTCTGGGCGTTATCACGGTCCTGGAACAAGAGGGTCTGGAAGTTTCGGTGTGGGGCTCTCCCGACGGTGAGAATTGGGGCTCGAAGGCTTTAGCGACTTATGCGCCGAAATCTTACTGCGGTGTCTATTCCATCCTGCTCAACTTAGTATCTCGTCTGGACATCCAGTTGGTGCGAGTGCAGTGGAAGATGAAACGGTGGAGCAAGCGGGAAGTGACTCCGATGTTCGGCTTCTATGTATACGCCGAGGAGTCCGGGGCGCGCGGATGCGCAGCGGCGGTCGCGTAGTCGGAAGAGTCCGGGAATCTCCGGAGAAGTTGGTCACTCGCGTGCGCGCGATTACGGCACGGACAATCGCGCCATGTCTGCGAAAACATCTCCGAATCGATTGTTACAACTCACAGCCTTTGCGATCACCGGCGTCTTCGTTCTCGGTTTTGTGTACGCCCCCGTAGGGGTGTGGACCGGGCCGATCTTAGCCGCTTGGTTCATAGGCACTCAGAAGGCATGGCGAGGATTTCTATGGCTCGCCGGCATCGGTTTCGTTTTGAATTTGGTCTCGAACTGGCGCGGGTCTCCACTGACTGGATTTGAATTCGCCGGCCGGACCATGCTGTCTGCCCTTATCGGCGCTCTGCCCTTCGTTCTCTATCGACTAAGCAGTCAGCGCCAGCCGGGCTTTCTCGCAATCCTTTCCTTGCCGCTTTGGGGAACGGCTTTCGCCGGAGTGCCATACTTCGCGGCAAGTCCACGGACGGGTGCAATTTCGTTCCTCGTCTATTGGTTCGCGGCGGTAATCAACTGGATGTGGAACCAGGAATTCCAGGCTAAGAAGATTGCTACAGGCGCAGGTATTTTCGGCGGGGTATTCGTCGTGGTTTTGGGATATGGCTTCTACCTGCACACCCACTCCGGTGCGCCGGTTGCGCTCATAACAAGTCCAACTTTGGGGTGGATGTGTTTTGCGGGAGCCTTGATTTTGAGCGCTTGGAGTCTCATGCAGCCTGGCGCGCGGCGCAAGGTGTGGGCCAACAAAACAGAGACAGTCGCTCTCTTGCGAAGTCCGTACACCAGGGATTCTCTCCAGGTTGTCACTGATGACGGCCATGAGGTTTTGGTCAGCCCGTCCGGCGAACGGTTCCCGGTTCGCAACGGAATTCCAATCTTTTTGGAGGCAGAGAAGCTTACTGGTTCCAACCAGAAATACAACCACCTGTATGAAACCATCGGCGGCTTCTATGATGACAGCCAGAGGGTGGTGTGCGGTTTACGCGGCATCAGTCCCGAGCAATATTTTTTGAGCTATCTAGGGTTGCTCGAAATCAGTCCTGGTGATTCGGTGCTCGAAACATCGGTGGGCACTGGTCTCAACTTCAAATACCTTCCGCATGGCGTAAGACTGTTCGGTCTCGATCTCTCGGCGGAAATGCTGGCGAGGTGCCAAGAAAATCTGCGCCGGTGGGGGGATGCATGCCGATCTTTTTCTCGGAAATGCCGAGGATCTGCCTTTCGCCAATGACAGTTTTGACGTTGTCTTTCACGTGGGCGGCATTAACTTCTTTAACGACCGAGCAAAAGCCATCCTGGAGATGATCCGCGTTGCGAAACCAGGGAGCCGCATACTGATTGCCGACGAGACCGAGAAGCATGTGAAGGGCACCTATGAACGAATTCCCATTACCAGTGGATACTTCAAGAACCGCCAGGAAACTGTCGCAGCTCCGGTTGATCTAGTGCCGCCGGCGATGCAGGAAATAAATCTGGAGATATTGCGGGATGGGCAATTCTATGCGCTCACATTTCGTAAACCCGTCTCCCTGGCGCCAACCCTGAGCGCCGGCGTTGTTTGATCTGTTACTCGCTTCGGAGCGCCTGGATGGGGTCGATGCGCGTGGCCCGGCGCGCGGGGAGATAATTGGCGGCCAGAGCCACCGCTGCCAGGAAGAGCGACGCGGCGATGAAGACCAGCGGATCGGTGGCGCTCACATGCACCAGCAGACTTGCGGCAAGCCGCGTAACCGCCAGCGCCACGGCCACTCCGATCGCGACGCCCGCGAGCGTGAGGCGCATGCCGCGCCGCACTACCAGCACTAGCACGTCGGTGGGACGCGCGCCCAGTGCCATCCGCAGGCCGATTTCGCGGGTACGCTGTGCCACCGAGTATGCAGTCACACTGTAAAGTCCAGTGGCTGCTAACACGAGTGCGACCACCCCCAGCACGGCCAGCATGATGGCCGCCGTCTTTTGTCCGAAAAGCGAAGCGCTGATGTATTCGGTCAGCGGCATCATGTCGAAGACGCCGACAGTGGGGTCGATGGACCGGGTCGCGTTCCGAACCGCGGCCGATGCCCGCTCCGGGTCACCCGTGGTGCGCACCAGCAGATTCACACCTGAGCCCATGAACGCCTGCCGATACGGAGCGTAGAAATACTTCGTCGCGGCCTCGTTCGGGCTGACGTATTTGCTGTCTCTGGCGACACCGGCTATGGTGAACCATTTGTCCCATGCGTGCACGCGGCGGCCGACGGCGGTGCGGTTACCGAAAAAGTGCCGCGCAAAGGTCTGGTTGACGATCAGCACCGGCAGCGCGTTTTCGTCGTCGTGCGCGGTGAAATCGCGGCCTTCGACGATCGGAATGCGCATGAGATCGAGGTAGCCAGGGCCCACCACATTGCGAAAGATCTTCATGCTCTCTTTCACGTCCGGTACATAACCTTCCACTTGCACATCCGCCCAAGGGTTGCCGGTGAACCACAGCGGGACCACATTGGCCCAGGAGACGCTGACAACGCCGGGCTGAGAAACCAGACGATCGCGCAAGCGCTCGCAGAAGTGCATCCGGTCCGGTGGTGCGTGGCCCACCGCCGCAAGCTCCAATTGGGAAACCAGCACGTTCCCTGGATCGAAGCCGGGGTTGATCTGGCGGGCCATCTGGAAGCTCTTGGCGAACAGGCCGGTACCGATGATGGCCATGAGCGCAAGCGCCACTTCGGAGATCACCAACAGACCGCGAGTGCGTTCGGAGCGCGCGCCTTCCGTTCCGCTCCGGCCGCCCTCTTTCAACGCTTCGTTCAATCCGGCGCGAGCGCTGTGTAGCGCCGGAGCGATGCCCGACATCACACACGCCACCACGCAGAGGAGAATGGTGAAGGCAAAAATCTCGCCGTTCAGTGGAATGTCCAGCGTCACGGGTATGCTGGTGCCGCGCGGCATCAGATACCCGAGCGACCGGCTCATCCCCATGGCCAGAGGCACGCCCGCCAACACTCCCAGCACCGCCAGGATCAGGCTTTCGTTAAGGAGCTGCCGCGCAAGCCGCGCGCGGCCGGCGCCCATAGCCATGCGCACGCTGAATTCCTTCCGCCGCGCTATGGAGCGCGCCAGCAGCAGACTGGACACGTTGGCGCACACAATCAAGAAAACGAGGCCGCATACGGCCATCAGAATAGCGAGTGGGCCGGCCATGGTGACCTGACCGCCCCAGTGGCCCTCGCGGATGGGAAGCAGAGTGGCCCCAATGCCGGCGTTCGTGCGTGGCTCTGACTGCGCAATCTGGTGGGCGAGAGCAGAGCATTCCGCGCGGGCCTGCGCGAGATGCACACCTGGCTTCAGCCGCGCGACGCCCATAAAATAACGCTTTCCACGGTCGTCCAGCGCCTCTCGCGGAACAGTGTTGAGCAGCGGCGCCATGCTGAGCGGAGTCCAGATGGAGAGCGTTAAACCGGGTAGGCTGCCGCGGAACTCCGCCGGGGCGACGCCGATGACGGTCAGCGGTTGATGGTTCAGCAAGACGGTAGTACCGATGACGCCGGGATCGCCATGGAAGCGGTTCTTCCACAGTCCATAGCCGAGGATGGCTACCGGGCAAGCGTCCACTTTATCGGTGCACTCTCGCTCGGAGAACGTCCGGCCCAGCACCGGCTTGACGCCCAGCACCCCGAAGTAGTTGGCGGATACCAACTCGCCCCAGATGCGGTTGGCGTGATCGCCTTCTCCAATGGTCATTGTCGCCGGAGTGAACGCGGCGAGGGAGATCAGCTTCAGATGATCACGATGATCGCGGAAATCGGCGAGGGATGTGGGTAGGGCAACGCCGTCCGGGGCTACCGTCTCGAAGGCCGCCAGCTCCCCGCCGTTGGGCACGCCCGGGATGGGCCGCAGCAGCATCATGTCGGTCCAACTGAAGACGGTGGTGTTGACTGCGATACCAATGGCCAGCGTCAGCACGGCTACCGCGGTGAAGCCTGGGCTGCGCAGCGCCATGCGGAGACCGTAGCGAAGGTCCTGCAAGAAAGCAGACACGATGCGCTCTATGTCTGCAATTACCTTGCCACGCGCGCATATATGTCGATATTGTCTGGCGGAGTCTTGAAGCTGTGCGGATGCGGGATTGCGCGGGCGAGAGCGAACAGCGCGATATGACGCAGCCGCCGAAGGTGTGGTAATCGACGCGAAGTAGTGTTTATAAAGTGCGCCAGGATGCGCAACCATGATGTTGACCTGAACTCGCAAATGTCCTGATTTCAGTGAGAATGTAACAATCCATCGCTGGAACGCTAACTGCTTTTAACACGGAGGGTCGGATCCCGCGTTCCCATCCGTCGCCCACGCCTTTCGGCTACTGCGAATGGACAGCTGCAGCTTGCGGCGCCATTGGAACAGGTTATTTCAGCGCCGGAGCAAGGTCCTGGTATATAACCAAATAAGGACCATATGCGACTCCTTGCGCTATTTACCTTGCTTGGCCTCGCAGGCGCACAGGCTGCCGACGATCGGCGCGTACCGGTGATCGTGGAATTGTTCACCAGTGAAGGCTGCTCCAGTTGCCCGCCCGCCGATCAGCTCTTGTCCCGAATGGAGCGCACGCAACCGATTGCGGGCGCGCGCGTCATCGCGCTCGAGGAGCACGTCGATTATTGGAATTCTCTGGGTTGGACCGATCCGTTTTCCTCCTCGCAATATCGCGTCCGGCAGAACGACTACGGCCGCAAGTTTCTTAACGACAACATTTATACGCCGCAGATGATCGTCAACGGGCAGGTCCAGTTTGTCGGCACCGACGGCGATCGTGCTTCCCAGGAAATTGCTCGCGCGGCGCAGGCGGAGACGATTCTGGTGGAATTGAAGACCACCCCAAAGGCCAATGATCCTGACCTGGTGGATCTGGCGGTGCAAGTTACGAACACGCAGGCCGGTAAGGCGCACAATTCCAACGTGTACCTGGCGGTAACGGAGAGCGATCTTTCCTCCAACGTGCAACATGGCGAAAACTCCGGCCACTTGCTGCGGCACGCGCCGGTGGTCCGCAGTTTCGGTGTTATCGGCAAGATCGATTTGCGGGGATCGACCGCGGGCGCGATTACCAGCACGCTGCGGCTGCCGCGCGAATGGAGGCGCGAGAGTCTCCGGGCGGTAGTGTTCGTGCAGGAGCGCGATTCTTATAAAATCACGGGTGCCGCAATCACCGACCTGCGTTGAGATGCGAGCCATCGAACGCTTGCTTCCGCGCGCGGCTCGGAAAGAGATCCTTCGTCGCGCTTGGCATTGCGTACCGAGCCGCGACCGGAAGGAAGCGCCGGATCGAACGCCCAGCGACGGGCCCGGCTTTCTGTTACGCTGAATGTAGTGTTTTTTGGAACCTTTAGGGAGTTCCCTGTAACTATGCCTTTTCACATCTCCGCTCTAGCTTCTCAATGATCCCTCCGAGAAACTATCCCCCCCGTCGCCCCAAAGTTCGGGAAAACGTAAACGAAGCGATTCGCGTTCGCGAAGTGCGCGCGGTGTTTCCCGATGGATCTGTCGAGATTATGCCGACGCTGGCCGCCGTTCGCAAAGCGCAGGAAATGGGGCTCGACCTGATTTTGATTGCTCCCACCGCGGAGCCGCCCGTCGCCAAAGCGATGGATTACGGCCAATGGCAGTACGAGAATAAAAAGAAGCAGCACGAAGCCAAAAAAAAACAGCACATCATTCAGGTGAAGGAGCTTAAGTTCCGGCCCAACACCGATGACCACGACTACGAGTTCAAGAAGAACCACGCCATCCGCTTTCTTGGTGAAGGCAATCGCGTGAAGGCCGTGGTTCAGTTCCGCGGGCGCGAGATCGCTCACGTGGACATCGGCAAGAAGCTGTTGCTGCGTTTCGCGCAGGATCTGGCCACACACGGTTTGGTGGAAGGTCAGCCGCGGCTCGAGGGCCGCAATGCGCATGTCCTGATCAGTCCCATCAAAGCGGGCAGCGTCAAGGAAAAGCCGAAGGAATCCGGGCCGGCCACGTAGTTAAACAGCGCGGCCAGAATTACTGGGCCGGGCGCTGGCTGGCTTTGACGGAAATAGCAGTCAATTCCAACGCCGTTTGGTGCCCGTTCGGCTCCATCTTCACGGCCACGGCCTGCTTATCAAACGGCTTCCGGAATTCGGGATCTTGCGGCGCACCAATTGGGACATCCTCCCAGGCGAAAATCTTGTACTCGCCGGGCGCGACGTTGCGCAGGTGGAATTTGCCTTGCTCATCGGTAAACGCGAAACGAGACAGGTCACTCCGGCCCAGGTGCTTGCCATAGGCGATCAGAGTTATGCGAACGCGCACGGCTGGATCGCCATTCGATTTCTTTACGGATCCTTCCACCTCACCGACATCAGTCGCGAGCAGCACCGTCACTGGGCCCGATCCTTGAGTCAGGTCGATGCGCCCGTCCTGCACTTCCGCATCACCGAACCGGATCGACTTGACGTAAGCTCCCGGATGAGATCCGACGGTGATCTCATAAACGTCCGGCATGACATCAGGAATCAAAAAGCTTCCGTCCGGTTTCACTTCGGCGCTGCTTTGCCCAAGAAACGCCGGGGTCTCCGGTTGCAGATTCACACGCATATTCTCGAGTGAACGAGGCGGCGTGCCTTCGACGCGCACAACACCTGAGACCTCGGCGGGCACCACAAAATTTAGAGCGACTTCGACATCCGCGTTCACAACTTCCACGGGCTGGCGGACAACACTGGTCTTGCCATCCTCGCTGACCCTGCCAACTACTACGTAGGATCCTGGAGGCAGATCCATGAATTCGAAGGTTTCATTGTCCTGCCGCTGTGAGAACCCCCCGCCGCGACCGTCCCGAGGGACGATCTGTAACATCCGTTGCGCACCCTCATGCTTCGCCTCGGGCAGCTTTCCGCGAACTGAAAAGTGCGGCTCGCGCCGAAGCTCAATATCAAAGCCGCGCAACTGAGCGCCCGCAGAGAGCTCGACTGGTGCAGCGTGGGCGGCATCCGTGGTGCTTGGAAAATACGTGGGCGTGAACGATCCTGATAAGACCAAACCGCGCGTCCTAAATCTCCCACCATTGCGGCTGGAAGCACGGATATAGACGGTTCCGGGGCTGAGGCCGAACAGGCGGAATTCGCCCTTATCGTTGGCCATTACCTGATTGATACTTCTCAGTTGCTTCTTGCCGCCCTGGTATGTATACGCCATGGCCTCCACCTGCGCGCCGCGAACCGGATCTCCTTCATCATCCAGCACCCGGCCAGTGATCACACCGAGAGGAACCAGCTTGATCTTCACATCTGTCACGAATTGACCGGCTTCCACTTTGAGGCTGGGCGGAGGCGCTCCGGGTGCGCCGTCTGTGTCCGACATAAAACCCTGGCGATCGGCGGAGACCGCGTAAGCGCCCGGCTGCACATCATAGATCACGAATCGGCCGTTCGCGTCGCTGTCAACCGTGTAGCTCATGCCGGCTTCATCCTGCGCCCTCAGGATCACGGTGGCTTTTCTAATCGGGTCGCCCGCGGTGGAGACAACCATGCCGGCCACCGATAAGCGCGGAGGCGGCTCCTGCGCTAGAAGAACAACGGCGATACTCAAAACGAGCGCGATCCTCATCATGGCAGCTTGTTCTTTTCTGCTTCGATGTCCGCGGCCGGAATCATTTTCACTTGGACGGACGCATTTCCGCCAGGGGAAAGGCTAATAGAAGCGCCACGGCTTTCGAACGCCTTTTGAAACTCCGGCGACAGTAACATTTCCTGGTCCATGCTTTCCCACGCGAATACTTTGTAGTCGCCCGGCGCGAGGTCCCGGTACTCGAACTTGCCCTTCTCGTCGCTCATGAGTTGGAAGAACAAATCCTGATGGCCTTGGTGTTCGCCCTCAGGAACAACCGTGATCATCACTTGCGCGGCCGGCTCTCCATTCTCGTTTTGAACTGACCCTTGGATCTGGCCTACGTCGGTGCCGCACACGATATTGAGCGCACCGCTCGATTGCTGCGTCAGGTCGATTTTCCCGTTGGTCACATCCTGGTCGCCGAAGCGAATCGACTTCACGTAGGCGCTTGCATCACAGGATGCGTTGATCTGATACACCGCCGGTGTGACCTTCAGCACAAAAGTCCCGTCGGCATTGACTTCGGCTCCTGCTCCGTTCCCCATCTCGATTGCGTTCAAGTTCACTCGCATTGGGCCTCTGTTTTCCGCCTGAGACGGAGTACCTTCCAGGCGGACGGTGCCGGAGATTTCGAAGGGCGGGCTCACCATGAGCTGGACATCGTCAACGTCGTGGTCACCGACATCGATCATTTGGCGAGACGACAGTTCCCCCATTTGGCAGATCAGGGTGTAGGACCCGCTCACAACGCCTCGCGCGTCGAATGTTCCATCTTGCTGAGGACGGACACCCTCGAAAAAAACGCTTCCGCGGGTTTGAATCCGGATCATGGCATTGCGCATCGGCTCGCCAGTCCGGCCGTCTACTGCCTTACCGCGAATGTGAAAGGCAGGGGCTTTGTGAACGCGAAAGTCAATGCCGTTGAGTTGAGCGCCGGCAGCAATTTGCGAAGCCGTGGCCTGCTCGGCCTGAAGAGCGCTGGGATAAAAAGTGCCGGGATAGCTTTGCTCCGGCGTGGCACTCTTCGTATGTGGCGGCAGACGCGCCATCCTCGGCTGAACGGCTGCGACGAAGTAATAGCGGCCTGGTTCGAGATCCAGCAACTGATATTCGCCGAGATCGTTGGTGGTGGCAAATCCCGCGGGATTCAGTTGCCTGGCGCCGCCCCGGCGGTAAACATACCTTAGCGCCTGCACTTGGGCACGCACCACGGGATCGCCATCTTCATCCAACACATGTCCGCTGACCACTGCCAACGGAGTCAACTTCAACGCCACGTCCTTGACTTCCTGCTCCTCGGCTACGGTAATTGGTTTCGACCAGGGATTGCGTAGGCTCTCCAGTGCTGGAATGAATCCGTCCCTGTTCGCCATGGCAGAGTATTTGCCTGGCTCCACGCTGTCGAAATGGAAATGACCGGTCGCATCGGTAACCGCGGAATGGTTGGTGGGCTGTCCGAGCCCCTGCAGAGTGACGGTGGCTTTCTTCACCGGATCGTTAGTAACGGAGTTGAGCACCACGCCTTGCACCTTCCCCGGTTTCGAGGGAGGGGCTTGCTGGGCGCCGAGTACTGCGGCGAACACAACGATGCTCGCGAGGTTCCGCATCACTGGCGGAAGGACGTGGCGCACTGGCCTACCGTTACCTTCCGGGCCGGTTATTACGTCAGGAATGTTCTTCCTTTTCGAGTTCGAATGTAATGGAGCCAATTGGAAACCCCATCCTGGCCCGAATCTGCACAGGCAACCGGCGGGCATCGTCCGATAGCCAGATGAACAGCTCCGCCTTACGGGCGTACAGTACGCCATTGAACACAAAAACCTCGTATCGAATGGTATTGAACGTCCCAGCCTTGGTTTTGAGTTGTTCGCGCTGTTGCGCTTCGATACGGGCGGAAACCGTCTTTTTTCCGTCGCTGATGGGCAACTGCGTGGACTGGCCTGGGTCCAGTTTCAGGCTTCTGAGCTTGTAGAGGCCGCCGATAATGTCGCTCACGCAAGCCGGGATCTCGGTTTCGGCAGTTTTGAAGGTGGAGTTCTTCAGCAGGTCCCGCTCCAGATAAGTTGCTTTGTGGCGCGCGGGGTCATAATTCACCGTTGTCTCGTGGTGACGGTTCTTCTCCATCGAATTGAAATCGGTGCTGCTGGCGCAGAACTGATTTTCCATCTGGACCGTATAATTGTCTTCGAGCTTATAGAGCTTGGAGACCAGGCCGCCGGATTCCAGATGCAACTTGGACGACCAATCCTGTTTGCCGGCCGACATCTTCGGATCCAAGCTGAGCTTGGCGTTGCCGGCGTAAATCAAGCGCCACTCGATGTCGTAGGTAATGGTCTCCCGGGAAGGAAATACCGCAGGTGTCATGCTGACCGCCTTGGATTGCGGAAGCGAGGAGGGGGAACTTGCCAAAAACATCGAGCACGCGC
>CABEDY010000599.1_pt1 | contig 13137 bp, 13 predicted proteins | sample 3423171 | NCBI WGS metagenome assembly CABEDY01 (sample SAMEA5534333, study PRJEB31848) | metagenome | biome: tundra; feature: field; material: soil | place: USA | collected 2013-05 | depth 0.15 m | reverse complement strand
CGCGGGACGGCCGGAACGGCCGGAACGGGCCCCCACGCCATCCATCAGCGAACTGCTGAAGGAAGGCCAGGAGATCATCGTCCAGATCGCCAAGGAACCGCTCGGGCAGAAGGGCGCACGCATCACCTCGCACATCGCACTGCCCGGCAGATACGTAGTGTATATGCCGACCGTGGAGCACACTGGCGTTTCCCGCAAGATCGCCAGCGACGAAGAACGCCAGCGTCTGAAGCGTATTCTGCAAATCCATCACGCCGGTGTTCCCGGCGGCTTCATCGTCCGGACGGCGGGCGAAGGCAAGAGCGAAGAAGATATCGCCTCCGACATGAACTTTCTCGCCAACCTGTGGATGGACATCCGGCAAAAGGCCGAAAAACGGCCCGCGCCGCTGCTGTTGCATCACGATCTCGACATCGTCCAACGCACGTTGCGCGATCAGTTCACTGAGGAATTCAAGGACGTCTGGGTAGATAACGAAGATCTCTACGAACGGATACTGGGCTTCGTCCAGCGTTTCCATCCAAGTCTCGTACCACGCGTCAAGCTTTACACGCGTCCCGCGCCGATCTTCGACGCGTTCAATATCACAGCCGAACTCGAGAAAGCGTTGCGTCCCAAGGTGTGGCTGAAATCGGGAGGATACATCGTTATCAACCAGACCGAGGCGCTGGTGGCCATCGACGTAAATACCGGCAAGTACGTAGGACGGTCCAATCGCCTGGAAGACACCATCGTGAAAACCAATACCGAAGCGGTGAAGGAGATCGTGCGCCAGGTCCGGCTGCGCGACCTGGGCGGCATCATCGTGGTGGACTTCATCGATATGGACGAGCGCAAGAACCGTCAAAAAGTGATGCAGACGCTGGAGGACGCCATGCGCGCCGACCGCGCTCCCTACAAAATTCTGCAATTCAACGATTTCGGACTGGTGGCCATCACGCGCAAGCGTGTGAAGCAAAGCCTGGAGCGCTCGCTCTGCATGCCGTGCCCGCACTGCGAGGGCGCCGGTTACGTGAAGAGCGTGCAGACCATCGTCGGAGAAATTCTGCAGGAGGCGCACAAGATCGCCTCCACCGTGGAAGGAAAAGACGCCATGCTACGCGTGCATCCGGACGTCGCGAAGCTGCTCAAGTCGAATCAGAATAAATATCTCGAGGAGCTGGAGGAGATTCTGCGCCGCCCCGTGCTGGTGCGGGCCGATCCGCTACTGCATCACGAAAAGTTCGATCTTACCTAGTGGGTACTTACGCACATCCCGAAGTTCTGGTGAGTACGGATTGGGTTTCGAAGCATTCGAGCGAGCCGAATGTCCGGGTCGTTGAAGTGGACGTCGACTCCAAGACGTATGACGAAAGCCACGTGCCGGGCGCAATCGCCTGGGCCTGGCACACCGAGCTGTGCGATACCCTGATTCGCGACATATTGCAGAAAGCGCAGTTCGAGTGGTTGATGACTCGATCCGGCATCGATAACGACACCACTGTGGTTTTGTACGGCGACAACAACAACTGGTTCGCGGCCTGGGCATTCTGGCAGATGAAGATTTATGGCCACGCGGACGTTCGCATTATGGATGGCGGGCGCAAGAAGTGGTTGGCGGAAGGCCGCGACCTGGATACCGATGCCCATACCGCTGCGCCCAGCCAGCGGCCGTACTCAGCCAGCGGTCCGGATCTTTCGCTACGGGCCTTCCTTGCACAAGTGCAGCAAGTGCAAAAAGCGGCCAGCACGGTGCTGATCGATGTGCGTAGTCCACAAGAATTCACCGGCGAACTTTTGGCGCCGCCAGGACTCCTGGAAACCTGCCAGCGCGGCGGCCACATCCCCGGCGCGCATGGTGTTTGCTGGAGCAGATCGTGCAACGATGATGGCACCTTTAAGCCGATCGAGGAATTGCAGAAGATTTACGGCGCCGAAGGCGTCACCGAAACCACGCCAGTGATCACCTATTGCCGCATCGGCGAACGATCCAGCCACACCTGGTTTGTGTTGAAGTACCTGCTGGGCATCCCGAACGTAGCGAACTACGACGGCTCCTGGACTGAGTGGGGCAATCTGGTAGGCGCCCCCATCGAGCGCGGTTAAGTGGGGCGGACCCCCTGGTCCGCGGCCGACGCCCACGTCGGCCTGCTGCTGGTATTTGTCAACGCTTGAAGTAGCGGGTCCAGGGGGACCCGCGCGGTCCAGGGGGTCCGCCCCACCACCCTCCTAGAAGCTAAACCGCAGCGCAAACTGCATAATGCGTGGATCCGCCGCGAGCGATGTGATGACGCCCGGCGAGCCACCACTCACGTTCGAGTTCGGTAATCCAAAAGCCACGGTGTTCGTCAGGTTAAACGCTTCAGCGCGAAATTGCAGCTTCATCCGCTCTGTGAACAGGAAATTGCGCGAGACCGAAAGATCCAGATACTGCAACGCCGGCCCTCGAAGGCTGTTGCGGCCCGAGTTGCCGAAGACGCCGGGCGAGGGAATGCTGAACGCGTTTGTGCCGGCGAACCCCTTGCATTTCGAGTTGGCGGTCGTATAGAACCAGCAATTGACATTGTCGTCCATCACGGGCGTGCCGATCACGTTCGGAAGCGCTTGCTCCTCTCCGATGTCGATGGAGCTGTTGTTGGAACTGGCGAACGCAGTGAAGGGCCGGGCCGCCGAGTACGTGTATGCGCCGGCAGCCTGAAATCCGCCCACGATTTTCGAAACCACGCCGCTCGATGCCCAGGGCTTGCCTTTACCGAAGGGCAGCTCATAAACCCAGCTGATGACGACGCGCTGAGGGACGTCGAAATCGCTGGGACCGCGCCACGCTTGCTGGTTGTTGGTGATCTGCGAGAACGCGTTCGAGCCTAACACTGAAAGCTCCTCGGCGGTGTCGTCAATCGATTTCGACCAGGTGTAGGCCAGGCGCATGCTCAGGCCCGCGGTGAAGCGGCGCTCCAGCGTTACATCCAGGCCGTTATAGCTGGAGTTGCCGTCGTTCTGCGAGTACTCGAGAAGGCCGAAGTTGGGATACGGCAGTATGGGTTGATGATTCGCGTTGAACAGAACCTGCTGGCCGTTATTCACAAACTGGTTGAGATCGCTCAGCGTCAGCAGATGCGTTCCCTTGCTGCCCACATAATCGGCTTCGAGGAAAAAGTTGTGGGTCAACTCTCGCTGGAACCCGATGCTCCATTGTTGGACGTAAGGCCGCGGATCCTGTGGATTCGTCGTGCGGATGTGCAGGAATTTGTAGTTGATGTCCGCCGGATTGAGGAATGTGGCGGGAAACCCTGAATCGAGAGGAAAAACCGGGGCCAATGCGGTGGAGGCGAGCGAAATATTGTTGTTGATGAATCCGGGCGGATTCAACGCGAGCTGATTTTCGCTGCCCGCGCGATCGAACGGCACGTAGAACATTCCGTATCCGCCGCGTAGCACGGTTTTCGGCGTCAGTTCAAACGCGAATCCTACGCGGGGCGAAAAGTCCAATTTCTGTGGTTGAACCAGCGTGCGAGCTTCGAGCGATCCGCTAGAAGCCATGATGATTGACCCGCTTCCAGCCGGGTCGAAATTCGATAGATGGTTATTGCCTTCCCAAACGGGTGACGAGAAATCATAGCGGACGCCGAGATTGAAGGTCAGTCGCTCGGTCACCTTGAAATCGTCCTGCGCGAAGAAATCGAACCAGTACCATTTTTGATTCACCTCGAACTGGTTCGAGAGCATTGCGGTCTGCGGATCGCCCAAGAGAAAATCGGCGTACGGATATCCAGTGCCGGCGACGCATTGATTTTTTGCATTGCGCTCGCAGGTGAAGATTTTGTCGAAAGTGAGAGCGCCGCGCAGGCCGGGTACGTCCTGGAAATTGTCCGTTTGCGGAGCGTGCACGTCGGTGCCGAACTTGAAATGATGCCGGCCGCGCGTCCAGGAAACGGTATCGCCAAATTGCCACTGCTGGGTCTTCTGGAATTTCGGCAAGAAGTTCGGCGATCCGATAAACGTGTTGAGGTTGGCGAACGTGATCATGGTGACGCCGCCGGCGAACGCCGGATTGTCGGGAACTCCCGGCACCAGATTACCGCCGGATTGTCCGAACGGCTCCTGCTGAGCGTAAGAGTTGTCGTGCTCGTAGCCGATGCGCAATTCGTTCACAAGCGAAGCGCTGATCGGCCGCGTCCAGCCGATTACCGCCAGATCCGCCGTCAGATGATATTTTCCCTGTGAAGAGGACTGCGTGCCGTCCGCGATGCCAGGGAAAAGTCCGGGGCTGTTGCGATCGCGATTGCTCCAGGTATAGCGCGTGAACACGGTATCGTTATCCGAAGCCTGCCAGTCCACCCGCGTCGAATAACGGTCCGTGTTGTCCGTCAGGCCGGCATTCCGGAAATAGTTGTTGAGCTCCGCGCCGGCCACGGTCGGCTGCGGAAAGAGCGCCATGATGGCGGAGGCCACCGGAGAAATACTGCTGGATGGAATAATGTTATTCGGAACCGGCGCGCCGTCCTGATAAATGGTGGGATATGTGGTGTGGACCGCGGCTCCGGCCGCTACGCTGAAATTGCCGACGCGTTCTGTATCCACCGGCACGGTGCCGCTGCGCAGTTGTCCGGTGATGATGCGCGTGGATTCCTCGTCGAAAAACGCGAAGAGCTTGTTCTTCTTGATGGGACCGCCCAGGTTGCCGCCAAACTGATTGCGAATGTTCTCAGGCTTTGCGAGGCCCTGCCGGTTGGAAAAGAAATCGTTCGCGTCCGTGTCGCGATTGCGAAGATACTCGTAAAGCGTGCCGTGGTATTCGTTCGTACCGCCCTTGCTGATCACGCTGATCACCGCGCCGCCTCGGCTGTATTCGGCCGAATAGGGATTGGTGATGATCTTGAACTCCTGCAGCGCGTCCACCGAGGGACGAGCTACTTGCGTGGTCAACTCCTGCACGTTTTCCGAGATCGAGTTGTTATCCATGCCGTCCAGAAGGAAGTTGTTCTCGAGCTGGCGGATGCCGTGTACGTTGAATCCGCCGGTGCGGCCGGCGCTGGTGCTGCCGCCCTGGTCCGTGTAGCGCTGCCCTTGTACGCCGGCCACCAGATTCACCAGATCGTCCCAGCTTCGCAGCAACAAAGGGTACTCCGTCACATACTTGTTGTCCACCACGGTGCCGATCGATGCATCTTCGGTGGAAAGTAATGGCGCCGAGGCTTGCACGGTAGCGACGGTGGCGACGGTGCCGACCGCGAGCGCGAAATCCTGACGGCCCTTTTCTGTCGCGTCGAGAGTGATCCGGCTGACGGCTTTCTGGAATCCGGTTTTCTCGATCGAGATCTCCCATTCACCCACCGGCAAATCCGCCAGAAAATAGTAGCCCTGGCCGTTTGTTTCGGTGGAGCGCTCAGCGCCGGTATATACATTTTGCGCGGACACTTTCGCGCCGGCGACCAGCGCATCGCTCGAATCCTTAACCAAACCGGTCAGGCTGGCAGTGTTCACCTGAGAAAGTGCAGCACCCGCCATCAGAATCAAGGCGCAGAAAGGGGTAGCAATGGACCGAATATTCATAGATTCACCTCGTTATAGGAGAGTGCGACTGGGACTCGTTACGAGAGTCTAGCAGCGCTTAGTTAACAGGTGATTACATCCGTGTGAACAATTCTTATTCGATCGCGAGAACCTAGAAGTGCAGTTCCGCCGAGATGGGGAAATGGTCGGAAGCATGAAAGTCGCGGTGGACTTCGGCGCCCTCGCACGTGATTGGGCCGCGTACGAAAATCCAGTCCAGCGCGCCAATAATAATGTGCGTGCGAATGCGCCTCTCTCCAAAGCAACTGCTATACCCGGCCTCGTGCATCCGCGTGATCAAGGGCGAGTGCGGGCTCATGGCGTTCAGATCGCCGGCCACGATCACCGGTGTGCCGGCCGGATACTTTTGTGCGTCCGCCAGCACTTCGTCAAGCTGGAGTAGCCGCCCGTGCTCCCTGGTGCGGCTTTCCCAAATGCAAGTTGTAGACTATCAGCAAATTGCCATTGCGATCCAATTCGTTTACAAGAGCAATTCGCCCGCCCACACGCCTCTGCATAATAGGGCAGCGAAGAGATCAGCAATGGGCGCGGCTTCCAGAAGCCCGATTGATGAGTGAACCGCAAGATGCGCGAAGAGCGGATCGGCAGGCGAGTGAGAATAGCTTGACCATGATAAGCAGGACCTTCCGCCGTGCTTTGGCCCAGCTCCCGAAACTCCGGCGCGAAAGTGTAATTCATGCCGAAAGTCTTGGCGAGCTCCTGCGCCACATCTTCACCGTGCGTGCGGCGCGCGCCCAAATCCACTTCTTGGAAGATACAGAGGTCCGGATGCGTTTCCCGCATGGCGGCCGCGATTCCTTTGAAGTGCTGGCCGCAGTCGATATTCCAGTTGAGGATCATTGCGCTCGGGCTGGGTGGGGCGTTTGTCGAATAGGCAATCGTCAGTGCCAGGATGGCAGGGCCGGAGCGGAACATCAAACCTCTGGCGCCAGTTTTTCAGAGCTGGCCGGGAAACGCAAACGCTCCCGGCTTTGTTTTATACTGGAAGGGAGCTAACGCCCGTTCACATCCCCAACATTGAGGAAGGCCGGCGGTTTCCCGGGAGTTCGGATGACTATCGTACTGACAATTATTCACGTAATCGTTTGTTTCTTTTTGGTGGTGGTGGTGCTGCTGCAAAGCGGCAAGGCGGCGGATTTGGCGGGTGCGTTCGGCGGAATGGGGTCGCAGACTGCTTTCGGCCCGCGCGGTTCGGCGACGGTTCTCTCGAAGGCCACTACCATCGCCGCGGCGGTATTCATGGTGACCTCGCTCACGCTTGCGATCCTGGCGACGCGAAACGCCACTGCTTCAGGCAGCGTTCTGGAACGGCAGAAAGCGCCGGCGGCCAAAACGTCGCCAGCTAAACCAACCGGGACACCGTCCGTCACGGTGACGCCGGAAGGTGGCACACCGAGGACGATACCGCTCAACTTACCCAGCCAGCCTGGGACCAAGCCGCCCGCCGGCCAGCAACCGCCGGCCAAGCAGCCCCCGGCGCCAACGAAGAAATAACGGGTTTGGAGCCACGCGGAGGTGGCGGAATTGGCAGACGCACTAGCTTGAGGTGCTAGCGGGAGTAATCTCGTGGGGGTTCAAGTCCCCCTCTCCGCACCACAGATTCTAAAGCAGTTTAGAGGATGAATGGCCCACTATATGCGGTGGGCCTTTTCTTCGTCGTAACCGTAATCGTAACCCCGAATGGTTACGAAGGTAGCCCTGTTCACCCAACCAAAGCCAACAACGCCTTGAGCTTTGCTTCGGGCAATGCGGCGAGCCTTTCTAGGGTTTCGATGTTGGCTGGGTCAAGCAGCGCTCCCGACTGGTCTTTTGCGTTGTTGGTTGCGGTTGCGGCGGCACGACTGGCGTTGATTGTGGCCCGAACGAAATGGATGTCTTGACTGTCGATGATGTTATAACGAGTCTCCATAGCTGTGGTCTTGTGCCCAGTTATCTTCATTCGGAGGGACTGGTCAATTCCGGCACGCCGCATGTTCCGATTCGCTGTTCGACGCAGATCATGAAACAGCAACGTCGGAACTTTCCGACCCGCAAGAGGCCCGAGCGAGGGAACATCAAACAGGCCCGCACGAACGCAAGCGGCTTCCCAGGCTCCCCGAAAATCCTTTAACGGGTCCCCGGTTTGGCCAATGAAGACCCAAGGCGCAGCCGGAAAGAACTCGTCATGAAATCGCTCTGCGTCCTTCAGAGCTTGCATCATGTCACCATCGAAGATCGGCACTACACGTCCGTCGTCAGCCTTTGTTTCTCCCCGGCGCAAGACGATTTCACAACGCTCAAAATCGACTTGTGACCATCGGACTTTTAGCAGTTCGCCCTTGCGGACGCCAGTAAAATAGGCGACCACGAAGAGCGGTCTCAGGTACAACGGCAATTCCGCCTTCAAAGCAGTGTATCCGTCATCGGAGAGAAAACCCTGACGGGCGTTATGCTCTTGAACCATCGCTGGCTTAAAATTTGGAACGGAGTTCACCTTGGGCGGCGTATGCTCCAAGCCGTCATAGAAGGCGGCACGAAGGGCCGTCAATTCACGGTTGACAGTGGCATCAGAAACGCCACCTATCGCCTTGCGCCTCTTTCGGTACCGTTTGAAGTCATCGGTCTGCACCTTGGCGGCTTTCATCTGTCCAAAGAACGGACGAAGATTTGAGTTGATCGTCAATGTGTAGATCGAAAAAGTGGACTCACGCTTGTTGTTCTTCAAGTAGTCGAGATAGTCATCTAAGAGTTCGTTGACCCGCACTTGATCCGGGTTACCACCAGAAATCTCCCCACGTTGTAATTTCGTTATCAGCTTCTTCTTCGCATCTCTGGCGGCTGCGAGATCGTCCCCACCCGAAGAGCGCCGTACCTCATGCCCGCCGTGATAAACCTTGATCCAGATGATGCGGTCCTTCCAGTACAATCCCTCACCCTTGGGAAGTTTGAATTTCTTGAAGTTTCGGTCAAACTTCGCCCGGAGAACAGTCTTTGAAGTGCTTTCCATCATCACTCTCCTCGTGTTACTGATCTTCAGATTGTGCATTCCTCGATCAATCTGTCAAGTCGCTCTCGGTCGAACATGATTCGCTTACCCAGCTTGGTTCTGGGGACCTTGCCGTTGTTCGCCGCCTGTCGGAGCGCCGAAGCTGTGCAGCCCATGTATTTTGAGGCTGTTTTGAGATCCATCAGCCTGTTCTGGGGATGTGGCTGAAGAGTCACAACTACCTTGGCAGCGACTCTTGTCGCCAATTCTTCTATGAACGCCTCAGTGAACATCGCTCTCACCTCTTAGACGAGACCCGGCGTCAGCCAGATGCGGTAGAACGCCGCTCAATGCGGGTAGTGGATCTTTTTTTTTGCTCATGTTGTTTCTTCCTGCTGCTTTGGCTGCATTGCTTGATTGATAAGACCGATCCTTGTTCTGTCAGGTCGCATGACCTGATCTGTTTCGGTGAAGAGCGACCTTGAGACGTTGCGCAAGGCAAGTGTCAAGCTCTAGCTGGACTAAAACTGTACTGACACAGCTAAAGTAATCTTCACTGGCATACAGTGTCTTGACCTTTTCTAGAAAACAGTTGTACTCCAGTTGTTCCGGGTGGCCCTTGATAAAGCCGTCGATGATGAGGGCCATTGTAGCCTGATGATTATCTGTCGTGGTGTTCATTTTGTTTAGACTTTGGAATCCTTCAGCGATTCTTCCGCTTTGATTAAGCCGTCAAAGGAGATTAGCCATGTCCGTTCAAGATGGACTTTCATTTCGGCGACCACATCAGCAATCCTTGGATCGTCACTAACGTCCTCAATGTCGAAGTTGTCATCATCGGACAGCTTTTTGACATCCTGCCACAAATAGAGCCGATCCCGTAACTCAACCACCCAATCCTGATAGGCGGTATCACTCGCAGCGGCGGTTTTCACAATCTCTAGCTTCAGGTGATCCCAACACTTACCACAAAGGTAATTCACAATGTGGTCGGTAATCTCTGTATTGGTAAATGGTGTCATCTCGTTATTCTCGATTCATCTGCAAGTGCGGGACTCTCTACTGTAGCGGCGATTGCACGCAAGTACACAGCGATGTTGCGACGATCTGTGGCGGAAAGTGTTCTCCAATAATCGAACGGAAAGATCGTGTACTTCCTATGCGTGTTCTCAGCGATGATCTCGTCTACCGTCTCACGCATTTTTAGTTCTTTTTCGAGTTGGCCGATCCTTTCCGAAAACCGATCAAGTTCAAACATGGTGGCGGTTAACCGATCCACCATGAGTGAGTCAATCATTTCTTCGTCTATGACTCGCTCTTCGTCCGCAAGCTTTACGAGTAACGGGGTAGCCTCTCTAACCTCTCTAACCTCTACCTTGTCGCCATTGAAAACCATTTCTTCTTCGATGATTTCTACTGGGCTTGTCTTGTTGATGTTCATAATTTCCTTTGAGCCGGTTGAAGGCATCTCCGCTGGCTAACAATATGCCAATCAGCAAGCACTTTCAGATAGGAGCTTTTCTCCGGCTGACTTCAGAGTAGCATCGATTGTGATTTTGACAACTGCTTTTCTTCCATCTGTCAAGTAGGTGATCTAGTTGTCAAGTGATAGATAGAACTTTCAATTTGCAAAAGTGATTCAGTGCGGCAAACTGTTGGTGAAACCGAAACTGTAACTGCCGACCTTCATAAGGGATGTCATGTCCGGGTACCTGACACCACAGGCCGTAACATTCTTTCAAGCGTGCCAAGACGACAAAATGGGCGATGTCCAAATCAGACAGAAAAATTTCATCATGGGTCATAGTCTATCGAAGCCGGTTCGTTAGTGTTCGGGTCATCGATGACTTTCATCAATTGCCGTACTTGTTATACAAATAGCGCCCTGGGGGAAAAACTGAACTTTACGAGCGCTTTCATTTCATTCGACATCAACACATCCACCGAGAATCGTTCACCCGCCTCATACCCGGTTGAACCGCTACTGACAACGATGTCCGCTAACTGTTGCTTGTCGGAACCCATAATAAAGCGTTCGGAATTTGCGGCTACGTTTCGGTTGACCAGACGAACATAAAGGGAGTCGATATCCAAGAACTTCATCGCAAACTGGCCATAGTAAAGCTTTAGGCACAATCGCTTGGTAATCGGCAAATAGCTTACAACACCGGGCAGTCCTGGTCCAACTCCGTCCAATGCTACACCTTCTGGTGGCACGGAAGTAAAGGGATGATCGCACAGTATGAATGGGTGCGTTGTGGGCGCTAGAAGAAAGCTCCAGTCTGCTCTGCCCATCCATCCGGCGAACCTCGTAGCCATTTCAAACATGTTTTCAAGAAATGGTCGCTCGGTGGCAGTGATGTTTATGCCTCTGTTCACAGCTTTCACCATCGATGCTGGTTCAAGCTCAACCGGTTCTCCACTCCACGTCGCTAACTCGTTAAGGGTGGCCGTCGCTCTGTCAACGTTGGCGAACTGCATTCGCATTGCTTGTTCCATATTCACTTCATATGCCTTCGAGATCGCCCTGCCGAAAGATGGAAGACGAGTGCGCTGTAATGCGATGAAGAACGCAAGCTTAGCGGTTTCCTCTTCGCTCAAAGCCACGCCGGGAGCAAGCTTCCGAATTATGGGTGCGGTATCGCTTTCTATGGGGCTAAGAATATCAGTCTCGATCCGGCGATCCCTCGGCGCATTGTCTGGACGAACTGTGTAAAGGTCTTCCGTGAAACAAACGACCCTTGGGTGCAGATGCTTGTAGGTTTTGAGCTTGCGGTCGTAAACCCAGAGCAGACCTTCGGCATCAGCGAACTCCTTCTGATAAAAAACCGGCACATAGTGATGCTTTTTCGCTGGCACCGCAACTCAGGGTACCAATTCTCAAGTGGCGAGAACCAACAAAAACCGGTCACCTTCATTGCGTTTGTTCCGCAGTTGGAATGACCTGCACATGGCATAATCACTTCCATGCTGAGTGTGTAGCGAGTGCGGGGCGGGCGTCGGGGCTGGCGTCGATGTCGATCCGCTTCGGTGACGCTTAGTTCAAGGCTCCCCAGCACTTCTTCTTGGAGCGGGTTGAGTGGAACATCAGCACGGAAAACAATGTCACAGAAGATTCCAAGGGTTACCGCTGGGCTGACGACACACATCCACCGGCCTACGAGAAGAGTTTTAAATATCTAGAGCCATTTCGGAGGCCCTGTCATCCTCTTCGATGCTGGCCAAGGCCCAGAGAAGCGCCGCCAGCAAAAAGTGCTCCTTCGTTTGGACCGGTGAGCGACCGCCCCGACGCTCAATTGTAATGTCCACTCGTTCGGCTAGTTTCGACCGGTAAGTAAAGCTCGATTCTGACCAACTCCTCAGTCACGTTGTTCTGCTCGAAACTGGCCGGTCGTTCATTTGACTGAATGTGACCAGCGTCCTCTGCATCCTGCGGGTTTAAACCGGCCTCACGGTTGATGGTGACTAGGGACGAGAAGTATTTCTTCAGCTTTTCAGGTTCGATAAACGTTATGTGGTTGGGTCATTGTTGTTTTACCGATCCACCTGATTTCCCTGTCGTTGGGCCAAGTTCACGGATGCGCCGATTAGTATCCATCCGAGCGTTGGCAATGTGGCTCAACAAGGCACCTTCAGAGCGCATTTCTTCGGCGCTCAGAGCGTCAACGAGTCGTCGGGTGTGGTCTAGGATGGTTCGCTGGGTCTCTTCCAATTCGCCGACTGTGAAGGTTTGCGGTGCGCCAGCACATTCTTCTCGGACGGCATCACGTACCCTCTGGGTGATGTCGTCGGTCATCTCCTTGCGGCGGCGCTGACGGTCTGTTGTAGTGTTGAAGTTCATCGTTTCCCCAAGGTGCCATCAAGAGCGGTCCAGCCACGCCGCATTTTGCTCGATGTCGCTCAGTGCGAACAAGACGGCGAACGCAATGAATCGCTCCCGATTCTTGACGGACGGCAATGCTTCTAACGCCTCGTCAATCGCTGCGATAACTTCTTTCGGCAGGGCGACCGTCTAATGTACGAGTTCGTCAGCGTTCCCGTTCTTCCGGCGTTAGTGGCGACTCGTCATTCATGCCCTTTCTCCGGTGCTGTCACTGCTGTACTAGCGCCGCCGTATTCAGGCCCGAGGGTTTGCTCCAGCAAGAGCGCCGCCAAAAACGTGAGGCCCAAAAGTTGGCGGGCGATCCGGCGCTCGTTCAAGGTGCTCTTTGGGTCGCCGGAGGTCATCGCTTCAGCGTCCATCGAACCGATGAGTAGGTGGTAGATCAGATCCGAGATAGGTGGTGTACTTCCTGAAAGGATCGCCGTTGATTCGGATGATGGCAAAAGTTTTGAGTATCCAAGTTGGCTGAGAATGGTCGTCATCGTCGTCTCCTATCGGGCCAGGGCTTTTCTGATTGCACGGTGTTCCAGTAATGGCAGTTCGTGGATCTCAGTGTGCTCTAACCCACGAACGACACAGCGGCGAAGGTAAGCGGATCGACTCAGGTTCAAGCTATGGGCGGCGTTGTCGAGACGGTCGATGACTGACTCAGGCAAACGCAGGATGATGGCACGGGTTTGTGGGTTCATATAATTCTTCCAGGCACACCCGAATCTTGATGTCGGGTGATGCCACA
>CABEDY010000598.1_pt1 | contig 13143 bp, 9 predicted proteins | sample 3423171 | NCBI WGS metagenome assembly CABEDY01 (sample SAMEA5534333, study PRJEB31848) | metagenome | biome: tundra; feature: field; material: soil | place: USA | collected 2013-05 | depth 0.15 m | reverse complement strand
TTCATCGACCTGCTGCGCAGCAAAGTGGAATTGCTGCGGTACGGCAAAGACGACGTGATCTGCAATCAGGGCGACATCGCGGACAGCTTCTATCTGGTTCGTCTCGGATTCGTCAAGGTGACGGAACCGCATCCGGGAGGCGACTTGGTGCTGGCATATCTCGGCCGCGGCGGATATTTCGGCGAGATCGGCCTGCTTGGCGAAGGGCGCCGCACGGCCACTTGCACCGCGCTCGATCACGTGGAGCTGGTTCGCATCCACGCCGAAGAATTCCACCAGATGACGGACCGGTTTCCGGAAGTTAGAAGTAGCTTGGAAGGTCTCGCTCGCGAGCGCCAGGAACAAAACCGGCAGCGTCTACGGACGGCCACCAGCATGCCGCTCGATCATTTTCTGGCTCAGGGCTTGATGGAGGCGCAGAGCCTTTTGGTATTGGATCTGGAACGCTGCACCCGCTGCGACGCCTGCGTGCGCGCTTGCGCCGATGCGCACGACGGCGTGACGCGATTGATTCGCGAGGGACTGCGATTCGACAAGTATCTGGTGGCTACCTCCTGCCGCCAGTGCCGCGATCCGCTGTGCATGGTGGGTTGCCCGGTGGGCGCCATCCGGCGCCGGAATTCGCTGGAAGTGATCATCGAGAACTGGTGCATCGGATGCGGTCTGTGCGCTAAAAACTGCCCGTACGGAAATATCAACATGCACCCGTTCGAGATGATGGAGGGGCAAATCGCCGTAAAGAAACAGAAGGCTACCTCCTGCGATCTGTGCACCGAGCATGCCGAGCCAAGCTGCGTGTACGCGTGCCCGCACGATGCCGCGCATCGCGTGGAACCCAATGAATTTTTCCGCTGGCTAGGCACGCCTCTAGAAACGGAGGCTCCCCCCGATGAGCCGTAGGACAAGACTCCGTCTTGTCCGGGCAAGTCGGAGACTTGCCCTACAGGGGATCAATGCGAATCGATAAAACACACCGGCCCTGGATGATTGCAACGCTGGCCTTATTCGCGTTCAGCCTGGCAATCTACATCCTCTATGCCGTGCGCGCCCCCGGCGGTCCGCGCGGCGGCAGTGCGCTGGGTCTTACGTTCGGCATCGCGGGCTACGCTCTCATGCTGTACGCCGGACTCCTTGGTGCTCGCAAGAAAGTGCCGGTCTGGCGCATCGGCCGGGCGCAAACTTGGATGCGTGGCCACATCTGGCTGGGATTGTTGAGCCTGCCTCTGATCCTGTTCCACGGCGGTTTTGCGTTTCGAGGGCCTTTGACGGCGGTCCTGATGTGGCTGTTCTTCATCGTGATTGTGAGTGGCGTGTTGGGCGCTCTGCTCCAACACTACATTCCCCGGATGATGACGTCGCGCGTGCCGATGGAAACCATTTATGAGGAGATTCCGCATGTTCGGGCGCAGCTCTGTGAGGAAGCGGATCAATTGGTAGCCACCGTGTATGGCGCCGCGGACGTGAGCACGCTCGCCGACATCGAGCAGGAGGACCGCGCGCGCTTTCGAGAAATATACCTGGGCAAAGTGCGTCCGTTCCTGGCTGATCCAGATGCAATGCAACTGGAACTTGCCGATCCCCGGCGCTCGGCCGAAATCTTCGAATCGCTGCGCCGGATAACGGTGGCTTCCGTGCACCCGGTGCTGAACGATCTCGAAAACATCTGCGAAGAGGAATACCAATTGAGCCGTCAGGTTCGCATCTACCGTTGGTTGCACGCTTGGCTCCTGGTGCATGTTCCGCTTTCGATTGCACTGCTGGCTTTGGGAGCGGTACATGCCGTGATGGCTTTGCGTTACTGAGGAAAGATGGCCGGACGAACACGCACAACCAAGAAGCTGGCGCAACGCATCGATCTTGATTACTTCAAGACTCTGCATGGGATTCCGCGTTGGCGCCGCATCCTCTCCGTTGTGTTCACCCTGCTGGGCCTGGGCTGGTTGGGCTGGCATGGTTTGCGCGGAAGTCCCACGCCTTACAATGCCGGACCGATCGCGCGTCCGCATGCCTTGATTGGTCACAAATGCGCCGCATGTCACGTCTCCACCGCTGGCTTCCAGCGAACCGTCACCGATAACGCCTGCGTGGCCTGCCACGACGGCCCCATCCATCATGCCGAGCAGACTTTTTCGCCGGCGTGTTCGGATTGCCATGTGGAGCACAAGGGTGTGATGCGGCTCGCGAGTACGAGCGACCGCGCCTGCGCGCAGTGTCATGCCGATCTGTCGACCAAGGACAAGAACACGCCGCCGAGATTTGTGGCTGAGATCAGCAATTTCGATCGTAACCATCCCGAATTCGCGCCTCTTCGGAGCGGGCAGCGGGATCCGGGCACCATCAAATTCAACCACCAGGTGCATCTCAAGAAGGAATTGCGCGCGCCGCAAGGGACCGTCCAACTAAAGTGCGCGGATTGTCATCGGCCGCCAGGATTGGAAGAAGCGTGGCCCTTTGGCGAGGCGGAAATTACTCCAGCCACGTTTTCCTTGCCCAGCCGTGCATACATGTCGCCGGTGAATTATAGGGAGCATTGTTCGGCTTGCCACACGCTACAGTTCGACCGGCGGTTTCGGGAATCCGTGCCTCACAAGGAACCGAAAGTGGTATACGATTTCGTTGTGAAGAAATTGACCGAATACATCGCAGCCCATCCGGATCAAATTCACACCGTGGACGAACCGGACAAGCGTTTGCCGACGCGTCCTGTACCGCCGACTCCGCGCAATGCGGAGGAATGGGTGGCGCAGCGATTGGCCGATGCGCGGTTGTTGCTATGGCGCAAAGCCTGTAAGGAATGTCACGCTCTCAGCTATCCCGGCGGCCCCGACTCGCTGCCGGTAGTGGCGAAGGCCGCCATCACCATCCGCTGGCTGCCGCATGCGAGTTTTGATCACGAAGCGCATCAACTATTGGCCTGCGCGTCGTGCCATACGCGGGCGGCCACCAGCAAGGAAACTTCGGATGTATTAATTCCAGGCATCCAAGTGTGTCGCGAGTGTCATCGAAGTGGTGGGAATGCGGCTGAGGCGCGCTGCTTCGAGTGCCACGTCTATCACGATTGGAGCAAGGAAAAGCACGTGAACGCCGGGTATACGGTGCCGCAGTTAGTCGAATAAATCTTCGTGGGGCAAGTCTCCGACTTGCCCGGCAAGCCGGAGGCTTGCCCTACGAAGATCCGTTACATCTCACTCAACGCCGCCACCAAAGCTCCCCGCGCTGTCGAATGCTGCGGGCTGGCTCCCAAACGCACTTCTGAAATCGCCACAGGCAGCTCGGTTTCCCGCAGGATCTTCTCGAAACGATCGCGGAAACCCGCCGCCAGGACGCTGCCGCCGCTCAATACCAAGGGGATGGGGCGCGTGAGCTTGGGCATATTCTGCGCGCCGGCAAAGGCGTCGCGTATGGCCGATACCAGCGCTTGCAGCATGTCTTCGTAATAGGTGTTGAGCGCTTGATGGATCTTATTAGCGAAGTGGCCGTTCAGGTGGAACGATTCCTCCTTGATGGTCCTGATTCGCGTGGCAGGTTCACCGCGCAGGTTGGCGACGCTTGAGTCAATGAAGTCGCCGGCCTTGCCAATGGAAAAGCTGAACACCGGCACCGACAGATACGCCAAACAGACGTTGCACAAACCGCCTCCGCAACTGACGCCGATCCCAGTGTAGTTGGAATTTTCCATTTCGCCATAGACCACCGCCAGGCCTTCCGCGATGCTGCTCGATTCGTAACCCAAATCGTCCAACATCCTTTTCAGCTCAGCTTCGTGAGCATTCACTTCCTGGGTCGCGCCCAACGGAGCCGCTGGAACGCTGAAGCAAAGTTTCTGACCCTGTCCGGGCGACTCGGCCGTCAGCAGCACCACGATTTCTCGAACCAGTTTCAGGCTGTTCGACTCCTCCGGATTCAGCACACCGCGCAACATGGGCCGGCGCGTTTCTCTGTGGAACAAATTGGCGAAGCGCTCCGATTCGTCGCCGTACACGGTTATCTCGGAGCCTTGCACCAGATGCGGAATGCGTTCTTTTTTGAGAACGCCCTGGGTTAGTTTTGAAAACGGAAGCGTTACGAAGGCGTTGAGTTGCGCCTGGTATTGGGTGGTCTTGTCCAGCCGTTGGGCGGTGACGATGCGGCTGGTGCCAACGTCGAGCCCGACGGCCGAAGCGTTTGGCTTATTGGTATTTGACATTTGTTTGTCTCCCCACGGACGCGATTGCGTCTTTGTATCTTCTTTGCAAAACTTCGCGGTAGCGTTCGAGTGGCATGCCACGCGCGGCTGCTTCCCGCCGGATCAGGTCTTCGGCCGCTTGGAGGGCGGGACGAAGCGCGTCGGCGGACCGCAGCTCGTCGGCGGTGAAGCCGAACAACGTGACGCTGGGCAGCGGGCGCTGGTAGTTGTCGCTCAGTCCCAGGTCGTGGAACGGCAGGTCGGCGGCCCAGTCGGTATGGTAACCGGCGCGGCGGTTCGATGGATTTATGGAAACCTGCGCGTGCGCCACGCAGTTTGCCGCCGGGATTTTGTAACGCGCGCGCAACATCTCCACCAGAATGCGTCCCGCGTGCACCTGGGCCGCATTCACGGGCGGGCCGTCCTCAGGCCGGCTTGTGGCTTCGAACGCGACGCCGAAGAAACTTTGGTTGAGATTGATGTAGATCCAATTCTGGTCAGCCCAGACGGAATGGCCGGCGTGATTGGCGTAGTCATCTTCCCGCACGACGCGAAACACGCGGCCGAATCTATCGATCACGAAGTGATACGAATGATTGCGGCGCACAAACTCCAGCAAACCCTCGCCGGCCCTCCTCAAAGTTCCGTTCTGTTCCTCTTCAAAAGGCGCTATGTGACTCTCCGTGGTATGGAAAACAATTCCAACCGGATCGAAGCGCAACCTGGCTGGGTGCTCGTCCATGTCTTCCCGGGAAAGGGACAGATACGCCCTGGGCTGAGTATTGGTGACGAATTGATTCTCCACCCGGAGTCCATTGCTATATAACTCGAAGCGGTCATTCGACTCCACCACCCACACTCGCCCTGGCACAGCTTCCGGTTTCTGCGATGAGCGTGGCAGGGCGGTGAAGCGCGGTTGGGGGGATGCGGTGTGCTTCCAGGTGGGTTGCACTAAAGCGGCGCTGGCCCAAGCTAATCCCAAAAAGGTTAGCACCAGAAATGCCAGCCCCACAGTGATGGCTCCCAATGACAAACTCCTCGGGGCGCTTATGGGGCTCGCTCGGGCACGTTGTAAGAACTGGAGGCGTTTAACGGGGTCAGAGGTCCAGGCCGCGCGCCGCTCTAGCATGCGCGCAGAGATCCCTCGTATTCCAATTGGGACTATCCCCACGAAGCACTAGTGGGGCGATGGCGGCAAGCCTCTCAGAAAAAATTCCGCTTATTCGGCCCTACCGGATTTCACTCATACCGCAGGGCTTCCACGGCGTCCACGCGGCTGGCGCGGAGAGCTGGGATATACCCGGCGGCGGAGGCAATGGTCGCCAGGTTACATTCTCCCGCCTTCTATTTTGGATGTGGAATGAGGTCTTCGATGCAATAGGTGTCGCCGGCAATGGTGAAATAAAAACGCCAGTCGCGGTTCACTCGTGCCTGCCAAAGATCCGCGGCTTCGTCGTATTTCTTAGCGTGAAGCGACGGGTGTAGGAGGTTGTCTTCGAGGAACCGAGTTGCTTATAAAACGCGCGCTCAACGGCCGCCGGCGCATCCTTCAGTGCCTCAATGGCACGGTCGGACAGGACGACTTTCACGGTGCGGAGGGTCTGCGCTTACCAGCCCGGCGGACCCGGATTTCTTTGCGTAGGAATTTGACAGCTTCGTCCGCGGTATCAAACGGGCCGTAGTACGGCCCCTTCCGAGCATCGGCCAACCTGGCGTCAATCGCGCGACGGGCCAAACCAGCTCGGCGCCGAACCGCAACCGGTACGACCAGGGGTGTTTTGTTCTTAACGGTGATGGTCCTTGGGCCAGACACTACACTATATTATCGAACACGCTTCCTGCGCTCCAGCGCTTCACTCCATGTAGTCACGATGAACCCTTGCTCTTTCAAGAAATCTTGAAATTTTGGGTCCAGCATGGCCAGCATGTCCGCCTTGCGGATGGGGCCGGAACTACTGATATGCGCGAAAGTATCGCCGGGCGCGGTGCAGTGCATGATCACCATCGTGAGCCCCGGCTTCAGCTCAGACAAAGTTTCCATATATCGCTGAGTACGCCATTGGCGGAGCTTTTCGTCGTCGCTAGCGATGCCGGGTGGAATCTTCCAGTCATAGCTCGTATTGTGCAAATCGTCCAACACCGGGAGTCCCGCGTCCCAGAGTTTGGCGGCCAGCGCTCGGACGGGCACAAGCGTGGGATCCTCGGGCAGAGCCATTCCCTCCCGGTATTCGCCCGCTCTTTTGAGTTCCGCGATGCGGCCGGCTTGCCGGTCGGCTTGTATGTACGTGTCGTGCCCGCCCGGTATCATTACCGGAATCTGCTTTTCGATTCCGAGCTGCACGTACCGCACCAGAAACTCGGCGGTGGCATAGACGGTGCCCATGTGAGTATCGAGATGCGTGGGATGGAACCCCATGCGCTCGGCCCGATCGATCTGGGCGCGCATCTCCCGATCCACTTCGTCCGCCTTCGCATGCATCGCGACCGCGGCAACCGAGCTCCACATCGCGCCTTCGGAATCAACCAAGCCGGGAACGGCAGGCGCGCCTGCCAGCGGTCCCCAACGGTATTCGTGCCACTCGGAAGTGAGCGTGAGATGAAGGCCGGCATCGGTTCCCGGATGTGCCTTGATGTAGTCCACAATTTCCGGGACCCACGGCGTCGGCATCATCACGCTGAGCGACCGCGCGGCGCCCTTCTCCAGCACCTGTTCGATTCCCATGTTCGAATCGTGCGACATGCCCGCATCGTCCATGTGAAGGATCAGTACGCGGTCGCCTTTTTTCCAGCCGAGACGCTCCGCGTAGGTGGGGCCCGTCTGCGCGAAGCAGGCAGAGAAAATCGACAGCGCGAGCAGAAGAGTCTTAGACATGCAGCATTCAGTTTTACCACAGGACGATGATATTCTTGAGTACTACCCTATGCGATGGAATTGCCTTTCCTCAGCCGCGCTTTGCTTTGCCGCCGCGCTCTCTGCGCAAACGTCACCGAATCTTTTTGACGGGCTGCGCTGGCGGATGATCGGACCGTTCCGCGGCGGCCGCGCTATCACAGCCACCGGCGTTCCCGGCGATCCGAACACGTTCTATTTCGGCGCGGTTGGCGGCGGAATCTGGAAAACCACCAACGGCGGGCTGGTGTGGACGCCCATCTTCGACGATCAGCATGTCGCATCCATCGGCACAATCGCAATAGCGCCGTCGAACCCAAACATCATTTATGCCGGCACGGGCGAGGCTGATATCCGATCGTCCCTTTCCTCCGGCGACGGTGTCTACATATCCATCGATGCCGGCAAAACCTGGCGGAACGCCGGGCTGCACGATTCGAAGCAAATCGCCAGGATTCTGGTGCACCCCCGTAATCCCGATATCGTCTATGCCGCAGTGCTCGGTCATGCCTACGCTCCGAACGATCAGCGCGGCGTATTTCGCTCCACGGATGGCGGCCAGACCTGGCAGCGCGTACTGGACAAGGGCCCCGATATCGGCGCCACCGATCTGGCTTTTGAGCCCGAAAATCCGCAGGTGATCTACGCGACAACCTGGCAGGCGCGCCGCTCGACTTGGAGCCAGTATGCCCCGCTGGAGCAACCCGGCGGTGGTCTCTTCAAATCCACCGATGGCGGCGACCATTGGTCCCAGATCACCGGCCACGGTTTGCCCGCAGGCGGATGGAGGCGCTCCGGAGTGGCCGTTGCTAAAGGAACCCAAGGCCGGCGAGTCTACGCGCTCATCGATTACATCTCCGCGGCCGGGCTCTTCCGCTCCGACGATTCAGGCCAGACCTGGATGCAAGTATCGTCCGACCCACGCATCGATAGCCGCTCCTGGTATTTCAGCGGCGTCACGGTCGATCCGAACAATCCCGATGCTGTCTACTTGCCCAACGTCGCGATTTATCGTTCCACGGATGGCGGCAAAACGTTCACCGTTTTGAAGGGCGCGCCTGGCGGCGACGACTACCATTTTCTTTGGATTGATCCCACCGAATCGGCACGCATGATTCAAGCCTCCGACCAAGGAGTCAGCATCAGCGTCGACCGCGGAACAACCTGGAGCTCCTGGTACAACCAGCCCACCGCGCAGTTTTATCACGTGGCCACCGACAATCAGTTTCCGTATAACGTTTACGGATCGCAGCAGGACAGCGGAACCGTGGTGCTGCCCAGCCGAACCGATCATGGCCAGATCACCGAATACGACCGGCGCTCGGTGGGTGGCGCTGAGAGCGGCTACATCCAGCCCGATCCGGACGATCCCAACATTTCTTACGTCAGCAATACTTACGGAACCCTCACCCGGTTCGACAAGCGCACGGGCCAAGGCCAGATCATCACGCCGTGGCCAGCGCCTGCTTTTGGTGTCGAGATCGCAGAGCGAAAATATCGTTTCCCTTGGACTGCGCCGCTGATATTTTCGCCGGTCGATCACGCTCTCTATTACGGCTCACAATATGTTCTGAAGACCGTGGATGGCGGCCTGGTATGGCGCGAAATCAGCCCTGACTTGACAGGAGCCGACAAGAACACAGCCACTGGCGAAGTCACCGTCGAGAATGCCAAATTGCGCGGCTACGGCGTGGTCTACTCCATCGCGCCATCGCCGCTAGTGGCCGGCGAAATCTGGGCTGGCAGCGACACTGGCCCAATTCATCTCAGCCGCGATGGTGGCAAGACTTGGGCGAACGTAAGCCCGCCAGGCCTGAGCGACTGGAGCAAGATCACGCACATCGAAGCATCCCATTTCCAGGACGGAACCGCATACGCCGCCGTGGACCGTCACAGGCTGGACGACTACAAGCCCTACCTCTATCGCACGCGCGATTACGGCAAGACCTGGACTCTGATTACCAACGGTATCCAAGAGCCATCGTTCCTGAACGCCATTCGCGAAGATCCCAAGCGGCGCGGTTTGCTGTATGCCTGCGCCGAGACCGGCGTGTTTGTTTCTTTTGACGACGGGGATCACTGGCAATCCCTGCAGCTCAACATGCCCACCGTATCGGTGCGCGATCTTATCATTCATGACAATGATCTGGTGATCGCAACGTTCGGACGATCCTTCTGGATTCTTGACGATTTCTCACCGCTGCGGCAGATTGATGAAAAGGTCGCGTCTTCCGATGTGTTCCTCTACAAACCAGCCACGGCTACGCGGATGAACAGCGAAGGCTTTCAAGGAACGCCTTTTCCGCCCGAGATCCCCAAGGCGGCGAATCCACCGGACGGCGCGGTGATCGATTACTACCTGAAGTCGGCTGCCGCGGGTGAAGTGACGCTCGAAATACTGGATGCGAAGGGTGATTTGATGCGCCGGTATTCAACGCATGATCGTCCAGGCGCCGCGCGCGGAAGGCGGCAGGCCATCGCCGATATCTGGATCACGCCGCCCGTTCATTTGACGGCACGCGCCGGACTGAACCGGTTCGTGTGGGATTTGCGATGTGCGGTGGAGACAGCCGGCGCTGCGGAGAATGATTACGGCCAGGCGGTGCGGGGCCCTCAGTTAATGCCGGGCGCTTATCAAGTACGCCTCACTGTAGCCGGCCAACATTACACCGAGGCATTGAAGGTGGTGCTTGATCCGCGGTCCCCCGCCACGCCCACTGACCTCGCCAAGCAATTCGCTCTCGGCCTCAAGGCCACCACCGAAATTGCAAAGAACGGCCAGTTGACCAGGGAATTGGCCGCGCTGCGAGCGCAAATCACGGACATCAAGAAGAAAGCTTCAGACGCCGCGATGCTCGAGTTGGTCTCGAAGGTGGAAGCTGAGACGCAAAGAATCTCCGGCGTCGGAGCAAGCTGGCAGACACCGGCGACTCCTTCCGGCGTGGGCGGCGTGCAAATCAATCTGGGCGCCGTCAACTTCGTCGTCGATAGCGCTGACCGGACACCTCCCGCCCAAGCCTACGCTCTCTACGAACAAGCCAGTCGCGATCTCGCCGCGCTCATGGCCAGTTGGGATGCCTTGAAGAACGGCCCGTTCGCGGAGCTGAACCGAGCCTTGCGCGACAAAAATCTTCCGGCCATCGATCTTAAGGTGGCGAATCAGTGATGCGTCCACGCTCCTTTCCCTCCGCGATCGCCCTCTTGCTGGCTGCCTTGCCCGCTTTCGCCTGGGGACCATCCGGTCACCGCATAGTCGCCATCATCGCTGAACAACGCCTCTCGCCATCTGCCCGCAGTAAAATCAGCAAGCTCCTCCTCGACGGCAAATACTCGATCGTGGATATCGCAAGCTGCGCCGATACAATCCGTGGCAATTCGCGGGGCAATCCGACGCCCGCCGATCTTATGTGCCGCTCGCTGGCTGGAGAGGTTCCTTCCACAAACGGTCTCTGGCACTATATCGATATTCCCGTGCCCACGAAAGCCAAAACGTTAGAGGCGTTCTGTAAAGACGACAATTGTGTCACCGCGCGGATCGTGAGTTTCTCCCAGATTCTGCGAACGTCGAAAGATGACGCGCAACGGCGCCAGGCGCTGTTGTTCCTGGTGCATTTCATGGGCGACATCCACCAGCCCTTGCACGCCGCCGAACGTGCCTGCGATAAGGGCGGTAATTCGGAGCATGTGAATTTCTCTCTGGACGGCAAGAAGGAGTCCAGCGTCGCTCTGCATCATGTTTGGGATAGCTCCGAACTGGAACTGCTCATGAAGCACGTCAACATCACCGACGATCGCGTCTTCGCTGGGATCCTGATGGCTGGCATCAAGCCCGCCGAAGCGGACAAGTGGGCGCGCGCTTCGGTCGATCAAATCGCTTGGGAGTCCTACAAGCTGGCGGTGTCGAAGGTCTATCGCGGCATCCCGTTCCAGAATTTCTGCGACAACCAGAAGCCTGCCCCGCTGGTGACCGATCTGACATCAGCCTACGAAAACGATGGAACCAAAGTGGTCCGTGAGCAGCTCACGAAAGCGGGCGTGCGTCTGGCCGCGATCCTGGAATCAGACCTCATCAGCGTAGGGCAAGCCTCCGGCTTGCCAACCGCGAACCAATGAAAAAAATAATCCTGCTGCTGCTCGCCTTCTTATTGCCCGCCAGCGCCGAGATCAAAGTGCTGAAGAACTTCACGTTGATCGATGGCTCCGGCGGTCCGGCAGTCGCCGACGCTGCGATGATGATCGACAACGGTCGCATCGTCCGCATCGGCTCCGCGCAACGATTAACCCCACCAGCGGGCGCTCAAGTGATCGACCTGGGCGGCAAATTTGTCATGCCGGGCATCATCAATCTGCACGGCCACATCGGCAACACTGTGGACCTCACGCAGAACGCGCAATTCTACACGCGCGAGAACATCGAAAAGAATCTGCGCACCTATGCCTGGTACGGCGTCACCACGGTGCTGAGCCTGGGAACGGATCAGGACCTGATCTTTAAGATCCGCGATGAACAGCGCTCGGGCCGCCCCACGTACACGCGAGTCTACACGGCCGGCCGCGGATTCACGCTGAAGGGCGGTGTGGGCGGCATGCCCTCGGTCACCTACAATCTCGAGAATGTTGCGGAGATCCCCAAGGACGTGGACGCGCTGGCGGCGAAAAAAGTGGATATCGTCAAAGTCTGGGTGGACGATTCTCTCGGCCATCGCCCGAAGATCCCCTTCGAGATGACGAAAGCCATCATCGAGAACGCTCACCGCAACGGGTTGCGGGTGGACGCCCACATTTTCTATCTCGACGACGCCAAGCAGTTGGTGAACGCCGGCCTGGACGCGTTGGCGCACAGCGTACGCGATCAGCCCGTGGATCAGGAATTGATCGACAGCATGAAACAACACGGAATCTGGCAATCCGCCGCCACGCTCACGCGCGAGGCGTCCATGTTCATATATGCGAAACCGCCCGCATTTCTCACCGATCCGTTCTTCACCCGCGCTGTTTCACCGGCTGTGATTACAACCTTGAGCGATCCGGATTATCAAAAGAAAATCGCGGCCGATCCCGACTTTCCGAAATACGCCGGGCTACTCGAAATGGCGCAGAAAAATCTGAAGCGCCTAGCCGATGCGGGAATCCCGTATGGAATGGGAACGGACACCGGACCACCCGGACGTTTTCCGGGCTTCTTCGAGCAGTGGGAAATGGAGTTGATGGTGGATGCGGGATTGACGCCGTCGCAGGTGATCAAGGCTGCCACCAAGAGCTCGGCCGAATTCCTGCGCGCGAAGGATCTGGGCACTCTGGAGGTTGGCAAGTGGGCCGACCTGATTGTGCTCGGCGCAGATCCGCGCATCAACATCCGCAACTCGCGGTCGATTGAGGCGGTGTATATCGCAGGCAATCCGGTAGCGCGTTGATCCCGGCCGGACGGCCCACCAAAATGGCGAAGACGCCGAATTGTAGCCCCGCGCGTCAGCAAGGGGACAGGCGCGGCCATGCGGGAGCGAATCCGATTCGCGTACCGCTACGGATGTGAGAATTCGTTCGCGTGAGGAACCAACTCAAAATAAATGCGGCTGGGAAGATTCGTGTGCCAATTGCCGCTCCATTGCGCCCAGCCACAGACACCCAGGAATAATGTTGCGACGCCTGCTGCCACAACCCAGCCAGGCACGTGTCTCCGCCGCGGAGCGGATAGAAACAGCGCATCGGCGGCGGGGCACACCGCCACGCATTGCATGCAGCCAGTGCACTCGGCGGATTTTATCGTAATCAGCCGATCCATTGGCAACGCTGAGGGACACGCCTTAGCGCATTTTCCGCAATCGATGCATAGGTTGGGATTCCGGCGGATGCGTAGAGGGCTCGCCAATGAGACCAGCCCCATCAACGCGCCATACGGGCACAGATACCGGCACCAGAAGTTTTGGACGAAAACCGAAGTCAGGATCAGCATCGCCATCACGACGCCGCCAGTGAGCCCGAGCATGCGGAAAAAGTTGAGCATCTTCACATCGTCCACGATGCCGTAAGGACCCTCCAGGAAGGCGTGGATCGCCGGGACCGACATGGAGCCGACGGCATAGAGGAA
>CABEDY010000597.1_pt1 | contig 13154 bp, 10 predicted proteins | sample 3423171 | NCBI WGS metagenome assembly CABEDY01 (sample SAMEA5534333, study PRJEB31848) | metagenome | biome: tundra; feature: field; material: soil | place: USA | collected 2013-05 | depth 0.15 m | reverse complement strand
CTCAGGTCGGAAGTCAATGTTGATGAAGCAGTAGTTGAACGTGAAAGAATCGTGAAATGGCTACGCGACGGATGGCTTTGGGATCGTTCGTCTCTCGAAAGAGACCCGTAGAGTCGAGGAAGTGCATCGCGTATGGTACCGCGAGCTTTTCCAGCCCTGCGTTGCCGCCGGTCTGATCACTCCGGGCGCACTGGCCGGTTACCGCAACGATGCGGTCTATCTGCGCACGTCGCGGTATGTGCCACCCCGCTGGGAGGCGGTGCGGGATGCCATGCCGGCGCTGTTCAATCTGCTGGAGAACGAATCAAACGCCGGGGTGCGCGCCGTACTCGGGCACTGGATGTTTGGCTATATCCATCCGTATCCTTACGGCAACGGGCGCATGGCGCGCTTTCTCATGAACGCGATGCTCGCGTCGGGCGGCTATAGGTGGACTGTGATCCGCAAGGAGGATCGTACTCCTTATCTCACGGCGCTTGACAGCGCCAGCATCGACCTCGATATCGCGCCGTTCGCGTGCTTCGTGGCAGAACGGGTGCGCTGGTCCCTGGAGCATGGCGTTGCCGATCAGCCGGACCGCCAGCAATCTTGACTCACGAACGCTTACCGGCCAGTATCCGCGAGCATTCCCAGTGAAACGCCCGACCCCGCCGAGTAGCCAGGGTGCTGTCCACGCTCCTAGCAATAATCTGGACGCACCTGCTTGCCAGGCAGCTGAACGAGCTCCATTTGGTTCAACTTCAAGTCGTTTGCGACATGAATAACAAACGATCGGAAGCCCATCCTCACATAGCGTCAATCTTATGTTCCCCTTTACTCGATTCACAGGAATTGGCACAAGCGAGAAGCCGACAAGGGGGCTACAAGGATATCCTCCACCCCGCACTCCAGCGCGTCCCACCAAAGCTCTGCCGTACTGGCGGAAGTCACGAGCACGATCGGAATGGGCGTCCCAAGAGACCTGATCCGTTCCACCAGGTCCCTCCAATTGCCATCCGTCAGGGCGAGTTCCGTGATGACAACCTTCCTCTCCTCGATCGCCGAGTTGAGCAAACCAGCCGCCGCCTTAATGCTGTTTGCCCACTCCACTCTGACGCCGCGCGCTTGCATCTCCTGCTCCATGGCCGCTTCTGGTCGCCTGGCACCCACAAAAATGACTATCTTTACTGGTTCGTAGCTCTGCATCGAACGTCGTGTTCCGCTCCACTCCACGCTAGCCCAGTGCGGCCTCCAATTGCCGTAAGCTAACGTAACCTCCCTGTTACACAGCGAACCCTGGCGGAGATAAGCTTAGAAATGCTCGACAGTTAGGTCAGCGCCAATGCCGCCCTCGTCACCAGTAGAATCGCCTGGCAATTCTGCACCCGACCCTGTGCCGGCCGCGGCAGTTCGCGAGCAACTGGCCCGCGTGGTCAATAGCCCAAAGTTCGTTTCGTCAGCTCGGCTATGCCGGTTCCTGTCCCACATCGTGAATCGTGCAATCGATGGAGATCTGGACAATCTCAAAGAGTTCACGATCGCAATGGAGGTCTTCGACCGAACATCCGATTACGACCCGAACATCGACGCGATTGTCCGAGTTGAGGCGCGCCGCCTCAGAGCGAAGTTGAAGGCGTATTACGAGGACGGGCCGGGCACGGCTGATCCTGTTCTGATTGCACTGCGGCCGGGCAGTTATGTCCCAATCTTCCGCAGGTTAGATTCAAGGCAGCCAAGCGACCGCCTAGAAATCGGAGCTGCAAGCCGACCGGGCCGTGCCTCGGTTGCCGTGTTGCCGTTCGTGAACATGAGTCCGGAGCCAGAGCAGGACTACTTTTGCGATGGGATCACTGAAGAGATCGTGAACTCGCTGACGCGCGTTTCGGGGCTGAACGTGATTGCTCGGACATCGGCGTTCCAGTTCAAGGGCGTGTCGGTTGATATCCGGGACGTGGGCCAGCGCCTCGGCGCCGATCTCGTGATTGAAGGAAGCGTCCGGAAGTCGGGCGAGCACTTGAGGATCACTGCCCAGGCGATCCAGACCGAATCGGGTCATCACCTGTGGTCTGAAACCTTCCGTCGTGAACTAAAGGATGTCTTTGTAATTCAGGAAGAGATCGCCCGATCGGTTGCCGACCTGCTTCGACTTAATATGCCGGCTGCAAAGGCTTCAGTGCGCTCCTCGGCCCGTAATCTCGAGGCCTATACGCGGCACTTGAGAGCGCGGTTTCTGATTCATCAACAGACGCCTGAGTCACTGCAGGCTGCCGCCCAGCAGTTACGAAGCCTCATTGAGGTTTTTCCCGATTATGCTGTTGCTTACAGTGGACTCGCTGAGGCGATCGGGCTTCTTTGCCTTTTTGGGGTCGTGTCCGGGCGTGACGTGTATCCCGAAGTGAAGGCGAGCGCCGAACGCGGGTATGCTCTGGATCCTGAATCGGGAGAAACCTGCACAATGCTGGCCGGACTTCGTTCATGGTTTGAGCATCGTTGGGAGGAAGCGAAGGCACTGTACGACCGCGCTCTGCAACAACAGCCGGGGTTTGCCGACGCTCACAGTATGCGTGCCATGACGTTGCTCTGCCAGGGAAATATCATCGAAGCAGAGTCGTCGCTACGCCGCTCTACCGAACTGGACCCGCTTTCGGCAAGTGACTGTGCGCGGATGGCATATCTTCACTACGTGAAGGGTGACTATCCATCGGCTGTAGAGCATCTCCAACAGTCTTTCGATTTGGATCGCGACTATCCGGAAGCCCGATTCTACGAAGGGCTCCTGCGCTTCCAGCAGGAAGATTACGAGGGCGTCGTACAATGCCTCTCCCCGTCGCTCGCTCCGATGGATATCGGTGTCCTCTCGGCAGCGTACGCTCGGCAAGGCAGCCTGTCGCGATCTGACGAATGTGTCGAAAAACTTCGTAAATGCTCACTGACGCGCTACGTCACTCCCCTGGCAGAGGCATTCGCTGCCATCGGAATGGGAGACCTCGATCTCGCATTTCAGCGCCTGGATGAAGCGATCGAGCACAAGACAACCTTCATTAACCTGTTGGGGATCGAGCCGTTTTTTAACCCGCTCCGGAGAGACGGCCGGTTCACCAAGCTCTTGAAAAGACTGAATCTGCCACACTGAACTGGGCCGTAAGCTTACGGAAGGCTTACGGCTGATTACTGCCACAAGACCCCGCATTCGAGGCACGATTGCCTTAGATGCAACGAAGCAATCCAATCAGGTGGGCCTTACTATTGGGAGCGCTCGGGCTTTTGGCGCGCGCCCAGGACAAAGTCTCCGTATTAACCATCGACGATGCGGTCGCTCTGGCGTTGAAGGGAAACCTCCAGCTGCAATCTACAGTGCTGGACGTGGATCGCGCGAGGGAAGGCACCGCCGCGCTGAAGACGACTCGGTTGCCCCAATTTCAGATTTACGCGCTCGGGGGCGAAACTCTGCGGCCGATCAACTTCACCATCCCGAAAGGCGCTTTAGGCAGCTACCCTGCCACGGGACCGATTCCGGCGAACAGTTCCAGCATCACCACACCGCAGCAGTTCACCGGGTTTATCTTCGGACAGGCTTCGCAGCCGCTCTCCCAGCAATGGAAGATTCGTCTGGCATTGATCTCTTCGAGGATCAGCGAGGACCTGGCGAAAGAGAGAATGCGCCGTGAGAGACAGGACACGGCTCAGTCCGTCCGCGCTCTCTATTACCAGATCGCGCAAACCCAAACACAGATCGAGAGCGCCGAGGCGATAGAGAAATACCTGGTGGAGTTGCAAGCCGAAACCGATCGGAAGCTGGCGCAGTTAACCGTTCTGAAAGGGGATAGTCTTGCCGTCCGGGCCCGGCTCAGCCAGCAGCGCTATCAGTTGGTCAACCTTCGGGACGCCAGCAAGACGCAGAAGGAGTCGTTCAACCGGCTGCTGGGCCGCGATCTCGAAACGGAATTTTCGGTAGAGGTGCAGCCGCTGCCGGGAGCTGCGGAGATCGACTTGGCCGCGGCGCACGCTATGGCGCTCCGCGAGCGTCCCGAAATTGAGGAAGCCCGGCTTCAAACGAAGAAGGCGGAGACGGAAGTGCGCCGCCAACGCGCGGAGTATATCCCAGACGTAAGTGCGAGTTTCACCTACGCCTCGTTTCCGAATGTGAGCTTCGCCCCGCAAAACGTCGTGAATGCCGGATTTCTCCTGCAATGGCAGCCCTTCGATTGGGGCCAAAAACGTCACAAAACGCAAGCGCTGCGAGATGTAACCAAACAGTCGACGCTCGCTGAGCGCGACACCGAACAGCAGACACTGCTCGACGTGAATACGAAATTCCGGGCCCTGGCTGAAGCCCGGATGTTCCTTGACACGAGCGCCGTCGCGCAGGAGGCACAGCGCGAAAAGCTGCGCGAGATGACGAATCAGTATCGGGAAAAGGCCGCGCTACTCTCCGACGTCCTGCAGCAGGAAGGCGCGGCGGTCCAGGCCGACTCCGAGTATCAAAGCGCTGTGGCGGCCTTCTGGAAGGCGAAGGCAAATTTCGAACGTGCATTGGGGAGGGAATGAGAATGCGTAACGTTTTACTGATAGCAGCGGCATTGTTTCTGGCGAGCTGCGGCAAAGAGAAACCGCTCGAACCCGCGATCCAGACGGTGCGGGCGGGCGTTGTGGAACAAATCCAAGCCGAGGGCGCCTCTTTGGAGCGGTATTCGGCGAGTATCGAACCGTTTGCCAAGGTTGACCTGGCATTTAAATCTGGCGGTATCGTCGATGGAATTCTACAGGTACGCGGCGCCGACAGCCGCACACGCGATGTTCAGGCGGGTGACAAGGTGAGGATCGGCGCCGCGCTAGCGCAGGTGCGTCCGCTCGACTATCAGAATAGTCTCGATCAGGCGGAGGCGCGGCGCGCGCAGTCGGAGGCGCAACTGGCGCAGGCGCAGGCGCAGCTCGCACAGGCGCGCGCGAATCTCGCCCATGCCGATATCGACTATGCGCGAGCGAGCAATCTGTTCCAATCGGCGAGCCTGGTGAAACCCCAGTACGACCAGGCCAAGGCACAGTATGAAGAGGGCGCGGCGTCCGTGGCCGCCGCCGAAGCGGCAGTAAAGGCAGCCGAAGCGGGCGTCACCAACGCGCATGCTGCAGTGAAGGAAGCAAAGCTCTCACTCGGTGACACGACTCTGCGCGCTCCGTTCTCCGGCTGGATCTCCGCACGAAACGTCGATCGCGGAAGTCTGGTGGGTGGCGCGACGGTCGGCTTCAGCATCGTGGATACGCATCTGGTCAAAGCGGTGTTCGCGGTGCCCGACACCACGCTATCGACCATCCGCCTGGGGCAGAAGCAGGCAGTGATGCTGGACGCACTGCAACACGCCGTTACGGGAGTGATCACGTCGATTGCCCCGCAAGCCGATCCGCAGAGCCGCGTTTTCTCGATCGAAGTGACTGTTGAAAACTCGCGCGAAGATGTGAGGCCCGGCATGATCGGATCGATAACCTTGGGCAGCCAACGACGTGATGGTTCGTCCGCTTCCAGCCCGCGACTCGTCGTGCCGCTCAGCGCGGTGGTGCGCGCGCCCGCCGATCCGAAAGGATTCGCGGTTTTCCGCATTACCGGGCGCGACGGGAAATCGTTCGCTTCGGCGCAGCCAATCGAGGCCGGGCAGACCTTCGGCAATTCCATGGAAGTAACGCGCGGACTCACCGCCGGGCAAAGGATCATTTCAATCGGCAGCGCGCAGGTACGCGACGGCCAACAGGTAAATATTCTCCCGTAAGGATGTCTTAAACCGGATAAAGACCATGGCACATCAAACAGATCAGGATCGAATTCAGCAAACGCACAACACCTCGCGGTTTTTCGTGGAGCACCGCCAAATCGCCTTGGCGGCGCTGGTGGGCGTGATCGCGTGGGGCATTTATGGATATTTCTCGATGCCGCAGCGCAAAGATCCGGACATACCAGTCCGGGTAGCGGTCGCGGCCTGCCAGTGGCCGGGTGCAACTGCTCAGGAAGTGGAGCAGCTCATCACGCGGCCGATCGAGCAGACCATCGCCGAAAACAAAACGATCCACCCGGCGACGCCCGACGAGTATGGGATCCGGTCCATTTCGCTTCCGGGCCTGTCCATCGTCTATGTCCAACTCTCTGAAAACGTCGCGAATACCCGGGAGCAGTTCAGCGACATCAATCTCAAGCTTCAGGCGCTTGGTCCAAAGCTGCCGAGCGGCGCGACGGGCGTCCAATTTCAAAGCGACTTCGGCGATACAGCGGCCCTCATGATGACCATCGCCAGCCCGCCGATAGACGCTCTGGAAATTCAGATGCGTTCTCGATCGGTAGAGGACGCGATCCGGTCTGCGCGTTCGTCGACTGATAGGGCGCCAGCCCGGTCGAATTTGCGGCCCATCAGTATTGTCTACACGTTCCCCCTGACGCTTTCGAACACGGGCGGAGCCGCGGCGACCGAAGCATTCCGCATCGAGGCCGAGCGCGACGCTGTGCTGCAGCGTTCCAGGCTGGTCACCGGCCGGGGATTCATAGGGATCGACGCGGAGACCAATTTCGACGACGAGCACATTCAGACATATCTCAAACAGTTCATCGCGACGCGCTTGCACGAATCCGAATTCGATCCCGACGTGACGGAGCCGATGATCATTCACGATCCCTCGGAAGCGCAGCAAAAGCTGGCGACCGTAGCAACCGCGAAATATACCTACGCGCAGCTCGACGATTTCACGGACCTGATCGGGCGGACGGTGCTCGGCGCGCCGCAGACTTCGCGCGTGGAACGCAAGGGAGTCCTGCCACAGGCCGTGTACCTCGACTATTCGCAGGAACGGCTGGCGTCCTACGGATTGCAGCCTTCGGATTTGGGCCGTGTCCTGAATGCGCGCAACATCACGCTACCGGGAGGATCGATAGACGCGGGCAGGGGGCAGATTCAGATCGACCCTTCCGGCAAATTTGAAACTGCCCGGGCGATCGGCGATGTTCTTCTGAGACCATCGCCAACCGCCGCACCCCTGTATCTGCGCGATCTCGTTCAAATCAGCCGCGCGTACCAGGCGCCGCCAAACTATCTGAATTTCTACACGGACACCGGCAAGGACGGGAAGCCGCGCCGCAGCCGCGCCATTACGCTGGCGGTTTACATGCGCTCCGGAGAGCAGATCCAGAAGTTCGGCGCCGCGATCGACGAGAAGTTGAAACAGATGCGCTCCGTTCTTCCGGCGGACCTGATCATCGCGCGCACGTCGGATCAGCCTCTTCAAGTAAAAGAAAGCGTCGACCTGTTCATGGAGGCGTTGTACGAAGCGATTGCGCTGGTAGTCGTCATCGCGCTGGTCGGGTTCTGGGAATGGCGTTCGGCGCTGCTGATGGCCTTGTCGATACCGATCACGCTGGCCATGACCTTCGGCGTCGCGCACATGCTGCACATCGATTTACAGCAGGTCTCCACCGCCACTCTGATCATCGCACTCGGCTTATTGGTGGATGTTCCGGTGGTGGCCAACGACGCGATCAAGCGGCAACTGGCGGCCGGAAATGGGCGAAGCATCGCCGCATGGCTCGGTCCTACGAAACTCGCGCGCGCCATTGTCTATGCGACGTTAACCAATGTCATTGCGTATCTCCCGTTCTTGATGCTCACGGGCTCGACGGGCGATTTTCTGCATAGCCTGCCGATCGTGATGGCAGCGGCGCTGCTCTCATCGCTCGTGGCTGCGATGACGTTTGTCCCGCTGCTCGGCTACTACTTGCTGCGCGCGCCGAAGAAGCCGGAACCAACGCTCGAAGAGCGGCGCACGCGCGGATTTTACGGCGCCTACTACAGGCTTGCCGGAAAGGCCATTCGTTGGCGGTGGGCCGTGCTCGGCGTGTCGTTCGTATTTCTCGCATTGGGCGGGCTGGTCGCTTCAAAACTTAAGAGCCAGTTTTTTCCTGACGATGTCCAGTACTGGTCCTATGTCGACGTCTGGCTGCCCAATGACGCGGCGCTCGCTGCCACGAATGAAGCCGCGCAGCGCGTCGAGTCCATCGTGCAGCGAGTAGCCGATGAGTATGGGCGGTCCCACCCGTCCAAGGAACACCAGAGGGAGCCGGGACAGCTTCTCGAATCCCTCACGACCTTCGTCGGCGGAGGCGGGGCCCGCTTCTGGTTTTCCGTTGCTCCCGAGCTCGAGCAGCGCAACTATGCACAGATCCTGATCCGGCTGCGAGACAAGGAAGCGACACCGCGCCTGGCTGGGCCGCTGCAGTCCGCCGTGGAAAAGGAAGTCCCGGGAGCGTACGTGACCGTCCACCAATTGCAAACCAATCCGGTGGAGTTTCCGGTGGAAGTGCGCATCTCGGGAACATCGGATGTCGATCCGAAGGAGGAACCGGCTGACATGGAGGATCTTCGGGCGCTTTCCGGAGCCGTGGAAAACATTTTCCGCTCGGTCCCAGGGGCGGCGGTGGTGCAGAACGATTGGTTCCCGGAGAGTCCGGAAGTGAAACTGATGATCGACCCGGATCGGGCCAATCGGGCCGGTATAACCAATCGCGACGTCGCGAATTCCACGACCACGGCTATGAGCGGAACCACCGTGACTACGCTGCGCGAGGGCAATCAACAGATTCCCGTCATCGCCCGCTTGCAGGCCACGGAGCGCGCGCAGCTTTCCGATGTGCAAAACCTTTATGTATATTCGAGCCAAGGATCGCAAAAGGTCCCGCTGCGGACCGTCTCATCAGTCGTCAATCAAATGGTGACCGAGCGCATCCGCCGCCAGGAGCACTTTCGAACCGTCGGAGTGCATGTTTACCCGCAGCCCGGCGTTCTGGCGTCCGAGATTCTAAAACAGGCCCTCCCGCGACTCACCGAGTTCCAGAAACATATGCCACGCGGCTACCGCATCCAGATCGGAGGCGAGCAGGCCAAGCAGCAGTCTGGATTCGCAAATTTGACGACAGTTCTGCTGATTTCGATTGTGGGAATTTATGCCGCATTGCTGCTGCAATTCGGTGATGCGATAAAACCGCTGCTGGTACTCGCGGCCACTCCCTATGGCGTTGTGGGCGCGCTTATCTGCCTGGCGATCATGGGATCGCCGTTCGGCTTCATGGCGTTCCTGGGGATCGCAAGTCTCATCGGTGTGATCGTCAGCCATGTCATCGTGCTGTTCGATTTCATCGAAGAGATGCGCGAAAAAGGCGAACCGTTCGAGCAGGCGATTCGCGACGCGGGAATCGAACGCCTTCGGCCGGTGATGATCACCGTGGCGGCCACGATCCTGGCGCTGTTCCCGTTGGCGAGTCATGGCGGCCCGCTGTGGCAACCCTTGTGTTACGCGCAAATCGGCGGCCTGGCTGTGGCGACCTTCATCACGTTGTTGTTGGTGCCGGTGTTCTACAGCATCGCCGTGCTGGATCTCAAGATTGTGAAATGGACGAAGCCAAGTCAAGAAGGCGAATTGGCGGCGCTTCCGTTCGCGGGGAACGAACCGGCCAAGAACGAAGAGGTTCCTGTTCATTGACGGCCTGAGGGAGAGGAAAGAATGAGCCTATTTCACGATTCGAACCCAGCAGCAATTTCAGCATTGGCGGCCATCTTTGGCTCGCTGGCCGGCGCATTGGCGTCAAGTGTCAGCACTTGGATCTCGCAAAGGCATCAAGACCGGCGGGATCTCGTCGCCAGGAGAATCTCTCACCGTGAGCAGTTGTATTCAGAGTTCATTAGCGAAAGTGCGCGCGCTTTCGCCGATGCTCTAGAACACAATTTTCACGACCCTAGAACGCTGGTCCCGACCTATGCAGTTCTGAGCCGCATCCGTGTGAGTTCTTCGGCTGATGTGCTTCGAAGCGCTGAACACATTGTTGATCGCATCATAACTACTTATTCGGAACCAAATCTCACTCCCGAGGAAATTCCGTTGAAGGTTTCCACTCACAACGACCCGCTACGCGAGTTCAGCGGTATCTGTCGACGTGAACTCGAATTACTGTGGAAAGGTTTATGACCGTAAAAACGCAGATCGTTATTTTGGGAGGCGGATTCGCCGGCGTCGAGACCGCGCGATATCTCGACCGTACCGCGGCAAAGCGCGCCGATGTCGAGGTCACCCTTGTCAGCAGAGATAACTTCATTCTCTTTACTCCGATGCTGGACGAGGTAGTGGCCGGGGATCTCGAGCCGGCCCACATCTGCAATCCCCTTCGAAAACTGCTTCGGCATGTAACGGTTTTGAGCGCGGAAATCAAAGCGATCGACCTTGCGGCTCGGCAAGTGACGATCTCCTACGGCATCAGGGCGCTTACCCGAGAGTTGCCGTTTGATCACCTCGTTCTGGCGCTTGGGTCGGAGACGGACTATTTCGGAATTCCAGGCGTGGCCGAACATGCGCTTGGCATCAAGACGCTTGGCGATGCGGTGATGCTGCGGGCCGGGGTGATTGCGATGCTGGAAGCCGCCAGTGTCGAGCCGGACCCTGATAGGCGGAAGCGGATGCTCACCTTCGTAGTCGCGGGTGGCGGTTTCGCCGGTGTCGAGACGGTCGGAGCTATCAATGATCTCGCCCGGGAGAGCCTCCCGCACTATGGCCGGGTTGATCCGCGCGAAGTTCGCGTGGTCTTGATCGGTGGAAAGGCGATCCTTCCTGAACTGGGCGAGGCGCTTGGCCTCTACGCGCACGAAAGGCTCCGGAGGCGTCACGTCGAGATCAAACTTGGTGTTAAAGTCAACGCCTATGCGGAGGGGGCCGTTCATTGTAGCGACGGGGAAGTGATCCCAGCCGAAATGTTGGTATGGGCTGCGGGTGTTTCTCCCAGTCTGATCCTGAACGACATTCCATGCGAACTCCAAAAGGGAAGAGTAGCCGTTAGTTCCACTCTGGAAGTTCCCGGGGCTCCTGGAGTATGGGCGGTGGGCGACTGTGCACTGATCAGCGACCCGACTTCAAAACTTCCTTACCCTCCGACCGCCCAACATGCCCTTCGCGAGGGGCGGCGTGCCGGTGAGAACATTTACGCCCGTTTACAGGGTAAAGAACTAAAGCTCTTCCGGTACAAGATGCTCGGACAGCTCGCGACTATTGGCCGGCGCACTGGTGTAGCCAAGATGTTCGGCCTCAAGTTTTCAGGAGCTCTGGGGTGGTTACTGTGGCGGACCGTCTACCTAATGAAGTTGCCGCGATTTGAGAAAAAGTTGCGTGTCGGGCTGCAGTGGGCTCTGGATGTATCTTTGCGCGCGACCTAGGCCAGTACCTCACCCCGCGGGACGTTGGGTCGCTGAATCGGCTGCTAGAAACAACCAGGCACGAGGATTCCGCCGCAACACGGCAACATGATAGTTCTAGAAGGATCGCATGATGATTCTCTACACGTCATCGCTCTGCTGTAATCTGTCGGATGGGATTGTGGGGTTGCTTCCGGATTGCCGACAGGGGATTTACACGATGACCAACACCAATTGCAAGAGGTGGTTCTCCATAAAATGACTCCCGGATGGCTCGGACAAATGGAGAGGATTCTCGAGACGCTGAACCAGGGCGTGGTCCTCATCGACGACCAGGACGCGATGATCTTCGGGAATCGGGTATTTGAACAAATGCTCGGGCTGGATGTAGGCGAGTGGAAGCAAAAATCGCCGCGCGAGTTGTATGACAACGCGGCGTTGCAGTTTCTCGAAGAGAAACGACAGTCAAGCCGCGACGCCGATCAATTCGAATTCTTTCTGCCCCGTCCAAACAGCGCGCCGATGCCGGTGGTTGTCACGACACGCCGAACCACTGCGCCCGACGGAATGCCGTACCACGTAATTACTCTCACCGACATCACGGAGCAGAAAACGCACGAGCAAGAGCTCCGCGAGGCTAACCGGCTCTTGGCCGAAAGCCAGCAGCAGCTTCAGATGGAGTTGACTCTCGCGGCGCGCGTGCAGCGAACTCTAGTGCCGCAACCAATGGTTTGGGAAACGTTTGTGGTGGAGACGGCGTATGAGCCGGCGCATACCATTGGCGGCGACTTCGGGTTGGTTGCGCCAAGGGATCATCATCTCAACCTGCTGGTGTGTGATGTTTCCGGACACGGCATCTCTGCGGCGCTGATTGCCAACAGAATTTACATGGAAACCGTGGCGCTGGTGGGCCAGGAGCGTCTCGACCAATTGCTGCACAAGCTGAACCGAATGGTTCTCGACGGAATCCAACCGGAAGGCTTCTTTTTTACAATGGCCGTTGCACGCATCGATCGAAACCGGCGTTTGACTTACGCTGGCGCTGGTCATCCGCCGGCGATCCTAGTGACACCTGCGGGCGAGGTTCGGATGTTGGCGTCGCGCAGCGGAGCGCTGGGTTTGATGGACGATCCCATGGACGCCGATCCAACCGAGGAAGTGGAAATGTCGGCGGGAGACCGCCTCCTTCTCATGACCGATGGGTTGACGGAAGTATTCAACAATCGCCGGGAGATGCTGGGTGATGAGGGTCTGAACCGCATCGTGAAATCACACGTTCGCGCGCCCCTGGCCGAAATGAAGCAGGCGATCCTCGACGACGTTGCGGCATGGCGTCAAGGACCTGCGACTGACGACGTATCGATGGTGCTGGTGGAAGTCGGCTGACCGGAGCTGGAGCCGGTACATCACCAAATTCGATTCGCATCGCTCATACAGCCTTGACCGTGAAGCTCCGCAGGTCACCTGGACGGGAAACGCCCATTGATGACAGGTGGCATTCGCTAGATAGATCAAACCCCGTAGCGTTTACGATTATCCCAAAGTGACTTAAAGTTCCATTGTCGGATGGCTTTGGGATCGTTCGTCTCTCGAAAAAGACCCTGTTAACTACAGGGTGGGCCTGTTCGTCTGGGTCCCCGGACGAATCGGCTCGACCACTGGCCAGTTAACAGGTAGACAAGCGAGGGCGAATCACTTTTTGAGCGGTAGCATTAGCATCACAGGAATAACCGATGCACTGATTCCACAGGAGTTGCTCAGCATTGCGTCCGCGTAATCGGCGCGGAGGACAGAATAATCGAACGCACCCTCCGTGTTAACTGGCGAGTCGAACGCGCCATTCATTCGGGGACCCGAACGAACAGGCCCACCCTGTCGTTAACAGGCTTCGAAGGCAAGAAATGCCGGTGTTATGCGCTCATGAACGGAAGAACGGCTACGTACAAAAGGCCATCGTGGATTTGCGGG
>CABEDY010000591.1_pt1 | contig 13357 bp, 15 predicted proteins | sample 3423171 | NCBI WGS metagenome assembly CABEDY01 (sample SAMEA5534333, study PRJEB31848) | metagenome | biome: tundra; feature: field; material: soil | place: USA | collected 2013-05 | depth 0.15 m | reverse complement strand
GCGGCAGACCCTGACCGACGATGAGCAGCAGCACTTGCAACCGGTCCGCACCAAGCGCCATGCGGACGCCGATCTCCTGGGCGCGACGCGTTACCGCATACGACATCACGCCGTAAACGCCAACCGTTGCGAGCAGCAGTGCGACGGCGGCGAAAATGCCCATCAGCCAACTGGTGAACCGGTTCCGCGCGGTTTGTGCGCCGATGCGTTCGGACATGGTGGCGATGTTGTAAATGGGAATTGTCTTGTCGACTTCGTGAATGGCGCTCCTCACCACGGCGTTGACCACGCTGAATATCGCAATATTCGCTCCGATCCCAAGAGCTACGCAAATATCGCAACGCTAGTGAAGGCGGGATTCTTTCGCAAAGTGCGAAGTGCATAGCGAACGTCCTGCCAAAGAATCTCAATCGAACCGAAGGTCCACATTTCGCGGCATGCCTCCTTGAGGGAAGTGACGTTTCCGAAGCGGCTGCGGGCAATATTCCTCTGGTTGAGCATTTCAAGGTGAAAGCGCAGCTCGTCATCCAGATCACGATCCAGGCGCCGGTGCCAGAGCAAGGCCTTCACCCGATGCAGGAGGATGGACAGGCGTTCTCCCATAAATCGCTTATGGGAAGTATAGCATGTGTCCGCGTAGGGCAAGCCTCCGGCTTGCCAAGGCACAAGCCGGAGGCTTGCGGTACGACTTGCGCTAAACTTCTAGTAGAGAGGCGCGTGCTATGCGTCGAGTTCTACTGGCCGCTTTAATTTGTTTTTCGCCGACCTTCCCGGCGCTTGCGCGAAGCGGAGGGCACGGTGGCGGAGGATCCCACGGAGGCGGAGGACACGCTAGCGGCGGGCGCGGCGGCAGCGTCAGTCATGGAGTCTCCGGGGGATCGCGGAGTGGTGGTTTCAGCCATCGGCCAGGGTTCCGCTCTGGCTTCGGATTCCAGCGGTTTCCACGCATTTATCCCTTCTACGGAGGCCTCGGATACTACGGAGGTCTTGGATACTACGGCGGGTACTACGATCCCTACTGGTATTCTTCTCCAGACGCGTATCCATATTCTGGATACAACTCCGATTATGGTTACCCAACTGACCAAGCGCCGCCAGTAGTCGTCAACCAGGATTTCCAAACGGGGCCGGCTCCCGCGCCGATGATGCGAGAGTACACGAATCCAGGCCCTCCGGCGCCTCCTGCAACTGTCCAGCGGAAGTACGAGGAGCCGCTTTATCTCGTCGCCTTCAATGACGGCGTCATCCGGGCCGTGCTGGCGTATTGGGTGGACGGCGCATCGCTGCACTACGTGACCCTGGAGCACGCGCAGAAGCAAGTCGCGCTGGCCTCGATCGACCGTCGATTGAGCGAGAGACTGAACGGCGAGCGCAACATCCCGTTCCAGTTGCCTCGCTGACACAACAAAACTGTACAATCGAGTGGATGACCAGACGCACGCTCATGGGTACGCTCGCGGTGGCTGCTGCGGCGCAAGCGCAAAAAGCGCCGAAGGAATGGAAGCCGAAGCTCGGAGTGCTGGGGCCGTTCACGGAAGCCAACGTTGAATTCGCCCGCCAGGAAGGCTTCACCAACATGATCCTGGGCGCCAGCCCGCACTCGGAGCTGGACGCCACGACCATCACCGACGAAAAGATCGAGCATGTGAAGGCGACGCTCGCCAAGAATCAAATGCACGTTTCAGCGTTGCAGTTGGCGCAGAATCACATTTCGCCCGACGCCACCCAACGCACGAAAGAAAACAACTATTTCCTAAAAGCCATCGAGCTGGCCGGAAAACTGGGTGTGCCATACATCGGAACATGCTCCGGCAAGGACACGCAGAAGTCGTTTCAGGGGCAGGTGGACGAAATCGTTCGGGTGTACAACGATAAATACTTCGCGGCCTGCGAGAAGAACCACGTAAAGATTCTGTGGGAACCCTGGCCGGGCGGGCCGAATCTGGCGACGAGCCCGGTTGGATTTGAAACGCTGTTCAAGGGCTTCGGTACATCTCCGTATGTGGGGCTGCAATACGATCCGTCGCACCTGGTGTGGCAGATGATGGACCCCATTCAGACCGCGCGCGAGTTCGTGGACAAGATCTACGACGTCCACCTCAAGGACACCGAGATCCGCTGGGATGTGCTGCGGCGGGGTGGCATCAATCCGGTGAATCGCGCGCAATGGTGGGCTTATCGGCTGCCCGGACTCGGCTCCATCAACTGGTCTGAATTTTTCAGCGTGCTCCAAAGGGTGGGTTACACCGGCGCGATGAGCATCGAGCATGAGGACGCTCTGTACGGTGAGGATCACCCGGGTCCGGACTTCAGCGACGACTACAAGACCGGCTTCAAGATGGGTCATCGTTATTTGCGGCAATACGTGCCCGATTGATCCATGTGAAAATAAACTCAGATCTGAACATGACCGCAAGTAATCAACCGGACAAGCAATCGCACCCGATCGGTTCCGACGAGGAACCGTTCTATGGCTGCATGAAAGGTCTGGCGACAGTTCTCTGCGATGTGACCAAGCCAGTTGACGTCGAATGGAAAGCTCTGAAGTAATTCTTCTCGATACCTCCGACCTGCTCTGAATGTGAATTGCGATCCGGCTTCTCCGATTGTGCTAACAGCGATCAACAAGGCGACAAACGCCGGCGAACGCTGCTTCTAGACCGGATTCGCGCTCAGCTTGGCGAAGTGGCCTTCTAGGTATCCGCGGAAAACTATGTGTCCCGCGCCTTCACGCAGCCGGGAACTCAAGTCGCGCCTTTGCCAATTCCACTCCGATCCGGCGGATCGGCTCCTCATATCGACAGCGATCCTGATGGGCTTGACTGCTTTGCTTTGCTGAGCCGCGACCGGAAGGAAGCGATCCGAATCCCGCAGAGCTAGAGCGCCTTTCCGAGCGCTTCAGCGAACGTCTCCAGATCCTGCTCGTTGTTGTAAAAATGCGGCGACACACGCAGATGTCCGCGCCTGGCCGCTACCAGTACTCGCTGCTCCTTCAACGCTTTCGCCAGCGCGGAAACATCGCGATTCTCGAATCGGGCAGCCACGATTGGTGAACCGCACAAATCCACTCGCGCTCCATGCCGGCGCACAATCTCGCGAGTTTTTTCAGCCAGGCTGAGCACGCGTTGCTCAATTACATCCGGCCCGATTTCCAGGATCAGATCGATGGCTGCTTCCATCGCGTAAATCACCGCGAAGGTAACTGAACCGCCTTCGTATTTCTCCGCGGCTTCCGATAGTTCGGGAACGCCGTGGTGCAGATTGTCGACGTTGCGCCAATCGCGATGGCTGCGCCAGCCCAGCACATTGGGGCGAAGCTGCTCCCGTAGCTGCGGACTCACGTACATGAACCCCGCGCCGTTCGGCGAGATCAGCCACTTATACGCGTGGACCGCGAGCATATCGGGTTGTATGCGGCGCACATCAAACTGCAACGCGCCCACACTTTGTGTCCCATCGATGTAAAGCAGGACGCCGCGCTCTCGTAGAAAGTCAGCGAGCTCGGCCAGCGGCGGAGTGAAGCCGGTGTTGTAATTCACTGAGCTGATTGCAACCAGACGCGCGCGCGCATCCACCGAATCGTAGAAGCGCTCCCAGGAACATTCCACCATCTCCACGCCGCGGCGATCCAGCAACCCTGGGGCGTAGAGGTTGTTCGGAAATTCGTGCTCGAGCGTCAGAATGCGATCCCCCGTGCGCCAATCCAAGCCGGCCAACAAAATTCCGAGCGCGGTGGACGCATTCGCAATGAAGGCGATGTCGTCCGCGTTGGCATGGATCAGCCGGGCGGCTTTCTGGCGCACCCGTTCCATGTCGTCATACCAGCTCAGGAAATCCCAGCAGGCCATTTCATCGCGGCGTGCGAAATGCCGGGCTACAGCTTCGGTGGAGCGGCGCGGCAACTGGCCGAACGTTGCAGTGTTCAGATAGGTCCAGTTCCGGAGCGCCGGGAATTCGCCACGTACTGCTTCCCAATCCACGCTCATGCGCGCATTTTGGACGCGACAAACGCAGCGGCGTAGTCCTTGTCGACGTCCTCCGACGCTTTCGTCTTGCGATCGATGATCTCCACCTGGCCTTGCGCCAGCTTCTTGCCGACGGTAATGCGGTAGGGAATGCCGATCAGGTCGGCATCTTTGAACTTGACGCCCGGGCGCTCATCGCGGTCGTCCAGTATCACATCCAGATCCATCTTGCGGCAGCTTTCGTAGATTTCCTGCGCGGCGGAACGTAGCGCGGCATCCGAGTAATTCACGGGCGTCACAACTACGTCGAAGGGAGCGATGGAAGGCGGCAACGCCATGCCGTCTTTATCGTGATACAACTCGATGGCGGCGCTTAAGATGCGCTCGATGCCGATGCCGTAGGAACCCATAATTACTTTGATCTCTTCGCCGGCTTCGTTGAGCACGCGCAGGCCCATGGATTCCGAATAACGATATCCGAGTTTGAAGATATGGCCGATCTCGACGCACTTGATCAGCGCGATGGCTCCGCCGCATTTCAGGCAAGCATCGCCCGCGGCCACTTGCCGCAGATCGAAATATTCGGCGTCGAAATCTTCGCCGGGAGTGACGTGCCGCAGATGATAGTCGTCTTTATTTGAGCCCGCGATCATGTTGCGGCGCCCTTTCAGAGCCTCGTCCACAATCACGCGCATGTTCTTGACGCCAACCGGGCCGAGCGAACCGGCATCGGCGCCGAACAATTGGCGGATTTCCTCCGGATGCGCCGGCCGGAATTCCGTAGCCTTCACCACCGAACTGAATTTTGTTTCGCTCAGCGAATGGTCGCCCCGTAAGAGCGCGAGAACAGGCTTGCCATCCGCAATCAGAACCAGGCTCTTCATCTGCGAGGACTCGGGCAGCTTTGTAAAAGCGGAGAGTTGCTCGATTGTTTTTTGGCCGGGTGTATGGAATTGTTCGGGCGTCAAATCGCCGTCGGGATCGGCTGCGGCGGGAGCCGTGGGACGCGCGGCCGCTTTTTCGAGATTGGCGGCGTAACCACACGTGGGGCAGTTCACCACATAGTCTTCGCCCGCGTCCGACGCCACCATGAATTCGTGCGATTGCGAACCTCCCATCGCACCCGAATGCGCCTCGACAACCATGTACTTCAAACCGCATCGGTCGAAAATCTTGCAATACGCGTCGTAATGCTTGTCGTACGAGGCGTCCAGGCCCGCGGCATCGATGTCGAAGGAATACGAATCCTTCATGATGAACTGGCGGACACGCAGCAAGCCCGATTTCGGACGCAGCTCATCGCGAAACTTGGTCTGGATCTGATACCAGATCTGGGGAAGCTGCTTGTAGCTGCGCAGCTCACCGCGCGCGATGGAGGTCATCACCTCTTCGTGCGTCATGCCGAGGCAAAGATCGCGGCCGAAACGATCTTTCAGGCGAAACAGATTGTCGCCCATGATTTCCCAGCGTCCGGATTCCTGCCAAAGTTCTGCTGGATTCAGAGCGGGCAGCAACATTTCCTGGGCGCCGATCGAGTCCATCTCCTCGCGTACAATGCGCGTGATCTTGAGAAAGGACCGCTGCGCGAGAAACAGGTAGCTATAGATGCCCGCGGCCAGTTGCCGGATGTAACCGCCGCGCAGCAGCAACTGGTGGCTGACCACCTCGGCTTCCGCCGGGTTCTCGCGCAAGGTGGGGATAAAGAGTTTGCTCCAAAGCATGGAATTTTCAGTGTAGCGCGTGGCGCAGGCGCCCTCGCCTGTGAACGGGTTATAGAGGTCCGAATGTCGTGTAACATGAACCAGTGTGGAATCCCGCTTCATTGCCGCCGCGATGGTGTACGCAAAGACGAAGGACCTATTGCGAGAATCGTTAATGGAATGGCCGCGCCGGAGTGGACCGGTGGTCTTCCCGCGTGGAGGCGATTGCGCCATCCTGGTTGTGTATTGGGTGTATCGTCAAACCGAGCATCAGATGGTGGGATCTCTCGTCCGTGACACGTGGGTGCGGACAGCGCTAGGATTGAGGCGCATCCGGCATGAGAAAGTTTTCCCGGATCGCGTGCTGGTGGACGACGGAAAGCCGGTGATATTGGGGCCGCACAGCAACTGACCCGCATGGCGAAACGAGCGACCGAAGATCCGCGACTGGTCCGGCTGACGAAGATTTGTCTCGCGCTTCCTGAAGCTACTCGCGATTACAACCGGCAACAAGGGGGATTCCACGTGCGCGCCAGAAGCTTCGCCTACTTTCTGAACGATCATCATGGCGACGGAATCGTCAGCGTGAACTGCAAGGTTTTGACGGGCGATAACAAAGTGCTGGCGGCCGCTCAGCCTGAGCGATTCTACATTCCGGCCTATGTCGGATCGAAAGGTTGGGTCGGGCTTCGGCTGGACATCGGCGAGACCGATTGGGAGGAAGTGACGGAGTTGGTCAGCGGCAGTTACAGGTTGGTTGCGCCCAAGCGGTTGGCCGCGCTGGTGAAGCACAGTTGAGCGAAACAGACGCTATTGACCTTCACCAACCTCTGCGCCGCTACTGGGGCTACGACGAGTTCCGGCCCATGCAGGAGCGCATCATCCACAGCATTCTGGCCGGCAAGGACGCGGCCGTGGTCATGCCCACGGGCGGAGGCAAATCGCTGTGCTACCAACTGCCGGCCGTGGTCTCGAGCGGAACCGCGATTGTCATCTCGCCGCTCATCGCCCTCATGCAGGATCAAGCCGCGCAGTTGGCACAGATGGGAATCGCCGCGGCCGTGCTGAACAGCTCCATTCATTGGGCGGAGCAATCGAACGTCATCTCGAAAGCCGCGCAGGGAGCGTACCGTTTGCTGTATCTTTCGCCCGAACGCCTGGCGAAGCCGGAAACCGTCGCGTGGCTTTCGCGGGTCCCGATTGCATTTTTCGCCATTGATGAGGCACATTGCATTTCCGAATGGGGGCACGAGTTCCGGCCGGAATACCGGCAACTGAGCACGCTACGCGCAAATTTCCCAGGCAAGCCGATCGCTGCTTTCACCGCTAGCGCAACCCAACGCGTACGCCACGATATCCTGGCCCAGCTTCAGCTGCGCGATCCGGCGAAATACATTTGCAGCTTTCATCGGCCCAACTTGCAATACCTGGTCCGGCAATGCGAAAACTCCCGCACACAGGCGCGGCTTTTGGTGGGGGCGTTACGCACTCACGCAGGCGACAACGTCATCGTGTATGCGCCCACTATCGCACGCGTGGAAGAGACCGTCGATTTTCTCGGGGAAAAAGGCATCGCGGCCGTGCCCTACCACGCCAAGATGGACATCCGCGCCCGGCAGAGGAACCAGGAACGCTGGATGTCGGATGAAGTGCGCGTTCTGGTTGGGACCATCGCTTTCGGGCTGGGGATCAACAAGGCGGCGGTGCGGGCTGTCATCCATCTGTCGCTCCCGAAATCGGTGGAACAGTATTATCAGGAGGCTGGCCGCGCAGGCCGCGACGGTCTGCCCTCTGAGTGCGCGCTGCTTTGGCAGAAGAAAGACGCGGGACTTCTGGCGCACTTCATTGAGGACGTTTCGGATCCGGCGGAGCGCGAGCGCGCGTGGCAGCGTTACCACGTGATTCGCCGCTTCGCTGAATCGGCTACGTGCCGCCATCGGCAGATCTGCCTGCATTTCGGTGAGACCCCGAAGTGGGAGCAGTGCGGTATGTGCGACGTCTGCGCGGCTGCGCCGCTATGGCTTAGTGACCAGTCGGACGCGACGCTCGCCGTGGAGCGTGTGCCGGAACGCAAGAGGCAGGTCGCAGGCGGCAGGCGGCAGGCGGCAGAACCCGTCGGGGTTCCGGTAGATCCCGGCTTGGTCGAATACCTCAAGGAGTGGCGGCGTGGCGTGGCCGTGCGCGACAACGTTCCGGCATTTATGGTGCTGCATGATGCCACGCTCGAAGATCTCTGCCGCAAGCAGCCCAAATCGCACTCCGAGCTGCTGCACGTCTCAGGAATCGGTGAGCGAAAAGCGGTGGCGCATGGCGCGGAGATCCTGGCGGCGCTCGAAGCTTATCGCAAAGGAGCGCGCGCCACAGAGCGCGAGGCGCCCAAGGTTTCACCGGCGGAGGAAACCATGCGGATGCTGAAGGAAGGCCGGACTTTCGAGGAAATCGCGCAGGTTCGCGAGCGCCGGCTCGCCACGGTTGTTGACCTTGTGGCGGAACTTGTTGAGCGCGGGCGCCTGGAGTTCGATCCGAAGTGGCTTGCTCCCGCAAGGCGTGAACAAATTGAAGCCGCCATCCAGCAGCTCGGCGCTGAGCGCATGAAAACGATCAAGGATGCGTTGCCGGCCGAAATCACCTATGGAGAAATCCGCCTGGTGGCCGCGAAATTTCGTCGAGCTTTGGCGTAGAATGAAAACACCGCGCCCTTCCAAGTAATACCAGGAGATCTTTTCGCTATGCGAATCCTTGGCAGTGTCATTTTTCTCTTTGGGACTACGGCGTTCGGGCAATTGGCGGCGCCGCAGCCGGTCATTGTGAACGCAAACTATTCCGCGACGTTTCCTCTGCCGGTGGCGCCGGGGCAATTAATCACGTTGATCGTCGAAGGACTCGCTAATCCGCTCCCAGGCCCCGCGCGTGCCCCGTCCGGATCGTTGCCCACTTCGCTAGCCGGGATTTCCGCGGTTTTCCGACAGGGCACGGATCTGGATGCCCCCGTTTTGGAGGTTCTGCCGTTTTCAACCTGCTCGATTCCGCTTCCCAGCCCTTGCGGGACACTGGTAGCCGTCACGGTTCAAATTCCATTCGAGATTCAAACGGTTTGCCCGCTCTGCGGCCCGCCTCAAATCCCGGCCTATCTCGCCGTCGCCCAGAACGGGACGATCGGCGCGTTAGTGGACGTAACGCCGCTCTCGAACCAGGTACACTTTCTGACATCCTGCGATACGTTGGTCTCCGGCATATCGGCTCGACCGCTCACTGGCGGATTGCCGTGCACACCGCTGGTAATGCATGGCGATGGCAAGCCGGTTTCGGCCACGAATCCAGCGCATAGCGGAGAGGAACTGGTGGCCTATGCTGTAGGTTTGGGACAAACCATCGAGCCGCAAACCACCGGCCAGGCCTTAAATATTTCAGCGCCAACGTCGACTTTGTACGGAGTGGATTTCAATTATCGCTCGAATGCTCTGGCGACGAAACCATCGGGACCAGGACCGAACGAGATTCCACCACCTGGCCCCGATGGCGTCCTTCTATTCACCGGCACCACCCCCGGATTCGTGGGATTGTACCAGATCAACTTCACAGTGCCACCCGCCCCGGCCGGCTTACCGCCCTGCGTGGATGCAACCACCGCGGGGCCTTACGCGAACGTAGTTCAGTCCAATCTGACGGTAAGCATCGGCTCGGCATTTTCTTTTGACGGCGCCGGAATTTGCGTGCAACCAGGAAGCTAGACTGCCGTACGTCGCACGGTCGAAAACACTTGATCTCGGATGGACGAATGCGAAGTGGGGCGGACCCCCTGGTCCGCGGCCGACGCCCACGTCGGCCTGCTGCTGGCATTCGTTAATGCTTGAGGAAGCGGGTCCAAGGGGACCCGCGCGGACCAGGGGGTCCGCCCCACCATTGGATGGGCTGCAAACACTCCTGCGAACGCATGGGATTTCGATGCTAGAGTCTTTTCGCCAACAGCCCACTAGGCCGCTGAGTGAGCGTGCTCGCTGGCCGCATGCTCGTTCGCATGGTGTTTTGCGGCCTCGTTCGCATGGTGTTCCGCGTGCAACGAGTGGCCGTGAGCTGCGTGAGCATGATGCGACGCCTTTTCGTGATCACCGTTTTGGAGGTGTTCGGCGGCGGCGTGGTGGTGCTTGGCCGCGTGTTCATGGTGCTCCGCGGCTTTGTGATGATGATCGATGTGGTTTTCGGACATGGAATCCTTTCGTGATGTTGGGCTTAATCGCCCTGTAAGAGAATAGTCCGGCAAGGTGAATTGCTTATCACAAAAACATGAACGATGGGTGACGGCGGGCGTACTTTGGGCTTGGTATGATACTAGTTCAAAACAACCCCCATGGACATTGAAACGATGAGTCTGCTCCAAACCGTCTGCGCCGCCGGTGGAGCACGTGCTGGATTCAATGGCGAATCGAACGCGCGTCTTGAGCAGCTTGTGGAAGAAGGGCTGCTGGATGTCGCGAGTAATGCGCACCGCAGCTACTATCGGCCTACCAAAAAGGGCGTCACGATGGTCAAGACATTGCAGGTGTCCGAAGCGGCTCGCTTCCAAACCGCAGGATAGCCGTGCGAACCAGAAACCAGAAACTAATTTTCCGGTTCCTCCGTTTCCAACCCGTCCAATTCTTCCGCCTGGCTGGAATACCGTTTGAGCACGCGAATCGACACGCCCGACGAGAATCCGGCGTAGCGCAAACGGCGGTAGGCGGCCGCGAGATTCTTCGGGTCCTTCAGAAACGGGCCGAGTTGCTTGCCTCGGAACTTGCGCTTAAGGAAAGCCTCGATCAATTCGGTTTCGTCAGTTGACTGGAAGGTCCGCTCGGTTACCTGTTGGGCCAGTTGAGGAGCCACGCGGCGCCGGCGAAGATCCCGCAGCACCCGCATCTTGCCGAATCCCTCGTTTTCCAAACGCGCCGCTGCATAATTTTCGGCGAACTTCCGGTCATCTACGTATCCGAGCTCTTTGAGCTTCGCCATCACTTGCTCGATGCTCTCCGGGCGCTCGGCACGCTGCCGCATTTTCTCGCGCAGCTCGCCCAGGGAATACGCGCGTCCACCCAGCAGCCTGAGGGCATAATTCATCAGGGCTTCCTGATCCAGCAGCTTTGTTTTGCGCGTCGCCACTCAATGGAAACACTACCAGATAGGAGGCTGCTATTGTAGAAGTGGGTTGTAAGAAAGGAACGTAATGGAAGACGACAACAAATTTTCGTATTTCTTTTTGGGGCTGGGACTCGGCGTCGCGGTGGGCTTGCTTTTTGCGCCCAAGTCGGGGTCGGAAACACGCGACCTTTTATTGACCAAAGCCGATGAAGGCAAGGAATTCTTGAAGCGGCGTTCGAGCGAGTTGCGAGACACGGCCGTGGATGCCGTGGAAAAAGGCAAATCCGCTGTCACGCGCCAGCGGGATCATCTCAGCGCGGCAGTGGAAGCGGGCAAGCAGGCGTATCGCGAAGCAGTCAGCACCACTCCGGCCGGCGACGTTTCCGAAGGAATCTAATGAACAGGTAGGGTTTACTATGGACCAGACCACACTGCTCTACGTCATGACGGCGTTTGTCATCATCGCCGCCGTCGCTCTCTCGATTCAAGCGGGAATGCTTGTGGCTGTTAACAAGAAAACCAAGGACCTTCACGATAAGATTACGCCGCTTGTTCCGCAGGTGGAATCGTTGGTGGAATCTACCAAAGCGACGGTGGAGCTCAGCCGGAAGCAGATCGCTGAGATCAGCTCCCGCGCCAACGACATTTTGGATTCCACCAAGAATCAACTGGCCATGGTGGAGGAAGTGGTCAGCGACGCCACGGCTCGCGCTAAGGTCCAGATGGACCGTGTGGAACTGGTGCTGGATGACACCCTCAGCCGGGCTCACGAAACCGTGGCGTTGCTCCACAGCGGCATCATGCGGCCGTTGCGTGAGATCAACGGGGTTACGGCCGGCATCAGAGCCGCGTTATCGTTCCTCTCAAGAGGCGACCGGCCGAGCGTTGCGCAGGCCACCAGCGACGAAGAAATGTTTATCTGAAGCTCGGTCTTATTGGTTCGGTTGGCTGGGCGGCGGCTGGGTCGTGGTCTGCGTAGGCGTCTGATTCGGTGATTGAGTGCCGCCGAATGCTCCATTCGGTTGTGCTCCTCCCATTCCTCCCGGAGTTCCCTGCATCATGTTCTGTTGTTGCTGCATCATTTGGCCGACGCCCGTCGTCTTGTCTTTTTTGATGTCGTAGACGAATTCCCACTCCTGATACTTCTTCCTCTCGTTGACTATGTGGATTCCTACGCCCTTCGCCGTGCTCGCTACTCCAGCCAAGCCGGTGCCTCCGCCCTGGAGCCCCAGGCCTGAGGGAGTCTGATGCGGCGCGAACAGAGCGGAGTTGATCGCACCCATGGCTGGATTCTGTTGCCCAGCGATTCCGCCTGATAGCCCGGATGTCTGTGGACCGTTGCCACCCTGCGGCCCGAACCCCGACTGGCCCGGATACGGTTGACTGGGATTGTAGGGCTGATTGGGATTGTAGGGCTGATTGGGATTATACGGCTGGTTGGGGTTGTAGGGCTGCCCCGGTTGAATTGGATTGCCCGTGCCTGGGGGCATTCCCGGCGCTGAAGGCAGCGGATAGGCAGGTTGCACGGGCTGCCCCGGGTACTGTGGCTGGCCTGGCTGGCCTGGATATTGCGGTTGCCCCGGCTGTCCGGGATACTGTGGTTGCGCTGGCTGCGATGGGTCCGGTTGAACGGGTTGTCCCGGATTTTGCGGTTGCCCCGGTTGCCCAGGCTGCACTGGATATTGCGGCTGCCCCGGTTGCACTGGATATTGTGGCGCTGGGTTCTGCGGTACCGGGTTCTGCGGCTGCGGCTGATTAGGATCGTCGGGTGATGGGGGTTGCTCCGTACCGCCGCCTATCTGGCGGTCGCTCGGCCGCCTCAACGCCATGTTGAGGCCCGGATTCACGGGCTGCCCCGTGGCGGGATCGATGGTTGGGCCGGTACCGGCCTGGGATTGCGAACTGTCCGGTGTCGCGTTGCTCGCCGTAGCATTGCCTTGGTTTTGACCGGACTGTCCGGGCTGCCCTGGCTGTGGAAGCGGCTGCACCAGTGAATCTGTCAATTGGCCGCCAGGCCCCACGTGGATGAGCCGCCACTCGTCCTTGCCCGTCATCGGATCCTTATAGCGACGGCGCAGGAAGCGCATGTTGCGGGTGGTTTCCAAATCGTCCAGATTCTGCGGGTAGGTGTGGTACTTGCGGTAGAAGAGCTGAATGCCTCGCTTGTATTGTTCCCCGCGCGAAATCAGCAGGTGCTCGCGCTGGCGCTGCGATTCGAATGCTAGCCGCGGCATTTCCATGTACAGGCCGATAGCGATGGCCGCCGCGAGCACGAATACCAGCAGCATCGCGAATCCGGATTCATCGCGGCGGCGTTTCATCCTTGTAACTCCGTTTCGAGCGGCAGCGTTTGCTTGGTGTTGTCGCCTTTAAATGTAGTGTCTTCCACCTCGGCCGAATTCACGCCGATCCGCAGGATCTTGTAACGCTTTTTGATCAAGTCGCCTTCACCGGCCACGATGATTTCGTCGTTATCGAGGAAGAATGCGTGTTTGACATCTGGTCTCGTGGGATTCACGAAGCCGTAGAACTTGAGCGGAATGGCGGGCGCACGGGGAGTGGGAGGCTTCGGTGGAT
>CABEDY010000590.1_pt1 | contig 13365 bp, 9 predicted proteins | sample 3423171 | NCBI WGS metagenome assembly CABEDY01 (sample SAMEA5534333, study PRJEB31848) | metagenome | biome: tundra; feature: field; material: soil | place: USA | collected 2013-05 | depth 0.15 m | reverse complement strand
ACGGCGAATAGGAGAAAAACCGCGATCGCGGTTCCAGCAATTGTCTTCATAGGGAGGATTCTATCAAGTACCTTGCCACGGCGCTAACATCTTAAGTTGAAGCTCGCATCCGGAACTCGAACGATTGCGGCGGCAATCTGCGCCATCGGCGCTCTGGCCGCGCAGACTACGGATCCCGAAGCTCGACGCCGCCAAACTTTTGAAGCGGGCGAAGCGGCCATGCACCGCGGCCAGTGGGCTGAGGCTGAGAAGAACTTTCTAGAAATCGTGGCGATGGCGCCGGGCGATGTGGGCGCGCACGCCAATCTCGGCGTAATCTACATGCGCCAGCAAAAATGGAGGCGCGCGCTCGATGAACTCCACGCCGCCGAGAAGCTGGCTCCGCAAATTCCTGGAATCCGTCTCGATATCGGCTTGGTCTACTATCGCGAAGGCGAGTATCACAAAGCGATCGCGCCGTTCGAATCCGTGCTGCGGGATCAGCCGGATTCCGAGCAAGCCCGGCATCTGGTGGGCCTGTGCTATATGTTCGACGAACGCTATGCCGATGCGGCCGCTGCGCTGGAGCCGTTGTGGCCTTCGTTGAACGGCGATTTGAGCTATCTCTACGTGCTTTCTGTCGCGGCCGGCAACGCCGATCGGCACGATCTGGAAGAACGGGCGCTGGCGCGGTTACTCGAAGTGGGTCAGAATTCGCCCGCGCTGCATCTGCTGCTGGGCAAAGCGTACTTGAATCGCGGCGACGACGACAAGGCGCTCGCGGAACTGGAACAGGCTGCACAAGCCGACGCGAAATTGCCGATGGTTCATTACAACATCGGCATCATTTATAAACGCAAGCACGACTTGGACCAAGCCAAGGAAGAATTTCTCAGAGACATCGCCGTTGAACCGGACGTGGCTTACAACTACGACGAACTTGGAACCCTGTGCCTGGCATCGGAACAGAATATTGAGGCGCGGCGCTATTTCGAGCAGGCCCTGCACCGCAATTCGCAGATTGGAACATCCTGGTTCGGGCTGGCGAAGATCGACAAAGCGGAGAAGCGTTATGCCGAGGCCCTCAAGGCACTGGATTCGGCTGGCGCCATCGATCCGAAAAGCGCCAGCGTTCACTATTTGCGCGCACAAATCCTGACGCAATTAGGCCGCAAAGCCGAAGCGCTAACGGAATTTGCAACTGTCCGCCGACTTCAGAGTGAGGAGGCGGGCAAGCTGGAGCGTGACATCAGCGGCGGCAAATATCGCGATCCGCAGCTTCCGACCGAAGTGAAGTAATGTGGAACAGAAATAGTATATAGTGGACCTCGGATGCAGCGCCGCACATTTTTGATTCAGTCGCTGGCCGCCGGCTTAAGCGCGCAGACACCGGCTGGTCTCTCAGATCGCATCGGAATCTCGAGTTGGAGCTTCCATAATTTCTTTTCCTCCACGCTGGATGAGAAGCTGCCGAAGCTGACAAAATCGTGGGACCTTCGCGATTTTCCGGAAATGATCGCCGACCGCTATCGCGTGCATCAGCTCGAGATGGTGGCGCCGCATTTTGAATCGACCAAACTTTCTTACGTGCGTGAAGTGAAGAGCCGGCTGGCGCGCGCTCATTCGCATCTGGTGAATATTCCGGTGGACATCGACGAGCTGGGGGTCAAGGGCGGGCTTTCGGATCCTGATCCGAAAATCCGGGAGACCGCGATTTCAGCGTGTACCAGATGGATTGACATCGCCCGGGAGCTGGGCGCGAAGTCGGTGCGCTGCGATCCGGGCGAAATGAATCGAGCTGACCTTTCGAACACTATCGGGTCCTATAAAAAGCTGGCTGCTTACGCGGGCTCGAAGAACCTGTACGTGATTATCGAAAACCATGGCGGTGTGGGATCGGAGCATCCGGAGGATCTGGTGAAAGTGTTTCAGGCGGTGGGCGAGCATTGCGGCGCGCTGCCGGACATGGGGAATTTTCCCGACGAAGCCACGCGGCAACGCGGTTTGCCGTTGCTTTATCCGTATGCGTCCACGGTGTCGCACGCCAAAGGCCTGGAGTTCGACGAGCACGGGATAGAAAGGGCATTCGATTTTCCGCGCGCCATGCAGGCGGCGAAAAAAGCAGGTTTTAAGGGCGTCTTCTCGGTTGAATATGAAGGCGCGGGCGATCCGTATACCGGCGTTCAAAACGTTGTGGATGAACTGGTGAGGTATCTATGAAAGAAACTCGTCGAACTTTTCTCGAAAGCACGCTGGCGACTGCGGCTCTGGCAAGCATGGGCAGCGCGGCCGCGCAATCGCGAGCGAATGTCACCATCGGCATCATTGGCGCGGGCATCCGTGGGCTAGAGTTGATGGGAGTGGCGCTTGAGGCAGGCGCAAAGGTGGCGATGGTGTGCGATCTTTATGACGGCCATTTTCGCCGCGCGCAGGAATTGCAGAAGAATACTCCTACCACGCGGGACTTCCACGAAGTATTGGCGCGGCCGGATATCCAGGCCGTTCTGGTGGCAACTTCGGACCATTGGCACGCGCCGGTGGCCATTGCCGCCATGCGCGCGGGCAAGGATGTTTACTGCGAAAAACCGATGGCGCACACCATTCCGCAAGCGCTGGAGATGGCCGCGGTATCGCGCGAAACTGGCCGGCTGGTGCAGGTGGGCAGCCAAAGCGTCAGCATGACGTCCACGCATAAAGCCAAAGAATGGTTCGACTCGGGCGCGATTGGGACTGTGTTCATGGCGCAGTGTTCGATATATCGGCCGAACGCCATCGGCGCGTGGCGATATCCGGTGCCGCCGGATGCGTCGCCCGAAACCATCGACTGGGAGCGCTACCTGGGCAACGCTCCGAAACGGCCGTTCGACGCAGCGCGCTTCTTCCAGTTCCGCAATTGGTGGGATTATGGCACCGGGATCGCCGGCGACGAATACGTCCATCTGCTCTCCCGTGTGCACTACGTTTTGGGAGTGCAATACCCGCTGAGCGCGGTTGCGTACGGCGGCATTTACAAATGGAAGGGCGACCGCGATGTGCCGGACATCCATAACACGCTTTACGATTACGGCAAGTTCCAGGCACAGGTGAGCGCGAATCTTGTTTCGAACTGGGAAGGCGGCGAGATAGTGCGCTTTATGGGTGATCGCGGGACCATCGAGCTTACCGAGGAGGGCGCCAAGCTGATTCCCTACAATCCGGTGGAAGATTACGAGTATCCGCTCGAGAGCTGGCCCAAAGACACCAAAGACAAGTTCATGGCCGCGCACAAGAACGATCCGGAAGCGGATATCGGCACCGCCCGCAAGCAGCCCCAGCGCAAAGTGGAAACTTTCAGCCAGGACCATGAGGGCACGCTGGAGCATATGCGGAATCTCTTCGAGTGCATGCAAACGCGACAGCAACCGGTGGAGAACGTCAGCTTCGGTTGCGGCACGGCAGTGGCTTGCCACATGGCGAATATCTCATACCGGCAAAAGAAGCGAGTTTTTTGGGACGCCGATACCGCCAAGCTGAGTATGTGAAGTGCTGCGCCACGAACCTGTTTACGGTTGAATTACGATTTCGTAATTTTACGACATCATCTTGACAAATAACCAGATACGGCATAGTATGAACGCATCAGGTTTGAAAGGGGTAACATGGGTCGACTAGTAAGATACCTAGCTTGTATCGTAATCCTGACTGCGTCCCTGTCGGCGCAAAACAGCAGTTCCATCACGGGCACGGTCCGCGATGCAACGGGCGCCGTTGTTCCAGGCGCTAACGTGGTTGCGACCAGCGTCGAAAAGGGCACGTCGGTTTCCACGAAGACCAACGGAGAAGGCGATTACCTGATTGGAGCGCTGTCGCCAGGCCATTACAGCGTCACGGTCACGCAAACTGGTTTCAAGCAGTTCAAGCTGTCGGAGCCGGTTACGCTTGACGTCTCGCAGAAGGCCAAGGTAGACGCGACGCTGGAGGTCGGCGAAATGGCGACGCAGGTTTCGGTTGAGGGCACTGCGGTTCAGGTGCAAACCGAATCCCCCGAGATGTCCAGTGTCGTGACCGGCAAAGAGGTCACGCAGATCGTTCTCAATGGCCGCGACTTCGCTCAGTTAGTGACCTTGGCGCCGGGCGTGAGCAATCAGACTGGCCAGGACGAAGGCACGGTAGGTGTCTACGGGAACGTCGTATATAGCATTAATGGCGGCCGTACCGAGAACAACACCTGGGAGCTGGACGGCGGCGACAACATGGACAACGGCAGCAACCAGACGCTCAATGTCTACCCGAGTCCTGATGCGATCGGGCAATTCAGGGTAGTGACGTCGAACAACGGTGCGCAGTACGGGCGCAACGGATCGGGAACGATTGAAGCTTCTATCAAGTCCGGCCAAAAGGATTTCCACGGCGATGTATATGAGTTCGTGCGCAACGACGATTTCAACGCGCGGAACTTCTTCAATAATACGGTGCCAGAATATAGGAAGAACGACTACGGCTACACGCTCGGCGGTCCCGTGACGATTCCGCATGTTTACAACAAGAACCGGGACAAGACCTTCTTCTTCTTCTCCGAAGAGTGGCACAAGGACCTGGTTCCGGGGCAAAACTTCAACCCGCTATTGCCGGACGCACAGCAGCAGCTCGGCAATTTCTCGGATGTATGCCCCGGGGCAGGAACGCCGGTTAGTACGGGGAGTAAGTCCGGCTTTCCTGACTGTCCCATAAACCGCAAGACCGGATCGTACTTCCCGAACAATATTGTTCCCATCGATCCGAATGCTCAGGCGATCATTAGCAATCTTCTACCGCAACCGAATTCGGGCAGCGGTTTGAGTTCGCGTTATAACGCCGCACCGGCGCAACTTACCAACTGGCGCGAGGAACTGGTCCGGATCGATCACAATATCAACGACAAAGTCCGTTTGTTCGGGCATTTCATTCATGATTCGTGGAGCACCGAAACTGCCACACCGCTGTGGGGCAACGGCGCCTCGTTCCCGACCATTGGGACCAATTTTGTTGGTCCGGGCGTGAGCGTGGTCGCGAATCTGGCGGCGAATATTTCGCCGACACTGCTGAATGAGTTCACCTTCAGCTACACCACCGATCACATCTTCCTGAACGCGGTTGGTCCGGCGCAGCGGCCATCCAGCATGACCATGACCGGGCTTTACAACAACGGTTTCGGTGGGCTGCTTCCGGCAGTTAGTGTCGGAGGCGGCGTCAACTACGACCAAGGCGGATTCACCATGGACACGGGATACTTCCCGTGGAACAATGCGAATCCGACGTTCACCTACAAGGACCAAGTGAGTAAGATCGTCGGGTCACATAACCTGCTCTTCGGCGCCTATTACGTCGCGGGTCAAAAGAACGAGGAGAACAGTCCTTATGTTCAAGGAATTCTCTATACCAGCCATACATCCCCGGTAAGTACGGGAAACGCGTTCGCCGATCTCCTGGTCGGAAATTTCTCCGAATACAGTCAGGCCAATTCGAAGGTCAAATACTACAACCGTTACAAGATTTTGGAGCCATATATCCAGGACGACTGGCACGTGTCCAAGCGATTGACTTTGAATCTCGGGTTCCGTCTGAGCGGGTTTGGGACTTATCGCGAGAAGTATTACCAAGCGTACAACTTCAATCCAGCCGCTTACACCTTGGCGAATGCGCCGCAGATCGATGTGTCCGGGAGCGTTACGGGTTTCCCAGGCGCGCTGATTCCGGGTACCGGCAGTCAGTTCGACGGCATTCAACAGTGCGGCAAGGGCGGCACTCCTCGCGGTTGCGTGGCCGGGCATTTGTTTAACCCCGCGCCTCGATTTGGATTCGCGTACGATCCGTTTGGTGATGGAAGAACTTCCATTCGCGGCGGCTACGGCATCTTCTACGAGCACACCAACGGGAACGAAGGGAATACCGAATCATTGGAAGGCAGTCCGCCTCTCGTGTTGACGTCCCAGCAGTACAATATCGCCGGTTACACGAACATCGGCGGTGGAGGCAGTGCGGCGCCCAACTTCCCTCTATCGGTCAAATCGATTCCGAATGCTGCCATATGGCCGTATGTCCAGCAATGGAACGTCAGCGTCCAACGTGAGGTAATTAAATCGACAGTCATGACGGTGGCCTACGTTGGAAGCAAAGGCACACATTTGGGCGTTACAACGGACTACAATCAGCTCTATCCGATTTCAGCCTCGCAGAATCCATTCCTGCCGGGCCAGCCTTTGACCTCGGCCATTTGCAGCAGCGGCCTGGTGAACGGCGCCGCGCCTACAGGACCTGCGGCAACCCAGTTCGCCGTGGCTTGCGGCGCGAATCCGAACCCATACCGGCCATACCAAGGCTTCGGGTCGATCAGCGCCCTTCGATACGGAGCAAACTCGGCCTATAACGCAATGCAGGTTTCGCTAGTCCGCCATACCGGGCGGCTCAGCATCGACTTGGCGTATACCTGGAGCCATTCGCTGGATAATGCCTCCGATTACGCCGCCAATAACTTAGTAGATTCATACAACTTAAATATAAGCCGCGCGAGCTCCGATTTCGACCAGCGCCAGATATTCAATCTCGGCTACGTTTACGACCTTCCGTTCTTTACGCAGAGGGGTTGGTTGCACACGGCGCTCGGTGGCTGGGAGTGGTCGGGACTGTTTACTGCTCAAACAGGAACACCGTTCAACGTAACCGATGGTCTCTACGGCTCCGGCGTGGCTAATGGAAATGGTCAGGGCGCGTTGCTGGATCTGGTCGGCAACCCCAATTCCGGTATGGGAGCTTTGAACAACCAGCCGGGAGTGGTCGGTCCGCTGCTCTACAATCCCGCAGCATTCGCCGCGCCGCAAGGTTTGACCTTCGGAACCGCCCAGCGCAACGTATTGAACAATCCGGGCCGGTGGAACGCGGATATGGGGCTATTTAAGAGGTTCTCGATTACGGAACTGAGGTACTTCGAATTCCGGGCGGAAGCCTTTAACGTGTTTAACCATACGGAGTGGGGTAACGTGAACGGCAACAATTCCACGACCTGTTTCGCTGGGGCGACCAACACTCCGGGCGATCCGAGTTGTCTGGCGAACAGCGAATTCCTGCGTGCAAACAGCGCGCACAATCCGCGCATTCTGCAGCTTGCGCTGAAGTTCATGTTCTAGGAGTTATCGCGCTGGGAGGGTGTGAAAAAGTCACTTTTGCGACGCTCCCTCCCGGTCGCGGCTCGGTACGCGGACGTTGAATTCCAGCTTCCAGCGTCGTCCGTCGCGCGCGACGGACCACAGTTGTAGCATGCCTGTCTCGGTTACCACTGTTTCTAAAGTGACCGGCACGAATTCGCCGGCGTTGCCTGCGGCCGAGAGACAAACTTCGATAGGTGACAGTTCTTCAAGATCGCCGGCGACGTCATCCAGCATGGCGCCGGCAGCGTCGTTCTTGCGAATGGCCGATTGGAAGAAGCGGAACTCGGCGGGCTCGCCTACAGTTAAACCAAACTCGCGATCTTTCAACTGCAGTGAGCTGCCTTCCTCCATTCCGAAGGGAGCTACGGCGAGCGCCTTGAATGGAACAGGCATTCCGGGAACGGCGGGCATGGCGCTTTCGACACCGACGTAATATGTGCGCGGCACTCCGCCGCGGATTCGCACGCCTCGGCCTTCGCGGGCCAATCCATAATAAGCAGCGCCTCGTGCCACGGCGTGCATCAGATCCTCGCCGACGAGGGGAACCACGGGCGCGAGACCCTCTTCGGCCAGCCAGCCGTTGAGCACTTCGAGAATCCGGCGCCGCACTAATCCGGCGCGCAGTACGCCGCCGTTGAAGAGGACATGCGTGGGCGCGGCGAGTCCACTGGATCCCCTCCGCACGGAACCATGCTCGGATTGCGCCGCCTGCTGTCGCAGGAATCGCGCCAGGTGGCGAGTGATAGCAGCGTCGGCGGCATAAGGCAATCCGATCTCAGCCAGGCCCATCTTCCTGCGTTGCGGCATGTCTTGGCTGGATACTACGGGCAAAAAACCTTCGCCCAGGATGCGGTCGATATCCTCGCGCAGCAGTTTCGTTTTGATGGTGCCACCCACCAGTCCGGTGCCGCGCCCAAGAATCGTCACCGCGTGCTCGCGTTTCTTGCTGTCTTCCTCGAGCAAGCGTTCCTTGGCCAGGCGGCACTGCTGCCACAGCGCGTGCAATTGCATGGCATCCAGCTTGGTGCCTTGCGCCGCGAGTTGCTGTTCCAGATGGCGAGCCAGAGCGAGGTCGACATTGTCGCCTCCTAGAAGGATATGTTCGCCTACCGCGACGCGCTCGAGTTGCAGCTCGCCTGCTTGCTCTGTCACCGCGATCAATGTGAAATCGGTGGTGCCGCCGCCGATGTCCACCACCAGGATCAGGTCGCCCACTTGCACGCGCTCGCGCCAGTCGGAGTGCCGCTCGATCCAGGCGTAGAAGGCGGCCTGCGGTTCCTCCAGCAACAATGGATTTTGATATCCGGCCTCTTGCGCTGCTTGCAACGTAAGCTCGCGCGCCACGGCGTCGAACGAAGCGGGAACGGTCACCAGGACCTGTTGCTTCGCGAACGGCGCGTCCGGCATCTTCTGGTCCCAGGCGGCGCGCAGATGCTCCAGATATCGCCGCGATGCCTCGACCGGTGAGATTTTATCGAGACCTTGCGGCGCGTTGAGAGGCAGAATGGGTGCCGTGCGATCGACGCCGGCATGCGACAGCCAGGATTTCGCGGACGCGACCAAGCGGCTGGCAACTTCCGCGCCTCGTTTCTGCGCCAGCGCACCTACGACGTAGCGCGGAGTTTCGTCCCACGGCAGCGCGATAGAGCCAGCCGGAAAATCGGCCGAGCCGGGGATATAGAGAAAGGACGGCAGCAGCGGCTGATCGCGTACTTCGCCCGGGTTCACCAGTTGGGGAAGCTCGATGACTGTGACTGGCGGGGTTTCCCGTGGGTCGCCAGCGGCCGGGGCGCAGGCCAGGGCGCAGTTGGTGGTCCCGAGATCGATTCCGATGACGTATTGCTGTGACAAGCTTCAGTGTAGCTTGCCGACTCCGACTGCTCCACTGTAATCAAATACCCGGTTCTGCACCACTCTGGTGTACAATGACCTTATGCCTGCTCGTCCAAAGGTCGTTCGCCAAAGCGTGACGTTACCAGCTTCTCTTGCAAAAGAAGTTCAGAACATGGCCAAACGTCAACATCTAAGTGCCAGTCGAATGCTGGTAACCCTCGTCGATCAAGGCGTTCAGGCACGAAAACAACAGCGGAAAGCTTTGTTTGAACTGATCGACCGTTTCCGGGCGACTGACAATCCCGAGGAAGTCGCGCGGTTAGGCGATCAGCTGGGCCGTATGGTCTTTGGCGAATGAATGCCGAGAATAAGCTGGCTGAATCTTCCGCTGCCGATCCGGCAACATTTGATCGATCGGATGCACGACCGGAAGATCACTAAAGATGACCTTGCCCAGCTCATGCTCTGGATAGCCTCCAACCCAGAAGTCCCGGAGGGTCCTTGGTTTAAGGATTTTCGATCCTTTAAATTGTGTGGCCATGGTAATCTGCCGAAGACCTTCCTTGCACCCGACCAATCGGCAACTGGAACTCAGATTTAGGTCTTCACTTGAGTCTTTTCAAATCTCGCTTGGCTTGCTCGAAGTCGGGCTTCAAGCGAACCGCGGTCTCTAGCTCCGTTCGGGCTTCCGCCTTGCGGCCCTCCTTTTCATATACCAATCCGAGCGACCAATGCGCTCCGGCGATTATCGGTGAATCCGGCTCCGGTTCCTAGGTCTCGTTGACATATTTCTTGAGGTAAGCCTCGGCCTTCGGCAACTCGACTCCGTCGCGCAGCATCGCACGCGCTGCGTGAACATAAGGAGCGAGATTGTCCGGCGCGGCTGCTTCGGCCCGCGCGACCACCTTGGCGGCGTCGTCGAAGCGTTTCTGTAGCACCAAAGCGTAGGCCAGCCAGCGATAAGCGTCGATGCAATCGGGATTCAGATCTAATGCAGCGCGGGATTGCTGTTCGCACGCGGTAGCGTTGGTATGTTGCGGATCCAAGTAGTGCTGCGCAAGAAATATGCGGGATTCGTAATACTTCGGGTCAGATTCCACCGCTTTCTTATACAACTCTGCCAGCTTGCCGTCCTCTTTATCTGCTTGGGCTATATGTGCGAGCGCCAGATAGCCTCGGACTGGACTAATCTTCACCATCTCGTTCGCAATTTCAATGGCTTTCTTCTTATCGCCGCCAACTACGCCCGGAGCCTGCAGGAAGTACAGCATTTGATCGTATAGATTATCCGGATCTTTGGGAGCAACCGGACGGCAGTCTCGCCGTATTTGACGGCGTCATCGAACTTTAAAAATACGTGCCGGACCATTGCCAGGAGGTAAGTGGCGCGTGCGTCGTTTGGATGCGTCCGGTAGTTTGCTTCGGCCAAGTCGTGGGCGCGCTTGTAGTGGCCATTCTCGAAAAGTACTTGAGCATCCGGGTCACCGGCGGAAAGCGCCATCACGAAGAAGACCAGCAGTAACGAAGTTCGCATGGATTTTATTCCGAACGAAGCGCGCGGGTTGGCTGGATGCTGGACGCGCGCCGCGCCGGCACGTAGCAGGCAAGTCCCGCTACAACCAACAACAGCAGGCTGAAAACCGTGAAAGTTGCTGCATCGTTGGGGCTGACTTGATACGGAATTGTCGACATCAAGCGGGTGACGCCAAAAGCCGCTACCAGCCCAATGGCCAGCCCGATAGCGGTGAGTTTCAGACCGTGGCTCATAACCAGCGAGACCAAATCTCTTTGCGCGGCTCCCAACGCCAGCCGAATTCCAAACTCCTGTTTCCGTGCGGCTACTTCAAGGGGTAGAGAGGGAACTAACTAGTGGCTCCCAACATATGTTCCAGCCGCACGACAATATCTCTGAGCGCCTCTGCTTGGCCAGACAGTTCCTCACCTGCGGCAGCGCTCTCCTCTGCTTGAGCTGCCGTCGCCTGCGTAACGGTCTCCATCTGCATAATCACTTTGGATACCTGGTCGATGCCGCGCGCCTGCTCTTTACTTCCAATTTCCACCTCATCAACCAGCGTCTTCACTTTGGTAGCGCTTTCGGTAATCGATCGCACTGCTCCAATTACCTGATCGAGCTTGGCCCGGCCGTCCTTCGATTTGTCGATGGACTCTTCGATCAATCCCGCCGTTTCCTGGGCGGCGCCGGCGCAACGCTGCGACAGATTTCGAACTTCATCGGCCACAACCGCGAAACCCATCCCAGCTTCACCAGCCCGCGCGGCTTCCACCGCCGCGTTCAATGCCAGAATATTGGTTTGGAACGCGATCTCGTCGATAACCTTGATGATCTTTGAAATCTTGCCGCTGGAGTCGTTGATTTCGTTCATCGACGCCACCATCTGTTGCAGATTCCGGTTGGCTTGGTCCACCCGCTCGGAAGCTTCGACCATGTTCTCGGCCGCGGATTTGGAATTCGCCGCATTTTTGCCCGCCATGGCATTCACCTGTGTGCTTGCCGACGAGGTCTCTTCGAGAGACGCGGCCTGCTCGGATGCGCCTTGCGCCAGCGATTGGCCGGCGCTGGACACCTGAGTAGCGGATGCGGCCACTTGGCGCGCTGCATCGCCGAGCGTCTCTGCGATCTCCTTCAACTCGTTGCCAATGCCTCGCGTGATGAAGTACGTGAGGAGCACGCCCGTGAGGAGAGCCGCCAAACAAGCGCCGGCCAGCGTCACCGTGGCACGATGAAGTTGCGTTCCTGCCAGCGTGGCCGAGTCAGCGGTTTGCTGCCTTCCCGCATGGCTGAGCCGTCCCGCGGAGTCTACCATCGCGCCGCCGAGCCGCGCCCATTCGTTCAATAAGGCAGTGAACTCAGGGCCATGGTTTTCATTTTTTTGCACAACGCTAATAATGCGCTCCAGCACTGGTTTGTAACTTTCGAAATCGCGGCGAAGTTGCTCAACCTCCGGTCTAAGCTCGGTCAACGCATCCGACTCCGTTATTATTCGCTGTAGCTTAGGTAGCTCATTTTGAGCATTTCGAAATCGGCCCCAGCCCTTTTCCAAGGCGCCTGGCTTTTGTACCGTTACGAAGTAGATGAAGTGAATCCGGGCGTTGAGGAATTCGCTCTCGACCCGGGTCGCCAACTCACCCACAGGTAGGTAGCTGGAGGTTACAACTTCCAGATTGCTCGACGTTCTCGCTGTGATCCAGACGCCAAAACATCCTACGGCTATGGCCTGGAGCAAGACTCCCAGCACCCCGATACCGATCCTTTTTCCTATGGTCAATTGCAACATAACAACCGCTTTCTCCCGGCAAACGCGCTGCCTATAATACGCATCGGCGTAATTGGTGTCGTTCATAGCCGAAAACAGGCCAACCAGACCTCGCCTATCCTCCGCTTTTCCTAAGAACCTGCCGATCTAGTAAGGTAAGCCCAACGTCATGAGACCCAGCGCAGGCCAACGAACGAAGGCAGATGAAAACAATAATCTTATCCGTGTTCATGCGTGTTCATCCGTGGCTATGTTTTGCCTTTGCCTCGCGGCCGCTCTCTCCGCCCAAACCCGCCTGACCCTGCAACAAGCCGGGTCGCGCATGGCGCCGGATTGGACACCGGTCTACGATGGTAAAGAGGTGCTAGTGAGCGGGCAAGTCTCGGCGCCTCCAGTGTGGGTATCCGAGTCGCTCTACTTGGCTATTCAGGATCAGGCCGGCTATGGCCTGTTGCTGGAGGGCTCCGAGCGCCAGTTTCGAGATTTTGCGCCGGGCGATTGGGTGGAATCGCAAGGGCCCATCGCCCGGCACGCGGGTCTAGCTGTATTGATTCCACGCACGCTCCGGCGAACCAGCCGCGCGGAGCCGCCGGCAGCGAAAATCCTCAGGCCCTCGGAGCTCGCATCATTTCGATACCTGGGCGTTCTCGTCACCACTGAAAGCGCGGTGGCTCAGGAAAAGGACAACGCAGGTGGGGACCTGATTTCGATCGGAGAGAGAGGCAGCTATATTGACGTAGTGCTGCCCCGGACGCGGCGCGATTCCTCGCCACAGCCCTACGGATTTCACGCGGGCGACCGGATTCGCGTTACCGGAATCGACAGCCAGTTTTGCAGGCTGCCTCCCTACGACCGGTTCTTCCAGATCCTGGCGCTCGGTCCGGCTTCAATTACCGTGGTGGAGAAAGCCTGGATGATCCCTCCTCCGTTGCTGTTGGCCTCCGTGATGCTTGCGGCCGCACTGCTTGCAATCTGGTGGTTCCGTGAGCGCAGGATGGCCGCGCTACGCCGGCGCATGCGCGTTTTAAATTCGCTGGGCGAGGATGTGATCGGCGCCGCATCGCCCGCGGAAATTCTGCGCCGGCTGGAGATGACGCTGCCCGAGGTTTCGTCCT
>CABEDY010000589.1_pt1 | contig 13451 bp, 9 predicted proteins | sample 3423171 | NCBI WGS metagenome assembly CABEDY01 (sample SAMEA5534333, study PRJEB31848) | metagenome | biome: tundra; feature: field; material: soil | place: USA | collected 2013-05 | depth 0.15 m | reverse complement strand
TTTTTGTGACGCCCGGACAAAGTATTGAATCCATTGTGGCGCACGCACTCCTGCGTGCCGCGTCGGCACTCGTGCCGACGCCTGGTTTGCCCGTTGGCGGGGGCTGCGGCGAAACACCGGGCCGCTCTTCAAACAACATAAGTCCTTTAAAATGTTCGTGACATCAAAAACCAAGTGACATTGGGATGCCATCCTGCCCCACAACCGAACTCGGTTAGGGCGCGCAGGCGCCGCGGATGGCTCGCGCGAGTTCTTCTTCTTCGGCCGGGAAGACCGTCCGGAGATCGAATAGCAGCTGGTTTCGCTCGATCCTCGCCACTACCGGCGGATCGCTGAAACGCAGGCGCCGCTCAGCATCCACTACATCCGTGGATTCCACCGCGATCAGCCAGCTACGAAGCGGCTGCTCGGGCGTAGCTCCTCCGCCAATTACCGAGCTTCCTTCCATGACGCGAGCGGAAATGCCATCCAGCCGCGCAGCAAAGCTCAGCGCACGCGCGCGCAGTTCGTCCAGCGGAAATGAAATCATCCGCAGTGCCGGAATCTGATCCCAGCGTTCCAGCAAAAGATTCCGCAATGTCGTCTCCAGCGCCTGATAGATCAGCTTGTCCAGCCGCAGTGCGCGGAACATGGGGTTGCGCCGCAGCCGCGCCACCAGCCGGCGATCACCAGCCAGGATGCCCGCCTGCGGACCGCCCAGCAATTTGTCTCCGCTGAAAGAAACCAGGCTCGCGCCCACGCGAATGCTTTCTGAAACCAGCGGCTCGTCCACACCAAACGCTCGGAGATCCGCAACGCATCCGCTGCCCAGGTCTTCGTACACCGGAACGCTGCGCTCCTGACCCAGCGCCACCAGTTCGCGCAACTCGGGACGCGCCGTAAAGCCTTCCATCCGGAAATTACTGGGGTGCACCCGCAGCAAAAGCCGAGTGCGCTCATTGATGGCATCTCGATAATCCTCAATACGGGTGCGATTGGTGGTTCCAACCTCGCGCAGAATCGCGCCTGAGCGCTGCATGATCTCGGGAATCCTGAACCCATCGCCGATTTCGATCAGCTCGCCGCGCGACACCACCACCTCAAAGCCCGATGCCAGCTCGTTCAGCGCCAGGTAAATCGCCGCGGCGTTGTTGTTGACTGCGATTCCCGGCGCTCCCACCAGCCGCTCCAGCAGTTCGGCTGCATGAACGTCGCGCTTCCCGCGTGCGCCTTGGGCCAGATCGTATTCCAGGTTGGAGTATCCGAATAACGGCTCGAACCGAGCCAATGGAGCGCGGCCCAGGTTGGTGTGTAACACCACACCGGTGGCATTGATCACTCGCCGCAGCGATGGAGTCTCAAATCGGGCCAGATTTCGTTCGACCCGGGCTGCGACGGATTCCCCGCTCAGCGCAACTCCGGCGAGAATCTCGTCGCGCATAGCCTGCAGGGCGCGCCGCACTTCATCTACGATCAGGCTACGCGGAAAGCGGCCTTCCAAATGCGACAGGCCCGCCACCACTTGGTCCACAGCCGGCAGCTCGCGAAGCTGTTCTTTATCCACCAACCCACGATGTTATCCCAGATTCGATGCTACTTCCCGGGCGCCGTTCCATTCTGTGCCACCACTTCTTCCACGACATCCCTGACCACTTCTCTCACCGCCTCTTTCACGGCATTCTTCACGCTTTCTTCCAACACACAAGGATCCACCGCGCGCCAAGCTCTATTTCCCGCAAACTCTGGCTTCCGATGAAGGCCTGATGCCCGTCGCGTATGATGGTCCGCGTGTGCAATCGCATGGGGCCAAGTTTGCGCCAATCCAGTTTGCTGCTCTTCAGCGACAGATGGCCAAGGATTTTAATCTCCACGCCCGCATTGGAAAGATCTTCGAGCAGTCGAATCATGGCTGCGGCGCTGACCTCCGGATCGTAAATCAATAGGCTTTTTTTCGCTCCCTTGATGAAGCTGGAGAGCTGCTTGCGTGCGTTCACGGGACTTACCACGAAGGAGGGAACACCGGCCACGTATGGCTGGCGTTTGGTGTCCGCTTCGAACAGCTTTACAGCTTCCTCAACCAGCTCGGGATTCATGATGACTAAACCGAAGCTCCGGCTATGCTCGATGTCCAGGTAGGTGAAGTTGAACGCCAGTACATAGAGCTCACGGCGGTCAATGATCATAAACTTGCCGTGATAGCGCGCCAGGTCGTCAGCAGAGCGCGCCACCGTGACGCCCGCGGCCAGAAGTCGCATCTCCAACTTCCGCAGGTTCCGCTCTCCACCGCGATTGGTATACGCGATCAGCGCATGAACGAAGACCCCACGGCTCACTGCGCTGGCCAGCGCCTTTTCAACCTCGCTGCGGTCGAAGCGGAAGATGACTATTTCAACGCTCTTCCTGGCATTATTGATGGCCTGCACCAATGGCATCACGCCATCGCCCGGCTGAACGAATAGTTTCACTTTAATTCGCGCTCCTCGAAGTACGGGCCTGATTCGAATGGCACACTTGTTGCTCTTCAGGCTGGTGGCCATTGCTCGGTGGAGGATTCGTATGTACAACAAGAGAAATATTTTGGGCCTGTTTGTTGCGGCGCTGCTTCTCAGTGTTCCGGCTCCCGCCGGCTTGAAAAAACGGGACAAAGACGGGACGAGTGCAGGAGAAATTACCGGGAACGAGCTGGTCAACGTCCTGTGGCGCGAGCCAACCGACATCCGATCCCGCAACTTGTACTACGGTCCTGGCGGCGAGGAACATCAGCCTCACAGCACCTTCACTTTTGAAAAAGAAGATCTGGATGGCACCAACCCGAAGTTCGTGGTTCGAGATGAAAATGGAGTGAAGTGGAAGGTGAAGCTCGGCGCGGAGGCCAAACCCGAGACGGTAGCTTCAAGGCTCGTGTGGGCTGTGGGCTATTACACGAACGAGGATTACTTTCTTCCGGTGCTGCGTGTGAAGGACATGCCCGCACATCTCAAGCGCAGGAGGACCGCTAAGTTTATTGAAGCGGATGGATCTATGCGCAATGTGCGGCTGAAAAGATACCTGGAGGGGGAAAAGAAAGTCGGTAGCTGGAGATGGCGTAACGACCCGTTTGCGGGATCGAGAGAGTACAACGGATTGCGCGTGATGATGGCCGTAATCAACAACTGGGACCTGAAGGACGTGAACAACTCGATTTACGAAGAGAAGCGTTCGCGCGGTGAAGAAGGCAATGAGCGCGTCTACATGATGAGCGATCTGGGAGCCAGCTTCGGATCCTGGGGGTTGGAACGGACCCATGAGGAGTCAAAAGGCAATCTGGATGAGTACACGCGCCATAAGTTCATCAGGAAAATCGGATCCGAATTCGTGGATTTCGAAGTGCCTCACCGGCCCACGCTTCTCTTGCTCCTGAATCCGCACGAATTCTTCATGCGGGTGCACTTGGAATGGATCGGCCGGCATATTCCGCGGACGGATGCCAAATGGATAGGGCAAGAGTTGGCCCAGCTCTCGCCTTCGCAGATCCGTGATGCTTTCCGCTCGGCCGGTTACACTCCGGCGGAAGTGGAAGGATTTTCGATCGTGCTGGAATCCAGGGTCGCTCAGCTGAACAGGTTGTGAGCGAGAGGTGGTAGCGCGCTACCGAACCGCGACCGTAAGGGAGTCGGTGATCGAACTCAGTGAGCTTTTTCCAGATACTTCCCGGTAGAGGTATCCACGAAAACGGAATAATCGCTGGTGTTCACGGATTCACCCCAGATCACGCGCCAAGTCAAGTCGGGAAACCGGCGAGTCTGTTCCATCAGGTACGTGATGGGCTTGTCCGGATTTTTCTTGATATAGTCCGCGCTCTTTTCCGCCGCGACGTCGTAGGCTTGATCGGAATCGGTCTTGATGGCCTCGACAGGAAAGGGGAATGCGCCTCCTTGCGGCCCCGAGTAACCCTCCTCAAGTCCGGCGAAGACCCCCTGATGCAGGTTCCCCTCGGCTTCCACGATTGAGTAAGTGAAGGTCTTGGATTTGGCAAGCGATTGCGATATGAAGACCGCTTCCCACGCGTCTGCCTTGCCCTTCTCGGGTTTGGCCGACAGACGGACGCTTCGCAAGCGCAGAGGTGACGCATCGATCACCCAGGCGCGCGCCATCGGATACATTTTCTGAAAAGCCTGCCGCCCGGTTACCGGCTCGGGCGGTTTCTCGAGTTCCTTGGCTTTCTCGGTTTTGGGCGCATCCGAGCACGCGGAGAGCAGCATCAGGACTGGCAGCAGTAACTGGAGAGAAGAGGTTTTCAGCATCCCTTACATTCTGCCGCAGACAGACGCAAACTCACAACTGACGCCGACTCCCTCGATAGCGTGCATGATAAACTAAGGGCATCGCGTCCACGACCACTTAGTGGAGTTCTGCGCGGTGCAATCAAAACTCTCTTCCCTCTCTATTTGCGCGTTCCTGGTTGTCTCGGCAGCGTACCTGTCCGCCCAAACCCTCGCCACGCACACCTATGGCGGTTCCGGGTCGGATGCCGCAAACGGAGTAACGACCGATTCCGCGGGCAACATATACGTGGTGGGTACCACGACTTCTTTCGACTTACCCTTGCTGAATCCCGCTCAATCCGCGAACTCCGGCACTCAACTCCTGTTTAGTGCCGATGCCGGATCAACCTGGAAACCGCTTGGGAACCTGCCCAACCCGTATACGCAATATCAGGGATCGCAGGCGACCATTGCGGTGGATCCCACCAACGCGGCCGTGTTTTATGCAGGATACAACGGCATGGTCTACAAGACCACGGATAGTGGCGGACATTTCTCGTCCGCCGTTTTGCCTCAGCAGGACTCCTTTCCGGGTACCTCGATTGTAATCGACCCCTCGAATCCCTCCACCTTGTATGCCAACACTGGAGAGGGGCTTCCCGGCGGGCTTTTCAAAAGCACCGATGGCGGCGCCTCTTGGACCACCGCAATGACCCTTGGAATCCCTGCCTCAGTTGCAATCCAGTCATTGGTAATTGACCCCTTCCATCCAGAATCGCTATGGGTTGTAGCGGGAGGCGATGCTTACGTTTCAACCAATGGATCAAACTCCTGGTCACACGTGACTTTGCCCGCACCCGTCGTGAGCGGCACCTTCGGTCTTATTGAGTTCGTTTTCGATTCGGTAACACCAGGCACGCTGTATCTGACCGGACGAGGCTTCGCTGGGCTCTACCTGTTGAAGAGCACGGACGGAGGCGCGAAGTGGATACAAGTGAGCGCTCCCTTCCAAGGCGGGCCACTTGTTGCGGATCCGGTCCGCGCCGGCTACTTGTATGATTTGTCGCCGAGTCCGTCCCCGGACGTGCCCGCACTTTTCTATCGCAGCGCAGATGGAGGCGTTAGCTGGCAGTCCTTTCCGTTTCAAGCCGAATACGCGAGCGTTATCGCAGTGGATCCTGGAAATCCGAACATCATCATCGCGGGATCGTATCGCAGCATCAATGGCGGCGAGACCTGGTCGCCCACCATGGTGTCGCGCGACATTCAGGCCGCTTTCGCACCCACCGGTAAAGATCTGATATATGCCAGCGGGCCGATCACGTCCGACATCTTTCTGGCCAAGTTCGCACCGGACGGAAAGACATTGAAATTCGCAACTTACTTCGGAGGTATGGGAAATGAAACGGCTGCGGGCGTTCAATTGGATGCGTCGGGAAACATCTGGGTCGCCGGCAGCACCAGCTCCTTCGATCTGCCGGTGTCTAAACACGCTCTGCTAAAACAACTGAAAGGCATCTCGAATATTTTCCTGGCTGAATTCAGTCCGCAGGGACAGTTGCTCGCCTCAACCTATCTGGGAGGCTCTGAGGGAGATGCCATCGCAGGGCTGAGGCTAGATGCAAACGGCGACCCCTGGATCTTCAGTCAGACGAGTTCTCCTGACTTCCCGTTCACGAAGGGGCCGCCGCCGGCATTGCAGCCGGGCTTCTATAATCTGTTCCTCACCAAAATCGATTCGTCGGCGTCTCAGGTACTCTATTCCGCCAGCATCCCCGGCCTAAACTTTGCGGGCGGCATGAACATCGATTCGGCCGGCAACATCCTGCTGACTGGCACCACGGCTTCACTGGACTTTCCAGTAACCGCCAACGTGGTCCACGGTAGTTTGCCCCCAGGCCAAAATAATTCTGAACAGGCCTTCGTGATCAAGCTCGATAGCAGCGGAAATACAATTTTCTCGACTTACTTGGGGGGGAGCATAGGGGTGGGTAGCTCAGGGATAGCAGTCCAGTTGCCTTCTGAATCGCCACAAAACAATGGTATCGCTGTCACTACCGACGAATCCGGAATCTACGTCACCGGCCACACATCCACAACTGACTTTCCTACCACGTCCGGTGCGTATCAAACTAAATTGAAGGATGGCTGCACGTATCCCTCGTTGGCCTACGATACCGGACTGATCGGCGTCATATATTCTTACTACTACGACGACGTCTTCATCACCAAGCTCAGCCCCGATGGGAAAACGATGCTGTACTCCACGCTGCTGGGTGGATCCTGTTACGATCGCCCCACCGATATCGCAGTAACTCCGGCGGGCGCCGTCTTCGTAACAGGTGAAACCAATTCGATAGACTTTCCGCTCGTGCGTCCTCAAACAGGGGCTCCGGCGATCCAAAATTATGAGTCGTTCGTCTCGATGATCTCCGCGAACGGAGCCTCTCTGACGTATTCCTCGTACCTCTTGGCCGGTTCCGCGCCCACTCTCGCATTGGGTCCCGACGGAATTCTACATATCGCTGGCGATGTCGGCTTCGATGCTCAGACCATGACCTACGGCGGCTTTCCGTTGCCGCCGCCAAATCCCATGACGAAGGCCTACCTCGCGGGCCTAAATGTATCCGCCACCCCGGCCGGGCTGAACTTGACCGGCACTGTGAACGATTTCAGTCTGCTGCCCGGTCCCATCGCGCCCGGTGAAATCATCGCGCTCACCGTGCCCGATTTCAAACCTGCTCAAGATATCAATGTGGGAATCAACGAACGGCTCCCGCTCGGCACAACGCTTGGTGGCACCCAGGTTCTCTTCGACGGGAAGCCGGCCCAAGTGATGAGCATTGCGCATGGAAAGATTGTTTCGATCGCGCCCCAGGATTTAGGGACCAACCAAAGCACCACGATTCAGGTGAATGCCAATGGAACTCTCTCCAATACTTTGGATGTGGACGTGGCGGCCACTGCGCTGGGCCTGCTGTCGGCCGACGGTTCCGGGACGGGACTCGCAAACGCGCGCAATCAGGACGGCACGTTGAACTCTGCGTCCAATCCGGCGAAACGGGGAACTACGGTAACGATCTACTTCACCGGAGCTGGCGTGCCCCCCGCGGCCGTCACTCTTAACTTCCCGGACATCGTAAGAATCGCTCCTCTGCGAGGTTTCGTTCCAGGCATTTATGCCGCCAACTTCCGGGCGCCAACCGAGTTGAGTTATACATCGCCGCTGAGCGTAACACTATCTTCCGCGAGCTCCAGCAGCCAAGCTCTGGTGGTTTATATCAAGTAACGCAGCGTTCAAGATGGGGCTGCTTGAGGAGGCTATAATGGCCGTAGCCGGGGAGATCTAATGCAAACCCAATTCTTTCGTCGCTGCCTGTTCGGGCTGGCGCTATGTACCGGTGTGTACTGGCAAGGTTTGTTCGGACAAGGCACCAGGACGCCAGCGGGCGGCGCTGGTGGGACAGGCAGCCGGGGCTCGTCGCTGCCAAACGGTCAACCCAACACCGTCCCCACAACTCCGGACTTTTCACAGCATCCATTGTTCCTGTCCGGAAAAGTAAGCATGGAAGATGGGACCGCTCCGCCGGATTCCACGACGATACAACTGGTCTGTCATTCCTCGCCCCGGTCGATCGGCCGCACCGACTCGAAAGGCGGCTTCAGCATCGATCTCAATAATCGCGCGGCCATGATGAATGTGGCTGACGCAAGTGAGAACTCACAGGGTTCGTATGGGGGTGCTGGCCCCGTTGGCCCCTCTAACAACGGATTCTCGAGCACTGTCGCCTCCGCCACAGGATCAGGGCCGACGCAGGGCGTCATAGGCGATCGCGACCTGATGGGTTGCGATCTGCAAGCGTCCCTTCCAGGCTTCCGATCCGACGTTTTGCATCTCAGCAACCGCAGATCACTGGATGATCCGAATGTCGGAACCCTGATCATGCACCGGCTCGCCAATGTGGAAGGGACCACCATCAGCGTCACTAGCGCCCTGGCCCCCAAAGACGCGAAGAAAGCCATGGAAAAAGGACAGAACGCCCTGAAAAAAGAGAAGTGGGACGATGCCCGGAAGGAATTCCAGAAGGCCGTGGAGATTTACCCCAAGTACGCGGTTGCCTGGGCGGAACTCGGACGCGTGCAGGAACGTCTGAATGATCCGGATGGAGCGCGCAAGTCTTTCGCCATGGCATTGGAGGCTGATGGGAAGTTGGTTACACCATACCTGGAGTTGGCTACGATGGCCTCACGCGAGGAGAAATGGCAGGAGGTCTCCGGCTATACGGATCGCGCGTTGAAGCTCAATCCCGTGGACTTTCCGCAAGCGTACTTACTGAACGCAATGAGCAATTTTTATCTGAAGAGAATGGATATCGCCGAAAAGAGCGCCCGTGAAGGGATAGATCATGACGGGGAGCACCGTTTTCCTAAAATGAACGAGGTGTTGGGCGCCGTGTTGCTGGAGAAGAAAGACTTCGCGGGCGCTGCCGAACAGTATCGGAAGTATTTGCGTTATGCCCCCGAGGGCTCCAATACAGCGATGGCCAGAAAGCAACTCGCCGATATAGAGAGGTCTCTCTCTCCGGAGGCAAAAAAGCAGTAGGCAGAAGGCAGGCGGCAGAAGGCAGAAGGCAGAAGGCAGGAGGCAGGAGGCAGCGGCCGCGTTGACAGGGCGCTTGCTGCTTGCTGCTTTCTGCTTACTGCCTTCTGGCCCCGGTCCAGTACCAGGTACGGTTCAACCTGAAAGTACCGTTGTTCCGGTTGCCCCTTGCGGTGAAGACTGGTTACTGGCAGATTCATGGAACGAGCCGACCTCGAGCAATGGAAGGCCCGAGAAGTCGCTCGACTTCTTCGGCTGGTTGAAACCGAACGCCGTTACTATCAGGAAATTGCTGCCTCCATTCCGGTTGGGCTGCTGGTGCTTTCGCCGGATCTGGCCATTGTCTCCGCCAACCGGGCCATCCGGAAGATGTTCCGGCTTACCGCCTCGCCGCTACGATCGCGCCTGGATACGCTGTTGCCCGCCTGGGTGCTGGACCGCGTCACAGAAGTCCTGAAAACCAGCGCGCCTCAAACCAACATTCTGGTATCGGAGCCCAAGGCCGGCCGCCGTTTTCGGATCGGGATTCTGCCTATCCATAGCTGGGATGATGAATCCTCGCCGGAAGCCCTGATCAGCATTGAAGACTTAACGGGGCTAAGAGATGTGGCAGATGTGGAAGTACCGGTACCGTCCAGCAGTACTGGCTCTGAACTCGACAACCTGAACGCCGTAGTCTGGACGCTTGACTTGGCCAGCAACAGCTTCCTGTTCGTAACTCAGAACGCAAGGCGATTGCTGGGCTATCCGATTCAGCATTGGACCAACAACGCATCGTTTTGGACGGATCGAGTGCATGCGGCCGACCGCGAGTGGGTAACCCAAGCGTACCGGCAAGCTATCCAGCGCGGCGAAGCGCACTCTTCGGAGTTTCGAGCCGTGACCGCGGATGGCCGTGTGCTGTGGCTTCGAGAAAGCGCTCAACTGCTCACCGATGCCCAGGGCCGTCCACGTTATTTAACCGGCATTGCGTTGGACGTCACGGAACGGCGCTTGTTACAGGACCAGTTGGTACAGTCCGAGCGCGTGCAAGCAGTTTCCAAGCTGGCAGGCCGGATGGCGCACGATCTGAACAACATGCTCATGATTGTGACGGGGCACAGCGAAGAGCTGCTGAACAGCCTTCCGGCGAATAGTCCTCTGCGTGCTGACGTGCAAGAGATCCTGAACGCTACGGAGCGCATGAGTGGACTGACGGGTCATCTGCTGGCCTTCACACGGCGGCAGAGCAGCACGGCCAGCGCGATTGATCTCCACGCGGTTCTTGGCGCGGTGGAGCAGCGTTTGGGCCTTCAGTTCAAGCTTTCCACACAAGCGAATGTTGTGAGAAATGTTGTGAGAGCAGACGCCGAGCGGCTGGAGCAACTTGTGACGTCGCTCATCGAGCATGAGCACCCGGTTGCCATCGAGACTTCGTACCTGGAGATCAAAGAGGATTTGAGGCAGGCGGGGGAATCGTTGCGGCCGGGCGCGTACGGCGTGATTGCCATCACTCTAGCTGACCGTGCATTTGATCCGGACGCGAAAGGCAGTTGGTTTGAGGCTGTTCTGCCGGAAAAAAACGCTGCGGACGATTGGCCATCCAATGTGACGCGTGCCTACGGGATTGTCCGGCAGTGGGGCGGCGGTATGGATGCGTCTGCCGCGCCCGCCGGCGGCACGGTTTTACGAGTGTTCCTCGAAAGCGTGCCGGAAGCGGGCAGGAAGCAGCCGGGGCCAACGCTTGAGCCAGCGAACGAGGAGCCAGGCCTTGAAACCATCCTGGTTGTAGATGACGAAGCTGGCATCCGCGAGCTGGTTCTCAAAATCCTGCGGCGCCATGGTTATCAAGTGCTGGAGGCCGCGAACGGCGAAGAAGCTCTAGCGATCTGCCGCGAACATTCTGGAGCTATCGATCTGCTGATTACCGATGTGCTGATGCCGCACATGGGTGGTCCGGAGCTAGTGGACCGGTTACAGAAGCAAGGGCTCAATCCAAAGGTTCTCTATGTGTCGGGGTATACGGGCGACGCGAATATCCACGTTGCCAAAGACCTCCCTTCTGGGACCGCGTTTCTCGAAAAACCGTTCACGCTTGTAGCGCTGCTCGAGAAGGTTCGGGAAGTGCTGAAAACCCATTTCTAGTTCCCGTACATTGCGCTGTATCCTAGCTGCTGTTTCACAAAATCCCGTGGGTAGGAGATTTCGACATTGGATATTTTTCCCTTGGCGTCGAAGTTCGCTTTGATCTCGGGATTGATGCCCGCCCAATACGTCGGCAGATCGAGCTTCTGATAGCGCGCCACGATTTGATCGCGGAGGACCGGATCAAAATGAACGCCGTACTTATCGATCAAAGCTTTGATTGCGTCGTAATCGCCCTCCGCCTTGATCCGCATGAGCTCGGCTAGAAGCTGGCCCACTCCCTCACGCATTTTTTGGAAATCGAGCAACGCCAGGTACGCTTTGCCATTTCGCTGCTCTTCGACGATCGCGCCTGTCTTGTCCCGTATGTAGTTAACGATGAGCTGGCGGTCGCGTTCGTGATCTTCCTCGATAGTGTCGCCCTTGGGATTGCGTTGTAGCTGGGTGAGAGCCACTCGCACGGCGCTGTAGTACATGGTTTTGGCGACGTCGGGATTGGAGATCAGCCCGAGCTCCTGAAGTTTCGGGTCCCAAATGTTCCAAAGCGCCATCAAGTCCGCTCGAGCCTCCTCGAGCGTGGAAAAATATTCCTTCAGATAATACGCGGGATCGTGAGTGAGCTTGGGGCTCAGCTTGCCCGAGCCATGGCCGATAATCTCGTGAAGCGCCGTCATCATGGTTTCGGCTTCGTCACCGTACTTCTTGCCCAGCGAGATCTCTTCCGGTGAGGCCGCGAATTCCTCCAACACGGAATGACCGGCCGCACTGTCGATGGCACGGGAACTGCCCGTGAACAGGAAGCTTTTGCTGCCGTACTTGGCATGGATTTCGTTTTCGTTGGGCAAGTTGTCGCCAACGGTGGTCACATGAAAATCGCCGGTCTCAATCAGAGCTTCCACCGCTTTGGCAAGCGGCGGCTTCACGCCCTGCTTCCTGTATTCGGGTTTCCAAGGCGCGCGATCTTCAAAATACTGCGCATTCTCAGCGATCTTCTGCATCAGGGAATTCACGCGGGTATCGGTGACCGTGACGAAGCTCTGCGATGTGCCCTTGGCGCCGCGGGCGTCGCGATAGACTTCGATGAAGCCGTTCGCGAAATCGACGGCGGCGGTGTTCTGGACCCAATCCACGCCAAAATGAATCCAGTCTTTCGGATCACCGGTTTGGTAGAAGCGGATCAGGTCGCGGATGACGCGGGCTTGCGCTGGTTCGGCGGCCGCGGCTGCCTTTTGAAGGAACGAATTCGCTTTTGCCAGGTATTCCGCGTAAAGGCCGGGAGGCACTTTGCCATCCGGCGTGCCGGCGCGATACACCTGTTCCACCAGGCGGCCATCGATTTTCGCCAGGCGCGAGTTCAAAGGGTAATGCTCCGTGAATCCCGCCAGGCCGGCGAGCTTCACACCGAAGTAGAAATTGTTCGCGCTGGCTTCGAGCATGTCTTGGCCGCCGCGCGGGCTCTTGGCGGTAATTGTCGGCTCGAAGTCAGGATCGAATAGAGACGGCTTTAATTCTTCCATCTCCTTCAGGAATGCCGGCTCCGTGAATCCGCGCGCGCCGCCGGCGATCGCCGCCAGACCGGCGTCCTTCAGTTCGTCGACGGTGAAATCGGGCAGGAACTTCTGCGCCGTGGTTTCGTTGTGGTTGCCGCGGTTCGCCCAAAACAGCTTGGTGAAAGCCAGGATCTTACCGTAGCTTGCGCCATTCACGCCTTCAGGATGGGCCGCAATCAGCTCCAGCACTCGCTTCTGGCGCAGGCCGAACCGCGAAAGTTGATCGTAGATGATCGGATCGATCGCGACGGATGCCTGCGTAAGCCAGTAGCCGAGCGCTTGCTCATTCGGTGTCTGGTTACGAAAACTGGAAGCTTCCAACTGCAGAAATCCGGTGGCGCCGACGCGGTCCACCAGGGCGGTGTGCTCCTGTCCGAAACAGAGGCACGCAACGAGACAGGCAAGGGTGAGTTTCATACCTACCAATACACGAAGGATTCTTCTTCGCAAACCAGCAGCAGCGGAGGACCGCCGGTGGAAATCTTGGCGGCGTGGGCCACCACTTCCTGGCCGCCCTCGGATTGGAGACAGCGGTTGAGCTCGTCCATCGAGGAAAAGTGCACCTCGGCGAGGCGGTAAGCCGTCACTTTCCCCTGGGGAGAATTCAAAACTTTGGTGGCCACCAGTCTGGTCATGCCTTTGAGCTTGGCCTCGGCCAATGGTATGTGCTCGTCTTTGTAAACCTTCTCGAAAGCCTCCTCGTCGTGAGGCCGCGGGTAGATTACAACAATCTTTACGTCACGTGTTCCCATTGTCCCGAACCACCAATCTTAACATTCCGCGCGGCTCCGCTCGGTGATGCTGATGTCTTTGAGATTGGGTAGAACACGAAAAACTACTCAGAGACCGTCTGTCGTGGCGTTATGAATACTAGGGGTTAGCAGTTTGGGCAACCAATTGAAAACCCAAATCTGCGGCGGCAGCATGGAGACGGTTAAAGCGGGCTTGTTGATA
>CABEDY010000588.1_pt1 | contig 13471 bp, 12 predicted proteins | sample 3423171 | NCBI WGS metagenome assembly CABEDY01 (sample SAMEA5534333, study PRJEB31848) | metagenome | biome: tundra; feature: field; material: soil | place: USA | collected 2013-05 | depth 0.15 m | reverse complement strand
CATCTACCCCATTCCACATGCCTTGCACCCCACTCCCCAAGGTGACGCTCTTTTCCGCCCAGGCTCCAAATGCGCCCCCCGCGCTGACGTGATAAACTCGCCACCAATGACCCGCCGATCCACACTCTCGCTCTTCCTATTCCTAACCGCGCTCGTGCCGCCCGTTTCCGCGGCCACGCAGCCCACGTTAATCGCGAAATCCGTCACCATTTATCGCGACAACTACGGCGTCCCGCACGTCTTCGGACCCACCGACGCAAGCTGCATCTTCGGCTACATCTACGCGCAGGCCGAAGACAACTTCTGGCAGATCGAGGACAGCTATATCCGAGCCCTCGGCCGCGCTTCCGAAGTTTATGGCGAGAAAACTCTGGATGACGACCGTCTGGTGCGCGCCCTCCAGATTCCGAAATTAGCGCAGGAAGAATACGATCGTGCCAGTCCGGAAACCAAGAAGCTGGTGGATGCCTCCGCCGAAGGTCTAAATTATTTTCTGGCGCGCAACCTGCAAGTGAAGCCGCGCCTCATTACGCATTTCGAACCTTGGCACATCTACGCCTTCAATCGCTACGCGCTCTACTACAAATTCATCTTCGGAAAGAGCGGCCTGAAACCCGCCGAGATTTCAGCCGTCATCGAATCGCAAGGCTCGAACATGTGGGCCATTACTCCGGCCAAGAGCTCTGACGGCCATGCCCTGCTTTTCATCAATCCGCATCAGCCCTTCTTCGGTGTCGGCCAGTGGTATGAAGGCCACGTCCATAGCGAGGAAGGCTGGAACATGAGCGGCGCATCCTTCTTCGGGTCTGGTTTCCCCACCATCGGCCACAATGATGTCCTTGGATGGAGCCACACTGTGAATGAGCCGGATATCGTCGACGTCTACCAGGAAACCTTCGACAATGCCGGTGACCCGCTCGCCTATTGGTACGACGGCAAATACCGGCATGCCACCGAATGGAAAGAAACCGTCAAGGTCAAGACTGCCAGTGGATTTACCGATCGCACGTTCACCTTCCGCAAAACTCACCACGGACCCATCTTGGCCAAGCGCGACGGCAAATTCCTGGCCGTGAAAATGGCGAAGTTCGAAGAAGGCGGACAAGTGGACGAGTGGTATGCCATGAGCAAGGCCCACAATTTCGACGAATTCAAGAAAGCCATGTCGGCGGTCGCGGTTCCCATGTTCAACGCCATTTATGCCGATCGCGACGGCAACATTTTCTACGTCTATAACGGCGCTGTTCCCAAGCGTTCTCTCAAATTCGATTGGTCGAAGCCCGTAGATGGCTCGACGTCCGAAACGGAATGGCAGGGTTATCACACCTTTAATGAGTTGCCGCAGGTCACGAATCCGAAATCCGGTTTCGTGCAGAATTGCAATTCCACGCCGTTTGCCACGACGGTTTTCGGCAATCCGGATCCTTCCGAATATCCCAAGTACATGGTCGGAGAGCCGGACAACGCGCGTGCGCGCATCTCGCGCCGAATCCTCTGGAACAAAGACAAATTCACTTTCGACGAATGGGCCAAGGCGGGTTTCGATACGTACGTCATCCAAGCCGAAACCGAGATCCCGAAGCTGGTAGAGGCATTTGACCAGGAGCATCCCGCCAAGCTCCTCGATCCAGTCACCGAGCTACGCAACTGGGATCACCTGAGCAAAGTCACCTCCGTCCCGATGACTCTGTTCCTGCTGTATCACGAAAAGCAATACGGCACCGCTGTGTTTCCGCCGGCGAAACCCAAGCAGACTCCGCTTGAATCGCTCCAGGCGGTCGTGAGCGATTTGGAGAAGACTTTCGGAACCTGGCGCGTCCCCTATGGCGATATCAACCGCCTGGAGCGCCGCCAATCCGGTGGGGAGGAACCGTTCAGCGATGCAGTCTCGAGCCTCCCCGTGGCCGGTGCTCCCGGAGACGTCGGCATCGTCTTCAATTTCTATTCGCGTCCGGAAAAGGATCAGAAACGCCGCTACGGCGTAGCCGGCCATTCCTTCATCAGCGTGGTGGATTTTGGGCCGCAAGTGGAAGCGCGCTCCATTCTGGTCTTCGGCGAGAATTCCGATCCCAACTCCAAACACTATTTCGATCAATCGCAGCTGTACGCCAAGCAGGAATTCAAGCCCGCATATTTCAGCCTGGCCGACATCAAAGCGCACGCCGAGCGCACCTATCATCCCGGTGAAGGCAAGCCTTGAGAACCAAACCATCTTCCGTGGTGGCACTCTACCCCGGTTCGTTCGACCCCATCACGAATGGGCATCTGGATTTGATCCAGCGCGGCTCCGCATTATTTGACAAGCTGTTCGTCGCCATTCTTCGCAATGACGAAAAGCAGGCCCTGTTCAGCGTCGACGAGCGAATCGAGATGCTCACGGAAGTAGTGCAAGTCTTCCCGAACGTGGAAGTCGGCTCGTTCGACGGCCTGCTGGTGGAATACGCCGCCCAATGCGGCGCCAGCGTGATCATTCGCGGCATTCGCGCGGTTTCCGATTATGAATACGAGCTGCAGATGGCGCTCATGAATCGGCGCCTCAGGCCGGACATCGAGACCGTGTTCCTGATGGCGAGCGAAGCCCATTCTTTTCTGAGCTCCAAGCTGGTGAAGGAAGTGATTCGCTTGGGCGGCAAAGTCACAGGTCTCGTGCCGCCTTCCATTGAGGTTAAACTGAGAAAAAGACTGTTAGGAGACAACTAGGAGAAATTGACACCTTCCATGCAAGCTACCACCGATCTCGCCGAGCGGATTTCCCTGATCAGCGAGTCTTCCACCATGAAAGTTGCGGCCGACGCCGATCGTCTTCGCAGAGAAGGAAAAGATGTCGTCGACTTCGGGGCGGGGGAGCCGGATTTCCCCACGCCGGACAACATCAAGAAGGCCGCCATCGCCGCTATTGATGCCAATTTCACCAAGTACACGCCCACCGGCGGAGTCCTCGAGCTGAAGACCGCCATCTGCGATCGGCATCGCACCGACTACGGCACCAACTATTCGACCGCCGAATGCATGGTGACGGTGGGAGGCAAGCACGCGATTTTCAATTTGATGCAGGCAGTGATCGGCGAAGGCGATGAAGTCATCATTCCGGTCCCGTACTGGGTCACTTACAAAGACGTCGTCAACTATGCGGGCGGCAAGTGCGTGTTCGTCCCCACCGACGAAGACAACGGCTTCACGTTTACCGCCGAGATGATCGCGCCCTACATCACTCCGCGCTCCAAGCTCTTGATCATCAACTCGCCGAATAACCCCAGCGGCGCAGTCCTAAGCCGCGAAGAGTTCGAGAAGATTTATTGGCTCGCGTCCAAACGCGGTGTCCGTTTGATGACCGACGAATGCTACTGCCGCTTCCTCTATGATGGTGAGCCGTTCTCCATCGCGTCCATGCCGGATGCCAAGGAGCACGTCGTAGTGGCTGGGTCCCTTTCTAAGACCTACGCCATGACTGGCTGGCGCATCGGATTTGCCCTCGCGCCCAAGCCTCTCATCGATGCCATGATGAAGCTCCAGAGTCATACCACGTCGAATCCCACGTCAATTTCGCAGAAGGCGGCCATTGAGGCGTTGCGCGGTTCGCAAGATTCCATACCCGTCATGCTGGCGGAATATCGAACTCGCCGCGACTATGTAGTCGGCCGCTTGCGCGCTATTCCGGGCGTCAAAATCGCCGAACCCCAAGGTGCCTTCTATGCGTATCCCAACGTCTCGGTCGGGTTCCGCAATGGAATCACATCGGCTTTGCAGTTTTCCGAAAAATTGCTTGCGCAAGAGTATGTAGCAGTGGTTCCGGGCGAAGCATTCGGGACCAGCGAGCACGTTCGAATCTCCTACGCGACTTCCATGAAGGAACTCGCCCGTGGCCTGGATCGAATCGAGCGTTTCATCCGTGAACGGTAGCGCTCCCGTCCGGCTTCCGACCGCCTTTAAAGAAAAAATATGGGGCGCACTGGACCTTGCTCCCTGGTATCCGGATCCCGGCAAAAAAATCGGTGAAGTGTGGTTTGAAGCCGATGTTCCGCTCCTCGTCAAGTTTGTGTTCACCAGCGAGCGGCTGTCAGTCCAGGTTCATCCCGACGATGCATTCGCAGCGGCTCACGAAAAATCGCTCGGAAAAACCGAGATGTGGTACGTGTTGCGAGCGGATCCCGGCGCGCAAATCGCCCTGGGATTTCGCGAGCCAATCACGCGCGAGCGTTTGCGGGAATCCGCATTGAGCGGCGAAATAGAACGCCTGCTGCACTGGGTGGACGTGAATCAGGGCGATTCATTCCTCATCCCCGCCGGAACCGTGCATGCCATCGGCGCTGGTCTTGCTCTATGCGAGGTGCAGCAGCATTCCGACATTACTTATCGGCTCTACGACTATGGCCGCCCCCGCGAACTGCATCTCGAAAAAGCTCTCCAAGTTGCCTCCACCGAGGCGTTCGACGCCAAGCCGGTCGCACTTCCGATCGATTGCAATTACTTCCACACCGAACTGGCCAGGATCACGTCGCCCATCGAGTATCCTGCGGCCCGCGACCGTTTTCACCTGCTCATTTTCGCTGCCGGCAGCGGAAAAATCGCAGGCCAGCCTTTTCTTCAAGGCGAAACGTGGCTGGTGCCCGCCGGAGCCGGACTATTTTTGATCGAACCCGGCGAACCAACGAAATTCCTACGAACCTGGATCCCGTGACGCGGGTCGCGGCTCGGTAACGCCATCTTTCCGAACCGCGACCGTAAGGGAGTCGGTGCCTTTGATCCCTTCACGGTTGCAACCCCGGCGCCACATACGCATAAAACATAACAATCAACCCAATCATGCTCGCCAGCAACACGCTGTGGCGCAGCGTAAACCGAAAAAGCTTCGCTTCATCATGCCGCGCCATTCCAGTGGCACAAGTAGCCACCGCGATGCTCGACAAACTAATCATCTTTCCCATCACTCCACCAGCCGAATTCGATGCCGCCATCAGCACCGGATTCAGACCCAGTCGCGAAGCCGTCACCACTTGCAGATTGCCGAACAGCGCGTTCGCTGATGTGTCGGACCCGGTCAGAAACACGCCCATCCAACCGAGCAGTGCACTGAAGAACGGGAACGATGCGCCGGTGGCGGCGAACGCCAATCCAAGAGTTGCCGTAGCGCCGCAATAGTTCATGAGGAAAGCCAGGCCTAGCACCGCCGCGAGTGTAACCAGTGAGAACGCGAGCTGCCGCAACGTGCTGGCCAGGATCTTCAGAAACTGCAGCGTTGGAATTCGCAGCACAAGCGCGGTCAGCAAAGTGGCGATGAGGCAGGCGGTTCCGGAAGCCGAAAGCCAATTGAGGTTGAAGACCGCCGGATAGGGCGAAATGCGAGCAGTAACTGGCGGCATCCGGGCGATCAGATTGTGCAAACCGGGCCAGGGAATCGCAGCGGTCACGGAATTCAGTGGCCCTTGCATCGGCTTGTAACCCCACAGGAGCACACAGCCAACCAGCAGCAAATACGGACTCCAGGCCAGCAGAATCTGCCCAGCCGAAGGCGGGACTGCTACTGTTTTGGATGACGGCGGCTCGGCAACAATGTCCTTCGGCTTCCAGACCAGGAACAGCAGTACCAACGTGACGATCGCAGTGAGCGAAGCAATCAGATCCGTGAGCTGCGCGCCGACGAAATTCGAGATGATGAACTGCATTCCGGCGAACGAAACGCCGCAGAGGATCGCTGCGGGTAATACCGGTCGCAGGGCTTTCCATCCGCCCATCACCAGAATCAGGTAGGCCGGGACGATCAATGAAACTGGAGCGCAGATGCGTCCCACGCCGGCGCTTAAGCGATCCAGCGGCAGTCCAGTAATTCCTGCGAGCGTGACGATCGGAATCGCGATGGAGCCGAAGGCCACGGGCGCCGTATTCGCGAGCAGGCAGATGGCGGCCGCATAGAACGGCGTGAATCCGAGACCGGCCAGCATTGCGGATGCAACCGCAACCGGAGTTCCGAATCCAGCGGCGCCTTCCACAAACGCCCCGAAGGCGAACGCGATCAGCAGCGCCTGCAGCCGGCGATCCTTTGTCAGGCTCCCTATCGAGTGCTTAATGGATTCGAACTTGCCGGTATCGAGCGTGAGCCGATACAAGAAGACCGCCCAGATTACGATCCAACCGATCGGGAAAAGACCGAATGCCGCGCCGTACGTTGTCGCGCCGATTACTTTTCCGAGCGGCATGCCGTACAGAAAAACGGCAACCAGAATGGTGGCCGCAAGACCCGAAAGCGCGGCGACCCAGGCGGGCTTGCGCAGGATACCCAGCAGCAAAAGCAGCGTGAAAATCGGCAGCGCGGCCACCAGCGCCGAAAAAGGGAGGCTTCCTAACGGTGTATAGTTTTGCTGCCACATGGAAAAGGAAGTATACAGGAGCCGGAAGTCAGAATCCAGAAGCTAGATGGCTGTAACGCGAACTCTTAGTTTGCAGCGTTCACACTTTTGTGAACGCTTCGCGGGCTGGCGTTGGCGTCCCCAGAAACCAACGCGTTCACAGAACCTGAACCGTGCGCGGAGTGCGTGCGCTACGGCGGTTGGCGAACGTTGTGCGGTAGTTCGGGAATCGGAGTACAATGGGTTTGTTCAAGGTATGGTCCATTAAAGGAGGCCGCATGTTCCGATCTATAGGCTTTCCAGAGCTGATTGTCATTTTGGTAGTCGCCGTTCTGCTGTTTGGCGGAAAGAAGATTCCCGAACTGGCGAAGGGCTTAGGGGAGGGCATCAAGAATTTCAAAGGTGCCATGAAGGAAGATCAAAACCCTAACGTCGACGAAAAGAAGCAGGCCTGAGGCTTCCTGGATTTGCTCGCACCTTGAGCGGACCTAGTATCGACTTCTGAAAGAGAAACCCCCGCGAGGTCATCGCGGGGGTTTATGTTTTTAAAGCTGCCTGCGGGTTCCTAACCTATTTCTTCTTGGGTACGATCGCGTCCTTCACGGCTTTTGCGACCCGGAACTTGACCACTTTCTTGGCCGGGATCTTGATCGCTTCGCCGGTGGCGGGATTGCGGCCCATGCGGGCTTTGCGGTCCACGCGAACCAGGCGGCCGATGCCGGGAATAATGAACATTCCGTTCTTTTTCGTTTCACGGACGGCCAGATCGGCGAAGGTCTCGACGAATGTCTTGGCCGCCTTGGTAGTGCTTCCGGTGGCTGCCGCGAGTTCTTTCATGATCTGCGACTGCGTCATCTTGGTTGCTGCCATGTACTTCTCCTTAGTTTCTTTTTTTAGTGGGGCTCTTCCATCCAACGGTCCGGTTACGTAAAACATAACCGTACAAATTTGTTTCCTTCCAAATCATACGGGAAGCGGAGCCGGATGTAAAGAGAAGAATGCGAAAAAAACACGTTTTTCCTCAGTTTTTTCGACGCGCCACGCCCCGAAAGCCGATGAAACGGGCTTTTGCCGCCTTGCGGAGCCTCGGGAGCCCTAATTCAAGCGCTTTGAGCGGTCTTGTTTAGCGAAAGCTGACCAGCCGCGGCTGGCTTCGGCGTAACCTCCGCGTCACTCGCCGCCTCGAAGCCCAGCTTTTTGCGTAGGCCGGCGTCCAGTTGTTCGCGGGCCTCGGGATTCGCCACCAGATAGGCGCGAGCGTTCTCGCGGCCTTGGCCGATGCGTTCGCCGCCGAAGCTGAACCACGAGCCGCTCTTTTCCACTAACTCGTGAATGACGCCCAGATCCAGCAGATCGCTCTCGCGCGAGATGCCTACTCCAAAGAGGATGTCGACTTCGACTTCGCGGAAAGGCGCGGCCACCTTGTTCTTCACTACCTTGATTTTGGTGCGGTTGCCGATCACCTTATCGCCATCCTTGATCGCGGTCATCCTGCGCACTTCCACCCGGACCGACGAATAGAATTTCAAGGCGCGGCCTCCAGTAGTGGTCTCCGGGTTGCCAAACATCACGCCAATCTTTTCCCGAATCTGGTTGATGAAGAGCAGCAGAGTATTGGTCCGCGCCACTGTGCCGGTAAGTTTCCGAAGCGCCTGCGACATCAGGCGGGCGTGCAGGCCCATGTGGCTATCGCCCATTTCACCGTCGAGCTCGGCTTTGGGCACAAGCGCAGCAACCGAATCCACCACCACCACATCGATACCTCCGGACCCGATCAGCGCTCCGGCGATCTCGAGCGCTTGTTCGCCGTAATCTGGTTGCGAGACGATCAGATTGTCGACATCCACGCCAAGATTGCGTGCATAGGCGGGATCCAGCGCGTGTTCGGCATCAATGAAAGCGGCGGTGCCGCCCGCTTTTTGCGCCTGAGCGATTACCTGCAACGCGAGCGTGGTCTTGCCGGATGACTCCGGTCCAAAAACCTCCACCACGCGGCCGCGCGGGAATCCGCCCACGCCCAAAGCTGCATCCAGCGATATGGAGCCGCTCGGGATCACCGCGACAGGCAATACGTTCCGGGAACCGAGCCGAAGCACGGAGCCTTTCCCGAACTGCTTGTCCATCTGGCTGAGGGCGGCATCAATGGCGCGCTGGCGGCCGGCAGCGTCTATGGAAATAGGTTGGTCTTTCACGACATTCTAGTGGTGGGAGAAGCAGGATCGTCTCAGGAAAGTGCTAACCTTTGCTTGAGAATCGCGTCATAACGGTCATGCAAACTCTGTGGCAGGACCTGCGGTATTGTGTTCGATCGCTTGCAAAGAGCCCTGGGTTTGCAATTCTGGCGATTCTCGCCCTGGCATTAGGCATCGGCGCCAACACGGCCATCTTCAGCGTAGTAAACGGCGTGCTGCTGCGGCCTTTGGCGTATGCTGATCCCGGCCGGCTAGTAGTGATTCTTCACGACGGGCAGTGGCCGGTTTCACCGGACGACTATCTGGATTGGCGCAGGCAATCGCGATCCTTTGAGCAGATGGGAGCGGCCCAGGTCTGGAGCGCGGCCCTGACCGGCCGTGACAATGCCGAGGAATTGCCCGGGATGCAGGTGAGCCCAAACATGTTCTCCATTCTGGGAGTTCCGCCGCTCCAAGGACGTACGTTTGAAGCCGGCGAAGATCAACCGGCGCGCGGTCACGTTGCCGTCTTGAGTTATCAATTGTGGCAGCGGCTCTTCGGCGCTGACCCGAAGATTGTCGGCCGCGAGATCAAGCTGAATGGCGAAAGCTACACCGTGAACGGCGTAATGCCGGAATCGTTCCGCTTCGCTCCGTTCTGGGCCACCAACGTGGAGGTGTGGGTTCCTCTGCTGTTAGACAAGCGCTTGAACGATCGTGGAGGCCGCTCGTTGCGGATCTTCGCCCGCCTGCGCGATGGCGTGCTGCTGCAGCAAGCCCAAGCCGATATCGACGTAATCTGTCGGCGCCTTGCCGCGCAGTATCCGGCGACGAACGCCGGCATGACCGCCGAGGTGGTCCCGCTGCAGGAAAAAGTGGTGGCCAATATTCGCCCCACGCTTCTCGTGCTGCTCGGCACGGTTGGATTTGTACTTCTGATCGCGTGCAGCAACGTAGCGAATCTAATGCTGGTGCGCGCCAACGGCAAGAAGAAGGAGACGGCCGTGCGGCTGGCCCTCGGTTCCAGCCGGTGGCGCGTCATCCGGCAATCGTTAGTGGAGAGCCTGCTGCTTTCGGTGGCGGGCGCGGCGGTGGCTACAGTAATTGCAAGCTGGGGGATTGCCGGATTGATCGCGTCGCTGCCTGCCGGGAGCTTGCCACGGCTCGATGACGTGGGCATCGACAAGAGTGTTCTTTTGTTTACGGTACTGATTGCGCTTCTCACGGGAGTAGTTTGCGGTCTGGCGCCGGCGCTGCGTGCGTTCCGAACCGATTTGCAGGAATCGCTCAAAAGCGGTGGAAGAGGATCCATCGCGGGCCGTTCGGAGCACCGCACCCGCGCGCTGCTGGTAATCTCCGAAGTTGCTCTCGCCCTGGTGCTATTAGTCGGCGCCGGCTTGATGCTGCGAACCTTTCAGCAGCTCGCGGCTGTGGATCCCGGATTTGACCCGCATCATCTTCTTACGCTCGAAGTGGCCGCCGGCGGAAAGGCCTACCGCACCGGACCGAGCCGTATCCGATTTTTTGAGCAATTGAGGCTGCGTCTGGAGGCGCTGCCCGGCGTGCAATCAGTCAGCCTGATCAACCACCTCCCGGTCAGCGGCGACATCTGGACTCTCGGAATCATTATTTATGGACGTCCCGACCCGCCGCCCGCTCAGCAGCCCACGGCCGCCTATCGAGTGGTGCAGCCCGGCTATTTCGCAACCATGAAGATTCCTATGCTTCAGGGACGGGATTTCGACGATCACGATATTCGAGACACGAACCCCGTCGCCATCGTCAACCAGGCGCTGGCGAGACATCATTGGCCCGGTGAGAGCTCGATCGGACAGCGCCTGCGTCTCGGCGCCAATTGGATGACCATCGTAGGCGTCATCAAGAATGTCAAGCAGACGGATTGGACCGAGAAACCAGATGACGAAATCTACCTTCCCCACGCCCAGAGCGATGCGGGTTTTTCGTTCATGACGGTTGTGATGCGCGCCCACGGAGACCCTCTCGCGCTCCGAAAGCCAGTGGAAGAACAGGTTCGTTCACTTGACAAAGATGTTCCGATTGCCCATGTGCAGAGCATGGAGCAGGTGATCGCGGACAAGCTATGGCGCGGACGCCTGGCCATGACGCTGCTGGGTCTCTTCGCCGCGGTCGCGGTGTCGCTAGCTGCGCTGGGCATCTACGGAGCCATTTCCTATTCCGTCTCCCAGCGGACCGGCGAGATCGGGATTCGAATGGCGCTGGGCGCGCGCAGCGGTGATGTATTGCGCATGATCTTGCTGCAAGGCCTGACAGTAGTCGGGGTCGGAATTACGGTGGGCCTGTTCGGTGCGTGGATCTTGACACGGACGCTGGGAAGCTTGCTGTACGGCGTGACAGCGCGCGATCCTGTGACGTTCATTGCCGTGCCAATAATATTGATCGCGCTCAGCGTGGTGGCGTGCTGCTTGCCGGCACTGCGCGCATCCAGAGTGGACCCGGTCACCGCATTAAAAATCTGGTGATCGTGAAGTCACTCGTATCTCAACGAGTCCATCGGGTCGGCCTTTGCGGCGCGTTGTGCGGGGATATAGCATGCTACTAACGCGACCACGACCAGCAGAACCGAGACGCTTGCTATCGTAGCTCGATCGAACGGTGCCACTCCAAAGAGCAAGCTGGCGATTAACCGTGCGAGTAACGCTGCCCCAACTAAACCGATGCAAATTCCGAGCAAGGCTGTTCTGAAACGCGATTGCGCCACGGAACCCGAAACGATCTGCCGCATAGTTTCGATCTGATCGAGCGGTACGTTGGCATCCACTTCGGAAACAGCCTTTCGCAGAGCGCTTGTCACGCTCGCCGGATCGATGGAAGTGCGCAACACGATGGTGGGCCGAGCATCCACATTGGGAACCTGCCCATAAGGAACGTACATTTCAGGTGCGGGTTTCTTACCCAGGGCCTCATGATGTACGTCGCCGGCGACGCCGACTACCGTTCGCCACTCGCCGCCGCTAAACCGCAATCGCTACCCGACCGGATTCTGGCGGTTGTCAAATAGGACTGTTGTCAAATAGGACTACGTTGCGAGCCTGGTTTGGAGTAGAATATCGAGAAAGTCTCGTGGATCTGTTTCGAATTGCACTTGCTAATCTCAGGTTCCCGGCCACTGTCGAGGAATCCATCACGCTGGCCGTCCAGGCCATCCATCAAGCAGCCAAGCAAGGAGCGCGGATCATCTGCTTTCCGGAATGCTTCGTTCCAGGCTATCGGGCAATGGGCAAGTCCGTGGCGCCTTCCGATGCTGCGTTTTTGCAACGCGCGTGGTCCGTCATCGCCGAAGCAGCAGGGAAGGCAAACATCGCAGTGGTTCTCGGAACGGAACGCTTGGTTGACGGCGCACTCGTAATCACAGCGCTGATCATCAACCAGGACGGATCCGTTGCGGGCTTTCAGGACAAGGTGCAGATCGACATCTCAGAGGAGGCCACCTATACTCCTGGCTTTGGTCGTTGCGTCTTCGAAGCTGGCCCCGTGACTTTTGGTGTCGCGATCTGCCACGAAGCCTGGCGGTATCCGGAGACCGTACGCTGGGCCGCGCGGCGTGGAGCGCACATTGTGTTTCATCCGCAATTCGCCGAAGCGGAGGCGGGTTCTTACCGGCCAACTACGTTCGCCGATCCGGCGAATACGTTCCACGAGAAGTCAGTGCTGTGCCGCGCCGCCGAGAATACGTGCTATTTCGCAACCGTGAATTGCGCGAGTCCAGGCTCTCCCACCACCTCGGCCGTCGTCCGTCCGGATGGGACACTGCTCAGCTACCAGCCTTATGGTGAGGAAGGATTGCTGATCGCCGACCTCGACATCAGCACCGCGACTGGCTTCCTGGCTGCGCGATGCAAGTATGGCCCGTGATGGTTTAGGCACCGACTCCCTCACGGTCGCGGTTCGGTAACACTCTTTCCGAACCGCGAGCGTAAGCGACCGGTTGTTGCTATTTTTCAGAGCGACTCGGGTGCGTAGAGAGCAGAATTGCGCTTTTGGGTTAAGATGGGCACGTGAGGTACGCGGCTGCCGGATGTTTTTGCACGCTGATCCTCATGGCCCTCCTTTGTTCAGGACAGATTCAACAACCCACGGCCAGCGCCCCGCACTACATTGAGATCAAGCTTCCCGATGGAGTGAGGTCCGAAAGCTTCTTCGTCCGCTATGCACTGGCGGGTGAGGATTTCGGCGATTGGGTTCATCCACGTCCCGGCGTTTCCTCGTATTTCATCAGCACGGCTCACAAGGGCCGTCCGGCCACTCGAATCAAGGCGATCCTGTATGCTCCGGGTTGCGCCATCCAAACGCTGGATGTTCCGGTCTCGCTCTCGAACAACCAACAATATTCGTTCGTTTGCCGGCCGATCGCGAGTGTGAGGATTGCGGGCGCACTGACTCGAATGGATCTTCTCAATGGTCACGAGGTCAGAATACAGGCGAGTTACGGCGCGCGGTGGGCGCAGCCGTTCTTGGGAGTGGACAATAGTTTTGTTACTGGCATCCCAGTCGGAGATGTGGCGTATCTTTCAGCAGACGGCCATTTCCGCTTGACGGTCCCAGATTTTTCGCAAGATGCGTTGACTGCGGCAGCGGATCACCCCGGTGAGCTGCAGATCCGGGCCAGAGACAAAACGAGTAATATCATTGTTGCCCAACTGATTCCTGCGGGCTCCTCAGTTGTGAAGGCGCGCATGGGCGGCTTGCAAATACGGAGCGAGTATCCATCGGAAATAGTCTTTGCACCGTGTCCTGAAAACGTGCATCGGGTGCGCGATGCATTCGGATTCGCGCTCCGTTCCGATACGAGTGAGACGTGCGAGCGTTAGGGATCGCGCTTCTACATGTTGTAGAAGAACTCTTCGTACACGATCTTGCCGTCGACCACTTTGTAGACAGCCACCTCTTCCATTGTGAACCGCCTGCTTTGCGGCT
>CABEDY010000583.1_pt1 | contig 13601 bp, 9 predicted proteins | sample 3423171 | NCBI WGS metagenome assembly CABEDY01 (sample SAMEA5534333, study PRJEB31848) | metagenome | biome: tundra; feature: field; material: soil | place: USA | collected 2013-05 | depth 0.15 m | reverse complement strand
TGTGCATGCCTGAGGCGAGAGTTTTCAGGAGAGCCGGACGCGGGAAATCTGCACCTCCGGTTCGACGACTGGAGAGCGGGTCGCGCTCATCGCGTCGCCCTCTCGCCTACTCTACCGGTTCGGAATGGATGCTAGGCCAGCGTGTTGATTGGTGCGGGGTGCGCTGACTCGAATAGCTTGATTGCCAGGCCTTGTTGCAGAATGTAGCCTAGCTCGTCGATGCCTTCCAGGAGGCAGTGCTTGGCGAAGCTGTCGACGGGGAATTCGACCGTGCGGCCGTTGGGCAAGGTCAACGTTTGCGTCGCGAGATCTACTTTCACCGTCGCGTTTGGATTTGCGAACAGTTCGGCGTGGATATCGCGTGGGACGATGATCGGGAGTAGCGAGTTTTTCAGAGAATTTTGCTTGAAGATGTCGGCGAACGACGTGCTGATCACTGCGCGGAATCCGTATTGCGTTAGGGCCCAGGGGGCGTGCTCGCGCGAGCTGCCGCATCCGAAGTTGTCGCCTGCTAGCAGGATTTGCGATCGTTTGGCATCGGGAGTGTTCAGGATGAAGTCGGGTTTCGGGTTTCCCTCGGCGTCATAGCGCCAGTCGTAGAACAACTGGTCGCCCAGGCCGTCTTTTGAGATGGTCTTCAGGAAGCGGGCGGGGATGATTTGGTCGGTGTCGATGTTGTCGATGGCGAGCGGGACTAAGCGGCTTTCGAATGGGACGAATTTGTTCATCGGAGTAGTTCCCTTACATCGCTGACTACGCCTGTAATTGCGGACGCGGCGGCGGTTAGTGGGCTGGCGAGGAACGTTCGTCCGCCCTTGCCCTGGCGTCCCTCGAAGTTGCGATTGCTGGTGGAGACACTATATTCGCCGGGCTGCAATTGATCGCCGTTCATCGCGATGCACATGGAGCAGCCGGCCTCACGCCAGTCGGCGCCGGCATCGCGGAAAATCTGATCCAGTCCCTCGGCTTGCGCTTGCGCTTTCACTTGCTGCGAACCAGGGACCACCATGACGCGCAACCCGGGATGTACTTTTCGGCCGCGCAGGATGTTGGCGGCGCTACGCAGGTCGGAGATCCGTGAGTTGGTGCAGCTTCCGATGAATACTACGTCCAAGGGATGGCCGAGCAGCGGTTTTCCGGGCGGGAGATCCATGTAGCGCAGGGCTTTGGCGAGGGTATCGCGCTCCAGAGGATCGGTGATGTCGCTCGGATTCGGAACCACGGCGGTGATTGGAATCCCCATTCCGGGGTTGGTGCCGAAGGTGATCATCGGTTCGAGGGCGGAGGCGTCGAGCGTGATGCTTTTGTAGTAAGTGGCTTCTTCATCCGTTGGCAGCTCGCGCCAGCGCGCTTCGGCAGCGGCCCAGGCGGCGCCTTTCGGAGCGTAAGGACGGCCGGCTACATATTGATACGTCGTGTCGTCGGGCGCGATCAATCCGCCACGAGCGCCGGCTTCGATGGACATGTTGCAGACGGTCATGCGCTCATCCATGGAAAGGGCGCGAACGGCCGGGCCGCAGTATTCGAAGATGCAGCCGGTGCCGCCGCCGATTCCGATGCGGGCGATCATGGCGAGGATGATGTCTTTCGCAGTTACGCCGGGCTTAAGGAAGCCGTCCACGCGGACCTGATAGGTTTTGGGTTTGTTTTGCAAAAGGCACTGCGAGGCCAGCACATGCTCCACTTCGCTGGTTCCGATGCCGAAGGCTAACGCGCCGAAAGCGCCGTGCGTAGCGGTGTGGCTATCGCCGCAGACCACGGTGAGCCCTGGTTGCGTGAGGCCTTGCTCGGGACCGATGACGTGCACGATGCCCTGCTGGACGCTATCCAGACCGAAGCAGCGAATTCCGAATTCCTTGCAATTGGCTTCGAGTTTTGCGACTTGGGCGGCGGCGACTTGGTCGATAATCGGGAACGAGCGCGGGGTGGTGGGGGTGCTGTGGTCCGTGGTGGCGATGGTGAGATCGGGACGGCGGACTTTTATGCCGCGGGCGCGGAGGCCGTCGAAGGCTTGCGGCGAAGTTACTTCGTGGACCAGGTGGAGGTCGATGTAGAGAAGTGTGGGAGCGGCGGATTGTTCGGCGACGATGTGGTTGTCCCAGACCTTTTCGATGATGGTGCGAGGTTTCATATTGTTTTTACTGGACAAGCCGGAGGCTTGTCCTACAGGCTTCTCCGACCTCTGACGTGGTCGCGGTTCCGTTCAGGTCGGCGGTGACTTGGCCGGAATTTAAGACTGATTCTACTGTCGCGTTCACGGCCGCGGCTTCTTCCTTTAATCCGAAACTGTATTCGAGCATGGCGGCTACCGATCCGATGGCGCCGAACGGGTTGGCTTTGTTTTGACCGGCGATGTCCGGCGCAGAGCCATGGACCGGCTCGTACAATCCCACCCAGGCGCCAGAAGGCTTCCGGTCGCCAATCGAAGCTGAGGGCAGCATGCCGATGGATCCAGCCAGGACAGCCCCTTCATCACTTAGGATATCGCCGAACATGTTCTCGGTGAGCAATATGTCGAAGCGGCGCGGGTTCAGGATCAATTGCATGGCGCAATTGTCCACCAGGATGTGATCGAGGGCGACGTCTGGAAATTCGGCGGCGACTTCCACGACCACTTTTCGCCAGAGCTGCGAGTTTTCGAGGACATTCGATTTGTCCACGCTCGTGACTTTCTTGCGGCGATTGCGTGCCAGATGAAACGCCATGCGCGAGACGCGTGCGATTTCTGAGCTCGAGTAGGTCATCGTATTGATGGCCCGGGTTTCGTTGCCTTCCTGATGGATTCCGCGCGGTGTTCCATAGTAGATGCCGCCGGTCAACTCGCGGACGATGATCATGTCGGTTCCATCCACCAGATGATTCTTGAGCGGCGACGAATCGAGCAGCGCTTTATAGGATCGAACCGGGCGGAGGTTGGCATAAACGCCTAGCACTTTGCGAATGCCGAGCAGCCCTTTTTCGGGACGCTTCTCGGGGGGGGCTTGATCGAATTCGGGCAATCCGACAGCTCCCATCAGTGTAGCGTCAGCTTGGAGAGCGAGATCGATGGTTTCCTGCGGCAGGGGCGTTCCGGTTTTATGAATCGCGACGCCGCCTAGCAGGCCTTCGGTGAGTGAGAGCTGGTGGTGGAATTTAATGGCGACTTGTTGGAGAACTTTGACGGCTTCGCGCGTTACTTCGGCGCCGATGCCATCGCCGGGGAGGATTAGTACGTTGAGCCGCATCAATCGTTCGCTGCCACGGCGGTTTGTCCCAGCACCTGCTGGATCAGCGCGATGATTTCGTCGTTGCGTAGGCCTTTCTTGCGGTCGGCGATCGCAGTGAAGCGGTGGTATAAATCGTCCAGCTCTGGTTTGTTGAGCTCAAACCCCAGGTCTTCGGCGCGTTGGTGCAGCGCGTGCCGGCCGCTGTGTTTGCCCAGCACCAACTTGCTTTCAGGGACGCCGACTGAGGTGGGTTCGATGATTTCGTAAGTGGTCCGTTCCTTCAAATAGCCGTCCTGATGAATGCCCGCTTCATGGGCGAAGGCATTCTCGCCGACGATGGCTTTGTTCGGCTGCGGTCCAAACGTGATGGTTTGCGCGAGAAGCTGGCTGGTGGAATAAATCTGCTCGGTGACGATCTTGGTTTCATACGGCAGCTTGTCGGGACGGGTCTTGAAGGCCATCACGATTTCCTCGAGCGCCGCATTGCCTGCCCGCTCGCCGATGCCGTTGATGGTGCACTCAATCTGACGGGCACCGGCTTGGACGGCTGCGATGGAATTGGCTACTGCGAGTCCCAAATCGTCGTGACAATGCACGCTGACGATGGCGCTCGGGCCGAGAGTTCGCACCATACGGCCGATCAATGCGGCGTATTCTTCGGGGATCGAGTAGCCCACCGTGTCGGGAAGATTTACCGTGCGCGCTCCGGCTGCGACCACGGCGCGTGAGATCTGCTCTAGGTAATCCCAGTCGGTTCGCGTGGCGTCTTCGGCCGAAAACTCGACATCATCGGTATGTTCGCGCGCCAATTCGACGGCGGCCACAGCTTCATCCAAGACCTGCTGGCGCGACTTCTTCAATTTGTATTTCAGATGGATGTCGCTGGTGGCGATGAAGGTGTGAATGCGAGGACGTTTCGCGTGCTTCAGAGCTGCTGCGGCCCGTTCGATGTCCGGCGTGTTGGCGCGTGCGAGCGCCGCTACCTGGGCCCATGGAAATTCACGGCTCACGGCGTCCACGGCTTCGTAGTCGCCCTCAGACGCGATCGGGAAGCCAGCCTCCAGGATGTCGACGCCGAGTTCCACCAGTTTGCGTGCCAGCCGTAGCTTCTCGGGCACAGTCATGCTGCAACCAGGAGATTGTTCGCCGTCCCGGAGAGTGGTGTCAAAGAGGTAAACGCGATTCGGCATGGGGGCCCTCCAAGTCTTGTTTCAATTATCGGGGACGCGCCTTGATTTGGCAAATTTATAATGCGTGCTTGTTGAATAAAATATTATGATGAGATAAACTTCGCTTATGGAACTGTACCCGCTGAAGGTTTTTATGACGGTAGCGAGTGAGAAAAGCTTCTCCCGGGCTGGTGAAAAGCTACGACGGACGCAGCCGGCGGTCTCTCTCGCGGTTCAGAAGCTCGAGTCGGACTTGCAGGAGCGGCTGATCGATCGTTCCGGCAAGGAGCTGCTTTTGACGGATGCCGGACGGATCGTTTATGAATACGCGCGCCGGTTCGAGAATCTGGAGGGGGACCTGGAGGTTGCGTTAGCCGAATTGCGCGACAACTCGGCGGGACGGCTGACGGTGGGCGCCAACGAATCGACTTCACTGTACCTGTTGGGGCACATCGAGCGCTATCGGCGGCTGTATCCAAAGGTGAAGGTGCAAGTACGGCGATCGCTTTCGAGCAAGATTCCCTCGCAATTGATTGACGGCGATCTGGAGTTGGGCGTGATCAGCTACGATCCGGAGGATGACCGGTTGGTTTCGATGGTGTTGTTCACCGACCATCTGGCGTTCGTGGTTTCGCCGGCGCACCGGTTTGCGAATCGCGCGAAGGTGTCCATCAGCGAACTGGGGATGGAAACGTTCATCGCCCACAATGTTTTGTCGCCGTATCGGGCGGTGGTGGTGAAGGAGTTTCAGCGGCACAAAGTGGCGCTCAATATGGACGTGGAGATGCCGACTGTGGAAACCATCCGGAAGATGGTGCAGCGGAATGAAGGCGTGGCGTTCCTGCCGCGCATGTGCGTAGAGCAGGAGTTGAAGCAGGACACGCTGCGGGAGGTGCGGGTGGAGGAGTTGAGCGTGGAGCGGAAGATCCATCTGGTGTGTCCGGCCAAGCGGAGTTTGAGTCATGCGGCGAAGGCTTTTTTGGAGTTGGTGAAGGGGGGCTAACGAGGTTCGAGGGTCTCTCTTGCTTCCCGGCAGATTTGTTCGATCTCTCTGTACAACTTGTCGAAGGATGGCGCTCTGCGCGCGAGCGTGAGGTCGAAGGTGTCCGCGAACGCTGGCTGGTCGGCGGTCTCAGAGTATTTCGAGTTCGGAGGCATTCTGGCTTCAAGCCATTCCTTACAGCCTCGGACGCTTTCGGGGTCGGGATGATCGTCGATGTCCTGGGGGAGCCGGCGTAGCCCTCTCAAACTTGATGCGGAGGCCAGGAACCATGCCTCGAATTCCTGATGCGCGAGAATCACCGCGATGCGCCTGTCGTTCCTGGCGTTGCGGGCTCGCTGAAGTAGCGTAGGAGCAAGTTCGGCCGGGCAATCGCCTTCGCTGTCGATGAGGACGACGACGGCACCGTCGGCTCCGGTCTCAATGAAGGCGAGCTGGACTGCTCTCTCGAGTCCGTCGTTCTTGAGAAGGCTGCCTCTGGATTGACGTACGGGGCGCCCTATCGTGACTTCGGGATTCATTTCGGTCACTAGTCGGCGCAACAATACTGGAACTGCTTGGTATTCGCCGTGACCTTCTACGATCGCGACGATCCGGAAGGGCATCAGGCGGGGACCAAGCCTTCAAACAATAGAGTCTCGATCTCTGAGTCGTCCGGCATTTTCGAAGGCTCCGGCCGCAGATAGTTCATGCGCATCAGTTCGCCCGGAGTGTAGAGCTCCTGCTTCAACGCTTGCCTGCCGGTGTGATCCAGATGGCCGATGCGAGTTGTCCCATCGACGAGCTCCACTGAAAGGATGGCGTCGGTGTCGATTTCCTTTTTGTCGAGCAAGTCAGCGCTGTGGGTAGTTGCAATGACCTGGACGCTGGTGCTGGCCTCATGCATGGCGTCGAATAGTACACCAGCGGCGGCTGGATGTAAGGCCGTCTCGGGTTCTTCGAGTCCGATCAAGGAGACGTTCTCCGCGCCAGCCATTCGCTGGAACAGAGCAACTAACACAGCTAGGGAGCGCATGGTTCCGTCAGATACTTGCAAGGGGTGGAAGATCTCTTCGCTCTCCCGGAATTGAAGGACTCGATAAGTTCCGGCTTCTGTCGACTCCACCGCTTGAAGGGCCGGATAGATGGCCTTGAGGTACTGAGTGATTCGGTCAAATACGATTCTGTTCGTTCGGGAGATATGGTGCACGACATTTGCAAGATTTGCACCGTCGCGAAACAAGACGCGCTCTCTATTGGAAGGAATAGGTTGGCGAAAGCTGTTGGGAACAAGGTAATAGAAGCGGCAGCCGGAGAGCAGTCGCACGGCGGGAGCGAGTTTGGGTGCACGGGCCATACTGGGCGCGGCGACCTCAACTGTGGCATCAACACGGAAACCACCGAGAGCCAACGCCTCACGCTCCATGATGTAATCCGTACTCTCGCGAGGCGCGAATCGAACAGAATACAGTCCTGCGATACCCTCAGATGTGACGAACTCGACACGGAGACCTAGATGATCCGTGGAGGACAAGCCCCGTCTGAGGACGTTCGAAAATCCTTCGCGATTTTGGAAGGCTGTCTCGACGGGACCATTCATCAGTTCGGACAAGAAGCGTAGCGCATCCAGGAAATTGCTCTTCCCTGCTCCGTTGGGTCCTACAAGGATCGACAGTGGCCCAAGCTTGACGTCGCAGAACGCGATGCTCTTGTAGTTCTCCAGCACTACCCGTGTGATAAGAGCACGACTTTCCATTTGATTACTCAGTATAGGAAAGTTCAGGAGCCCGAGGTCGGGTCCGGGAGGGACTATCCTGAAGTTCGTACGTCTATAAATGACTATGCGGACCATCCTTGCCGATCTCAAATTTGTTGTGCGCAGTCTGGGGCGAAATCCGTCGCTGGTTGCTGCCGCTGTGCTTTCATTGGCGCTCGGTATTGGCGCGAATACCGCGATCTTCACCTTGACGGATCAGATCCTGCTGCGCGAGCTGCCGGTGAAAGAGCCGCGGCGGCTGATGCTATTCCAGTGGGCCGGACAGTTTATCGGGGGAAGCACGCGCGGTTACGAGGATTCGTTCGCTTATCCGGCGTACGTGGAATTGCGCGATGGAAATCCGGGCGTCTTCAGCGGGATCGCGGCGCGTTATGAAGACAGCGTCGACATCACCGATAAGGGCCTGGCGCAACGCGGGGTGGCGGAGCTGGTGTCGGGCAACTATTTCGAGGTTCTGGGTGTCCAGGCTGCGATTGGGCGAACACTGACTCCGGCTGAAGACCGGGTCAAGGATGGCGAACCTTATGCCGTGATCAGCCATGAATACTGGCAGCGGCGATTTGGGGGCGATGCTGGTGTGCTGAACCGGGCAATCGAGATCAATGGACATCCGATGACGGTAATCGGCGTGGCCGAGCGGGGCTTTGCAAGTTTTGAACCGATGAGCCCGGCGGACGTTTTCGTTCCGCTCGCGATGAAGACCGTGGTGACTCCTACCTGGGACGATCGGGTGCGGCGGAACAGCATTTGGCTCCGGATCTTCGCGCGGCTCGCGCCCGGTGTCGACCCGCGCGCAGCGCAAAGCGCCATGGCTATTCCTTATCACAGCGTTCTCCAGAATGATTTGAAAGACGCCGGCCGCTCGCCGCAACGCGCGAAACGGTACCTGGCGAATCAACTGTTGTTTACGGACGCATCCAAAGGCTTTGGAGGGTTCCAGCAGCTTTTTGGAAAGCCTCTATACGTGTTGCTGGCGATGGTGGGCACGCTGCTGATAATTGCCTGCGTGAACGTCGCGAATTTACTGATCACGCGCGCGGCGGCACGGCAAAAGGAAATCGCGATCCGGCTATCGCTGGGCGCGACACGCGGGTCGCTGATCCGGCTGGTGATGACAGAAAGCCTGCTGGTGGCCGTGGCGGGCGGGTTGCTGGGCGTGCTGGTCGCAATGTGGATGGCCTCACTGCTGGTGGGCATTTTGCCGTACCAGAACATCGGCGCGGTGCTCCGCACTACGCCGGATGCGCGCATCTTCGCATTCACGGCGGGCGTCAGCCTGCTGGCTGCGATTCTTTTCGGATCGGCGCCGGCGCTGCAGGGGACTCATCCCGACCTGGCCGTGACGCTGAAGAGCGAATCGGGAAAACTCTCAGGAGGCTCCGGGCAGACCAGATTGCGAAGGCTTTTGGTATCCGCGCAGGTGGGCTTGTCGCTGCTGTTGCTGGTGGGGGCCGGGCTGTTTGCGCGGAGCCTGTACACGCTTCTGGCGACAAATTCGGGAATCGAGACCGCGCAATTGTTGGCGGTCACAATTGATCCTTCGCTGCATCGATACACACCGGATCGAGCCAGGCATTTGTTTGTCGAGCTTGAGAACAAGCTGCAACGCTTGCCGGGAGTGGCGTCCGCCAGCGGTGCGTCGTACCCAGTTCTGGCCGATGTCAACTGGCAGAACACGGCCCATGTAGAGGGATATCATCCGCGCGAAGGCGAAGATATGAACCCGGGGTTCAACCAAGTGCTGCCAGGATTTTTTCAAACCACGGGTGCTCGCTTAATTGCGGGGCGTGATTTTACCGAGCGAGACAGCGTGGGGGCGCCGAATGTGGTCATCGTGAATGAGACATTCGTGAAGCGCTTTTATCCGCATCAGAGCCCGCTTGGACATCGCATTGGTTGGGGATCCGATGGACCGCTTGAAATGGAAATCGTGGGAGTCACGCGAGATATTAAGGGCGGCAACCTGCGGGAAAAAGCCAAACCTTGGACCTTCACATCGGTATTGCAGGATGAGACTCCGTCAGAGGTGACGTTCTATTTGCGTACCAGCCTGGATCCGCTGTCTCTGGCGCAGGCTGCGCGGCAAAGTGTGATGAGCCTGGACGCATCGTTGCCGGTGTTTAATGTGAAGACAGTGGAGATGCAGATCAAAGAGACTCATTTTCTGGATCGTTTGTTCGCGTGGCTCTCGATCGCGTTTGGAGTACTGGCTACGCTGCTGGCATCGGTGGGCTTGTACGGAGTTACGGCTTATGCGGTGGCGCGGCGCACGCAGGAGATCGGAATCCGCATCGCGCTGGGTGCCTCACGGGCGAATGTGCTGCGTTTGATTCTGCGCGAAGTGATTTCGCTGGTTGGCGCAGGCGTTGCAGCGGGCGTGTTGGCCGCATTGGCGCTGGGCCGGCTGGTGGAGAGTCAGTTGTTCGGCATCAAAGCGAACGATCCAATGGTGATGCTCGCGGCGGTCGGCGTCATCATCAGCGTGACAGCGCTGGCTGCATATGTACCCGCTCGGCGCGCCACCGGGATTGACCCGATGAACGCGCTGCGGTATGAATAGCCGGTTGGCAGGCGAAAGCGCCCAATTAGTTTTCCCGAGATTGCTCAATTTGCATTCTTTAGTGGGGCGGTCCCCCTGGACCGCAGCCGACGCCCTCGTCGGCTTGTTTGGCGAAGAGCGGGTCCGGGGGGACCCGCGCAGACCTGGGGGTCTGCCCCACTATGACGGCCGAATCCCCAGTTTTGGGAAAACTAAGTGACATTGGGCGAAAGCGCCTGCCCCACTTATTGCACGGCTACCGTGATGGCCTGCTGCTTGTTGGTGTTGTTTCCGATCGTAAGAACCACCAACTGATTTTGCGAATTGATATTGTTCGGGATTGTGACGTTCACTTGAAGGACACCCGATACCAGCGTGGGCGCTTCACCCGCATAAGATATTGCTGCAGGTTGGCCGCCGATGGTTACCGAGACGTTGGCGACCGGCTTGGGTAGAGGCAGCGATGGTCCGGACATAGAGCCCGTAGCAACCGCTGGCGTGAGAACGCCTTCGCCGGTAGCGTAAATCGACACGGTGCTGCCCTTGGGAGCTGGATTACTTGCGCTGTTCGCACTTTCGTTTGAATTCAGAATGGCTGCCTGGCCATTTCCGGTTTGATTGGCCGAAAAGATGCCGGGAGCGGTCGCGGTAGTCACGACCATGAAGGACGCGGAAATGACGCCGTTGTAGTTCACCGTAACGTTGATCGACGAGCCCGGTGCGACTTCGGCCACTTCATAGGGCACGATGGCATTAATCTGAAGAGCTCCGACGTAGGTCAAAGGCGCGGATACGCCATTAAACGTCACCGTTGTGCCGCCCAACGTGGTATCCACGTGGCCGTTGTCCGGCGTAAAGTTGATCCCTGTAGTGGGGCCGAGATTTGTACCGAAGATGGTCACCAGCTCGCCCGGCGAAACGGATCCGGCCAGGAAGCTGGCGCCATTGACGACGGAACCGACTGCCGGCGCGGAGGGACCAGTGACGGTGAGATTCACCTTGATAGTCTGGGTGACACTCGGAAGGCTGGACGAGGAGACGGCCACGTTGCCTGTGTAACTGCCGGCGCCGAGCGTGGTCACCACGGACAGATTTAGCGCGATGCTGAGCGTAACCGGCGTACTGCCACTGGCCGGCGTGACCGTCACGAAGTTGCCCCCGGTAGACGGAGTGAAGATTGCCGTGATTGGCACGTTCGCTCCAGTAGCCGTGACTTGTATAGTCTGGGGACCCTGGAGCGCGTTGGAGCCGATCTGGTAAGTGAAATTCGCGGTGGTGGCGGAGAGCACCAAGGTGTTCGCCGTGCTGACCGTCAGCGTGACTGGGATGTACAACGGGTTGTTTCCGGCTCCCGGAACGATAACCGTCACCACTCCGCTATAAGTGTTTTGCGGCAAGTTGCCGCCAGTGGCTGTTACGGTAACCATGTTGCCCGATGCCGTGGCCGCAAGCCAGCCGGTTCCCAGGAACGTAGTGGCCAGCGCGCCGATGGTTGTCCCGGCCGGCACTCCATTGATCTGCACGGTTTGGCTCACAGGAGCTCCGCCCGCCGGCTGCATGAGTGTGAGAAATGCCGGAGTGGCACTTACGCTGGAGGCCACCACAATCAAGTGCACATGAATGACCTGAGACGGGAGGTTGAGTTTGGTGACGGTGACGGTTCCATCATACGTCCCCACTCCAAGATCGATGGGATTAATGGTGATCAGCAGGTTGAGGGGTGTATCTCCGGTGTTGGGCGCTACCGAAAGCCACGTCAATCCGATGGGATTGGTGGCAGCAGCGGCATTGAAAGCAAGCACCGTGGAGTCCGTGCTGGTCACCGAAACTGTCTGCATGGTGGCGCTGGCTCCGGACAACATGGTGATGTCAAGGTAATTTGCGCTGACGTTCAGAAGAGCTGTGCCGCTAACGTTCAGCGTGACCGGAATGACGAGCGCCGGTGTGGAAGAATTGGGAACGCTTATCGTAATGTTCCCGTTGCAGACCTTCGGCGTGGTGAGTCCGCCTACGTTCACGGACGCCACTATCTGGTCCTGGTTCAAGTAAGTAACGCCGGTGGCGCCGCTAATCCCGGTGGCGGTCAAGAACCCGGGACAATTGCTGGTGGTGACTGCTACCTGGAAATTGAGCGGAGACGCAGTGCTGGAGACAGTAATGGTCTGATTGGTCGGCGCCGTTTGTCCAATTTCGTAATTGAAGGTCAGTGAGCCAACGCTCGCAGTAAGTAGAGGGTTACTGTTTACTGTAAGAGTCGCGACAAAGCTCTGTGGTGAATTGCCCGCATTGGCAGAAGTCAGCGTAACGGTATCGCTGTATGTACCGGGCGCAAGAGTGGAGAGCACGAATGGATTCACAGTGAGCGCCAGCGCCTGGGGAGTGGTGCCCGTGACCGGAGCCACCGTTACGAAGTTAGGTCCGCCGGCAGTGGTGGAGGCTGAAGTAACGGTGAAGGTCAAGGCCGCGCCGGAACTTGTAATCTGGACATTCTGAACAGCCGGTTGAGTGCTGGTCCCGATTTGGTAAGTGAACATCGGACCAGTGGACGGAACTAATAGAAGCGGATTAGCGCTGACCACAAGACTAACTGGGACCACTAGGAGGGGGTTAGAAGCCCCGGATGCGGTGATATCGATTTCTCCCTCGCACGGTTGCGCGGTGGTGCCGCTTGTAAGGCCCGATATATTCACTTGGGCCGTGATGTTGCTCGGCGTCGCGCCGCTGTCTGGTGAAATTACCAGCCAACTTCCACAGGATGCCGTCTTGGAAAACGCTGTGAATCCGACATTGACGCCGGTGCTGCTGGTGATGGCGACGGATTGCGCAGCCGGTCCGTTGGTCCCTGTTTGCCAGGCGAAACTAAGTTGGGCGGGGCTAACTTGGATAGCGGGCGTTCCGGCGAGGGTAACCAATACCGGAATGCTGATGCCGTTTGTTCCTGGAGCGTTGATGGCAACTGCCCCGCTGAACGGTCCGGGGGTGGGTGGCAGCGCGGTAGGATTCACGGTAACTTGCAACTCGGCCGGCAAGGTACCGGACTGCGGGTTTACTGTCAGCCAATTTCCCCCGTCGCTGGTCCTGGCGGTTACGGTATAAGTTGTCGTGCTGGAATGACTGCTTGAAAGCGCGACGGATTGGGTAGAGGGAACCGTACTGGTAACAGCAAACGGGAAACTCAAGGAATTCGGATTCGCTGAAAGAGGGCTCGCCCCAGACAAGGTATCCAGTTCCACGCGCACCGACAGGGAGGCACCCGTCGCGTTGATATTCAGAAAGCCGTCGTCGGTGGCGAGGCTCGAAAGCGCGGGGTTGACGGAGACCGTCACTTCAAGCGGCGTTGTTCCACTACTGGGCGTAACCGTTAGCCAGTTATTGTTAGAAATGGCTGATACCGCAACATTGGTGGACCCGTTGGAGGATGTTATTATCACCGTCTGAGGAGATAAGCTTCCAGTTTGCGCACTGAAGGTCATCTGCGACGGATTGGCCGTCAGCGTAGCATTCTGGGCCAGAGCCGTATCGGAAAAACACACCAGGGCAACCAACAGGCTGGCGAGACAGACTAGAGATTTTTGAGCGTTTTGCACGAGTTCCTCCACGAAAGATCGAGATTAGTAGGGTAAATCCGGACGCGGCTATGCGTGGTAGAAGCAATCTCCTTGCCACGATCCGTTAGACCAACTCAGGTTGCTGGCGGTTTCATCAACCTTGGAGTAACGTAGCCGGAATTTCCGTGATTGACCTTACAACCTAGCGCTTAGACTTTCAAACACACATACCAACAATTCAAGCACTCGTGGCGGCGGATGTCTGCTCACAATTGCTCACCTTGGAATCAGGCAGTACAGGATGGCGTGGCTGGGAATTCGGGGTTCGTCAGCGTTTGCTGACAAGCGGGACTTGGAGTTGGGGACTGGGGGCTGGCGTCGGG
>CABEDY010000580.1_pt1 | contig 13794 bp, 15 predicted proteins | sample 3423171 | NCBI WGS metagenome assembly CABEDY01 (sample SAMEA5534333, study PRJEB31848) | metagenome | biome: tundra; feature: field; material: soil | place: USA | collected 2013-05 | depth 0.15 m | reverse complement strand
AGGCCAGTTCCGGCTCCGCCCCGAGTCTCATCGTCTTGATGAGTTTGCGCCAGCTATTCCTTGGCGAGTTGCACTCCTGCATTGCTCGCCTCCGCTTCGCCGGTCGTTCCATCTTCAGACCGGGGCCGGTTCTCTGTCAACTTGTTTTAAGAATGTGGAGAATCACGCCTGGACTTGGACAGCCCAGCCAAGGCAAACTATTAACATCTCAGGTGGGCCAAATTAGATGATCGAAGTGGGCCACGCCGGATGATCGAACTCACACCGTTGGTGGACATCCAGCGGACGTGCAGTATGTAGGACTGGCACCGGGATTCGTCGGCCTGTACCAAACGAATTTCACCGTACCGTCGCTGACGGCGGGGAGTTATCCCATGGTGCTCACGGTTGGTGGCGTATCGAGCAACGCCGCGTCGGTGGTTGTGGGCGAGTGAGGTGCGGCTCGTGCGAGTGCGATTCTCAATAATCAGCAACAAGCGATTCAACGAGCGAGAGAACTTAACCCAAAAGACCATCCAGATGTGGAGCGGGTACGGACCACTACTGGCGGAGGTCGAGATAAGTGGAGGTCGAGGTAAGAGCCGTCATCGCTACCAAAGTCTAGTGATGTCCCGTCGTTGTGCTCGTATTCACACCGTTGCGTACTCGCGTTTCTACGCATCAATCACGGCATGTGGCTTTACAACATGGATTCGCCGCGAATGGCTCGATGCACCAACCGAAAATACTTGTGCTCCACTTCTTCCGGCCAGACGACTCTCACTTCACAATCATATGCAAGGGTCACAGTCTTCCATCCCAATTGTTGACGTAACCCTTCTCGCTGATTCTTGAGTTGCGGCACGGTGTCGATGCAGTAATCGTACTTCCATGCCACTGGCTCCCGATACAGATCCCACTCGTGATGAGAGATTCTTGCCAGAACGAGTTTGATATATCCAGTAAAGGGGTCAACGTCTTTTTCCTTCACAGGCGTGGGACATGTCGCCTTCACTTTTTGCCACCACCAGTCAGGTATTTCCAACCCGAAATCGTACCCTACACTACCCGTCTCCATGAAAAAGTTAATGTGTTGATACCCGTGAGGAATTAACACATGTCCGCACTCTTCAAAGAACGAAGGCTGTTGAATATCCTGTATTGAGGATAGTCCTTCCTTTTCGATTCGCAACTTCACAGACTCGTCTTCACGAGATAGCACCGGAGGGTATACTTCACGTTTGGAATCCACTTGCCCAGTGAACGCTTGTGCATGATTCCAAAATACTAGCTTGTGCCGAGAGTCCCCAGAATCCTGGAGAATCGTGAAGAACAGACCATCAGACATGACACGATTGTCGTCTGACAGCGACTGTTCAGCGATGTTATATAAAATACGCCATTCCTCCACATTACGGACGATGCTGAAGTCCTTGAGAATCTGATACCAATGGGGCAGGACTTGCACGTAGTACGGGATGAACCGGGTCGGAGGGTTGTTCATACCTTCTACAAGCTCATTAGGCAAGGCCACCAACGCCATTAATAAACCAAGCACGATGCTTTGTCTGATGCTCAAACCGGCGATGAATATCAAAAGGAGAAACAGGACTAACGACGCACAGCCGTACCACTTGATCGCATACCAAAAATACTTGTTCATCCTCGATTCATGCCAGCAGACTGATAAAGTCACAGTCGGATTCGATTTCACGTAGATCAAACCGTCGTGGATGAGTACAGATCGGTTGTTTTCGTGTCGTTACTTATAGGCTGCGGGTAAGTACCGTGTTATCAATCGGATGTTGCGGGTTTAGGATGGATAGCGTTGTACACCTTATGTTAGCCGTACTGCTTATCAAACGCAACGAACCGATCACGTGTTCGCCGTTCCGTGGGTCGGTTGTGAACCCTTACCTGACCATACGTTGCCCGATTGACCCGCTGCCTAGTACACTTTTCTATTGACAAACACACTGGAAAGCCCGTAAATTCGATGGTGCAGAGGGTTACGTTCTAGCCGTGCCTCCGGAGCAAAAGGTCGTAAGTTCGAATCTTACCGGGCGTACCAAATAACATTTCACCCATCACATTTTTAGCTTCAAGTGTCCCCCAAAATGCAAAACGTATCAGAACAGCGAAAAATTGCAGGAGACGGCAGATTGTGGCACTATTTGCATTTGGTTGGCAGGCGGCACCGTGCGGCTCCTTTGCGGTTTCGGCAGGTTGATCCGGGAGATGACGGCTGAGGATTCGATCTGGGGCGAGGACCGCATCGCAAATGAGTTGAAACTGAGACTCGGGATCCGAGCCTTGCCCCGTAAAGAGGAGAAGTGCAGCGCGTACCGTGCCGCGTCAGACTTCCCCGGCTTGGCTATTTTTTGCTCTCCGCTACATGACCGCGTCCATCCCGCGCTTCGTTTCCTTGGAAGTGCGCACTATCGACACGCTTGGACGCCTCGGGTTTCTCGCCACGTTTAGGCGCCGGGCCCTTATATCCGTGATCTGGATGTAACCGGTTGTTCACGTTGCCCTGGAAATCACTAGCGCCGTGAAACCACGGGCCAACACCAATGAATCCGTCTCCGTTAAACCACTCCGGACCATAGTAACCAGTGGGAGCACAGGAATAAGGAGCGACGTCATAGTAACCATAGGGACAGTCAGGCGCTACGCCGATTTCGACGTTGGCCTGAGCCTGTGCTTTGGGGGTGATAGTGGTGAAGCCGATTCCAGCAACAGCAGCTAACACTAGAAATGTAAATCCGCGCATAAGTTCACCTCGCAATTGTTAGAGCACCTCCTCTGCCGACGCAGAAAACGGACATTCATGGGCCTCGCATCGGTTCCGCGCTGACGGCCGGTAACCTAATATGGTCATTTGACCGGGTATGGTCACCGAAAGGCTTTGATCAGCGCCTCAAACTGCGTATGAAGTGATTTGGCGTGGGGCGTTACGGGCGGGATCTCGTGATGGACACCAAGCAATTTGTAAACGGCCGTTTGGGCCGCTCGCACCGAATACTCCACCGTGAAGACAACATCGTCCGGAATCTCGACAAACTGGCTGATGAACGCCAGATTCCTCGATCCGGGAGGAACCGGCAACGGCCGATCACTGCGTACGCGGGGCATGAACATACTGGTGATGTAAGGCATCCTGCAAGGAATGCAGTTGGCTGAGGCAACAGTCTCCAGATCGAATCGCAGGTGGCCACAGAGTTCCTGAAGGATCTCCGCGCCATTGCACTCGGCCATCGGCTTGGGAACGAAATTGCCGACCCGGTCCGGAAACAACGCGTATCCCCAAAACACCTGTACGCCGTCAGGCTGGTTGGGGAAGTGAGGTTGATAGGCCAGCACAATGGACATCAGCCAATTCGAGTCCTTGAACGTCACCAGGCCTCCAGTGCCCGGCTGATTCCCGGTGAATTGAATCATCTTGTCGAAGAATGAGGGGTTCTTCAGCGTGACGGTGAACGACTCCCACCAAGACTGCGCAATCGAGCTATTGAAGGCTGCGGGATTGCCAAACTGCGGACGGCCCTCCGCCAACTTTTCCCAGAGAGTCCAGCCGCCGCTATCAGCTTTAGTCAGCTTCGCCGGCGCGTTCGTCATCGAACCCAGGCTGGAAGCATCGGTCATGGAGCCGTTTTGCAGAAAGACCAAGTCACCGTCATTCACGGCTATCATTTCGCTGTTTCCCTGCCGCAGACAATGAATGCCGGTCACGATGAACTCGCCATCCGCGGTCTTGTGATCGAGGCCGATGACTCTGCAGTCCATGACGAAATGGACCCCTTGGGCTTCGAGCCACGTCTGCAAGGGCAGAACCAGGGAATCGTACTGGTTGTAGATAGTTCGCTTGACGCCCGCAAGAGTTTCAATACGGGAAAATTCCAGCAGGAACCGGAGCATGTAACGCTTGAATTCAACGGCGCTGTGCCAGGGCTGGAAGGCGAATGTGGTGGACCACATGTACCAGAATTCCGTCTCGAAGAACGCAGGCGAAAGCCAGTCGGTGATCGAAGACGCGGCCAACGTATCTTCATCAGCTTTGCTAAGTTTCAGCAATTCGATGCGGTCCTGCATGGAGAACCCCATCGAAGTCACCGGGACCTTCGCGCGGCGGCGATCCACCAGCCTCGCCATCGAATTCGACTTGTGCTTCTCGTTGAATTCGACGGTTTCGTCGAACACGGTCTTGCCGGGGTGGTTCAGTGACGGAATTGACTTATAAAGATCCCAGGTGCATTCGTAGTTATCGGTTGTCAGCATGCGGCCGCCACGCATGGAATACCCGGCGGCAGCGTCTCCGGCTCCGTCCAGGCTTCCGCCCATAACGTGAGCCGCTTCCAGGATCGAGATATTTCCGCCAGGCAGGTTGCCGTCGCGGATCATGAAGCCGGCGGCAGCAAGAGATCCGATACCGCCACCCACGAGATAGGCTTTGGATTGTGTGTTCATAACTTATGCGATCCGGAGGCGATGGAACACGGGGACTTTCACAAAATCCACGATGAATGCAAAGACTGCGGCTGCCACGAGTATTCCTCCCACAACGAATATGGGCAGAGGAGCCATGGCGATTCCGAAAATCGCAAGCGTTGAGGCGATCAGCAGATCAACTACAGACGACGCGATGAGCCACGGGCTTGGACGAGAGGACCACATACGTTGGCGCTCACGATTCGTATAGGTGGTTGCTTGATTGCCAAACACGATAACCACAAAAGCTACAGTGCTCAGCGCTTCGATTCCAAGCCCTAGGCGGAATTTCGCGATGGCCAGGACGGCTGCGCAAAAAACCAACTCGGAGATTCCCATGAAGACGCCCGCGATCGTCAATGCACCGATTCGCCAGGCATTGGGAGTTGGGGAGGGCCGCACGTTGTCGGTCGTCAACGACATACCGAGAAGATCGCCGGTGAGCATGATAATCACTATCAACATTGGAGTCAGGATCGCGTGCCCAGTCATGACCAGGCCCACCGCCAGGAACAGCACTTGGACAGTTTTCTTGGTCACCGAGTTCAGCGCATAAGTAAGGATGCGCTGGAAAGTCACGCGGCCTTCCTTTACCGAAGCGACGATGCCGCCGAGTCCCGGCTTCGTCAACACGATGCCGGCCGCTGACTTGGCAACGTCGGTCGCGGTGGACACCGCGATTCCCATTTGAGCTTGACGAAGCGCCGGTGCGTCGTTGGCTCCGTCGCCGCACATGCCAACAGTGTGGCCAGTCTTCTGGAACGCCTTGACAAGATCGTACTTTCCCTCCGGGAGAATGCCCGCGAACACGGCAAAATCCTCGGCATGCACATTGGCGGGGATCGGCCCGGGTGGACAGACTTTTCCGTCCAGGCCCACGGCATGAGCCACGATAGCTGCCGTCGCCGGAGCATCGCCGGTCACCATGACCGCCCGCACTCCCAACGTGTGCAGTTCCGCAATCAACGCTGCGGAATCCGGCCGGGGAGGATCGCTGAGGGCAATGATGCCGGCGAGTTTCAGCGCCGTTGGTGGACCAACCGCGACGGCCAGCACCCGGAAGCCCTGCGCCTCAAGGTCGTTCGCCGTCTTCGATGCGTCGGGCGCTGCTTGCGTCAGTCCGGAAACCGCGGCAAAAGCCCCCTTCACGGCACGCACTGTGGCGCCACCCGCGGCACCGTCTGAGTCAGCGGCAGTCGCCTCCGACATCTTGGTTCCAGGATCGAACGGAACGAACGTGATCAGTTTCGGCAGATCGGAGGCTACCTTTTTCGCGGCTGCGGCCCGGATGGCGGCGTCCACCGGATCTTGCCCACCGTCCGAACTTGCGAGGGCGGCGATTCCCAAGACGTGCGATTCGTCGAACCCGGACATGGCATGGACGGCGGTAACCATCAATTCGTTTTGCGTCAGCGTGCCGGTCTTGTCCGCGCACAGCACGTCAATGCTGGCCGCTTCATCCACCGCGGAAAGTCGTGTTGGAAGGACGCCCAACTTGGCCAGAGCTCTAGCGCCGAGCGCGGCTGCCAGCGTAAAGGTAGCCGGCAGCGCCACCGGGATGGACGCCAGAACCGCGGTGAGCACAAGGGGAACGATCTCGTTACCCGGTAGCTTGAGAGCGTACGCATACCCCACCAGCAACACGATGATGACGCCATTGACCATAGCGAGATTGCGCACCACACGCAGAACGGCCTTCTGCTGTGTGCTTTCGACGTGTGCGGTGCGAACCAGCTCCGCGGTGCGTCCAAACTTCGTGCGCGCTCCCGTGGCCGTCACTTCCGCAACTGCTTCGCCGCGACGCACCAGCGCTCCCGCATAAGTTTCGAATCCCGCGCCAGCTTCGATGGGAACGGATTCGCCGGTGAGCATGGATTGATCAAGCAGTACCGATCCGTCGATCAGACGCACGTCGGCGGCAACCACCGCGCCGAGCGATAGTTTCACGATGTCGCCAGGTACCAAGCCGGCAGCGGGCACGGTGGCCCAAGCATTATCGCGGCGGACCGATGCGTTCAACGCGAGCCGCGACTTCAACGCGGCAAGAGTGGCCTGAGCGCGCCCTTCCTGAAAAAAACCAAGAGCAGCGTTGAAGGCCAGGAGTAGCGCGATGATCGCCGCCTCGACGTATTTGCCCAGGACAATCTCAAGCACAATCGCGGCCTCGAGCATCCATGGAACCGGCGCCCAGAACTTGGTCAGCGCCCTACGCAGCGGATGCAGAGACGTGTCGGGCAGTGCGTTTGGACCGAACTTCTCCGTCCGGCGGCGAACATCGTCGCTCGCGAGCCCGGCGGGGAGCGGGGCATTTTTGACGGGAGCTGAGGCCATAGTTCACACCTTACTTCGTTAGCAGCTTGCGGATAGATTTTAATTCCTTTCGGCGCTTCGGGGTGGTCTTGGGATATGCCATCTTCAGGTCACTGAGCGTATCCAGGACAATCTGAGAAACGATCAAACGGGCATTCTCCTTGTCATCGGCGGGAACGACATACCAAGGCGCGTGATGGGTGCTAGTGGCCTTCAGGCACTCCTCATACGCCTGCATGTACTGCCCCCAGTATTTCCTCTCGTGAATGTCGGCGAGGCTGAATTTCCAGTTCTTGTGCGGGTCGTCAATGCGCTCCAGGAATCGCTTTTTTTGTTCGTTCTTCGATAAGTGGAGGAAGAATTTAACGGTCCGAGTTTCGTTGCGATAGAGGTGGCTTTCCAGGTCCACGATAGAGCGGTACCGCTTCTCCCAGAAAGTTTTCTCGTCGCGCAACTCTTGGGAAAGTCCCTGGGCGCGGAGAATCTCCGGATGCACCCGAACCACCAGCACTTCTTCGTAATAAGAGCGGTTGAATATGCCGATCTGCCCGCGTTCGGGAAGACAGCGCGTCGTGCGCCAAAGAAAATCATGTTCCAATTCGTCCGCGCTCGGCTGTTTGAAGCTAAAAACCTGGCAGCCTTGCGGATTGACGCCGGACATCACGTGCCGGATAGCGCCATCCTTGCCGCCGGCGTCCATCCCTTGAAAAATCAGCAGCAACGCATAGCGGTTGGACGCGTAGTAAAGCTGTTGCAGCGAGCTCAGAGCTTGAACGTGCTCTTCCAGAAGCTTTCGATACTCCTTCTTCGACTTCGAGAAGGGCTTCACAATCGTCGGCCAGTCGGTGAGCTTGACCTTGTCCCCGGGCCGCACGCGGAAATCTTTTGAATTGATTTTTATCTCATGCATTTGGTGTCACGCTTAAATCCACTCATGCCGGTTGCGTCAGACCCCCAAGCACCGACTCCCTCACGGTCGCGGTTCGGTAACGGTCTTTCCGAACCGCGAGCGTAAGCGACCGGTTGACCGTCACAAGGTCACCACTTCCTGGCCGTGGTCCGATAGACAAGCGATGCTCATTTGGATAACCCGCTTCGTCTCGTGAGGTCCCCGAACGCAGATCGAAACAACCCCGGCCTGTTCAGCCGGATAGTCGTTCCCGCCCACGAACAGCGCATCGCCGACATAAATCATTTCCTGCAATGAAATGCCAAGTACGTCTCTCAGTTTTCTGATTCCGTAGGCTTTGTCTATGCCGGGCTTGGTGACATCGATGGATGTCGCGCCACCCATGTGGACAGAAAACTCGGGAATCAAAGTGTCGAGGATGGCTTTGATCTTCTTTCGCTTCGTGAAATCGGAGTCCCATTTCTCTTTTTCTTCTAAGGGAGCCTGCTGGCCTAATGCGGAAAATGTGATCTGGCTTCCCCGGTCTTCAATCACCTCTCCCCAAACTTTGTCGACCTGGAAGCCGGCCTCCGCGACTGCCTTCTTTAGAGAGCCAACGATCTTTTCCTTTTCCTCCGGTGTGAAGTCTTCTGAATAGAGATTGTTCCAGGCGCCTGTGTAACGGAAGAACTTCGTCCCGGATGTCGGAAGAATCGACAGGTTCTCCAGGCTCAGGTCCTGCGGAAGATGGGAGACGAACTGTTCTTGAAACTGCGGCCAATCGCCTCCGGAAATGACGGCGACTTTGATAATGCCGAGAAGATCGTGAAGCAGTCGTGACATGTCGGCGTCGATAGACGACTTACTCTCGGCCAGGGTGCCGTCCAGATCGAACACAATCAGCTTTTTCATTCCGGTATCTCGATTTCCAGCACGTTTACTGGACCTCGCGGCTGGAACGTGCACGCTCCCAGAATCGCGGGCAACAGAAACACGTCGCCTTTTCCGGCTTCGTAAGTGGCGCCGTCATGCTCCACTTGGCCCGCACCGTCGATCGAGACCAGCACTCGCGGCACATCCGCAGCACCGACGGTGAACGGCGATTGTCCGCGCAGGCGCCACAGCCGGAAATGTTCACAATCAAACAGCCTCTCGCGCTCAACCGGTGTCGTCGCCTCCACCACCGGCGCCACCAGGCCTGCCGTACCGTCCGCGAAATCAATGCACGCTAGCGCCTGATCCACTTGGAGCGGACGCGGCTGGCCAGTCTTGGCGTCAATATGGCCCCAGTCGTATAGTCGAAACGTCACGTCGCTGTTCTGCTGAACCTCGAACACCACCACGCCGCCGCCTAGAGAGTGTACCGTCCCAGCCGACAGGAAGACGGCGTCGGCGGCCTTGGGATGGAAGCATGCCAAGCGGTCCGCCACGGCCCCGCTCGCGAGCGCGCGCCGCAGATCGGCTTCCGTGGTGTCTGGCTTCAGACCTGCATAGATGCGGCTTTTTGTCCCGGCTTCCAGCACCACCCATGCTTCGGTCTTGCCGGTCTCGCCGGCAGGCAGCAAGTCCGCGTGGGCGTCATCCTTACGCACATAGCCGGGATGCACCTGGACCGAGAGCATTTCGCGTGCGTCGAGGAATTTCAGCAGCAGTGGGAATCGGCGGAAGCGCCCGGCCAGCTTTCCCATCGCCTGTTTTGGAAACTGCTCCAGCACTTGAGCGATCGTCCGCCCTTTGAGGGGTCCATCGGCAACCTGGCTTGGATGATCGTCGCGGTCGCTGAGTATCCAGGCTTCACCGATGGGTCCATTGCCCGGCAGCGGCGCGCTGAGTAGATTCGCCAGACGCCTGCCGCCCCAGATCCGATATTGATAGATCGGTTCGAATCGCAGCGGATAAAGAGGTATTTGACTCATGGAGCTACGCTATTTGCGGCCGCGCCGCTTACCGCCAGGGGCCGTGAGGCAGGAACGCTAAATTATCGCTCAGGACATAGATCGTTATCGCGGCAAACATAAAGACCAGGCCGACCCAGACTTTCCAATCATGATGCGCGCGCTTCCAGTAAGGACGCTGATCGTGAGGGGCAGGGTGATGAACGCCGCCGGGATCCGGCCCTTCGTTCCCGGGGTGACCGTAGTTGTTTTCATTCATTGTTTACTCGCCTTCTTCATCTTTAGGGATCTCAGCGCGGCCTCGTTACTCCTTGATGCCGCCCACTGCCGGTTACGCGCAATTCGGTGACCATCGTAGGCTGATTGCGCGAACACGATGGCATCTCCTTCATCAAGCCGGATATTTCATGGCCAGTTTCCTCCCTGCACGATTGTTCCCGCAGCAGGCCCGGGTGCCTTGAACGCAAAGGCGAAGAAGGCGGCCACGCCGAGAAAAGCGAACGCCACAAGATAATTCCATGCAACTTTTTCCTTCAGGAACGCGGTCGCGAAGACGATGAAGACGATGAGTGTGACAACCTCTTGAATGATCTTGAGCTGGAATCCCGAAAACTGGCCGTACCCGAGGCGATTCGCCGGGACTGCCAGGCAGTATTCCAGCAACGCGATCGCCCACGAGACTACTATCGCCTTCCAGAGCGGCCAGTGGTGACCGTATTTCAGGTGTCCATACCAAGCGAAGGTCATGAAGACATTCGACAAAACCAGCATAAGAACGGTAATCATGATGTTATTGCACCTTGGGCCGGATTGAGAAATTGTTTATCGCGGGTCTCCGGCATGAAGAAGTAGAGGATGCCGAATGCTGCCGAGGCGACAGCGGCAAGGAAGAGAAAGCCAGCGTTGGAACCGAGGTGATGCACAATGGAGCCGGCAATAACCTGGCTGAGCGAAGCGCCAATGCCGACCGCAGTGCTGATGGCCCCGAGGGTAAGATTAAAGCGGCCCGAACCCTGTGTGAGGTCGGCGATCACAAGGACCGAGACCACGCCGAATATTCCAGCCCCCACGCCGTCCAGGATCTGGATGGCGACCAACGCATCCGTGTTGTGCGTAAGCGTGTAGAGGACGCCGCGAACCGGCAGGGCTCCGAATGCGATGAGCAGCAGCGGCTTTCTGCCCCACGACCCCGCCTTCCGCCCCGACCAGGAAGCGAGCAAAGTGATGACAAGCTGGGTGGTCACCACGCACGCCGACATGAACATCATCGAGCTTCGGCCCTGACCCTTGGCCAGCATCTCGCCCAAGAGGGCAGCATCGCGGCGTTAGCAAAATGGAACATCACAGCGCAGACCAGGAAGACGACTAGAGGATGATCCCGAAAAAGCACCAGGACACTTTCCGTTTTGCCGCCCTTCTCGCCCTCCTTCGCGCCCCGCGCCCGTTCGTAGTCGATCTCGTCGGGGCGGATGACGAGCAGCGCAAGGAGGGTCGGAAGCGCGCAGAACGCCACGAAGAAAAAGATGCTACGGTCGGAAACGAAATAACCAAGCAGGCCCATGGACACGGCGGCGGCGACGTTGCCGGCCGAGTTGAACCCCTGGTTGCGTCCCTGACGGCGATCAAACAGCCGGTGTCCCACGATCCCGAGCGAAATGGCACAGATGGCTGGACCGAAAACGCTTGATGTGCCGCCAATCAAGACCTGCGCCGACATCACTGACCAAAAGGTTGGCGCGAGCGCAATCAGCAACGCCCCGGCCACCAATGCGACGATCCCAATGGCAATCAATGCGCGTTTGGACCGCAGGTGGTCAACCAGAGCACCGGCTGGGGTTTGCGCCACGATGCCGGCGATCCCACCTATAGTGAGAGCGATTCCCACGCGCTGCTCGTTCCACCCATATCCGGCTAGATAGATCGCGAGGAATGGTCCGACTCCGGTCTGAACGTCGGCGAGGAAAAAATTCAACCAGTCCAGACCGCGCAAAGTTCGGACGGAAGGCGGTTTGGCCCCTCCTTCTTCCGAAGCGTCCGAGGTCGTTTCGCCTGGTTGAGCTTGTTCGTGCACCATCTGTTTCAGGGAGGGCCCCATGGGCACCGAAACTTAAACGCCGCTTATAGCCAAAGATGACCGGTGTTTGGCTTCGTGCACCCAATAGGGCGGACGGCCGTAGTGAGCGTGGAGTTGGTCTTCGTACTCTCGAGTGAGCGGCCTGGACAGTAGGTACTCTGGGCAGCTTTTGATGGCTTCCCGCGAGAGGCCGACGGAGATGTTAGATTCCGCCCAACTCACACGTTCAATCCAAGCGGGCGAAATCAATACCTTCTTACCTGGCAGCCAATTCCGCGTTGCAACCTCAACGTAACGGATAGCCCAGGCTTCATCATCGATGACAAACCCGTCCACATGTCCAATTTCACCATCGGTCGCTTCCACGTAATAGCCGGTGATGGCTTCCGCGCTGAAGAGATGCGAATCCGCCGACTCGCTCTCGACCCTGTCTGCTGCTTTTGTGGAGGCGGTTGTAGGAATAGCCAGATCCGCCGGATAGGGCACTGGGCCCCACAGAAAGGGGCCACCCCAATAATAGGGATATCCGTAATACAGGTTGTATTCGGCTTCATGCTGGCGGGAGACCGGCAGATGCGTGTTGATGTCAGGGCTATTCTCAACCTGCTTTTTCGTCAGCGAAACATCCAGCCGCTTGGCTGGCCAGTCCGTATGGAGCACGGACATTGGCGAGATCAACACTTGCCGTCCGCCAAGCCAACCACCGGTTTCTACCGCGAGGTAGCGGATAGCCCACGTCTCATCGTCGAAATAGAACTGATCAACAGTTCCAAGCTCTCCATCCGTAGCGTGAATTGCGAGACCTTTCAAGAATGCAGCATTCGTTAGCATTGTCTTTACCCTCCACTTTCGCGGACGCTATCTCGCGGCCGCTCCCACCACTTCGGGCGAGTGCAGTGTTACATTGATAGGCCGCGTGGTTGCGATAATGTTTTTCGCTTTTTCGACTTCCGAGGCCTTGTCATGCACCAGCAGCAGGAATTTGTCCGTCTTGAGAGCCAACTCGTACTCAACCACACTATTCTGCGGAATACCCATGCCGTAGAGTCCCGCGCCGATGGCGCTTAAACCTCCAACCACCGCCGCGCCTTCCAACCCACCTACGATCCACGCAACGAGCGGACCCGCCACCAGCACTGGACCGAGACCCGGAATGGCAAAGAAGGCTGACCCGAATAGCAATCCCCAGAAGCCGCCCCAAAAAGCGCCGGTCTTGCCCCAGTACTTCATCCGGTCGCCCGTATTGTAGTAACCCACCACGTGTTCATCGGTGTGGGAATCTTTGCCGACAATGGACAAGCTATGCATGTCGATTCCGCCACGCTGCAGCTCCTTGACCGCGGCTTCTGCTTCGAGATGACTAGCATAAACAGCTACAACTGCGTTTTGTTCAGACATTTTCTATCTCCTTAGATTTGTAAATCTCTTACTCCAGCTCGACTCGCCGCCACGATCTGTCTGGATTGAAGCGAGCCATCTGGCGCGCCAGCGCGGCGGTGTTGATCCCGAGATCTTTTCCGTAAAGGAGGCCCTCGTGATCGATGATGAAGGTTTGAACTCCGGATACGCCATACTCCGCGGGCCACGCTACCAGCGCAAATCCACCGATCATCTTGCCGTTCACCACGTAATCAAACGCACCACCGGTGGCCGCCGGTCCTTGCGATTTCAACACGCGGAAGTAATAACCGTGATACGGCGTGGGCTTCGTTGCGTCGGCCGCGGCCGCGAAGGCTTTAGCGACCGGATTCTGCGGAGCACCTTCGGAATACAACCCGTCTTGTTTACTAGGGGAACTCGCGATGCTCTGCGCGTATTTGAGGATGCCATCCCGGCCACGGTCTTCCGAGGCATATTCCAATTGAGCCTCGACGTAGCCCCGGCAAATCTCCATCGTATTCAGTTCGTTTCTGCCCACCCGTCGCGCCAGGATCTCCAGCCTTCCGCTGATTGGGTCGAGCCGCCATTTTCCGTCCTTGCGAACCACTGGCACTGGAAACGGCCAGTCTTGTTCGCCCACGGCAAACGTCGCGCGATCGGGGTTAGCTGGGTCCTGCTCGATCTGAAGCTTTTCGTGCGCCGAACGCGCAAACTCCGCCCGTGATTCTTTGTCTTCAACCGGGTCCCCGGATTCGAGAATGTCTTTTCCGTCCGGTCCG
>CABEDY010000578.1_pt1 | contig 13826 bp, 11 predicted proteins | sample 3423171 | NCBI WGS metagenome assembly CABEDY01 (sample SAMEA5534333, study PRJEB31848) | metagenome | biome: tundra; feature: field; material: soil | place: USA | collected 2013-05 | depth 0.15 m | reverse complement strand
CCCTTTCACTATCGGCCCCGATATGCCCGCCCGCGGCGTCCAATCCCCAACCCGTATGCCGCCGTTCGTGGTTAGGCCGGGAATGAAATTCGTAGCGGTGTAGCGGAGCTGGTCGGTTCCATTATCCGTCTGAACCTGCAGCGTGCCCGCCGAGCCACGGCCATTTTCCGGCGATTCGCGCGCCGAAGAAAGATCCAGCGACCGTACGCCCTCCACCGCCAGCAGCGTGCGGTATCGTCCATCAATCGGATCGCTGATATCGAAGCCATCGAGAGTGTACCGGGTTTGGTACTCAGCCCCTCCATGGAAATGCACCCCGCCCGTCGGATCCTGAACAACGCCCGGAATCAAATCCATGGAACCGCGCAGGCTGTGCGACGCTGAATAGGGAATGTCGTTGATTTCGGTTCCACTCAGACGTTGCTCCCGCTGGGTCTGCTCGGGATCCACAGGCGAAGGCAATGCGCCCACGGTAATGCTCTGAAACACGTCTTCCTGTTCATTGAGCACCAGCGTGACCTCCGCAGGAGCCTGTATGGGCCGCTCCTTGAGCGCGAAATAGCCGACCCGATCGACATCAACTAGGTATGTATCCGCCGATGATAGCCGCAACTCAAACGCGCCCGACGGCCCGGAAAAGGCGACCACCGGAATCTCCGCACTCCGGTGCGCCGAGACACGCGCATTAGCGACGGGCGCTTCATTCTGGTCTACAACACGGCCGGTCAACGTGACCTGTGCATGAGCGCTGAGAATCGCCGCGAGGCCAGCAAGCGAGAGGCGCACGATCTGAGATCGTGGCATAGAACAACCTGCCGCCTATTATAACGGTTCGTGGCGCACGCACTCGTGCGTGCCGCGTTCACACTCGTGTGAACGCCGTTAAAGATTTCACTGCAAAAACTGCGCCCGCTTGATCCAATCCAACTTCGGAAATCGCTGGACCAAATATTCGTTGGTCTCCTCTTCCACCCGCCCACGATCGATCCATTTGCCCTCCGGCCGCATCTCGCCATAGCCCGAGTAGAACCGATCCACCACTTCCATCCCCTGAATCACTTTGGCGAACGGCACGAAGCGCTCTTCATCCAGAGCCGCGTTATCGGCCAGGTTGATGAAGATCTCGGTCGCGCGCGTATTGGATCCCGATTTCGCGAAGGACAGCGTCCCCCGCAAGTTCTTCTCGCGCGGCGGATCATCCACGATGAACAACTTGCTCCACGTAGCATGCACATCGAAATCGCGATGGACGCCGAACTGCGCAATAAATCCCGGCAGAACGCGAAAGAATCGCCCCTGGTCGAAGTAATGCAGTCGGAGCAGCTCGTGGAATCGGTCCACGCCATGCGGCGACCACTCGCGCCGCGCCTCCACCACAAAATCACCTTGCGAAGTCTCAAACTTCACGCGAAACACCTCGGGAACAACAACCTTGGGCGGCGCCTTGCGGCACGCGACAACAACCAGCGCCAGCAAGAGGGCAGCGCACCAAGTCCGCACCCGCCAATTATCTCCGAAGCATGGGCGTACAGGCAAAAACCTCTTACGTTCAATGCTGGCCGCGTTCGGCAAAGTCTTGATCAATACATCGCGAGTCAGTCGCTCAGTCGTCGAGGATAATCTTCCGGACCTTCCGCCTTTCCTCTGCAATCGGTGGCTCTGGAGGCGACGATCGACTCGGATTGGATTTAGCGAACTCTCCCCGCTCAGCGATTGCATCAATAATGAGTTGGATTACACCACGCCTCGCCTCCACTGGCTGAGCATCGGTGAACGGTGCTCCGATTTCGGCGTCCACCATACGCAAATCAGGATAGTCGCCGTCGTGAACGGCGCCAAGGGCCATTCTGAGAATACGCTCTTGTCTATCATCCATTGCCTACCTACTTCCTTTGTCACCCCTCCCGCCCATCTGCCGGTTGCTCTTCTTACGCCCCGGCTTGTATGTCTCTTTTGATTTTGGCTTCGGTTTCTTAGGCATTCAGTATGTTTAAATCGACCGAACGGTCCTCTACCCGTTTTCTCCCGAGGACTTAGTGCGTAAGGATTTGGTGGACGGCGGGGGGATCGAACCCCCGACCTCTGCATTGCGAACGCAGCGCTCTCCCAGCTGAGCTAGCCGCCCATTCTTGTTGACGTACTTTATCTATTCTACTACTCGCTCGTCGCCGACACCGCGCTACCAGCCGCCGGCACCTTGTATAGGAAAAACCCGATCATCATCTCGTCCCAGGTCTGATCGCCCCACCGCACTTCCTTGGTCGGATCCGGGTTCCACTTATTGTTCGGCGAGTTGTCAAAGTGCGCCACGCAATCAATCCTCGACCCCTTTGGCAAATGCAGCGGCGTTTTCAGCTCATACCCGAGCTGCCAGTTGAAATCGTACTTCGGCACGTTCAGGATCACTTGCTCGCGGCCGTCCGGATACACCACCGTGTACCGGAAATCCTTCCCGCGAAAATGCATGTGCGGCATCAGCGCGAACAAATCCACATCCTGCTTCGCCGTCCAGCTCGACTTCACCAGATAATTTGGATCGCCGGGAGGAATCTTGAACAACGCGTTGTACGCACGATCCGTGATCGACCGCAATACCGGCGGCTGCTTGGCGAATCGCAGCCCCACGAACGACCGGTCTTTCACCGCTTTCCCATTCGGCGTATAGTGCGACTGAAAAATGAATATCGACCCGGCCTTCACCAGCATCGCCGTCCCAGGCTCCAGATTTAGCGGCTGTACACCCGGAGCAAAACCAGTCAGCATGGCTCCATCGGTGGCTTTCTGCCCCGGTTCCAGGATGAACACATTGATATGATGCGTCACCGCGCGATGCTGCGGCCGGATCTCCGCCGCCTCAATCCACTTGTCCTCCGTGAAATTGGTCGGGACTTGGAAATATTGGTAGTCCACCACGCCTTCGGCAGGCACATCGAAATCCACACCGTAATCAAAAATCTGATCCGGCTTCCCGATATTCCAGCCGTCCAGGAAATGCGGCGCAGCAGGCAAATCCTTAGCATCGCCTTCCGGCGCCCCTGCATTCACCCAAGCGACAATCGTGTCGATCTCGCCTTGCTCGAGCCGCCTATCGTTCTTGAATTCCCCAACATGTGGATCGGCAAGCCAAGGCGGCATCGTCGCTGTCACTACCTTCTCGCGGATCGCCTTCGCCCACGGCCGCACCGCCTGGTAGCTGGTAAACACCATGGGCGCTACCTCGCCGGCGCGATGGCACTCCACGCAGTGCCGGTTGAGAATCCCAGCAACGTCCTTCGAGTAAGTAGCACCCCAGGCACACCCGGAAATCAGCACGCAAACGTAGCGCAGCTTCATAAGTCGATCATACAAAATTCGGTGACAGGATACTCATTTCCCGATTTCGCGGGTCCAGACGTGCCAGTCACAACTCTCGCAAAAAACTCCGCACCCCGCAAACCACCCAAAACGCACGACTAATCCAATCCCGCCACCTGGCGCCGCTCTCCTCCCAACCCTCCACGCATTATTCTATGACTGTGGCGACGGGGTGCGGCACATCCTCAGCGAGGCATGCGGTGGCCTCGCGCCGCACCCCGGGGTTAAAAAGAATGAATTTCCTGACGCATCACGAAAAATCGACCCTCCAGTCTGTGGAAATCCCCTCACAACCTTATAAAAAATAAATCACTTAAAAGCGACGCTCCCCCAAACACAAGAATCGCCCGATGCGTCAGGAAACGTCGACCACCCAGCGCGAAGCGCCACGACGACCAGCAACCAGCCACCAGCAACCAGCCACCAGCAACCACAGCACTGCTAAAATAGAGACTCCCCCTAGCAAATGCTCAAGCGCATCACCGTGCACGGCGCACGCCAGCACAATCTCAAAAATATCGACGTCGAGATCCCGCGCAACACCTTCACCGTGATCACGGGCTTGAGCGGCTCCGGGAAATCCTCGCTCGCCTTCGATACCATCTACGCCGAAGGACAACGCCGCTACGTGGAAACACTCTCCCCCTACGCGCGCCAGTTCCTCGATCAAATGGAACGCCCCGAAGTGGATTCCATCGACGGCCTCAGCCCCGCTATCTCCATCGAGCAGAAAACCACCAACCGCAGCCCGCGCTCCACCGTCGGCACCATCACCGAAATTTACGATTACCTGCGCGTCCTCTATTCCTCCATCGGCGTTCCCCACTGCCCCACCTGCGGCATCGAGATCTCGCGCCAGAGCAGCGAGCAAATCCTGCAACAAATCCTCACCATTCCGCAGGGCGAGCGAATCATGATCCTCGCGCCCATCGTGCGCGGCCGAAAAGGCGAATATAAAAAGGACCTGGAAAAGCTCGCGCGTCAGGGCTTCGTTCGCGCCCGAATCGACGGCGTGTTGCACTCGCTCGACGAGGAAATCCCCCTCGACCGCCGCAAGAACCACAGCATCGAGGTTGTCATCGATCGCCTCCCGCTCAAGCCGGGCAGCGAGAAACGCATCGAAGCGTCCCTCGAAACCGCCGCCAAGCTTGCCAACGGACTGGTGATTGTCGCCATCGTCAATGGCGAAGAAAAGCTCTACTCACAAAAACTCGCCTGCCCCAACTGCGGCGCCAGCGTCCCCCAACTCGAGCCTCGCTCCTTCTCATTCAATAGCCCCTTCGGCGCCTGCGAAACCTGCCACGGCCTCGGCAACACCTGGAGTTTCGATCCCGCCAAAGTCATGGTCGATACTTCCAAGCCCTTGCTCGACGGAGCCCTCGGACCCGGCGCCAGCTCTTCGTACATGAATCAGCAGGTCACGGAAGGCGCCGCGCGCCTGCGCATCAATATCAATAAGCCCTTCGAAGAGCTATCCAAGCGCGCCCGCCAGCAACTGCTCGAAGGCGACAAAGGATTCCCGGGCGTCGTCAAGATTCTGGATGAAACGTTCCAGGACGCCAGCCCCGCCTATCGCGACTGGCTGATGGACTACATGTCTCCCTCCGAATGTCCGGATTGTCACGGCCGGCGTCTCCGGCCCAGCAGCCTGGCCGTTCGGGTGAAGGGCGCAGGCCTCTCGGAACTCACCGAGATGTCCATCGATCGCGCTCTCGCCGCCGTCAAAACCTGGAAACTCAACGAACGCGAACATCAGATCGCCGGCCGCGTTGTTGACGAGATCCGCAATCGCCTCGAATTCCTAACCGCAGTGGGTTTGAATTACCTCAGCCTCGCGCGTTCCGCCGCTACGCTCTCCGGCGGCGAAGCGCAGAGAATTCGCCTAGCTACTCAAATCGGCTCCAAGCTCCGAGGCGTATTGTACGTCCTGGACGAACCTTCTATCGGCCTCCACGCGCGCGACAACGATCGGCTCCTCGATACCCTCACCCGCCTGCGCGATCTCGGCAACACCGTGCTGGTGGTGGAGCACGATGCCGAGACCATCGAGCGCGCCGATTACGTCATCGATCTCGGCCCCGGCGCCGGCCGCTTGGGCGGCCACCTGGTGGCTGCTGGCACTCCGCGCGAAATCCGCCAGAATCCCGCTTCACTCACCGGCCAATATCTTTCAGGCGCCGTTAGAATCGACCCTCCATCGGGACGGCGGCACGGCAACGGCGAAAAGTTAATCGTCCACGGCGCCCGCGAGCACAATTTGAAAAACGTCACCGTCGAATTTCCACTCGGCAGTTTCATCGTCGTCACCGGCGTGTCCGGCAGCGGAAAATCGACACTCGTCAACGATATCCTTTACCGTTCGCTCGCCAAAGAAATCTACGGCTCCCACGACAATCCCGGCCAGCATGATTCCATCGAAGGTCTGAAACATATCGACAAAGTGGTCGAGATCGACCAGTCGCCCATCGGCCGCACTCCTCGATCGAATCCTGCCACCTACACCGGCGTTTTCTCGCCCATTCGCGATCTTTACGCCATGCTGCCCGAATCGCGCGAGCGCGGCTACAAACCCGGCCGCTTCAGCTTCAATGTGAAAGGCGGCCGCTGCGAAGCCTGCCAAGGCGATGGTCTGAAGCGCATCGAGATGAACTTCCTGCCCGACGTCTACGTTACTTGCGACGTCTGCCGTGGCCGCCGTTACAACAGCGAAACGCTCCAGGTGAAATACAAAGGTCACTCAATCGCGGATTTGCTTGAATCCACCGTCGAAGACGCCATCCCCGTGCTCGAAAACATTCCGCAAATCCAAGCCAAGTTGCAAACGTTGCATGATGTCGGCTTGGGCTACATTCACCTGGGCCAATCCTCCACTACTCTGTCCGGCGGCGAAGCGCAGCGCATCAAGCTGGCTCGCGAATTGAGCAAGCGGCAGACCGGCCGCACGCTCTACATCCTGGATGAACCCACCACCGGGCTGCACTTCGAAGACATCAAACGGCTGCTCGACGTGCTACAGCGCCTGGTGGATCTGGGCAATACTGTCATTGTGATTGAACATCAGATGGACGTCATAAAATCGGCCGACCATATCATCGACATGGGCCCCGAAGGCGGCGAAAAGGGCGGCAGCGTGGTGGCGTCCGGAACTCCCGAACAGATTCTGCGCTTCAAGAAAAGCCACACCGCGCACGCGCTCGAAAAAGTCTTGAAAAACGGAAAAGTCGCATGAGCAAGTACGAGCCGCTCGACCTCAGCGGCCTTCGCACAATTTCCATCCACGATCGCGGCGGAAAAGTTCGAGTAGAACATTTCGCTAAACCCTACATCAACCGAACCGCGACCGTAAGGGAGTCGGTGCTTGGAGGCGGAATTTCCGCATTCCTGGATTCGCTCCCGCACATCCTAGCGGCCGATTCTTTCCGGTCGGTGGTCGATGCGCTGGTAGCCGCCCGCGCCCGCAACAAGATGATCCTCTGGGGACTGGGCGGCCATGTCATCAAGTGCGGCCTGGCCCCGATTCTGATCGATCTCATGCGCCGCGGCTACGCAACCGCATTCGCAATGAACGGCGCAGCCGCAATCCACGATTTTGAAATCGCCATCGCGGGACAAACCAGCGAGGACGTGGAAGCCGTCCTGCCCGACGGACGCTTCGGCACCGCGGAAGAAACCGGCCGCGAAATGAATGCCGCGCTCACCTCCGAATACGGCTTCGGAGAAGCTCTAGGCCGGCATCTCGAAAAGATCGCTGATTCAAAATTCGCAAGCGCCAGCCTGCTCTACGAAGCCTATCGCCACGCGACTCCAGTCACGGTCCATGTCGCCATCGGAACCGACACGCCGCACACACACCCAAGTGCAAAAGGCGAAGCCATTGGCCGCGCCAGTCACCACGATTTCCGCCTGCTCTGCACCCTGGTGAAAGAACTAAACGACGGCGGGGTCTATCTGAACGTGGGATCAGCCGTCTTACTTCCTGAAGTCTTCCTGAAAGCAGTCTCGGTAGTGCGCAACTTGGAAAATCCTCTAGCGAATTTCACAACGGTGAATTTCGATTTTCTCCAGCACTACCGCCCCCGCGTAAACGTAGTAGAACGCCCGCACGCCCGCTCCGGCGGCCAAGGCTACTCCATCACCGGTCACCACGAACTAATGATCCCGCTCCTAGCCGCCGCCCTAATCGAGACGAAGGCATGACCCCCTACGACCCCGAGCCTTCAATCACCAGCAACCAGGAACCAGAAACCAGAAACCAGAAACCTTTCTGGAATTACCTCGACCTAGGCTTCTTCATCAGCCTCCTCCTCCCCTCCCTATTCATCGCGGAGCTCATGGTCAAGGCTCTCTCTCTCCTTCTTCCATTCGGGAAGCCGTTCCAGGCATTGCTGATCCAGTTGATCGCATACGCACTCATTTTCGGGTCTCTATATTTCCTGCTCCACCTGCGCTATGGGCAGCCATTCTGGCGTTCGCTCGGCTGGACATTTCCGGTTGCCGCCGTGGTCGCCAGTTTCCTCGCCGGCCCACTACTAGCCATCACAATTGGCCTGCTCGGCAATGTGCTCCGAACGCCGGAGATACCGCTGCCGTTCCAGCAGATGCTCCAAAATCGTCCTACGGTTGTGTCGTTCGCGATCTTCGTTGTGATCCTCGGCCCACTCTGCGAAGAACTAGCCTTCCGTGGTTTCCTGATGCCTCTACTGATGCGGTCTTTCGGTCCCGCAACCGGCATCATCGCGACGGGTTTCTTATTTGGTAGTTTGCACGGACCCGAATACCGTTGGCAATGGCAACAAGCTCTGCTGATCTCCGTCGCCGGAATGGTATTTGGTTGGGTTCGTTTCAGAACCGGTTCAACCGCGGCTGCCGTAGCCATGCATTCCACCTACAATCTAACGCAGCTCGCCGCGTTTCTCGCGCAAAACAGAACAGTATGATCGAGACCATTCAATGGACGGACTCCGGCGTGGTCATGATTGACCAGACTCGTCTCCCCCGCGAAGAAACCTACGTCACCTGCACGGATTACAAACAGGTGGCCGAGGCGATTCGCTCCATGGTGATCCGTGGCGCTCCGGCGATCGGCGTCGCAGCCGCCATGGGGATCGCTCTGGGCATGCAGCAGGCTGAATCCGCAGCCGAGTTCGATGCGATTTGCGAAACGCTCGCGCGTACGCGTCCCACCGCTGTGAATCTCTTTTGGGCCATCGAGCGCATGCGCCGCTTGTACTCGGAACTTCAAGCAAGGCCACTCGTAGAAATCCGCGCGAAGCTAGCAAGCGAAGCCCAACAAATCCGGCTCGAAGATATTGCCATCAACGAATGCATCGGTAGAAATGGCGCGCCGCTGATTCCGGATGGAAAAAGCGTTCTCACGCATTGCAACGCCGGAGCCCTCGCCACAGCCGGTTACGGAACGGCGCTCGGCGTAATTCGCGCCGCTATCGCGTCCGGCAAGAAGATCGATGTTTTCGCTGATGAGACGCGTCCATTCCTGCAGGGCGCGCGCCTCACCGTCTGGGAGCTGCAGCACGATAACATTCCAGCCACTCTGATCACCGACAACATGGCCGGCCACTTCCTGCATTCCGGCCGAATTGGCTGCGTGGTCGTGGGCGCCGATCGCATCGCAGCCAACGGTGATGTCGCGAACAAAATCGGTACCTATTCCATCGCCGTGCTTGCCAAAGAGAACAGCGTGCCGTTTTACGTCGCTGCTCCCATTTCAACGCTCGACCTGAGTCTCACCAATGGCGATCAAATCCCCATCGAGCAGCGCGCCGCCGAAGAAGTGACGCACGTGCAAGGCGTACACGTTGCGCCCGACGGCACAACGGTGGAGAATCCGGCCTTCGACGTCACGCCGAACCGTTATGTCACCGCCATCGTCACCGAACGCGGTGTCGCAATTCCCCCTTATGTGGAATCTTTAAGAAAGTTGGTAACGTAAACTTTATGGTCCCGCGCATTTCATGTCTTACCGCCGTGCTCGCGTGCTCTTTGTTCGCATCCGGAGAACTCTCTAACCGCCGCGCGCCCGGCTTCGCGCTGCCCGATCCCGAATATACGCGTTTTTACGACTTGCAGGATTACCGCGGCAAGGTGTTGCTCATCGAAATCATGTCGACCAATTGTCCGCATTGCCGACTGCTCTCCACAACGCTCGAAACGGTAAAGGAGAAATACAAAGACAAGGTCGAAGTTCTTTCTGTGGTGCTTCCTCCCGACAATCAGGACACAATCACAAAATACAAGTCCGTCAATAAAATCACCGTCCCCATCGTCTGCGATCAGGGACAGATGACCATCTCCTACATGAACGCGCGCCCCGGCACGGGGCATATCGATGTTCCCCACTTGTTCGTCATCGATCAGCACGGCATGATCCGCAACGATTTCGGTTATAAGGAGGACGCCCGCGCGGTTTTCGAGGGCCCGGGATTGTTCGTCGAAATCGATAAGCTCCTGAAGTAAGTCAGGATGCCCGGCGCCCGAGTGTCCATTCTGATGCCGCTCTTCAATGAAGAAGAGTACGTCGGAACAATTTTGGAGCGCGTAATTCGAGCGCCTCTGCCGGCCGGCCTCGATCGCGAGATTATTGTTGTCGACGACGGTTCCACGGACGACTCGGCTGAAATCGTCGAGGAGATGTCCCAGAAGTTCCCGGGGCTGATCCGCTTGATCCGCTTCGAGCGCAATCGTGGAAAAGGCGCAGCCATTCGGGAAGCCGTTGAGCACGCCCAAGGTGACTATTGCCTGATTCAGGATTCAGATCTCGAGTACAACCCGGCCGATTATGTGGACCTATTGCAGCCCCTGGTGGACGGCGTCGCCGATGTTGTGTATGGCTCGCGTTTCGCCATCGCCAAGCGCCGGCGCGTCCTCTATCTGTGGCACAGCGTTGCGAACCATATTCTGACCGCGATGTGCAACGTCGTTTCCGATCTGAATCTGTCCGATATCATGACCGGCTACAAAGCTTTCCGCACGTCGCTGCTCAAAACCATTCCGATCCGCTCCAACCGATTCGGAATCGAACCCGAGCTCACCATCAAAGTGGCGCGCCGTTACGCCGAGACTCACGAGGTCCCGGTCAGTTACGACGGACGAACTTACGAGGACGGCAAGAAGATCCGCTTCAAGGACGCGGTCGAAATCGCATGGGCGATTTTCCGCTTCGGATTGATCAGCGATCTGTATAAGGACCCAGGCGCCGAGATCCTGGATGCCTTCTCGGCCACTTCGCGTTTCAATTTATGGATGGCGGATACCATTCGTCCGTTTGTCGGCAAGCGTGTGCTGGAGATTGGCGCGGGAATGGGGAATCTTACTCGCTATTTGTCGCGCCGGCGCGAGCGGTACGCGGCCACCGATATCGATGCCGAGCACCTGGTTCGGCTTCGGAACCGCCTTCGTCACCGGCCCAAGCTCGAAACCGCGGTCTTGGATCTGGCGCGGCCGGAGGATTTTCAGCCGTTTTCAAATTCCATGGACACCGTGATTTGTCTGAATGTTCTGGAGCATCTCAAAGACGATCTGGCGTGCCTCCGAAACATTCACGGCGCACTCGAACCAGGTGGACGGGCGATCATCTTGGTTCCCGAAGGACAGAATCTGTTCGGCCAGGTGGATGTCGTGCTGGGCCACCAGCGCCGTTATTCGAGCGATCAGCTTCGAGCGCGGTTAGAGGAAGCTGGATTCTCGGTGGAGCGCATCCTCAACTTCAATCGCATCTCTCGGCCGGCCTGGTTTCTGAATTCCCGAATCCTCCAGCGTTCGCGCCTGGGCCGCTTCCAGCTCAAGCTGTTCGACAAGACGGTGTGGTTATGGCGCCGTATCGACCGATTTATTCCGTGGGGCCCGACATCGATCATCGCCATTGCAACGAAACCCGTTACCGAACCGCGACCGTAAGGGAGACGGTGCCGTTCGTTCATGGCGTTTCCGCAACTCCTACCAACGAATCCGCGCAGCCGTAATACAGAAACCATTTGTGTTTGAAGAATACCAAGCCTTCCACGAAAGTGGTCCCAGCCGCGTACTGGCCGGTTTTTTCAAACGGCATCTCGGGTTTGAAGAATGGCTTTTCCGAGCGGGAAACCAGCCGCGCCGGATCGTCAGCAGCGAACAAAGCCTGGCCTGCCGCGTAGGCGTTCGGTCCCAGATCCGGGTCGCCATGATCGGGATCGTTCTTGCCGTTATAAATCACAACGATTCCGTTCCGTGTGACGACAGGCGGCGGTCCAACTTCCGGGAAGCTGCTGTCGAACTTGCCCGGACGATTGCCGAGAACTGCGATCGCGTTGCCGTCCGGTCCTTCGATTGGCTCCCAGTGGATCAGGTCCGTCGAAGTGGCCAACCGAACGGTCCCCTCGCCCCAGTACATCCAATACTTGCCTTTGATTTTCGTTGCTATCAAGCGGCCCTTCGAAAGCCGGCAAACAATTCCAGCCGATTTGTAGGATAGCTCGGCGTACTTTGCGCCAGACAAGGCTGGGCCGTACTTGGTCCAAGTCAGTAGGTCTTTGGAGGTAGCAATTGCCGCGGCGGTGCGTTTCCGGTTCCATTGCGTATACGTGATCACGTAGGTTCCGTCTTCACTTTCCACTAGCCTCGGATCCTCACAACCTCCGGGCCATTCACGATCCTTCTGAGCGTCTTCATCCGGAAAAAGAACAGGTGCGGCGCGGCGAGTGAAGTGAATTCCATCCTGGCTTTCCGCCAATCCAAGGCGCGAAGTGTGCATCCCGATGTCCATTTCGCCGGTGTCATCTTCTGCCCGATACAAAACGAAGATCTTGCCGTTTCGAACGATGGCGGCCGGGTTGAAAGTGTGAAGCGATTCCCAATGCACTGGTGTTTTGCGAATGGGGCAAACGAAAACCGAGTCCTTGGCAGGCTGGATCACCGGATTGGCGCCCTCGGGACGAACGAACGGTCCGATCTGCCATGACTTCGGCTGGTCGGCGCCAAAGCACAGCGCAGCGATTGCGAGCGCAATGCGAATTCCGCGAAAAGCGTTGCCCATCCATCCGATTGTATGCTCCCGATCGCGTTTCCCGCCGATATAGGGATAGAAAGGGGCGTTGCGTTTTGGCCATGATATACTCATCGCTTCCGGCTGTACTGTGATTTCACGGCGTTTTTTGCTGAGAAGCGCGGCGCTCGGCCTTGGCGCGTCGCTCATTAATCGGGGCCGCTACGCTCTATTTGCGCAGAGCGGGATGGCTTATTCCGCACTCACGATCGAACTGGTTCGCGCCGCTACCGTCATCGACATGCTGGGCTTGGTGACGCTGGACTTTCGCAAACTGTGGGCTTGGCAAGCTGATCCGTCGCGTTTCCTCCCGGCCGATTTCCAAAAGCTGAAGGATTCCGGCATCACAATCTTTCACCCGGCCACAGGCTACACCGACGGCGATGTTTACCAAAGTTCCTTGCGGGACATCTCTGGCTGGAATTCTCTGATCGCGGCGCGCCCGGATAATTTTCTCCGCATTGACCGGCCCATCGACGTCGAAAGCGCCAAAAAGCTGGGCAAGATCGGCATTGTGATCGGCCAGCAAAACTCGACGCATTTCCGGTTCGTGGAGGACGTGGATTACTTCTACAGCCTCGGCCAGCGAATCTCTCAGCTCACGTACAAACACAATCGAATCGGCGGCGGCTCGTCGGACGCGAGTGATTCAGGCTTGAGCGAATATGGGGCACAGATTCTGGATCGCATGAACACGGTGGGAATGGCAGTGGATGTTTCGCACTGCTCGGATCGCACTACGCTCGACGCGATCGAAGCTTCGCGAAAGCCTGTGCTCATCACTCACTCCAATTGCCGGGCGCTGGTTCCGAATAGTGCGCGCTGTAAGACCGATGATGCCATTGAGCGTGCGGCTCGGAAGGGCGGAGTCATCGGCGTGACCATGGTCCGCTATTTCGTCCGGCCCGGCGGGCGGGCTACCATCGAGGATGTGCTGGATCACATCGATCACGTGGTCAGGCTGGTGGGTGTCGAGCATGTGGGTCTTGGGAGCGACGTCGATCTGGCTGGACGCGACGGCAGTGGTCATCTGAACCGGAAAAACGATCTGGACGGAATCGATTACTCGAAGAAGATCTACGATCTCACCGAGGGTTTGCTGCGCCGGAAATATTCCAGCCGCAATATTCAGTTGATTCTGGGCGGAAACTTCCAGCGGGCACTGTCGGCGATTTGGACGGTTTGAGTCCCCTTGCTTACGCGCGGGGCTACCGGGGCTGGAATTGTAGCCCTGCGCGTTAGCAAGGGGAAAGGGTTCTGACTTATGCTTACTGATCTGGAACGTCAGAAAGCGCTGGGATTGCTGAACAGAAGCCGGCAAACGCTGCTGGATGCGGTGGATGGTGTCACGGAGAATCAGGCACGCTGGAAACCGGCGGCGGATCGTTGGTCGATCCTCGAATATGTAGAACACCTGGCTGTTTCTGACGACGGG
>CABEDY010000573.1_pt1 | contig 13856 bp, 13 predicted proteins | sample 3423171 | NCBI WGS metagenome assembly CABEDY01 (sample SAMEA5534333, study PRJEB31848) | metagenome | biome: tundra; feature: field; material: soil | place: USA | collected 2013-05 | depth 0.15 m | reverse complement strand
ATCGCCCACCGGTGGCATGGCCGATCACCGCATCGTGCTCCGCGCTGCTGAAATCGAAGAGTTTGCTTGGGCGCTGAGTATGGCTCTCGGAGAAGGCGCCAAACCGTCCAGCAAATTCAAGGAAGTGGCCGCCATCGCGCGTGATCTCCAAGCTCACCGCGGCGCATGTGTGGTAGTAGCCGGGCCAAATCAGCCGCCCAACGTGCATGCCCTCGCGCATGCCATGAATCAAACGCTCGGCAACGTCGGCAAAACCGTGACGTATACCGATCCCATCGAAGGAAATCCGGTGGACCAGCGCCAGTCGCTCAGCGAACTGGTGGCTGACATGAACGCGGGCAAGGTAGATTCCCTGCTGATCCTCGGCGGCAATCCGGTGTATGCTGCGCCCGCCGACTTGAACTTCGCGGCCGCGCTGAAAAAGGTGAACTTCCGCGCCTACCTCAGCATTTTCCCGGACGAAACAGCGGCGCTGGTGAACTGGCACATTCCCGAAGCGCACTATCTGGAATCGTGGAGCGATGTCCGCGGCTACGACGGAACCGTCAGCTTTGTCCAACCTCTCATCGCGCCCCTTTATGGCGGCAAGAGCGCCCACGAAGTGATTGCAACACTGGCCGGTCAGCCCGACAAAACCGCTCACGAACTGGTCCAGGAAAACTGGCAGAGTCAGCCCAACTTCGATATGTTCTGGCAGAAAGCGCTGCACGATGGCGTAGTTCCGAACAGCGCGCTTCCCGCCATCAACGTCACCGCCAAAGCCCCGGCCAGCGGTCAGTCCACGCCAGTCCAAGGTTTGGAGATCATCTTCCGGCCCGATCCCTCTATCTGGGATGGATCGTGGGCCAACAACGGCTGGCTGCAAGAGCTGCCCAAGCCTCAGAATAAAATGACCTGGGACAACGCCGCGTGGATCAGTCCCACTACTGCGCAAAAGCTCAACCTCAACACCGAGGACATGCTGGAGCTGAAATACCAGGGCCGCAGCATCACTGCTCCGGTTTGGATCACCCCCGGTCATGCCAATGACAGCGTCACCGTTCACCTTGGCTACGGAAGGACACGAGCCGGTCACACTGGTGATGGCGTCGGCTTCAATGCCTACCTGCTGCGCACCTCAAGCGCGCCCGACGGTGGATATGGCCTGGAAGTCTCAAAGGCGAGCGGACATTATTCCTTCGCCTCCACCCAACACACCCAGACCATGGAAGGACGCGACCTGGTTCGCGTCGCGACGCTCGATGAATACAAAAAGAATCCGCAATTCGTAGACGCCCGCGAAGAAGGCAAGCCCCTGCCGCAGTATCTGACCCTGTATCCGGACTACCGGTATCAAGGCTACAAATGGGGCATGACCATCGATCTGAATGCCTGCGTCGGATGCAGCGCTTGCATCGTCGCTTGCCAGGCCGAGAATAATATTCCGGTGGTTGGCAAGATCGAAGTGGCGCGCGGCCGCCACATGAACTGGATCCGTGTGGACCGCTATTTCAAAGGCAATTGGGATAACCCCGAGCTCTACTATCAGCCCGTCCCCTGCATGCATTGCGAGAACGCGCCGTGTGAGTTGGTGTGCCCGGTGGCCGCCACTGTCCATAGCGGCGAAGGCTTGAACCAGATGGTCTACAACCGCTGCGTCGGAACCCGCTATTGCTCAAATAACTGCCCGTACAAGGTGCGGCGCTTCAATTTCCTGCTGTATTCGGATTGGTATACAGAGAGCCTCAAGGGCGTCCGCAATCCGAACGTCACCGTACGCAGCCGCGGCGTGATGGAAAAATGCACCTACTGCATTCAGCGCATTAACGCCGTCAAGATTGAATCCGAAAAGCAGAACCGCCGCATCGCCGATGGCGAAATCACGCCCGCTTGCGCGCAGGCCTGCCCGGCACAAGCCATCGTGTTCGGCGATATCAACGATCCCAAGAGCCGTGTAGCGCAACTCAAAGCCCAGGCTCGCAACTACAGTTTGCTGGAAGAATTGAATACGCGGCCCCGCACTACTTATCTGGGCCGTTTGCGAAATCCGAACCTTGAGATCGAGAAAGGTTAAAGCTTGAAAACGGAACTCGACGAACAGGCCATCGACCCAGGTCCCGATAAGATAATCGCGCCGGGTTTCACCTACACCACCGTCACGGAGAAAATCGCCGGCGTTGTCCTGAAGCCCATTCAGACCACGCCCAAACAGTGGTGGATCAGCTTGTTCCTGGCCTTCTGCGCCATGCAGGGCCTGATGGCCGGCGCGTTCTGGCTGTTGTATAAAGGCACCGGTGTTTGGGGCATCATGATCCCCGTCGGCTGGGGATTCGCCATCGTCAACTTCGTTTGGTGGATCGGTATCGGTCACGCCGGAACGCTGATCTCGGCCATTCTGCTGCTCCTGAAACAGGACTGGCGAACTTCCATCAATCGCTTCGCCGAAGCTATGACGCTGTTCGCCGTGGCGCAAGCCGGCATGTTTCCGCTTCTGCATATGGGCCGCCCGTGGCTGGGTTACTGGATGGGGCCCTATCCCAACTCCATGGGGCTCTGGCCGCAGCCGCGCAGTCCGCTGGTGTGGGACGTATTCGCCGTTTCCACCTACCTCACCGTCTCGCTCATCTTCTGGTTCATCGGCCTGGTGCCGGATCTTGCCACTATGCGTGACAAGGCCAAACACAACTGGCAGAAGGTTACATTCGGAATGTTCGCCCTCGGCTGGCGTGGGTCCGCCCGCCACTGGGCGCGCTATCAGATGGCCTACCTGCTGTTGGGCGGTTTAGCAACGCCGCTGGTGGTTTCTGTCCACACTGTTGTGAGCTTCGACTTCGCAGTCAGCATGATTCCCGGCTGGCATACCACCATCTTCCCGCCCTACTTCGTCGCCGGCGCCATCTATTCCGGATTCGCCATGGTCCTCACGCTGGCTATTCCAACGCGCAAATGGTTTCACCTGGAAGATCTCATCACCATGCGCCACCTGGATGCTTGCGCCAAACTGATGCTCGGCGTGGGCCTCATCGTCGCTTATGGATACATGATGGAAGCCTTCATGTCCTGGTACAGCGGCAACATCTATGAAATGTTCATGTACAAGAACCGCAGCACCGGCCCCTACGCCTTCTTCTTCTGGATGTTGATCCTGTGCAATATCCTGATTCCGCAGTCGCTGTGGTCCGCCAAAGTGCGGCAGAACATCCCCAGGCTATTTTTTGTTTCCATCGTGGTGAACATCGGCATGTGGCTGGAGCGGTTCATCATCGTCATCACCAGCCTGCACCGTGACTTTCTGCCCTCTTCCTGGGGCATGTATTATCCGACCATGTGGGATTGGGCGGTACTGACCGGCACCATCGGTTTCTTCCTGGTTTTGATGGTCCTGTTCGTACGCGTGCTTCCCTCCATCTCAATCTTCGAAGTCCGAGAAGTGCTGCACCATCTAGCGCCGCACATGCTGGACGACGGCAAGACCTCGCCAAGCCCGGCGCATGGAGACTGAAAGAAAAATGTTTAGCCGCAGATTAACGCAAATAAACGCAGATGAAATACTAAGCCTTATCCGCGTTCATCCGCGTTCATCTGCGGCTAATAAAGGTTCGCGCTCATGACCGAAACCTTCTGGGACAGACACGGCTTATACGGCCTCATGGCGCAGTTCGAGACGCCCGAGCAGGTGGTTAGCGCCGCTCAGCGCGCCTACGACGCCGGCTATCGCAAGATGGACGCCTATTCGCCCATGCCGGTGGAAGGCTTGGCGGACGCCATCGGGTTCAAACGAAATTGGGTTTCTCTCGTAGTCCTGATCGGTGGCCTGACCGGCTGCGTCGGCGGCTTCGGTTTGTTGTGGTGGATCTGCGTAATCGCGTATCCGCACAACGTCGGCGGCCGCCCCTTCGATAGCTGGCCGGCTTTCATCCCCATCACTTTTGAATGCACCGTATTGTTGGCCGCGCTCAGTTCCGTCGTCGGGATGCTGGCGATGAACAAATTACCGATGCCCTATCATCCCGTGTTCAACGTCGCAGAATTCGCCCAGCGCGCATCCATCGACCGATTCTTTCTCTGCATCGAGGCCAACGATCCGAAATTCGACCGCGACAAGACCAAGGCGTTCCTCCTGGAACTCAACCCCGAGGAGGTCTCCGAAGTTGACAAATAATCGCCTTCACAAGACTAATGCACCAGTGGGGCGGACCCCCTGGTCCGCGGCCGACGCCCACGTCGGCCTGCTTGAATCTTGCTCGGTGGCGGAAGAGCGGGTCCAGGGGGACCCGCGCGGACCAGGGGGTCCGCCCCACTGGTCTTTGCCTCTAGCGATCATAGCCCTCGCCTCACTCACCGCTTGCCGCCAGGACATGCACGACCAGCCTCGCTACAAGCCGCTAGCCGCCAGCGATTTCTTCGCCGACCATCGATCCGCCCGCCCCGCCGTGGAAGGAACCGTGGCGCGCGGCCATCTGCGCATCGACGAAGCCCGCTTCACCGGAAAAATCTCGGGCGAGGATATCGATCAGTTTCCCATTCCCATCGATCGCGACGGCATCGAACGCGGCCGCACCCGTTTCAACATCTATTGCACTCCTTGCCACGGGCGCTTGGGCGACGGAAACGGCATGGTGGTGCTGCGTGGCTACCGCCAAGCTGCATCCTATTACAGCGACAAGCTCATGAAAGCCCCGGTTGGACACTTCTTCGACGTCATCACCAATGGATTCGGAGCCATGCCCAGCTACGCTTCCCGCATCGTGCCGGACGACCGTTGGCGCATCACCGCCTATATCCGGGCGCTCCAGTTCAGCGAATCCGCGAAGATCACGGACGTACCCGCGGACCAGCGGCAAACGTTGCCCGTCGAGCCTCCGCCGAGCGGAATCGCTCCGAGTGCCGCAGCGCCGGCGCAACAAGGAAATCGTTGATGACGCCCACCAACACTCTCGGCCCGCAGCTCGACCGCCTGCAGCGTAATGCCCTGGTGATCGGGGTCATCGCGTTCGCCGCCACTTTGGTTGGCGCGTTCGTGGACAAACAGCACTTCTGGCAATCCTATTTGTACGGCTACATTGCCATCAGCGCGCTCGCCATCGGTAGCCTCGGAATTTTCCTGCTGCACAACGTGGTAGGAGGCAACTGGGGAGTTGCTATCCGGCGTTTCATCGAATCCGGCCTGCAGACTCTGCCGCTGTTCGCGCTCCTGGTGATTCCGATTCTCTTCGCGACCACGTTCCTTTATAAATGGACCGACGCCACCTACCGCGCCGAGCATTTTGCCGTCGGCCACAAAGCCGTGTACATGAACGTGCCGTTCTTCGCTGGCCGAACAGTCTTTTATTTTATCGTCTGGATTGTCATGGGGTCGCGCATCCTCAAGATGGCCAATGAGCATGACCGTACCGGCGATCCTGCCTTATTCAAGCGCATCAAAGGCGTAAGCGCCCCAGCCCTACTGGTTTTTGTTCTCACCACAACCTTCGCCTTCATCGACTGGATCATGTCGCTAGAGCCCGATTGGTATTCCACCATTTACCCCTGGCTCTTCACCGTCGGCGAAGTGCTGCTGACGTTCGCGTTCATGATCGCTTTGTTGGTTCTGTTTTCCAAGCACGAGCCCTTCGCCGGTTTCATCAAGACCGCGCACTTTCACGATCTCGGCAATCTCATGCTCGCCTTCACCATGCTGTGGGCCTACATGGGATTGGCGCAGTTCCTGATCATCTGGGCCGAGAACCTGCCGGACGAAATTCCCTGGTACATTCGCCGCTTCAGCGGCGGATGGGGCTACCTGGGTTGGTTCATCTCCATCTTCCATTTCTGCATCCCGTTCTTTCTGCTGCTGATGCGTTTCGTCAAAAGGAATCCCCAGCGCCTGCGCGCGCTGGCCATTTGGATCATTGTCGTCCGCATGTTGGACATATTCTGGTATGTGGCGCCCGCCTTCCGCGAGAGAAAACTCGAGGTTTACTGGACCGACATTACGGTCCTGATCGGCATGGGAGGAATCTGGCTCGCCTACTTCATTTGGAATTTGAAGAAACGGCCCATGCTGGTGCCCAACGACCCGCGCAATACTTATTCCGTGAAGGGGCGTGCCCACTAATATGGAACACTCCACCCATCCCACGTCCCCAAATGGTAGTGGCCATGAACAGAGCGAGATCAGCGTTCGCTTCATCGTGGTGTCGTTGGGCGTCCTGCTGGTCGGTACGTTTCTCGTCGCTTTGCTGGTGGTGGGAATCTTCCGGTTCTTCAGCCATGAGTATCAAACCCAGGAGTCGGCCAAGCAAAGTCAGCAGCAGATTCCACCCGAGCCGCGCATTGAAGTGGAACCCTATAAACAACTCCTCGATGTCCACGCGCGCGAGGACCACGTCTTGAGTTCCTACGCGTGGGTAGACAAGAGCCAGGGCATCGTAAGGATCCCCATCAATCAGGCCATCGATGAACTAGCCAAGAAGGGATTGCCCACGCACGACTATCTACCGGACATCCTGGCGTCCAAAGGAAGTAAAAATGCCCCGAAGTAATTTTTTGCCCAGATCTCTACCCCTGCCTGTACCTGTATCTGTATCTGTATCTGCACCCACCGTGGCGCACGCACTCTTGCGTGCCGCGTCGGCACTCCTGCCGACGCTAGGTATAAAAAGAATCTCCTTGTGCCTTCTCACCGTGGCGCTAGCCATTCCGCTTGTCGCTCAACAATACGGCCTTCCCGCCATCGCTCGCGGCGTCGGCATCGACCAAAATTTAAACGCCCAACTCCCCCTCGAACTCACCTTCAAGGACGAAACCGGCCAAACCGTTCGCCTGGGCCAATACTTTCGCCAGAAACCGGTAGTGCTGGCGCTGGTCTATTACGAATGTCCCATGCTCTGCAACATGGTCCTGAACGGCCTCACTCACAGCATGGAGCAAAGCACGCTCGACCTGGGCAAGGATTACGAAGTGGTCACCGTCAGCTTCAATCCTCACGAAACCTGGCAACTGGCGGCATCCAAGAAAGCCAACTATGTCGAAAAGTACAAAGGCAAGGGCGCGGTGGAAGGCTGGCATTTCCTGACCGGCCAGGAAGCCAACATCAAGAAGCTGGCCGACGCAGCCGGGTTCCACTATAAGTACGATCCAATCTCAAAGCAGTTCGCCCACGCCAGCGCCATCATGGTGATCACTCCCGAGGGCCGCATCGCGCGCTATTTCTACGGAATCGAATACAAGCCTAGGGATTTCCGATTAGGCTTGGTGGAAGCCTCCCAGCACAAAATCGGATCGCCGGTGGATGCCATCATGCTGTTCTGCTTTCACTATGATCCGATGACCGGCAAATATGGCCTCATCATTACGAACGTCATCCGGATCCTTGGATCCGCCACTGTGATCGCGCTGGGCGCTCTGCTGTTCGTTCTCATCCGGCGCGACCGTAATCGGCACGATGCCTCCGCCGCCCTAGGGAGGCCTGCCTAAGCAAATGCAGATACCATTTTTACCCGAAGCAGCCTCCACCACCGCCGCGAGCGTCGATTACCTGTATTACTATCTATCCGCGGTTACGGTGGTGATGTCCACGCTGATCTTCGCGGCTGTTTTCATCTTTGCCATCAAATACCGGCGCCGCTCGGATGATGAAATTCCCGAGGCCATCCACGGCTCTTTGAAACTCGAAATCGCCTGGTCGGTAATTCCGTTTCTCATCATGCTCACGTTCTTCTGGTGGGGTGCGCAGATCTATTTCGCCAACGCCAGCCCGCCGCCGGATGCCATGGATGTGTACGCGGTCGGCAAGCAATGGATGTGGAAAATCCAATATCCGGAAGGCCAGCGCGAGATCAACGAATTGCACGTCCCAGTGGGGCGGCCCGTGAAGGTAACCCTCGCTTCCGAAGATGTCATCCACAGCTTCTTCATCCCGGCCTTTCGGCTGAAGCACGATGTAGTGCCCGGCCGGTATAACAGCATGTGGTTCACGGCCACCAAGCCCGGCCGCTATCACCTGTTCTGCGCAGAGTATTGCGGAACCGAACATTCCGGCATGGTCGGCTGGGTCACCGTGATGACCGAACCGGATTATGAGAACTGGTTGAGCAACGGAGGCGCGGAAGGCACCATGGTGCAGCAAGGCGAGCGGCTGTTCGGGCAGTATGGCTGCTCCACTTGCCATCAACTCGATCAGCAAGGCCGCTGCCCCATCCTGCGCGGCGTCTACGGCTCGCGCGTACAGTTGAACGATGGAAAAACCGTGTTGGCCGACGACGCCTACATTCGCGAGTCAATCCTCAATCCAAATGCGAAGATCGTCGCCGGCTACAAATCGGATGTCATGCCGACCTACGTAAGCCAGATTAACGAGGAGCACCTGCTGCAGTTGATCGTCTACATTAAGTCTCTGGCCATCACAAAAGCTCCAGGTGCTGTAGCAGCGCCTGGAACTGAGGGTAAAAAATGAGTACCGTTTTACAAGATCCACAGACCATAGAAACGCCGAATTACTTGAACGCGGAGTACGGCTGGAAGTCCTGGCTGTTTACCACGGACCATAAGCGCATCGCTGTTCTATACATGATTTCCATCACGGTGATGTTCGTCCTGGGTGGCATCTTCGCCGGGCTCATCCGGCTGGAGTTGCTCACGCCGCAAGGCGATCTGGTCAATTCAGACACCTACAACAAGTTCTTCACCATGCACGGCATCATCATGGTGTTCTTCTTTCTCATCCCGTCCATCCCTGCCACGCTTGGAAACTTCTTAGTGCCCATGATGATCGGCGCCAAAGACCTGGCGTTTCCGCGCATCAATCTGTTGAGTTGGTACATTTACATCGCCGGCGCACTTTTCGCTCTCATCGCCATTGTGATGGGCGGAGTCGACACCGGCTGGACATTCTACACCCCCTTCAGCAGCACTTTTTCGAATACCTTCGTCATCACAGCCGCGGTCGGTGTATTCATCGCCGGCTTCTCGTCCATTCTCACCGGACTCAATTTCATCGTCACCATTCACAAAATGCGCGCCCCCGGCATGACCTGGGGCCGGCTGCCGCTGTTTGTCTGGGCCCATTACGCCACTTCCCTGATTCAGGTGCTCGGTACGCCGGTAGTCGCAATCACGCTGGCGCTGGTGGCCCTGGAACGCGCCTTCCACATTGGCATCTTCGATCCGGCCATCGGTGGCGATCCCATTCTGTTCCAGCACATGTTCTGGTTCTATTCGCATCCGGCCGTGTACATCATGATTCTGCCGGGCATGGGCGTGATCAGCGAACTGGTCTCCTGCTTTTCCCGCAAAGCCGTATTCGGGTATTCTTTCGTGGCGGCCTCCAGCATCGGGATCGCGGTTATCGGCTTCCTGGTTTGGGGACACCACATGTTCGTCACCGGCATGTCGATGTACGCCAGCCTGTATTTCTCGCTGCTGAGCTTTCTAGTGGCAGTTCCCTCCGCCATCAAAGTATTCAATTGGACTGCGACTATGTTCCGAGGCTCCATCAGCTACGACACGCCCATGCTGTATGTCTTCGGATTCATCGGCCTGTTCACCATCGGCGGCCTCACCGGCCTGTTCCTGGCAACCATAGCAATCGATGTTCATGTCACTGATACGTATTTCGTGGTGGCCCACTTCCACTACGTCATGGTCGGCGGTATGGTGCTGGCTTACATGGGAGGACTACATTTCTGGTGGCCTAAAATAACTGGGCGAATGTATCCGGAGGGCTGGGCCAAGTTCTCCGCTCTGCTGGTTTTCGTGGGCTTCAACCTCACGTTCTTCCCGCAATTCATTGCCGGTTACCTCGGGCAGCCGCGCCGCTACCATGCGTACGCCCCGGAATTTCAGGTGTACAACGTGTTGTCTACCGCCGGGGCCACGGTTCTCGGCGTCGGATATATCATTCCGTTCATTTATTTCATGTGGTCGCTGAAGTACGGCCCGCTCGCAGGAAATAATCCCTGGAAGGCCAAAGGACTGGAGTGGGAAACCACGTCGCCGCCGCCTACCTACAACTTCGAGAAGACGCCTGTGGTGACCCAAGACGCCTACTCTTACGCAGGTCCCGATAAGGAGGGAGACGTTGTCTGACCCGCACGGCGCCGTAGCCGAACACAATCCGAATCTCCGGCATCATTTCGATACCATGGAGCAGCAGTTTGACTCCGCCACGCTCGGAATGTGGGTCTTCCTGCTGACCGAAATCATGTTCTTCGGCGGCATGTTCTGCGCCTACATGATCTATCGCTCCATGTACCCCGGCGCTTTCGCCAGCACCAGCATGCACATGGATCCCATGTTTGGCGCCATCAACACCGCCGTACTGATCGTCAGCAGTTTGAGCATGGCGCTCGCGGTGCGCGCGGCTCGCCTGGGACAACAGCAAGCGCTGCAAATTCTTCTGTTGGTGACCATCTTTTTCGGACTCGCCTTTCTGGGCGTCAAGGCTTTTGAATATCACGCGCACTGGGTGGACAATAAAGTCCCTCTGTTTGCCGGGCATTGGGACTACAGCAACACCAAGGACTTCCCGAATCAGGCGCAATACGCAAGACCGGCCCAGATTCTCTTTTGCTTTTACTTTTTCATGACCGGCTTCCACGCTGTCCACATGCTGGTGGGCGTGGTCCTGATGCTTACGATTTTCATGATGGCGAGAAGGGGCAAATTCGGTCCTACCTACTTCACTCCAGTCGAAATCAGCGGTCTATACTGGCACTTCGTCGATATCGTCTGGATCTTCCTGTTCCCGCTCCTCTATTTGATCGGGCGTACAAAGAAACTCATCTAATATGCATCCCGTATCCTCAGTTCGAACCTACGTTCTGGTCTGGCTCACGCTGACCATCCTGACTTTCGTCACTTACTACGTGGCCCAGATTGAGTTGGGCGAGTGGAACATCGTAGTGGCGTTGCTGATCGCGTTCTTCAAGATGATGCTGGTCATCCTCATCTTCATGAACGTCAAAGCGGAGAGCCCGCTCACCAAGCTATTCGTCGGCGCGGGATTCTTCTGGATGGTCCTGCTGCTGGGCCAAGTCGCAATCGACTACATCTCCAGAACCTGGATGCCCGAAGGCAAAATGTGGTAGCCGTTACTTTGCTGCTGGTCTAGCGTCCGGACCAGCTTTCACCGCGACGGCTCTAAGCTTTGAGTCCGGGTCCTGTTTGGCATCTACTGTTATGTGACTCTCAAGATCGATCCCGCTAGCCTTCACCTCAGCGCCATCGCTCGTGAATTTAGTCTCCTTGGTTCGCCGGAACGTCATGATCTCGTGGCTCTCGTCCACATCGATGGTGATCTCTTTCTTGGTTACATTCTTGAGAACGCCCGCGAAAGTGGCGACCACATCCTTGAAGTCAGGCGAAGCGGATGGCGGAGGCGGAACCGAGCCGCTGCGTCCCCGGTGCTGTCCGAACATCATCACCGGAACCAGCAGCAGAACCGCCCATCTCAGCATCGATGCCCCCAGCTTACCAAAACCCGACGCGTTCCCCGCCTCCTGCCCCCTGCTTTCTGCCTTCTGCTTTCTGCCTTCTGCTTTCTGCCTTCTGCCTTCTGCCTTCTGCCTCCTGCCGCCTGCCTTCTGCTTTCTGCCTTCTGCCGCCTGCCGCCTTCCCCGTTACGCCCTCGCCTCGTAAACCAGATTGAACGGCGTCTCCGTCGCCCTTCGAAATTTCTGAAATCCTGCGTCCGTCACTACCTTCCGCATCCGCTCCTCGCCAGCCTGCGCGCCCAGACACAGCCCCACTTCCTGCGCCCGCGAGGCCGGCGTGCAAATCATCGTCGATGCGGCATAGTACAAGCGGCCGACCGGATTTAGATTCTTTTCAAGAGCGTCGTGCGCGAAGGGTTCCACGATCATCCAGGCGCCGTCCGGATTCATCATCTCCAGTACGTGTTTCGCCGCGCCTACCGGATCGCCCATATCGTGCAGGCAATCGAAGAACGTCACGAAATCATATTTGGCCCCGTGAAAATCTTGCGCGGTCGCAACTTCGAAGCTCGCATTCTTGGCGCCCGCCTTGGCAGAAGCCCGCCGCGCGAATCCGATGGACGGGCCATGATAATCGAATCCGACGAAGCGCGAATTAGGATAAGCCTGCGCCATCAGGATGGTGGACGCGCCATGCCCGCAACCGATATCGGCCACCCGCGCGCCCTGCTTCAGCTTCGCCTCGACGCCATCCAGCGAGGGAATCCAGGAGCTCACTAGGTTGGCTGCGTAGTTCGGCCGGAAGAACCGCTCGGTTCCAACAAATAGCGCCGCGTCGTGTTCGTCCCAGCCCACGCCGTCGCCCGAGCGAAACGCCTCGGTCAGCTTCGGCTCGTCCTTCATGATTGCGCTGACAATATGGAATGCGCCGGGCATATACGCGGGCGAGTCCTCCATCGCGAGTGCAAATGCCTGTTCATCTGGCAGCGTGAAGCTTTTCGAGGCGGCGTCGTAGGTAACATAGCCGCCGGCCGCCTGCGCCGAGAGCCATTCGCGCACGTAGCGTTCGTCGGTATTGGTTTTGCGCGCCAGTTCGGCGGGCGTGATGGCCCCCGCCCCTGCCATGGCCTTATACAGTCCCAATTTGTCGCCGATGAGCACCAGTGCGGCGTTCATAGCCGCGCCCAATTCACCCACCATCTGTCCAAGAAACTGATTGAGCTTGTCCTGATTGATCTGCATGGTTCACCCCTTGGATCAGTATACAAGTGGGGCAGGCGCTTTCGCCTGCCAACCGGATGCATGATCAGCAAACCAACCCAGCACGCGAGCTCGAAACTCCAGTGGCGCAGCGCCAAGCGCCGCCGTATGCCGCGCCCCAGGCACCAGCCACAGTGTAACCATCCGCGGATTCCGCGCAGCCAGTGTCTCGGAGTGCGCCGGATAGATGTTCGTGTCCGCCAACCCATGAATCAGCAGCACCGGCGTCGCGATGTGGTCTATTGCTGTCTCCGGCGACGCGCCACGGAAATCCAGACCGTATCGCACCCGCGCATACAAGAATCCGGACCAAACCATCGGAACCGCGAGCGCACGCCGCACCAACTGAGGGCCCGGAATCCGCTGCGCCACGCGATCTACCGCGACGCGTTCGAAATTCGCGAACGGGCATTCGGCCACCACCGCGCTGAACCTCTGCTCCCGAGCAAGCGACTGTAGCAGCACTCCCGCACCCAGTGACTCGCCCATGCCGTACACATTGCGCGGATGTTCGGAAGCCACCATCCAATCCACCCACCGGTGTACATCGTCTGCCTCGCGCAAACCATACGTCACAACCTCTCCGCCGCTCTCTCCATGCCCACGATTGTCAGGCGCCAGAACCGCATAGTGATTCTCAACGAACAGCCGCGCCAGCCCCACAACGCCGGCTCGCGAATCGGAAATCCCGTGCAACGCGATCACGTAGTTTCCATTGCTGTTTTGTGGAGCAAAGAGCCACGCCCGAAGCACCGCGCCCGCTGCCAGCCACAACGCCACGCCGGCCCCGCCGCCAGCCAGTACCCACGCAATTGTCCGTCTCCACGCCATCACTCCGAATACGTGCGCGCTGCGCCTGAAGTTCAGTACAGCAACGGCGCTAGCGACCACGTGTCGCGCCGGTAAGCCTCGTAATCACCGCCAAAAGTCTGGAGCAGGATCTGTTCTTCCAGCCGGGTTTTTCGAACGTAAGCTACCACCAATAACGCCAATCCAACGAGCGCGTGATACTGGCTCGATGCGATGGCCGTCCCCAGAAACATTCCCAACATCGCCGTATAGATCGGATGCCGCAAAATCCGGTATGGGCCGGTGCGGACCAGTTGATGGTCACTCGCGATTCTCAGTTCTGCGCTCCAGTTGAGTCCCAGATGCCGCCGCGCCCAAATTGCCAGCAGAACGAATGCTGCTGGGACGCTCGCG
>CABEDY010000572.1_pt1 | contig 13872 bp, 10 predicted proteins | sample 3423171 | NCBI WGS metagenome assembly CABEDY01 (sample SAMEA5534333, study PRJEB31848) | metagenome | biome: tundra; feature: field; material: soil | place: USA | collected 2013-05 | depth 0.15 m | reverse complement strand
CTTGCGAAGCCCGGCAACCAAAATTGTGAACGTGAAACCGCTGCACCCTTCGATTCTACCAACTCACAATTTTCAAACCGGGATTTATTCCCATAATCCTAAGGTAAAGAAACGCCCCCTCAGTCCGATAGATGCTCAGATGCCTGACCGCGTCCTTTCCCAAGAAGAGATTGATGATGTATTCAGAAATCTCCGCGACTCGCCGCAGGACGATGACCCTGCCAAGCGAGCGGTGCCATATGATTTTCGCCGGCCGGACCGGATCGCCAAAGATCAGCTGCGTGCAATTCATATTCTGCATGAGAATTTCGCGCGCAGTCTGGCCTCCAGTCTCTCAGCATATCTGCGCGCCTATGTAGTGGTGAACCTCGTCTCAGTGGAACAACTCTCCTTCATGGAATTCTCGCAATGCCTGCCGTCGCCGAGCTGTCTGGTTTCGCTCGGGATGAAGCCCTACGAAGGCAACGCTGTGCTGGAGATCAATCCGGGCCTGGTCTTTCCCATTGTCGAGATGCTGCTCGGCGGAGGCGCGAGGTCCGTACTCAAACTCTCTCGAGAAATCACTGAGATTGAACAGAGCGTATTGGACGGATTGTTCCGAATCACCTTACATGACTTGAAGACTGCCTGGCACGCCGTCACGCCCATGGAATTCACCATCGAGGCACATGAAACCGAACCGCAACTCTTGCGAATTCTAGCGCCCAATGAAGCGGTAGTGGCGGTCAGCATGGAAGTCCGGATTGGCGACAACACCGGGATGATGAACATCGGCATCCCGTCCATCGTCGTCAAGATGCTGCGCCACAAGTTCGACCAGCAATGGTCGGTGCGCAAGACCGAGTCGACTGAAAAGGAGCAGGCTCGGATCGTGCGGCTGATTCGCCCCGCCAAGATGTTTGTCGACGGCCGTCTAACCGGCCCCACCATGCGGGTGGAGGACCTCATGGATCTCAAGGAAGAAGACGTCCTCACGTTTGATTATCCAGTGGAACGGCCGCTGGACTTATCCATCAACGGCAAGGTCAAGTTCCGAGGCGGCATCGTAACTGCCGGCCGGAAGCGCGCCTTCGAGATCGAAGAAGCACACAAAGTCGTTTAGCAGAAAGCAGAAGGCAGAAAGCAGAAGGCAGAAAGCAGAAGGCAGAAAGTAGAAGGCCGCACCCTGTGGGCCTTTCGCTGCCTACTGCACTGTGCTTTCTGCCTTCTGCTTTCTGCTCTCTGCCTTCTCGGGCCCCAACGGGTCTTCTCCCGTAATCAGCCGTGCTCCCCGATTGAACGTCAAATACAAGAAACCCCAGTGAATGAAGACCAGCACTCGGTTTGAAAATTCCACCAGATACATCAGGTGGACGAAAAGCCAGGTGATCCAGGCCAACAGGCCCGACATGTGGATCGGGCCGATTTGCGCTACAGCGGCAGCGCGCCCGATTACCGCCAAATTACCTTTGTCGAAGTAACGAAACGGAGCGGCAGTTTCGCCTCGCAATCGCTTCTGAATCAGCTTGGCGACATAACCACCTTCCTGCATTGCCACCTGCGCAACTCCCGGAAGGAGCTTGCCGTCCAACTCCAGGTGGGCCAGATCGCCGATTACAAAAATCTCGGGGTGCCCTGGAACGCTGCAATCCGGATTCACCATCACACGCCCGGCGCGATCCAGTTGCGCTCCGGCGCGCTGTTGCAATATGCGGCCAAACGGGGAGGCTTGCACTCCAGCCGACCAGATTACCGTCCGAGCCAAGATCTGCTCCGAACCCTCTGAAGTCTTTACCGTCACGCCCGTTGAGTCAATCGCAGTCACGAAAGCATTGGTCCTGACCGTGACCCCGAGCCGCGTTAGCGAAGCTTCCGCTTTCGCCGACAGATCCGGTGGATAAGTGGGCAGCACACGCCCCCCGCCTTCCACCAGCCAGATCACCGCTTCTTCTGGCCGGATAGAGCGGAAGTCGCGCCGCAGCGTATCGTGTGCGATCTCACCTAGCGCGCCGGCCAGCTCCACTCCCGTGGGTCCGCCGCCCACCAACACAAACGTCAGCCACTCACGCCGTATCTCGGGATCGTGCTCCTTCTCGGCCGCCTCGAACGCATAGAGAATCTTGTGACGGATTTCGGTGGCCTCTTCAATGGACTTCAAACCCGGCGCCACAAGCTTCCAATCGTCGTGCCCGAAATAGGAATCGGTGGATCCCGCCGCTACGATCAAAGTGTCGTACTCCAGGTCTCCCGAATCCAGAATCACTTTGCGATGCTGTGCGTCCAAGTCCACTGCCTCGGCCAACAGCACTTGGGTGTTTTGTTGCCGCCGGAGAACTGCGCGTAACGGCGATGCGATCTCACCCGGCGACAGGGATCCGGTAGCTACCTGATAGAGCAATGGTTGAAAGAGATGGAAATTCCGGCGATCCAGAACGGTTAATTCGACCGGAGCCTTCCGCAGAGCCTTGGCCGCGTAAAGCCCACCGAAGCCGCCGCCGAGAATCAGTACTCGCTGTGTGGATTCCATGCCGCCTCCCCTAGCCCCGGTCGCTTACGCTCGCGGCTTGGTCTAGAGAGCGTTACCGAACCGCGACCGTGAGGGAGTCGGTGCCTTACCCCATTCTTTAGATGCATCTTTCACTATCATAGGTTCAGGATGAAATATCGCACACTCGGAAGGACCGGCTTTTCAGTAAGTGACGTTGGATATGGCGCTTGGGGCATCGGAGGAGCCCTCTGGCAAGGTGGGACCGACGATGAGTCCGTCCGCGCCTTGCACCGCGCTATCGATCTCGGAGTCAACTTCATCGACACCGCGCTGGCATATGGCGATGGCCACAGCGAGAAGCTGGTCGGCCGGGTGGCTCGCGAAGCAAAAAAAAGAATCTACATCGCCACCAAGGTCCCTCCGTTGAATCAGGAGTGGCCGGCCAAGCCTGGCGTCGGTATCGAAAAAGTATTCCCTTATGAATATATTCTGCGGTCCACTGAAACCAGTCTTCAGCACCTGAAAGTGGACACCATCGATCTCCAGCAGCTCCACGTCTGGAATCCCGAATGGTTTCATCGCGAGGATTGGCGGCGCGCCTTCGAAGAACTGAAAACATCAGGTAAAGTACGGGCCGTTGGCGTCTCTATCAACGACCATCAACCCGAATCGGCGTTGGAGCTGGTTCAATCGGGCTTGATCGACTGCGTGCAAGTAATCTACAACGTCTTCGACCAGAGCCCCGAGAACAACTTATTCCCGCTCACGCAGAAAATGAACGTCGGCGTGCTTGCGCGCGTGCCCTTCGACGAAGGTAGCCTTACCGGATCCGTCACGGAAGCTAGCGTATTCCAACCGGAAGATTTTCGCTCTGAATATTTCCGCGGGGATCGAAAGAAACAGGTGGTGGAGCACATCTCAGCCCTGGAGCGCGATCTCGGCATCACCCGCGATTCTCTAGCCGAGATCGCCCTGCGTTTCACAATCAGTCCTCCGGCTGTCTCGTCAACCATCCCCGGAATGCGCACGGTGCGCAACGTCGAAAGAAACGCGGCCGTCTCCGACAAGGGACCACTGGATGAGGCCACGCTCAAGATTTTGAGGCGTCACGCTTGGGACCGGAATTTTTACCTCTAATATTCTTCAACGCCTCCCGCTTGCTCAAGGGACTGAGCTGCTTCTCGTGCGCCTTCACAAAGCGAACCACTTCCTTCGGATCCGTCCAGGCATGCTGACGCAGCGCCCATCCGATGGCCTTGCGCAGAAAAAATTCCGGCCGCCCGAGCGAAGGCCGCATGCAATCGTACAGGAGCTTCAAATCCGTTTGGCCCTTGAAGCCTAGCTGCGCCAGGATCGCACTGCGGCGTTTCCACAGATCATCGGACATGGCCCAGTCGCGCAGTATCGCGGGTAGTTCCTTCGGATAACGGCGCAGAAGTTCACCCAAGCGGTGACCGGCGATGGAATCCACGTAATCCCACCAGGCTCCAGTCGAGATCATCTCTTCATACAATGGCAGCGCGTCCAGCGTCCTGAACTTCTCATAGCTTCGATATCCAACCAGCTCGATAACGGCGTACCGTTCTTCGCGATATCGTGCGCCGCGCCACAACGCGAGCGCCGTATCACGCCAATCCTCGAACGAATCCAGCGGATACGCCGCCAGCACGGCTTTGGCGGCTTTGCGAAACGGCGCTGCCGGAATCCCCAGATACGGCATGGCCGATTTCATGTAAGACTGCATCAACGGAGCTCTGGCTGGATCAGCCAACTTCCGCAAAGCCTTGCGGAGCGCGCGAATCAACTTCTGGCTTGCCGCCATAGCGCCAGCTTACACCTTGCGGCATTGATGTAGCGCACACGCACTCCTCGGTAGTGTACCTCATGGGCTTACAGCCCATCCAACGGAATGAAAACCTTCGGCCAGCGGGTGGGGCGGACCCCCTGGTCCGCGCGGGTCCCCCTGGACCCGCTGCCTCAAGCATCGACAAATACCAGGAGCAAGCCGACGTGGGCGTCGGCTACGGACCAGGGGGTCCGCCCCACTTTGCATTCGTCCATCCGAGACCAAGTGTTTTCGACGGTGCGAACACGGCACCGAGGAGGGCGTGCGCTACAATCACCATCCATGGCATCCGCCGACAGCGTCCGGACCCACAGCGCCGAACTCAAAAAAGAACTCGGCCTCGGCGATCTTGTCCTGACACAGATTCTGTATGTGGTCGGATCGCATTGGGTAGGAACCGCAGCCAAGTTGGGTGCATCACAAATCGTCTTCTGGCTGCTGGCTCTGCTTCTTTTCTACGCTCCACTGGCTGCTGTCGTAATCCATCTGAACCGCGCCATGCCGCTCGAAGGCGGCCTCTATCAATGGGCCAAGCTCGGCTTCAACGATTTCATCGGCTTCCTGGTTGGCTGGAATCTGTGGCTGTACATCATCGTGTTCATGTCATCGCAAGGTATGGCGATAGCCACCAACGTCGCCTACGCCTTTGGATTCGATTGGTTGGGCGGCAACAAATGGTTCATCCTAGTCGTCACCACCGCGCTGGTAGCATTTCTCATCGTGGTGACCGTGCTCGGGTTATCCGTCGGCAAGTGGTTTCAGAACGCCGGCGGCGTTGCCCAGATCATCACCTTCGGCGCGCTGATCCTCATTCCATTCCTCAGCCTGCGCAGCGGAACGCTACGCGAGTACCATCCGCTCGCGATTGCCATGCCGGCCGTCTCGCTGCTCAGCCTGAATGTATTCGGCAAAATGTCCATGGGTGCGTTCAGCGGATTTGAATACGTTGCAATTCTCGCCGGCGAATGCAAGAGTCCCGCGCGCACCATCGGCAGGTCGGTTCTGATCGCCTCGCCCATCATCGCGCTGATGTTCATCCTGGGCACCAGCTCGATTCTGGCGTATGTCTCCCCCGATCAGGTGGACTTGGTCGGACCAATCCCGCAGGTGCTCAGCATCGCGTTCCACCGCTTCCGATGGGCGGGACTCATCGGGCCCATCGTGATCCTGCTCCTGGTCGGACGCCAACTCGGCGCCTGCACGCTCGCGGTGGCCGGAAGCACACGGCTTCCCATGGTCGCTGGATGGGACCATTTGCTGCCGGAGTGGTTTTCAAAGCTTCACCCGAAGTACAAAACGCCGGTGAATTCCATACTGTTCGTTGCAGCCATGATCCTGATCACGGGCTTGATCAGTCTCGCGGGCGTTGGTCAACAGGAAGCGTTTCAGATTCTCGACAACGCCTCAGGGATCTTCTACGCACTAGCTTACCTGGTGATGTTCGCCCTTCCGATCGCCAATCCTCGTGCTCCAATATGGCTCCGAGCCGCAGCAGCATCAGGTTTCGTGGTTACGCTGCTCTACTCAATCCTTTCGATCTTCCCCATCATTCAGGTAGAAAGCTGGCTCAAGTTCGGCATAAAAATCGGGGGAGTAGTCGTCTGCGCGAACGCGCTCGGAGCGGGGCTCTATTGGATGGAGCGCCAAAAACAAATTAGCCGCGGATGAACGCTGATAAACGCCGATTAAGAAAAACAGCCGTTTTATCCGCGTGCATCCGCGTTCATCCGCGGCCTAATAAACTTTTGGCCGCGCGCCACGCTAAAATCGAATCTTATGCGACTTCGCGCTGTCCTATGCGCATTTCTTCTGGCTGGGAGCCTCATGGCCCGCCAGCCTGTCCTCGGACAACACGCCATGGTAGTAGCGCAGGAGCCGCTGGCAGCCGATGTCGGCCTCGCGGTTCTCAAGGCCGGTGGCAACGCCGTCGACGCAGCGGTCGCGGTAGGATTTGCGCTGGCCGTCACGTATCCTTTCGCTGGCAACATCGGTGGAGGGGGTTTTATGCTGGCGCGCTTGGCGGACGGGCGAACCACCTTCATCGACTTCCGCGAGAAGGCGCCGCTCAGCGCCTCGCGCGATATGTATCTGGATGCCAGTGGCAAATTAACCAGTGACAGCATCGTCGGCTGGCGAGCCTGCGGCGTCCCCGGCTCAGTCCGTGGATTCGGGTTGGCTCATCAAAAGTACGGCCGCAAACCTTGGAATGAATTGATCGACCCTGCCATCCAACTGGCCGCTGGCGGCTATCCTGTGACATATCAGTTTTCGCAATCGCTGATCGCTGGAACGAACAGCAACAAACTGCTTTCGCAATTTCCGGAATCGAAGCGGATCTTTCTGAGCCCGCACTACGGCGACACTCTAACGCAACCTGAGCTGGCCGCTACGTTGACGCGCATTCGCGACCACGGCCCCGGCGACTTCTACGAAGGAGAAATCGCCCATAAACTCGCCGCCGCGATGGAGGCCAACGGTGGATTGATCACGCTCGACGATCTGAAGCAATACCAGGCTGTGGAGCGCACGCCGTTGCGCGGCCACTATCGCGATTACGAGGTGATTACGTCGCCGCCTCCGAGCTCGGGCGGCATTGGCGTTTTGCAGATGCTCGGAATTCTAGAGGGCTCTGGTTACGAAAAGGGCGGCGCCGGATCCGCGGCATCCATCCACTTTGTAGCCGAAGCCATGCGGCGTTTCTACGCCGATCGTAGCGAGTATTTCGGCGATCCCGACTTTGTCAAAGTGCCCGGGTCGAAGCTGCTTGATCCGCGCTACATCTCGAGCCGGCGCGCCAGCATTGACGCGCAGCACGTCACGCCGAGCCAACAGATTCGCCCCGGTAATCTGGGTCCCTATGAGAGCACGGAAACCACGCATTTCAACATCGTCGACAGCGAGGGCAATGCGGTGGCAGTCACCTACACTTTGAATGGTGGATACGGCAACGGCGTCACCGTTCCCGGCCTCGGGTTCCTTTTGAATAACGAAATGGACGACTTCGCCGCCAAACCGGGCGAGGAAAACATGTTCCACCTTATTCAGGGTGAGGCAAACGCCATCCAGCCCGGCAAGCGTCCTCTCTCTTCCATGACCCCAACCATCCTGACGCACGACGGTAAAATCTTCATGGTGCTCGGCGCGCCCGGTGGATCCCGCATCATCAATGGTGTGCTGCAGGTTATCCTGAACGTAATCGACTTCCACATGAACGTGCAGGATGCCGTGGATTGGCCGCGCTTCCATCATCAATGGATGCCGGATCAGTTGTACTTGGAGAAAGGGATTTCCCCGGACACGGCTGCGATCCTGCACGGAATGGGCCACAAAATCGCTCCTTACGAAAACACGAATCCCGTGGTGGCGCGCGTGGAAGCGATCGTGAACGACAACGGCTGGCTGCAAGGCGGGGCCGACGGCCGAGGCAACGCCAAGGCGGAAGGATACTAGAACGGTTCTTCGGTTCTTCAGTTCTTCAGTTCCTCGGTTCCAACAGCCCGGAACCCCGAACCGAAGAACCGAAGAACCGAAGAACTGAGGAACGGTTTTTTAATGGATCACGTTTTATCGACGCACCTGTTCGTCAACCATCGGCTCAACACGGTCTGGTTGGACAAGATCCGTCTGGCCGGAGTGCCGGCAGTCGAGATATTTTGCGCGCGGCAGCATCTGGATTATCGCGATCGGGCGCAGATCAACGAACTGGGTCACTGGTTCCGGGCTTCCGAGATGAAGCTGCATTCGCTGCACTCGCCCATGTACAGCGACGACGTGTGGGGACGCTCCGGTCCCAACTCCCATATCAACATCACGGAGCCAGTGAAATCGAAGCGCCTGCTTATGATCGATGAAATCAAGCGCGCTTTGGACATTGCGGACGTGATCCCGTTCCGATACCTGATCCAGCACCTCGGGGTTTCTGAAGAGGAGTTCGACGAATTCAAGGTGGAAGCTGCGTTCACCGCGCTCGAAGAAATCAACCTGTTTGCACGCGAGCGCGGCGTGGAAGTGCTGCTCGAAAACATCCCTAACCAGCTCTCCAGCGCCGAGCGCTTGTTGACTTTTCTCGAACTAACGCATCTGAAACTGAATTTCTGCCTGGATGTTGGTCACGCCAATATGAAGGAAGGTGTTTCCACCGCCTACACAATCTTGAAAGGACGCATCCGATCCACGCATCTACACGATAACAACGGCAAGGAGGACAGCCATCTTTTCCCGTTCTTTTCCGAAGCTGGAACTATAGATTGGAAAACCACGATGGAACTGCTTCGCTCCGGCGCCGGCCAATATCCGCTCCTGCTCGAGCTGCGTGAATTGCCCGAGTTTTCCTTCCCGCAATCCCTCGAGATGATAAAACAAATCTTCGAAAGGCTGGAAAGCATCTGATGCACCGGCTCCCTGCGCTGCCGAGCCGCGACCGTAAGGGAGTCGGTGCCTTCCGAGCGGTTTAACTAACGCCATGCCCTACCCCCGCATCAGAATCGAAGACGCCGCCCACCACACTGGCGAACCCGTGGAAATCGCCGGATGGCTCTATAACCTCCGCAAATCCGGCAAGATCGTATTTCCCCTACTGCGCGACGGCACAGGCATCATGCAGTGCGTCGTCGTGAAAGCCAACCTGGACGAAGCGTTGTTCGAAACCCTGAAGAATCTCACGCAGGAATCCGCACTCATTCTCCGCGGCAAGCTTCGCGCCGAACAGCGCGCCCCGGGCGGCTATGAAATGGATGTCGAGGGCGCCGAAATAGTCGATCGTGTTCCCGAGTCGGACCCCTACCCCATCACGCCCAAGGAACATGGCCCGGATTTCCTGATGGACCATCGTCACCTCTGGCTACGCAGCAAACGCCAGCATTCCGTGATTCGGGTGCGTCACGAAGTGATCAAGGCGGTGCGCGACTATTTCGATTCGCATGGCTTCACGCTAGTGGACACGCCCATTTTCACGCCCGCCGCGTGCGAGGGCACCACCACTTTGTTCGAAGTGAACTATTTCGACGACGAGAAAGTGTTTCTCACGCAATCCGGCCAGCTCTATAACGAGGCCGACGCGATGGCGTTCGGGAAAGTTTACTGCTTCGGACCCACATTCCGCGCCGAGAAATCCAAGACGCGCCGCCATCTGACCGAATTCTGGATGGTGGAACCGGAAATGGCCTATGCCACCCTCGACGACGTAAAACAATTGGCCGAGGATCTGATCGTCTTCGTAGTAGGCCGCGTGCTGGAAAACCGGCGGACCGAACTACACGCCCTGGAACGCGACATCAGCAAACTTGAGACCGTGAAAGCGCCGTTTCCGCGCATGAGTTATGACGACGCCGTCAAAGCCCTCCAAGCGCGCGGCAGCGAAATCCAATGGGGCGGCGATTTCGGCGGCCCTGACGAGACCATGATCACGGAAGGGCTCGACCGTCCTTTGATGGTGGATCGTTATCCCACGAAAGTGAAAGCGTTCTACTTCGAGCCCGATCCGGATCGCCCCGAACTGGCCCTGGGCGTCGATGTGATCGCACCGGAAGGGTACGGCGAACTCATCGGCGGAGGTCAGCGCATCCACAATTTGAACTTGCTGTTGAAGCGGCTGGAGGAGCACAAACTGCCACCGGAAGCCTTCAACTGGTATATCGACCTGCGCAAGTACGGCAGCGTGCCGCACGCCGGTTTCGGCATGGGCATCGAACGCTTCGTAGCCTGGATGTGCGGTCTGGAGCACATCCGCGAAACCATCCCTTATCCAAGAATGCTCTACAGGACCAGGCCATGAGTATCACTAAGGCACCGACTCCCTCACGGTCGCGGTTCAGTAACCCCTTTCCGAGCCGCGAGCGTAAGCGACCGGTTGCGAACGCCGCTCAGCCCCCAGCCCCCAGGCCCCAGTCCCATGCATAAATCCCACATCGCGATCATCGGTGCGCCGCTCGATCTCGGCGCCGGACGCCGCGGCGTCGACATGGGGCCATCGGCAGTCCGCGTGGCCAATCTGAACGGCCGCCTGGCCGAGCTGGGTTACGTCGTGGAAGATCTCGGCAACGTGCCGGTGGTGCAGCCTGAAAGCCAGCCGGAAGGACAGCCGCAGGCCAAGTATCTTCCGCAGATCACTGAAACCTGCGTGCGATTGGCGGAGATGGTGGAGCACGCCTTGGCCGAAGGCAAGTTTCCGCTCGTCCTCGGCGGCGATCATTCCATCGCGGTAGGTACGGTTTCAGGCGTGTCCAAACACGTCCGCGAGGGAAATGGAAAATTGGGCATGATCTGGATTGATGCCCACACCGACATGAACACGCCCGGCACCAGCCCCAGCGGCAACGTACATGGAATGCCGCTGGCCTGCTGTATCGGCGCGGGTCCCGGCGAGCTGACCCGGATTTTCGGCTACTCACCCAAAGTGGATCCGGCGAACGTTGCGCTGGTGGGCATTCGCTCGGTGGATGAAAAAGAACGCGTCAATGTCCAACACTCCGGCGTTCACGTATTCACCATGCGCGATATCGACGAGCGCGGCCTGGGCCCGGTAATCGAAGAAGCCATCCGCATCGCAAGTTCCGGAACCGTTGGGTTTCACGTCTCGCTCGACATGGACGCCGTCGACCCGCAGGAGGCTCCCGGAGTGGGAACACCGGTGCGCGGCGGCATCACTTACCGCGAAGCGCACCTTGCCATGGAAACACTGAACGACACGGGCAAAATGTTGTCCATGGAAGTGGTAGAAGTAAATCCCGTAATAGATGAAGTGAACCGAACGGCGATCTTAGCTGTCGAACTAGTATTGTCGGCCATGGGAAAAAGGATTTTGTAACTCGAAATGAAAAAGCGCGTAGCGGTTATTTACGGCGGGCGCAGCGGCGAGCACGAGGTATCGCTACGCTCCGCCCAATCCATCATCGATGCCCTGGACCCCGAGAAGTACAAGGTCCTGCATTACTTGATTTCGAAGGAAGGCAAATGGAGTCCCCGGCCCATCGTTCCGGAGCCTCACGGCAACCCGGAGATCGACGTGGTCTTCCCTGCATTGCATGGCACGTTCGGCGAGGATGGCACGCTGCAAGGCCTGCTGGAACTTGCGGGTCTGCCTTATGTGGGTGCGGGCGTGCTGGCTTCATCGGTCTCCATGGATAAGGAAGTGATGAAGCGCCTGGCCAAAGAGCGCGGCTTACCAGTGGTGGACTACCTAGTGTTTTCGAGTAGTGAATTGAAAGATTCCGACGGCATCTGCTCGAAGTTCGAGTTCCCAGTGTTTGTGAAGCCGGCGAATCTGGGCTCCTCGGTGGGGATTTCGAAGGCGCACAATTGCGTGGAATTGAAATCCGCGCTAGAGCTCGCGGCCTCTTTCGACCGCAAGGTAATTGTGGAGCGCAGCATTGAGGGACGTGAGTTCGAGTGCGCCGTCCTCGGCAACGAAGATCCCAAGGCTTCCGTCCCTTGTGAGATCCTCCCGTCGCGCGAGTTCTACGACTATGACGACAAGTATCTGCTCGAAAAAGCCGGGACCGTAATCCCCGCAGATCTTCCCCCCGAGCAGACTCGAGAGTTGCAGCAGCTAGCCGTGGAATGCTATCGCGCGGTGGAGTGCGAAGGAATGGCGCGCGTGGATTTCCTGCTGGAAACGGCCACCAATCGCCTCTTCATTAACGAGATCAACACCCTTCCCGGCTTCACCTCCATAAGCATGTACCCTAAAATGTGGGAGCATTCAGGATTGCCCATGCCGAAATTGGTTGACCGGCTCATCGAGCTGGCTCTAGAGCGGCATGCGGCCAAACAGCACCTGCGCTATTCGAAGTAGATGATTTTTCCTCTATTGTTTTTTCTCGCGGCTCCTAAGTCCACGGCGGATCTGGACAGCTCGCTCAAGCGGTTTACGGAAGTGCTGGCGACGGTGCAGCGCGAAGCGGCCGATCCCGTGATCACTGAGACCGCGATTTATCAGGGCGCCATTCCAGGCATGTTGCGGCGCCTGGATCCGCACTCCATCTTCTTCGATCCCCAACAGTATCAGCAGCTCAAGGAAATGGAGAAGTCGGAGCGTAAGGGATTCGGCACCGTCGTGTCCATTTTGCCAGGGCGCGTCATTGTGCTCCAGGCGCTGGCGGGTACACCGTCCGCCAAAGCGGGATTGCAGCCTGGCGATGAGATCGTGGCTGTCAATAACATCGCCCTGGCGCGCCTCGAGTTCGAACAGATCATCGGATTTTTGGGCGAAGCCCGCCAGCATCAGGCTCAACTCATCGTGCGCCGTCCTGCCAATGCCCGAATGCTGCAATTTGTCCTCGATCCGGCGCTGGTGGATTCTCCGAGCGTGGACCGCACCTTTCTCCTCCAGCCCGATATCGGCTACGTGCGTGTCAACGCCTTCGATCCGCAAACCGGGAAACAATTGAAAGAAGCCATCGAAAGCCTGGGAGGCGAGAAGTTGAAAGGCCTGGTGCTCGATCTGCGCGATAACGGGGGCGGCGTGGTGCAGGCAGCCCTCCAGGCAGCTTCCTATTTCTTGAAGCCTGGGCAAAGATTGCTCAGCGTGAAAGGGCGAAGCATCGAAGGCCAGAATGTCGACGCTCCCGCGGATGCGGCGGTGTACAAATTTCCACTGGCTGTGCTGGTAAACGCCAAGACCGCCAGCGCGTCTGAGATTTTGGCCGGAGCTTTGCAGGATCACGATCGCGCCACCATTCTGGGTGAGCCCAGCTTCGGCAAAGGGCTGGTCCAAAACGTATTCCCATTATCCGGAACCACCGCCATGGCGCTCACCACGGCGTTCTATTACACACCCAGCGGACGATCCATTCAGAAGCCGCTCCCGTCTGGTCAGCTCGAGGTCGAAAAGCAGAAGGAAGAATTCCATACCGATTCCGGCCGCATGGTGAAGGGCGGGGGAGGCATTCAACCCGATGTTTACGTCGATCCCGAACCAGTCACTCGCTTGCGGATGGCGCTGGATGCCAGCGGCACCTTCACCTCTTTCGCAACTTCGTACATCCTGAAGCACCAGATAATCGCAAGCTTCCAGGTATCAGCTTCGGATCTCGAAGACTTCCAGGTTTACGCCTCGGAACGCGAAATCCAGCCGTCCGTGGGCGAGTGGGTGAAGGAACGCGACTGGGTACAAAGCCGCTTGAAGCAGGAGATCTTCAATCAGGCGCTAGGAGTCGCGCAAGGCGACGAAGTGGAAGCGCAGCGAGATCCCGTGGTTCAAGCTGCAATCCAAAAGCTACTAACCGAACCACGACCGTAAGGGAGTCGGTGCCTTTTTTTCGCGCCCTCACAGGGAATCGGTGCCTACCGCTCAGCAACCGCCTTCCGCTGCAAGCCTGCTCGTACCGCATGCGTGATCACAGGCAGCAGCGATACGAAGATAATCAACAGTACGAACTTTTCGAAGTTCCGCCGCACCAGATCAACCTTACCCAAGCTGAAGCCCAGGATGGTCATCGAAAAGACCCAGCCGGCCGCACCGAAAACATCGAAGGATAGAAACCGCGGGTAGTGCATCTTGCCGACGCCTGCCACAAACGGAGCGAAAGTCCGGATGATAGGCACGAACTTGGCATAGATG
>CABEDY010000569.1_pt1 | contig 13948 bp, 8 predicted proteins | sample 3423171 | NCBI WGS metagenome assembly CABEDY01 (sample SAMEA5534333, study PRJEB31848) | metagenome | biome: tundra; feature: field; material: soil | place: USA | collected 2013-05 | depth 0.15 m | reverse complement strand
TCGGTGGCTTTTGGTGCAGTAATTCGAGTGGATTCCAGCGGCAATGCCTACGTCTTGGGGACGCTGAACTCAGCAAGTTTCCCTGTCACGGCTGGTGCGTATCAAACCACGTTCCAGCTAAATGGTTCTTCCGCGTTTCTTGCAAAGCTCAACGCCGATGCAACGGCTCTGGTCTATGCAACATATGTGTCCACCAATTCTGTTCCACCCAGCATCCTGGATGTCGATGCCGCGGGCAACGCATATGTTTCGGGTCAGGCGGGAGGGGGCTTCGCAGCCTCTCCGGATGCGCTGCAACCTTGTCGCGCCGGTGGGGCGGACGCTTTCGTGTTGGAGTTAGCGCCGGATGGAAAATTTGTGGATGCCACGTATTTGGGAGGTTCCGGAGAGGACCTCGCGTTCGCTCTGAACGCTGACGCGGACGGCACGGTGGTACTGGCCGGCCTGACAACCACGTCAGATTTTCTGGTCACGTCAGATTCTTCGCTCGGCCCGCCGGGTTTTTTCATCGCTAAGTTTCAAATCGCGAATCCCGGTAGTGCGACTCAGCCGTGCTCCATTCTCGCGCCTGAAAATGGTGCGAACTTTCAGGACGGTCCCGTGGCGCCGGGAGAGCTGGTGACGTTCTGGGGACTTCGCTTCGGACCCGCAGCCGGCGCTCAAATGCAGGCCGATTCATCGGGTAAAGTCACCACCGAACTTGCCGGCGTGCGCGTATTCTTCAACCAAATCGAAGCGCCGATCCTGTACGCGCAATCCGAGCAGATCAACGCGCAGATCCCGTGGGAGTTGGCCGATCAAACCAGCGCCCAGGTGCACGTCGAGTATAACGGTGTTTCCACCAGGACAGGAATTGTCACGCTGCAGCCCTCCGCGCCGGCACTGTTCCCGGCCCAGTACGGCGTTGCGCAGGGAGCAATCATTAATCAGGACGGTACGCACAATTCGGTCGCGAATCCAGCGCCCGCAGGCTCCGTGGTTTCGATCTTCGGCACCGGCGGCGGAGCGACGAATCCAGCCAGCCTGACCGGAGGCCTCGCGCTACTCAAACCGCTGGACACGCTGGTGCTTCCGGCAATTGTCACCATCGATGGCACGCTCAATGCCGATGTCCAGTACGCTGGCGTCGCGCCGACTCTCATCTCGGGACTGTTCCAGAATAATTTCCGAGTCCCGCAGAGTTTGGGTGCTTACGCTGCGCACCGGGTGGACATCACTATTGGAAGCGCGTCCACCCAGGGATTGATCTCGGTGACGGTGGCCACCAAGTAGGGTAAGCCTCCGGCTTGCCCAAGGCAGCGCATGGCGCTGTCCCACTCGGTAAAATAGGAACATAGAAGTATGTGGCCCACCACGGTGCTGGTCCTGTTCCTCGCGCTCCAGAGTAACTACTACGAACTGGGCCTGAAAGCGCTCGACGAAAAGCGCTACCAGGAGGCAGTAGATAATTTTATCAACGCCATTGCGGCCGAGCCGAAGGACTACAGCCTGCACTTCAACCTGGCGCTTGCCTACAGCCTGATGGGCAAGAGCGCAGAGGCAATCCCGGAATACCGGAAATCGCTCGAAATGAAGCCGGGCCTTTACCAGGCAGAGCTGAATCTGGGAATTTTGCTGCTTCGTGAAAAGCAGGGCGCCGATGCGGTCCCGTATCTCACGGGTGCGGCTTCGCAAAAAGCCAAGGAGTTTCGGCCGAATTTCTATCTTGCCTCGGCCTTATTCGCGAGCGGCGATTTCACGAAAGCCGAGCAAGCTTATAAGGCCGCGCTCGAGATCGATCCGAAGTCGCCGGACGCTGAACTCGGCCTCGCGCATGCGCTGGCGAAGCAGGATCGGGTGGCCGAGGCTGCGCCGCATTTTCAAAACGCGGCCGCGATGAACCCAGACTATCGGGACGGCCTGCTGGAGTTGGCGTCCTTATACGAAGCAGCGAAACAGGCGCCGGAAGCAATCGCCATATATAAACAGTTTCCCGACAATCCCGGCGCACAAGAAAGACTGGGCGCGCTATTGCTGGCGTCCGGCCAACCAGCGGATGCCATTGCTAATTTCCAGGCAGCCGTTGCGGCGTCTCCCACTCCGGCCAATCGCGCGGCGCTGGCAACCGCGTATCTCAAGAATAAGGAACCGGACAAAGCGCTGCCGGTGATCGAAAAAGTTCTGGCGGCGGATCCGAACGATTTTGAACTGCGGATGCTGCACGGACGGATTCTTCGCGATCAACGCAAGTTCCCTCAGGCCTCGCAGGATTTTCTGAGCGCCACGAAAATCAAGCCGGATTCCGCCGAAGCGTGGAGCGAGCTTGCTTCGGTGCTGGTGGTTGGCGATGATTATCCCGCGGCATTGGCGGCGCTGGACAAAGTGGCAGCGCTCCATGCTGAAAAAGCCGGCCATGTATTCTTCCGGGCGATTGTCTTGGACAAAACTCATCAGCAGAAGCCGGCGCTCGAAAGTTACCAAAGGTTCTTGGCGATGAGTAACGGGCAGAACCCCAACGAAGAGTTTCAAGCCAGGCAGCGCATCAAGATTCTTGAAAGAGAGCTTCGCAGATAGTGATCCAGTTACTGGCATTATTGCTTTTAGCCTTCGGCGATGTCGCCACGATGAAATCCGAGCCGGATCTCGAACGACGGTCGGAGTTGGCGCTCGCCAATGCCGATAAGCAGGTGGATGCAGCCAAACAAGCCTATAACGGTGGCGACGAAAAGGCCGAGCAGCAGGCGCTGGTGGAAGTGCGCGAGCTGGTGGATGTTTCTTATGATGCGCTGGAACACACTAACAAGGCTCCCCGCAGGAGCAAGTATTACAAGAACGCAGAGTTGAAGTTGACCGCGTTACTGCGGCGGTTGCACAGTTTTCGCGACCAGGTAAGCTTCGAGAGCCGGGAGGCGGTGGACGACGTGATCAAGCGGGTATCGGACGTCCATGATGAATTGTTGGCAGCGATCATGAGCAAGAAAAAGTGAGAGGTGATCCTATGAGGTTTTTAGCGGCGATATTGATCGTGGCGGGAACGGGAGCTTTCGCGCAGCAGAGGGATTTTCTTACTGCGGACGAGATCGATCAGGTGCGCGAAGCGCAGGAACCGAACGTGCGGTTGATCCTCTACGTTCAATTTGCCAGGCAGCGGATGAGTCTGCTGAATCAATTGCTGAGCAAGGAAAAGCCGGGGCGTTCTGCGCTGATCCATGACACGCTGGAAGAATACACGCATATCATCGAAGCGATCGATACGGTAGCCGACGACGGTTTGAAGCGGAAGGTCGCGCTGACTGAAGGCATGAAACTGGTAGCCGCGGCAGAGAAGGACATGCTGGAAACTTTGCAGAAAATCGAGGAATCCGAACCGAAGGATCTCTCGCGCTTCGAATTCGCGCTCAAGAGCGCGATCGATACTACTTCCGATAGTAAGGAGCTTTCTGAGGAAGACTTGAATACCCGGGCTGGCGCGGTAGCCGCTCAAGATAAAAAAGAGAAAGAAGCGAAGGAAGCCATGCTTGGCACCAAAGAGAAGGAAGCCAAGAAGGCTGACGATCAGAAAGCGGGCGAGACCAAGCGAAAGGCGCCGACGTTGTATAAGCCGGGCGAGAAGCCGCCGGACAACCAGTAAAATTTTAGGCCGCGGATGAACGCTGATAAACGCGGATAAGACATTCTTTCTTATCTGCGTGCATCCGCGTTCATCGGCGGCTAATTAGCTTATGCTGTTCGCATTGACTCCGACTTGTCGCTTCCACTAATCGCCGCCTGTGCTGCTGCTAGCCTGGCGATTGGGACGCGGTAGGGCGAGCAGGACACGTAGTCCATGCCCACGCGGTAGCAGAATTCCACTGAACTTGGGTCGCCACCGTGCTCTCCGCAGATACCGATTTCGAGGTTCGGCTTGGTCTTTCGGCCCAGCTTCACCGCTTCCTCAATCACCTTGCCCACGCCTTCCTGGTCGATGGTCTGGAACGGATCGGCCTTGAAGATTTTCAGTTCTTCGTATCTCTTCGAGAATTTGGTGTAGTCGTCGCGCGACATGCCGAGCGTGGTCTGGGTAAGATCGTTGGTGCCGAAGCTGAAGAACTGGGCCACCTCGGCGACTTGATCGGCTGTGATGGCGCCGCGCGGAATCTCGATCATGGTGCCGATCATGTACTTCAGGTTTTTCATGCCTGCCGCAGCCAGCACTTCCTTGGCCACGCGCTCCACGATGTCCTTCTGCAGCTCCAGTTCCTTCTTGAAGCCGACGAGGGGAATCATGACTTCAGGAATCACCTTGATGCCTTTCTTGGCCACTTGCACGGCGGCTTCGAAAATAGCGCGGGCCTGCATTTCGGTGATCTCCGGGTGCACGATGCCCAACCGGCAGCCTCGGAAGCCGAGCATGGGATTGAACTCGTGCAAATCCTCCACGCGCTTCAGCAGCACCGGCAGTTTCTTCTTGAGTTCGCCCACCGGAATTCCGTAGCTTTCCGACATCTGCTTCTTTTCCTTCGACGAGGCGTGTGGCAGCCGGGCGAGGTCCACCATCAGGTTCTCGCGCTTGGGCAGGAACTCGTGCAGTGGCGGATCGAGCGTACGGATGATCACCGGGTATCCATCCATGGCTTCGAAGAGTCCCGCAAAATCCTTGCGCTGCATGGGGAGCAATTTCTGCAGGGCTTTGGTGCGAGTCTTTGGATCTTCGGCGAGAATCATGGCCTGCATGTGCGGGATGCGATCGGCCGCGAAGAACATGTGCTCGGTGCGGCACAATCCGATGCCTTCGGCGCCGAACGCGCGTGCGGCCTTGGCATCGCGCGGGATATCGGCATTGGCTCGCACGCCAAACTTTCCGCGGAACGAGTCGGCCCAGGTCATGAACTTGACGAAGATGGGGGAGTTCGGATCCGGCTCCTTGGTTTCGGCCTGCCCCAGATAAACGTCGGCCGTGGCGCCGTCCATGGAGATCCAGTCGCCTTCTTTTACCACCAGTTCTTTTTCGCCCGCTTTCACGGTGAATCGTTTCCCATGCTCATCAATGTGAATGGCTCCGGCGCCGACGATGCAGGGCAATCCCATGCCGCGCGCTACTACGGCCGCATGGCTGGATTTGCCGCCGACGGCCGTCAGGATTCCCTTGGCGACTTCCATGCCGTGGATATCGTCGGGCGTAGTTTCCTTGCGGACCAGAATCACCGGCCCCTTCTTAGAGGCTTCCACGGCGTCCTCGGCCGTGAAGACCGCGCGGCCGACTGCTGCTCCTGGCGACGCGTCAATGCCATTGGTGAGCTTAGTGAGCTTGGCGAGCGACTTCGGATCGAACATCGGATGCAGCAATTGATCCAGCTGCTTGGGCGCCACGCGCAGCACAGCTTCCTTTTTTGAGATCATGCCCTCCGTGGCCATATCGACAGCGACGCGGATCGCAGCTGCGCCAGTGCGTTTGCCATTGCGGGTTTGCAGCATGTAGAGCTTGCCGTTCTCAATAGTGAACTCGAAATCCTGCATGTCGCGATAATGCTTTTCGAGATTGCTGGTGATCTGCTTGAGCTGCCGGTACGCATCGGGCATGATGGATTCCAGATCCGCGATGGGCTGCGGAGTGCGAATGCCGGCCACCACATCCTCGCCCTGCGCGTTGATCAGGAATTCGCCCCAGAACACTTTTTCGCCCGTGGATGGGTCGCGCGTGAACCCAACGCCGGTGCCGGACGTGTCGCCCATGTTGCCGAACACCATGGCTTGGACGTTGGCGGCGGTGCCAAGGTCATCCGGGATCTTTTCCATGCGGCGGTAAGTTGCGGCGTTCGGTCCCCACCAGGAGCGGAACACGGCGTCGCGCGACATGGCGAGCTGCTCGCGAGCATCTTGCGGGAACGCTTTGCCGGTTTCTTTTTGGACCAGCTTTTTGTAATCGCCGATGATCACTTTCAGATCGTCGGCGGAGAGATCTGTATCCAGTTTGACTTTGGCTTTGTGCTTGCGCGCGTCAAAAACCTCGTCGAACTTCCGCATCTCGATGTTGAGCGCCACTTCGCCGAACATCTGGACGAAGCGGCGGTAGCAATCGTAGGCGAAGCGTGGATTCCCGCTGATCTTGGCAAGACCCTCCACAGTCTGATCGTTCAAGCCGAGGTTGAGGATGGTGTTCATCATGCCCGGCATGGAGAATTTTGCGCCGGAACGGACGCTCAGCAGCAGCGGATTGCCGGCATCGCCCAGCTTTTTGCCCATCTCCGCTTCCAGTTTGGACAGCGCCTCAGCGATCTCCTGCTCGATCTCTTTCGGGAGCGAGTTCTTGTTCTGGAAATAAATATTACAGACTTCGGTGGAAATAGTAAAGCCAGGAGGGACGGGCACGCCGGCCCGGCTCATTTCAGCGAGGCCGGAGCCTTTGCCGCCGAGCACATCTTTCATGGTTCCATCACCATCGGCTTTTCCGCCGCCGAACGCGTAAACGTGTTTCATAGTCGTTCCTCGTTTCTCGTTTCTCGTTTCTCGTTTTTGGTCTCTGTTACGATCTCGGAGAAGTCAGCGATCTCGGAGAATTCCTTCAGAAAGTTGTGTAGAAGTGTAAGCCGATTGCGGCGGAGTGCTTCGTCCGGTGCGTTGACCAGCACTTTGTCGAATAAGAGATCCAGCTTGGGACGCATTGTCTGTATACGGGATTCGAGAGGCTGACCAAAGCTGTGCTGAAACTCGTCGTAAAACTCTCGCTCTGGACCGTCTTCGATGAGAGACTCCTTGAGCGCATGAGTCACCGTGAATCCAGCTTGTTGCAGGATGTTCTTGATGCGTTTGAAGCTGGCCGCGATAGGTTCGAAGTCGGGGGTGGGGCGGATGGCTTGCACTCGCCGAAGACGGCCTTCGAGATCGATCAGATTGTTCCAGCCGGCGGTCATGCAGGCGCGAACTTCGTCGTAGGCGAACCCGCGGACGTCGCGGAAGTAATATTCAATGCGGTCGCGCATGAACTCGCGCAACGCTTCGTTCATGCCGGGGAAATCGAACTTGACTTGGCCCTCGATTACGATTCGGACCACGCCTTGAGCGGCGCGGCGGAGGGCGAATGGGTCGCGAGAGCCGGTTGGAACCATCCCGACGTTGAAGCAGGAGGTGAGGGTGTCCCATTTGTCGGCCAGGGCGACCAATCGGCCGGATTCCGAGTCCGGGATTTCCCCATCCATGCTGAGCGGCTTGTAGTGCTCGTAGATCGCGCGGTCGACTTCTTCCGGCTCGCCCTGCGCTTTGGCATACAGTCCGCCGACGATGCCTTGGAGATCGGTGAACTCCTTCACCATGTCGGTGGTGAGATCGCACTTTGCCAGTAGCGCGGCGCGTTGGGCTGAAGGACTGCCTCCTAGCTGCTTTACTAGCGCGACAACTCGTTCTGTTTTTTCGAAATACGAACCCAACTTCGCTTGGAAGGTGACCGTCTTCAGATCCTCCAGCCGGTCTTCGAGCTTCCTTTTTTGATCCTGCTGCCAGAAGAAGCGGGCGTCGTTGAACCGCGCGCGGAGGCCTCGCTCGTTTCCGTCTCGGACCAGACCGTCCGGGTCGGCGTCGGTGTTCATCACGGCGATGAAGTGCGGCGCCAGATTGCCTTTTTCGTCTTCTACCGAGAAATACTTCTGGTGGTGGCGCATCACGGTGACCAGCACCTCGCTGGGCAACTCCAAAAATTGCGAATCGAACCCACCTAGGATTGGGGTAGGGAATTCAGTTATGTAGACCAAGGTTTCGAGGAGCGAGGGGTCTGGCCGGATGCGCAGTCCTTTGCCTTTTAGCAGTTCGGCGACCCCATCCAGGATCTTTCCGCGGCGTTTGGATGCGGGGAGGATAACGCCGTTGACTTGGAGCTGCTGCTCGAAGTTCGCGATGGTGACTGGAATCTCAGATTTGCCGAGCAGCCGATGGCCTTGTGTAATGTTGCTTGCGTGAATCCCGGCTAGCTCGAACGGCACTACGGACTCGCCAAACAAAGCCACGATCCAACGGATGGGACGGATGAATCGTTCGCTACCTTTTCCGTTCCAATACATAGTCTTGGGCCATGGAATCTTAAGAATCAGTTGAGGCAGCTCGGCCGCCAGGATGGCGATTGTGTCCTGACCTTTCAAGTGTTTCTTGAAGGAGAAATACTCGCCCCTGGGGGTCGTGTCCGTGCCGAGCTGATCCAGAGATGTCCCCATCTTCTTCGCAAAACCCGTGGCAGCGCCTGATCCAGCAGCCTTTGGCGGCCCTAGCACCAACTCTTCGGAATCCGCCTGACGCTCGGCTAAGCCTTCGGCTTGAAGAACCAAGCGGCGCGGAGTCGCTTCCACTGCGCTAATAGTACCCGCAACCTTAGTACGGTCGAGCAAATCTTGAAACAAGTCCCTTAAGTGATTGATTGCAGGAGGAATCATCCAGTCTGGAATCTCTTCCGTACCGATTTCGAGTAGGAAGGGGAGGCTCATTCAGCGGCCTCCTGTTCCATCCACATTTTCGCGACCCCCAAAGCAAGCTTTCGAACGCGGCCGATCACTCCCACGCGCTCGGTGACGCTGATGGCTCCGCGGGAATCCAGCAGGTTGAAAAGGTGCGAGCACTTCAGGGCTTGATCGTAAGCCGGGAGCACGCACAGCCGTTTGGCAAATGTTGTGAGCAGCCGTTGGCATTCTTGCTCATGCAAATCGAAGAGCTTCCAGAGCGTGGGGACGTCGGCCAGCTCGAAATTGTAGACCGAAAACTGCTGCTCGTCCTTGAAGCGCACATCGTGGTAGCGGACGCCCGGCGCCCACTCGATGTCGTAAACGCTTTCGACATTCTGGAGGAATTTAACGATGCGTTCCAGGCCGTAGGTCAGCTCGGCCGGGACCAGGTCGAGGTCGATGCCGCCGCATTGCTGGAAGTAGGTGAACTGGGTGATCTCGAGACCATCCAGCATCACTTGCCAGCCGATGCCCCAGGCGCCCAGAGTTGGCGCCTCCCAGTTGTCTTCCTCGAACTTGATATCGTGCTTGCGGAGGTCGATGCCGATGGCGGAGAGGCTGCCGAGGTATTGATCTATTACGTCTGCGGGCGAAGGCTTAAGGATTACTTGAAGTTGCTGGTGCTTGTAAAGCCGGTTGGGATTCTCGCCGTAGCGGCCGTCGGCTGGGCGGCGGCTGGGCTGCACGTAGGCTACGCGGTAAGGCTTTGGGCCGAGAACGCGCAAGAACGTTTCGGGAGCCATTGTTCCGGCGCCGACTTCGAGGTCGTAGGGTTCCTGGATGATGCAGCCGCGAGCGGACCAGTATTGTTTTAGGCGGAAGATGGTCTCTTGGAAGGACAGTGGTTGGTTGCTGGTTGCTGGTTGCTGGTTACTGGTCACAGCGACTCCAGGATTCGGGGAGTGTGGAGGTTGCGTTCCACGTGTTGTTCGATCAGGCGATTTAGGAGGCGGCGGAGGTCTGGGGCTGTCTCTTTGGTCCAGGCTCGGGGCGTTAGCTGGTGGATGGGCGTGAATAGCATTTCGTCGGCGATGGTGCGGGATTCGGGGGTGAGGCGGAGGTCGGGGAGGAATCCGGCTAAACGAACCGACCAGAGTGCGAAGTAGGTTGCTGCGGCGAAGTGGCTGCCGCCGGAGCGCAGGTAATCCAGAACTGCGATCAGCAGGCGGAAGTGGCGCTCGTTGGTTTCGTTGGGTGGCAACAATTGTTCGGTAACTTCCGCCAGATAATCCAGGGCGACGCTCGACTCGTAGTTCGAAGCCAGAATGAACTGCGAATGGAGCAGCTCACAGGAATTCAGGCTAACCAGCTCGCGATTCTCCTTCTGATAATAAGAGACTGTAACGTGCGACAATCGCTCCAGTCCCGAACCGAAACTGCTCTTGGGCCGGCGGGCTCGCCGCGCCACCCCCCTCAATTTGCCCTGATCGCGTGTGAAGAAACTGACGACCAGGTCAGCTTCCCGAAACGGATAGGTCTGCAGGATGAAGCTTTCGCTCATTCGAGCGGGCATTCGGGCGGCTAAGTTCCTAGAGTAGCAGGTTGGGAGCAGTGCGTGTCGGGCTGCGCGCAACGGAAATCAAGGTGCCTCATTGATTGCCCACAACGTTGGCCACTACCTCAGCGTTCCTGAAGGTGAAGGTCGTAACTGAAGAGCTGGCACAGCCCGCATAGCATCGTGATGTTGGATGAGCCGATGTGTTCGTATTGGCTGTGCGTTTGGACCGTCGCAGTTGAGTTTGATTTTTCGGGTTGTGTTACCGCGGTCGATTGGCCGCACTCTTGATGGCCTCGCAGACTCTTACCCAGGCTCTGTCGCGCTCGGCCTTCATTTCGGCAAGGGGCTTGTCGGGCTGGATCGCAGCTTGATAATTTTTGAGCGGGGTTTCCTTGTAGGAGCACGCACGGACTAAGACCCACAGGATCTTCACTCCACCGGCCTCCGCATCCTTCAATACTGGACCCAATTCATGTTCATGAATGAAATCCGAAGCAAGGAAATCCCTGGTGACCAACATCACGACGACCCTGCTCGCGGCCAGTGCAGCCTTGATTTCCTGGAACCACTTCGTCCCCGGATCGATTTGCTTGTCCGACCAAGCGGAAATATGCCCTTCACGCTCCAGCGGCTTCAAGTGCGCCAGCAACTCCTCAAGGAACTTGGTGTCCTTGTGACTGTAGCTGATAAACACACCATTGCGATCTTGAGCACTCATTGGAGTGACCTTCTGCTGCGCAGCTAGGACGGGTGCTACTTCAGAAGCCGCCCGCCGCTCAATCGACGGGGTGGCGGCGCTTTCCACCGACCAAAGAGTGAAAGCGCCGTGGAAGCCCTTCATGGCGACTTCATCGTGCCGTTCCCATTCCAGCCGTTTGTACCGCGCGGCACCCAACTGCTCGATGTCCTTTTTCGCTGGGTCGCTAAGCCAAATCTCTGCGCCCTTGATAGCGCCCACAACCCGAGCGGCGAAATTAACAGTGCCGCCGAAAACATCGCCCTCCTCCACTTGTATCGGGCCAATGTGAAGTCCAGCGCGGATCTGCACTTGCGGATCGCCGGTGTCCTTATGCAACACCAGCGCGTAGTCCAGGGCAGCGTCTACAGACTTGAAGGCCACCATGAAGCTATCGCCGATGGTCTTTATTTCACGGCCTTTGAATCGCTCGATGAGCTTTCGGCTTTGGGTGAAGTGCTCACGTCTCACTTGGCCCATAGCTTCGCCCCGAATTTCCTCTTCCATCGCTGTGGACCCGACGACGTCGGTAAACACAATCGCCAGAGTGACCCGTTCGCCACCAGCCCACGTGTGGAAACTCGTAGTGCTCGTCTCTCCTCTGGCCGACACAACGAACGCATCGAAGTCGCGCCGCCGGTCCGCCGATCGATCCATCTCTGCCACCTGGGATTGGAACTGAATGCGCTCTTTGGGCTCGGTCAACGGTACCGTGCCTCCGCAGGGACAATGGAACGCCATCGTACCTTTTTCCCGAAGCCGCTTCACATAGTTGTCGGGCACGGGGTCGCCACAGTTCGGACACAAAAAGAACCGGACCAACTCCACCGCGCCATCCACCGCACGGCGGCGGGTATGCGCAAGGATGTATTCCTCGAAGTGAAAACGCGTTTCCGGACTGGCCTGTTCATCGGGGAAGAAGAGGATCAGGCGGCCACGAGCCTCGGCGAACTCGTGCAGGAATAGTCCGCACTTTCCGCCCGCCTTGGCGCTGAAGATCGTCGCGTTTCTCCACATCTCGGCTCGCCCGGTGGTGAACAGCCCGCTGTGTCCCAGCCGTACGGCCAACGTCGCATAGAGACTTTGGACCGGTCCGTCGAAGGTGATCGCTACGGCCTTGCCTTTCGGCTCGGGCGCATCCTCGTAGTCGCGGTTGAACTGCGATGGGAAGACCAGATAGCGTCCGTCGTCTGCGCTCTCCCGCAGCGCCAGGTCGTGAATCACAAGTTCCTCCACGGTGGCGTGCAGGAGCAACTGCTCTTGAGCGGGATCGGCGACCTTTTGGTCCTTGGGCACGAAGAACCTGCCGGCTAAGGCTACTTCTTCTGCCATGGAACCGAGGCCATCCGGCTCTTCCTTGGCCGTGTTCACCATTGCGGAGGCGTATGCATCTAGCAACTCCGGCTGCAGCAAGACGTAACCCCCGAACGTCATGCGGCGGATCAGGTCGCGGGCTTCCAACCGCCCGATGCAAGTGTCGAACTGAGCCCGAAGGTCGGTCACGTTGTCAGCGGTATTGGGATGCCGGCGGGCGAAGTCATCGTAGAGATCACTCACCGAAGCCAGGAGGCGCCCTGTTTTTTTCACCTCGAGCAGACAGGACTTGATATCGGCGAACAATTGCGAGGACGAAACTTCCGGCAGGCGTTCCCAGGCGATTGCCGTCTCGATGGCGGCGCGCAGTTCCTTGACATTCCACCCCTCTTTGGCGCTGGTCTTGAAGTAGCCGTCGAAGTCGAATTCGTTGAGGATCGCCTTCAGCCGGTCCTCGCCGATGGAGACGCCACCGCGATCGTTGCGGGCGGAGACCAGGAACTTCCTCATGGGGATGCCGGAAGTTCCTTGGCGCTGTTGCGCCAGACGCAAGGCGCGCTCCCAGTGCCGTACGCCGGCCAAGGGATCGGTCTCGCTACGGGCGTCGAACACCACCAGCGCGACGGCTACTTCATGAAGATGCAATTGGTGGATGACGCGATAACCCGGTTGTCCCGCCAGATCCCATAGCAGCGTCTCCCTGGTCTGCGTCAGATTGTCCGCGACCGGGACATCTCGTGAATCTAAAGTCCAGACACGCCGCCCTGGCGTGGATTCCGTAGCTTCAAAGGGTTGGTTGTTCAGCACCAGACTGAGGCCGGATTTGCCGACTCCGGTGTCTCCCAGCAGGACCACCTTGGCGTTGACGTAGCGGGTGGTTGGCTCCGCCACATGGCCGAGCAGGACTGCGAGATCCAGCTCCCAGATGTGGATGACGCGGTCGCGGTCGTGTTCTGGCGTATCGGGGTCGGAACCGACCACGGCGAGGAGTGGCCGTTTTGGGTGGAACGCGAGACCGGCCGGCCAGGCTGTAGCGGCAAGTCCCGGAATTGTGGCGAAGCACTCCCAAGTATCCGTGCGCCAGAGGCGGATTGAGCCGTCCCTGTCGTAACTTCGCGTCGCGAGGAGCCTCTGGTCGGCAGTAAACGAAAGTGCGGTTACCTCACCCGTATGGCCTTCGAGAGTGCGAACGAGTTGCCCGGAACGCATGTCCCACAGTTTTGCCGTGACGCCGCTTGCGCTCGCGAGAAGATTCCCTGTCGAGAGAAACGCTAAACTGAGCGCTGCATCATGCCCCTCGCAAGACTGCAGCAAACGGCCGGTTGCCGGGTCCCACAACTTCACCGTGCGGTCGGCGCCGCAACTCGCGAGGACATCCCCGTGTGGGGCGAACGCCACGTAGTATGCCGCCCGCTCATGCGCTTTGAAGATGCGATGGCGACGTGACGCAAAATGCCACAGCTGGACTTCCCCGTCAAAGCCGACGCTCGCCAAAGTCTCGCCGGACGGGTTGAAGGCAACCGCCGTCACGGATTGCGTATCCTTCCCGACTGAGCCGAGCGATTTGCCGCTTGCCACTTCCCACAACTTCACCTGATTGTCGTCTCCTCCGCTGGCCAGCGTCCGGCCCTGCGGATCAAAGGCCGCACTGATGACCTTACCGTTGTGCCCCTTGAGCGTACGCAAGCAGTCGCCTGTCTCTGTGTCCCATAGCCGGATCGTTTTGTCGCTCGACGGCGACGCCAAGATCCGTCCGTCCGGCGACCACGCGATGCGGCCGACAAAAGCAGTGTGGCCACGGAGAGTGCGCACAAGCTTCACTCCCGGGGGCAGGTTCTCCCACACTTTTTCGCTTTTGGCCATATGTCCCAAACTTGGCTAGCGACCAGCGAGTTCGGACGCGGGTGAAGTGCTGATGACACACTGCTCCCAGAAATCGCTGACGCTAATCCGCAAAGA
>CABEDY010000567.1_pt1 | contig 13970 bp, 13 predicted proteins | sample 3423171 | NCBI WGS metagenome assembly CABEDY01 (sample SAMEA5534333, study PRJEB31848) | metagenome | biome: tundra; feature: field; material: soil | place: USA | collected 2013-05 | depth 0.15 m | reverse complement strand
CCCGACGGCTTTCCGCATCCGGTGTATCGCGCAGGATTCGCCGTAACGGTTCCGATTCCGTGGCGGGCGGCAGCATGAAATACCGTCTCACTTGCCTGACTCCCACGCTGGTCGGCGACGGGCAGAGGTTGGCGCCCATCGATTACATGGTGTGGAAGGGCCACGTCAACGTTTTGGATCAGAGGCGCATCTTTCGCCTGCTGGCGAAGGGGCCGCGGCTGGACAGTTATTTGAGTCAACTGAAGAAAGCTGAAAAGCTGGACTTCGCTTCGTGGGGTGGCTTCGCGCAGAATTACGCGGGGCGGCGCATTCCTTTTGAGCACGCGAGCTCGGCGCAACATTGGGAAAAAACACGCGCGGAGAATTTGTTCATTCCCACGTTCAGTACCGGACCCAGCGGACCTTATCTGCCTGGAACGGCCATCAAGGGCGCGCTTCGAACGGGAGTGGTGCACGGCAAACTTACACCGAAGTTGATGAACGACTTGGCGGCGCGCGCGGCCTCGGAAGGACGGCTGCCGCGGAATCCCGGACGAGCGGTGGAAGAAGGCGCATTGGGAGTGGGCGGCGCAGATGCGATGCGTTTGATCTCCGCGTCCGATTCGAAGACGGTGCAGGATAGCGTGTTCAAGATTTTTCTGCTGCGGGTATCCACGCTGGAGCCGCGCGGCACGGGTAAATTCGAGCTTGCCTGGAAGCAAGTCCCGGGGCGGAACGTGAAGCGGCTGGAAGACAGCACGCCGGTGTTCGCGGAGATGGCCGTTCCGGGGACGGCATTCGAGGGTGACTGGCGCGAGAAGGCGCCGCGAAGCAATCGTGGAATGGACGTTGCGGCCATGTTGGGCCTGGTGAACGCCTATGCGGAGCAGTTACTGCAACTGCAAAAGCAGTATGCAGAATGGACGGGGCTGGGAGTCTTAAAGACGAATCTGGAGCAATTGGAATTGAAGCTCGGTGAGGTGCGGCAAACGGGCAAGGGATGCGTGTTGCCGCTGGGCTGGAGCGCCGGGTTTTTGTCGAAAGTCGCGAGTCTGGACACGCAGGATGAGGCGTCGCGACAGATCTTGCGCCAGGTGGGGTTCTACGCTAGAGCGATCCAGTCCGGGTTGCCGTTCCCGAAGACGCGGAAGATTGTTTTTTTGGCGAATCAGCCGGCGACGATTGCGGGGTTTGTGCATTTGGAGATTGTCGGGGCTGCGGGCTAGTGGAAAAGCCGTGAAAAAATCGGCGCAGGCACCGACTCCCTTACGGTCGCGGTTCGGTAACACTCACTAAACATGGGGCATCTTTCCGAACCGCGAGCGTGAGCGACCGGTCGTTGCTATTTTTTCTCTTTTTACAGCAACTGGCAGGCTTCGTCGAAGTCCAGGCGTGGATTGCGCGGGAACAGTTTCGAGTGGTCGCCGTAGCCGAGATTGCATAGAAAGTTCGACTTCCATGTGGAGGCCGGAAAGAACTCCGCATCCACCTTGCCATTGTCAAAGCCGGACATGGCGCCGCAATCCAAACCCAGGGCGCGCGCGGCCAGAATGAAATATCCCCCTTGGAGGCTTCCGTTGCGAAAGGCATTGATTTGGGCCAGCTCGGGCGAGCTGGAAAACATTTCCCGCATGCGGGGGTTGTTAGGGAAGAGCCTGGGGATGTGCTCGTGGAATTTCAAGTCGTAAGCGAGGATGGCGGTCACTGGCGCCTGCATGGTCTTGTCAACGTTCGCGGCCATCAATGCCGGCCGCAATCGCTCCTTGGCTTCCGGCGTTCGCAAATAAAGAATGCGTGCTGGAGAGGAATTGGCGCTCGTTGGTCCCCACTTCATCAAGTCGTAGATTTGGTGTAGAAGATCGTCCGAAACCGGCTGCGGGAGCCAGACATTGTGAGTTCGCGCCTGGCGAAAGAGAATATCCAGCGCTTCGGAGTTTAATACGGGATTTGTCATTCGATTGATAGGATGATCATAGGGAGGGAAAGGATGCGGGTGATTGCGCTTCCGTTGCTCGGAGTCCTATTCGGCGCGACGCAACTGGCGGCGGGTGACATCCATCGAACAGTCAGCTCCATCGCGACCTCAGCCGGGGAAGTTGAGATAGAGGAATATGCTTCTGGCGCGGCGATCGCGGACGTGCCGGTCGTCGTTCTTTTGAGCGGCTCAGGCGGCGTTCGATCTCCGAATATGCCGTTCGATTCGCAGGCTCGGCTTTTTGCAGGCGCAGGCTTTCGCGTCTACATTCCGCACTATCTGGACGTGACGCACGGTTCTCCGAGTGATCCAATTAAACACTATGCAATCTGGGCGCAGGCGGTGCGCGATGCACTCACCTTTATCCAAGTGCAGACACACATCGCGCCCCGGCGGATAGCGCTGGTTGGATACTCGCTTGGAGCATCGGCGGCGCTGGCCGCGGCTGCTGGTGAATCCCGGCTGGCGGGTGTCGTGGTCTGGAGCGGCAGTTTGCCTGATGCGTACGTGGGTGCATTTGACAGATTGCCTCCGCTGCTCATTTTGCATGGGGCGCAGGATAAGGTGATTCCGGAATTTAATGCGAGGCAACTTGCGAAGCTGTGCGAGCTGAAGCATGGCGTTTGTAAATTGAGCATTTATGCTGAGGAGGGGCACGCGTTCAGTAGCGCGGGCATCGGGAGGGCCGATCGGGAGATTGAGGCGTTTTTGGAAGCGATATGGCCGGTGGGGCGCTCCCTTCCGATCGCGGCTCGGTAACGCGCGGGAAATCTATTGGCTTTCCGAGATTAGCTGTTGATAAACATCGCGGGCGTGGTCGTAGGCTTTGCGGGCGGCCTCTTTTTCTGAGGCAGAAATTGCAATTGACTTCTGGCTCCAGCATTGGCTTACCGCGGCCAGGCACCACTCGGCGCTCTGGCGCGACGCGCGAATGGGCTTGCCGTCCACTATTGCGAAGATTGGGTTGGTATGCGATGACGGTAGGATACGCACCGCGATCCAACTGCTCTTTTCGAGGGGCGAATCGAACGTCACCGGCCGTATCTGGCCGTCGGCATACACAAGTTTTCTTTCGCGGGCGATGCCGTTTATCACCAGTTCTACGGGCACATCCCGAGTTGCTCCCACCCGCGTGCGCTCGATGTCCCAATATGGCTTCTGCAACAGGGAAAGTTTGCGGATGGATTCGTCGGGAAGAGGATCCAGGCGGGCAGCGACGTTCACTTCGATGTGCGCATTTTCGCCGCGGCCAATCTTGATCTCGCTTCCCACTGCGCTTCCGTTCACCTTGAAATCCAGCAGGTGGCTTTTACCGTCGGAGACGTAACTGCGGCCCGCGCGCAGGCTTTCGATCCACGCCGCGTAGGTGAGCTTGCCATCCACCTTGGCGTAGTTCCGACCGATGCCGACGCGCTCGTCGTAGATGCAGGGGAAATCCGTTTCGCCGCTGATGCGGGTACGAAATCCGACGTTCAGCGTGTGATACCAGATGTTGAGTTCTGAAACAGAGGGCGTGTCGACGGCGGAGATGAAGTCGACTGTGTTCGGATAAGTGACATCCACGATGTACTCATTGGCTCCAATTCCATCGAAAGGCGGCAGCTCGTAATTCGGGAGATCGGTGCTCTGCACTTCCAGGCCCCAGCCGGAATGCGCGAAGCCCACCACCGCGCCTTGCTTTTTGCCCCACTGGAGAATCGGCAAATCCCAGCTTGGCCAGTCTTCTATCTTTTTGGCGCCCGGATAATCCTGGTCGTTCAGGCCCAGCAAAATCAGGTGTCCGGCGTGACTGGAAGGAAAACCGGAGACCTCCAGATCGTAATGCATCAGGCGGTCAGGCTGAGAGAGCGGGTTGTCCTGGCCCGAAAAGAATTGCTTCTGGTAGTAATAGCAGGGTCCCCAGGTCAAGACAGCGCCGATGTTCAACGATTCGCCCAGCAACTGGCGCATCATATCTTTCGGCAGCACGCCTTCGGTGGGATTTTGGTAATGCGAGCAGCCGGCCGCGTGCACATGCTGATCGCCTGAGTACCAGCCGAGCTTGGATGGATCGATCCAACGATCGAGCGTCAAGACAATTTCGGCGGGCTCTGAGCCTTTCACGGCGATTTCTTTGGTGTGCAGCAGATACTCGGGTCCGCCTGTGTAGGCGATGGTGTAGTAACCCTCGGGCAGCCGCAACGTTTCGCCGTCGAAGCGATAGACCTGTGGTTGAAATGGGAAATCCGGCGCGAGACGTTTGGAGGGATTCGGGTAGATGCGGTTGTAGCGGTCCTTCACAACGAGAGAAGCGACCGATGGCTGGCCGTTCGAATCGTGAATCCGCAGCGTGATGGCGTGCGCGGGCTGGGCGTTGAACAGAACCAGGATCTCGCTGCGAAATCCGACGTCGCGGCTGGTTTGTCCTACATCAAATTGCAGAAGGGCCGAGCGTTGTCCGCTGTCGCGGCTCTGGATTTCGAGAATCTGATATTCCAGGCCGAGGCCGGAGAGACGCCTGCCCATGGGCGGTTTATCGTAGATGGAAACGTTCGCCCATTTTTCCTGAGCATCCTTCGGCGTGAGTTTGAGCGCGGGCGCGGGGGCGCCATTGGATGTGATGTAGACGTTCCCGCTGTTCGGACTGGTGACTTTCAGCGGAGCCGTCACGCGGGCCTGATTCAGGACCTTCACCAGGAACAGCCGGGTCCCGCCTTCCACCAATTCCGGCTTGGCCGGACCTTGCTCCACCTTGACGCGGCTTTCGGGATTGATTTCGATGGTCGCGAGCGTGTACTTGTCGAGGACGCGCTCTAAGCGTTTGACGGCGGCGATTTCGTCCGGGTCCGCGATGGCGGAATTGATTTCCTTTTGATCCGCGTCGAGCAGGGGTTGGCCGAGATAGGTGAGCGCGGTTTCCAGCCGCCGCACCTGCTGGGCTACTGGTTGCAAAGGCGCGGGAGCGTGGGTGTCCAGCGGTTGCTGAGCGAGCAGCGACGATGCGATTGCCAAACCGGCGAGAATGGCGGTCCGGAGCGGGTCCATGATGGTTACTATACGCCAGTAGGGGTTCGCAGGCGAAAGCGCCCGCAGCCGACTCCCTCGTCGGCTTGCTGGATTTGGACGACCCTGATTTTCCTTCAGCGAAGAGCGGGTCCAGGGGGACCCGCGCGGACCAGGGGGTCCGCCCCACGATTGCATCTGGATTTCCAGTTTTGGGAAACTTTCTGTGGGTTTTGATGGAGGGTCTTTCAGACGATTTTCTAGCGGAACGCGTGGCGTTGCCGCCCGGGATGACGCCGACGAGCAAGTCGCGTTTTGAAATGCTTCTTGGAACCAAGGAACACGAAATGCATCACCGCGGGAGCGAGTGGTGGGCGTCGTTCCTCACATCACTCGGGCTAGGAAATGGCGGGTTGGCAACCCGCCGCAGGATGGCATCCTGCCCTACAAGCCTGCACACCACAGGCAAATGTTACTATGGGACGGCGGCGTTCGCCTTTATGTATAACGCTTATTTCGGATTATCGGCGAACCCGTTCAGCCTGAGTCCCGATCCCGCGTTTTTTTATCGCAGCGAGCAGCATGAAGAAGCGCTCGCCAATTTGATTTATGGCGTGCAAAGCCGCAAGGGCTTCATCGTTCTGACCGGGAAGGTGGGTACCGGCAAAACCACCATGCTGGAATGCTTGCGTGATTTTCTGGACGCGCAGCACATAGAATTCGCATTCATTTTCAACTCGCGAATCACCTCTGACCAATTCTTTGAGATGATCGCTTACGATCTGAACCTGAGCTGCCAGCGGACGTCCAAGACCGAGGTTCTGTTCGCGTTGAACTCGCTGGTGGTGCAGCAATCCGATCAAGGACGTACCACGGTGCTGATTGTGGATGAGGCGCACAACCTGGAGTGGGAAGTGCTGGAAGAAATCCGCTTGCTGGGTAACATGGAAAACCGGCGCGGAAAATTGATCCAGGTGATTCTGGCGGGCCAACCGGAGCTGGATCGTAAGCTGGACGCGCCCAATCTCCGGCAGTTGAAGCAGCGAATTGTATTGCGCTGCGGCCTGGAGCCGTTCAGCGCGTCGGATACCGCGGATTACATCAATAACCGGATGGAAAAGGCCGGATTAACCAACCAGGCCGTTCTCTCCGCTGAGTTGATGGCAGAGATTCACGCACGGTCGCAGGGCATTCCCCGAGTGATCAACGCGATTTGCGACAATCTGCTGCTCACCTGTTTCGCGATGGAAGGCAAAGTGGCCACGGTCGAGATGCTGGACGAAGTGAGCCGGGACATGCGCCTGGAGTGGCCGGGCCGGCGGCCGCGAGGTGAACGCGTACGGTTTCCCGAACCTCATCAAGAGACTCCGTTTTATACCCGCCGCGGCGGCGAGTAGCTTACCGCCCATCGCTCAATACCGCTGCTTCATCCGATTCTCTGGCTTCCGGTCAAACATCTATCGCGGATCGAGATCAGCTCGCCTATTCTGAAACTCGAAAGGAGTTTGAATGGTAAAGAAGCTTTCCGCAGTGGTTCTTCTGGCCGTGGGGGTTCTGTACAGCCAGGAGCGGTTCGATTTGAAGGTCCGCAACTATTTCTTCGCCGGTTTCGGAGGCGATGCCGCATCGCTCGAAAAGGGGATGAAGATCTGCGAAGACACGCTGACAGCCGATCCCAAGAATGCCGAGGCACTCGTATGGCACGGCGCCGGCGTATTCTACGAAGCCGGTCAAGCTTTTCAGAAGGGCGATCAACAAAAGGGTGGGGAAATGTGGCAGCGGGGTCTGACTGAAATGGACCGGGCGGTGGAACTGGCGCCCGATGATCTGGGTGTCCGCATTCCGCGCGGCGCCGTGCTGCTGACTGCATCGCGCTACATGCCTAGTCCCGAGATGGCGCGTCCGCTGGTTGAAAAAGGGCTGGCGGACTTCGAGAAGACGTACGAGCTGCAAGCTGCTTATTTGGCCGATCTCGGCACGCATCCACGCGGCGAGCTCATGATCGGGCTGGCGGACGCCTACAGCCGCTCCGGCAATCAGGAAAAAGCGCAGGTCTGGTTCGAGCGCATTCAGAAGGAGCTGAAAGGCACGCCGTACGAGAAATCGGCCGGCATCTGGCTTGAGACCAAAACGCTGGCTCCGGCGCAGGCTGGGTGCCTGGGATGCCACACTGCGGCGACTGGCGGAAAGTAAGATGAAGGTGGTGACAGGCGATCGCATAAGGAACTGCAGACCACTAGTCAAGATTCTGCTGCTGGACACCGCGTTCGCCTTGATCCCGCCCATCTTGCTGGTAGTGATGTCGTTCGATGAGGTATCCGTCCGGAGGCTGTTGATCACTTTTGGTTACTCGTTAGTTTACGCCCATTGTATTGGCGGGCTGAACTTCGCGACCATCCCAACCCTGTGGGAGGCCGTGCAAAGTTTGAGAGGCTGGATGCGGTGGCCACTGCGGCTGGGTGCGATTTTTGCCAATACGGTGGTGGGCAGCTTGATCGCTTGTCTGGTTGTGATTGCGTTGGGGTGGATGCCTCGCGAGCTGTATTGGCCGGAGTTCTGGGGAAGCCTCAAGATCGCCACCTTCATCTCGATTCTGGCCGGGATTAGTATCGGGGTTTATGAAACCTTCCAATGGCGTCTGGAAGAAAGCTCGCTACGGCTGCGGACCAAAGAGCTGGAGCATGAGCGCGCGCTGAAGCTGGCGGCCTCGGCCCAGCTGGCGTCGTTAGAATCGCGAATTCATCCGCACTTTCTGTTCAACACACTCAATTCCATTTCGTCGCTGATTCCGGAAGACCCGAAACGCGCCGAGCGGCTGGTGGAACAGATGGCGGCGCTGCTGCGATTTTCACTCGATGCAAACCAGGCCGGCTTGGTGCCGCTAGCGGCTGAAATGAAAGTGGTGGCGGATTATCTGGAGATTGAGCGCGCGCGTTTCGGGGACCGGCTCCGATATCAAATCGACATGGCTGGGGATTTGGATGCAGCGCGAGTGCCGGCGCTAGCGGTGCAGACACTGGTGGAGAACAGCGTGAAGTATGCCATCGCTCCGAATCGCGCGGGCGGGGAGATCCGCATTGCTGGTTCACGCGAGAACGGTTGTTTGAGGGTCGCGGTGATGGATGAGGGTCCGGGATTCACGCTGGAATCGGCCCCGGCGGGCCATGGCCTGGACAATCTCAAGGACCGTCTGGTGAGTCTGTTCGGCGATCACGCCGCGCTGAGGATGGACCGGCGCGAAAATCGCAACAGCATGATCTTGACGGTCCCGTATCGTGGCAACTCCCATGCGAGCATTTCTAGTTGACGACGAAGCGCTGGCCCTGAAGCGGCTGTCCAGAATGTTGACTGCGACGGGCCGCGTGGAAATCGTGGGTAGCGAAACTGATCCGGTGGATGCTGTTCAGGCGGTGCTCAAGGCGAAGCCAGACGTGCTTTTTCTGGATATCGAGATGCCGGAGATGACTGGTTTCGAGATGCTGGCCAAGCTGGATCCGCAGCCGATGATTGTCTTCACCACTGCTTACGATCAGTACGCGCTGCAGGCCTTCGGCGTTAACTCGATTGACTATTTGTTGAAGCCCATCGAGCAGGCGCAACTCGAAAGGGCGCTCGACAAGATTGAGCGCATGCGAGGCGGCGCGGAGCCACGTCAGGAGATTCGTGAGTTGCTCCGTCATCTGAACGCTGTGGCGGCGCCGCATCCGGAGTATCCCACCCGCATTGCATCCCGTATCGGCGAGCGCGTGGAATTTGTGGAACTATCGCGGGTGACGCATTTCTTCGCCGCCGACAAGCTCACTTACGCTGCCACGCCTGCCAAGAATTACGTGGTGGACCATACTATCCAGGAGCTGGAGCAGAAGCTGGACCCGCGGAAGTTCGTTCGAATCCATCGCGCGATATTAGTGAACATCGATTGCGTGTACGATTTGCACGCCATGTTCGCTGGCCGCATGCTGGTCCGTTTGAAGGACGAAAAGAAGACCGAGCTGACCGTGTCGCGCGATCGGGTGAAGGCGCTCAAGCAGCGGCTGGGGATCTAGGGACTCTTGGTATCCTGATAACGAAGGCCTCGTGGCGGAATTGGCAGACGCGCAGGATTTAGGTTCCTGTACTCGCAAGGGTGTGTCGGTTCGACCCCGACCGAGGCCACCACAAAAAGGAAAAAGTCCTACCGAGCCGCGAGTTCCACGGCAACTGCGTCCCGCTCATTTTGATACGCGCTCACGAATGCGCTCGAGAGCTCGCATTCCGGGGACATACCGAATAGTCTTGAGGCGCGGTTGCGGAGATCGTTCGCGCTAAGACAGCGGCAGGTCCGCGCCAATATGCAAGCCGCGAGTAGTAGGCGGTCCACGATGGAGGAATTTGGCCCCAGCAGCGAGGCGATCTCAGTCTGGATGCAAGTGTCATCGCCGCAACAGGGCCGGGAGGTTGATGTTGCCATATCATTTAACTCGCCTACGAGCTAGTGGTGGTTCCTAAAAGGCTGGCCAACAGGTCCTGCGAATTGTTGTCGGTGGACTGAAACGGGTTCGTCGAACTGGATCCCGAACTGTGGTGTCCGCCGCCGTGGTGGTGATGATGTCCGGAGAGACCGGCCTGCTGGAGATCCTGTGCGGTCGGGATTTGCCCACCTTTGGCCGCGTTCTGGAATTCGGTTGCCAGGTTGTTCAACTTCGTGGCTTCGGTGGAATTGCCACTACTCGAAGCCGTTTGCGCAGCCTGGGTAAGTTTGCTGGAGATCTCAGTCATAATTTGGCCGAACTGCGACGGGCTCTGTTGCTGTATTTGCTGCAGCTCATTCATGAAGCTGGCAGTGGGTGACAGACCCAAGGCATCGGTTTGCTGCGCGGCGGAAGAAACCGAGCTGGAGCTGCTGGTGGTATTGGACGTTGTGCTGTTCGGCTGGAAGGGGCTCGGAAACAGCGAGGAAACAGGGTTAATAGTCACGCTGGCCTATGATGCAAATGGGCGGCCAATGGAAACAGTTGAAAACATTGGGTGGGAGAATATGAAGGTGGAGGCAAGTTTCTGCCGCAGCCGAATTCTTATCACATGACTCCGATCCATTGGCTACTGAATCCCAGGCGTTCACACGAGTGTGAACGCGGCACGCAGGAGTGCGTGCGCCACGATTGACGTCAGAGGGCGCAGTCTGCTCTAATCGCGAAATGCCCGAGCCCGAAGTCCGCGCGGTGTCGGACAATCTCTTGCAGGCCCTGCGGTTCTTTGGGCATGCCCGCGCCAGCAGTGAAATACAGGACCTGCCCGGCGTATCCTTAATCTTCTGCGGGCTCAACTACGCGGCCTTCAACGCGGCACTGATCGCTCGACCGGTGGAAGGCGACGGGCAAGAACTGTCGCGGATAATTCAGGTCTCAGCCAAACGGTTTGACGCGCGCAACCTGCGCTGGACTTGCTGGGTTTGCGACGATTTCCTCAGCCGGGCGGCGCTGCGCGACGCCGACCGCATCTTCAGCAGGTACGGACTGCGGCCGTTGACGCAGGCGCCAGGTATGTACACACGCAAGCTTCTGCCGGCCGTTCACAAGCTGCCGCGGGTGGAGGTGCGTCCGGTGACAGACGAAGAGACGCGCAAGGCGTTCGCCGAGATCATGTCGGTGGCATTCGAGATTCCACAAGCGGTATGCACGGCAGTCTACGGCTCCGAGTTCGCATGGACCGGCGAATTACGAGGCTATGTGGGATTCTTAAATGGGAAGGCCGTCACCACGGCGGCGGCCGCGCTCACTGGCGACGTGATCGGGCTCTATTCGGTGGCTACAATGCCTGCGTACAGGCGTCTGGGATACGCGGAGGCCATAATGCGCCAGGTTATCGAACAGGCCGGCGCCGCGGGAACGGTTCTACAATCCACTCGTTCAGGCTTGTCGCTGTATGAGAGGATGGGCTACCGGATGGTGACCAATTTCAGCGTGTACATTGCGGATTAGGTGTGGGACGGGCGGTGAAAAATCGGCGCAAGGCACCGACTCCCTTACGGTCGCGGTTCGGTAACCGCTAGCGTAAGCGGACGGTCGGTGCGCCTCAGTCGGGCAGGCATCAACGAATCAGAAAGCGATTCCTTTTTACGATGCCGAGCTGCTCCAGCCAGGCCGACGAGCAGCCTGAGCCGCAGCGCACGCAGACATTCCACCAAGTGGTTGTGTCCAGCTCTTCATGGAGAGCGCCGAAGTAGCGTCCGGCGAGATTCTTGCGATTCAGTATTGCTAGCGAAGTCATCAAATCGCGCCCGCCAACAAACCGCAGACTGGTATGGCGCTCCACCAGCGCGATCAAATCAACCCGTGACCGGAACGCGTTCACATGGCCGCCGCCGCGCCCGAGCCACCGGTACAACCGGTCGGAAAATGTGCTCGCATCCGGTACTGCGATAAAGATAGAACCGCTCGGCCGCACTACGCGGCCCAACTCCTGAAGAGCCGTCTCAAAGTGTTCCAGGCTGTGATTGGCGATGACGGCATCGAAGGAAGCATCCGGAAACGGGAGGCGGGATGCGTCAGTCTGCACGAAATCTGAGTGGGAGCCTTGGCCAGGATCTCATGCATCGATTCGGGGATCGAGGGCTCCTGAGACGATCCATTCGCCGGTGCGTTGGATGTCGGCAGAGAGTGAACGATCGGCGGTCCAGGGCGCGCTGACGTGTGCCAGCTCGGTGCGGATACGTTCGATGGCGGGGCTGGACTTGAGCGGGCGCAGGCAATCCAAGGCGCGCGCCGCAGTGAGCAATTCGATGGCGAGAACGTTGCGGGTATTCCGGACCACTTGTTTCAGCTTGAGTGCGGAGGTCATTCCCATGCTGACGAAATCCTCTTTGTTGCCACTAGTGGTTATGGAACCGGTGGAAGCCGGATGCGACAGGACGCGGTTCTCGGCCACCAGCGCGGCCGCGGTTACTTGCAGCATCATGAACCCCGATTCCAGGCCGGCGTGGCCGGTGAGGAATGGAGGCAGTTCCTCGTTGAGGGCGGGATTCACCAGCCGGTCAATGCGGCGTTCGGAGATGCCGGCCAAAACCGTGAGAGCCACGGCGAGCGCGTCCAATTGAAGTGCGAGTGGTTCACCGTGGAAATTTCCGCCGGAAATAATTTCGTCGCCGAACACCAGCGGATTGTCCGTAACGGAATTGAGCTCGATCTCGAAACTGCGGCGGGCTTCGGCCAGGGTGTCGCGAACTGCTCCATGCACTTGCGGCGCGCAGCGCAGAGAATAGGCATCCTGCACGCGACGGCAAGTGATGTGCGATTGGCGGATCTCGCTCGCTTCGAGGAGTCGGGTCAGATTGGCCGCGCTGGCGACCTGGCCGGGATGGGGGCGCGCGGCATGCAGCCGGGGATCAAAGGCGCGCGGCGTGCCGCGCAATCCGTCCAGCGTCATGGCGCAGACCGTATCGGCGGCCTGGGCCAGAGTCTCCGCGTGCAGCAGTTCCAGGCATCCCACGGCAAGCATGGCTTGCGTACCGTTCACCAGCGAAATGCCTTCCTTGGAAGCGAGGACGATAGGTTCGATGCCTGCGCGCTGGAGCGCGGCGTCACCGGACAAGCGAACCCCATCGAATTCGGCTTCACCTTCGCCGATCAACACCAGCGCGATGTGCGCTAGCGGAGCAAGATCGCCGCTCGCGCCCACGCTGCCTTGCGAGGGAACGATCGGGGTGACGCCGCGATTCAGCAAGTCGCACAAGCGTTGGGCTACTAACGGGCGAATTCCGGAAAAACCTTTGGCGAGCACGTTCGCGCGGATCAGCATCATGGCGCGAACTTCATCGCGCGCCAGCGGATCGCCCACGCCGCAGGCATGCGAACGGACCACGTTGCGCTGCAGTTGCTCGAGCTGTTCCGGGGGCACGCGAACATCGGCTAGCAGGCCAACGCCGGTATTGACCGCGTACACGGGCGCGTCGCCGGATGCCAGGCGCTCCACTACGGCGCGGGAGCGTTGCATAGCCGCGATCGCTGGCGGGGCTATTTCGACGGGCGCTTGGTGGGTGGATACTTGGAGAACTTCGGGGAGTGATAGACGCGAACCGTCGAGGGAGACCATTCCTATAGTTTAGGCCGCGGATGAACGCAGATGAACGCGGATCAGAAATTGTTGACTATACGTTTTAGTTGCACTTTGGACTTTTGGAAGTTCACGAGAAGCGCGATCTTCTTGCCCGAGGATTTCAGGTAGTTGATGCATTGGGCCATATGTTCGTTGCAGAACTGATCCACACATTTCAATTCGAGGATAAGTTCATCCTCGACGACGAGGTCCGCGACGTACTCACCCACGCTGAGGCCTTTGTAGCTTACGGGAAAGTGCACCTGGGTCTCGGCATTCAGGCCGCGTAGCGCCAATTCCCGTACCAGGGCCTTTTCGTATACCTTCTCGAGGAATCCGGCTCCCAGGACGTTCGACACTTCGTAAATCGCCCCAATAACTCGTTCAATTAGATCTGCGTTCATCGGCGTTCATCCGCGGCTAATGAAGTAGTCCCGAAAACCGCCCATAGTTCTCCCTTGATATGCTATCTGCATACATGGACCTCAACCTCACGCCTACTGAACTTGGTTTTCGCGATCAGGTCCGCGCGTGGCTCGCTGCCAATGTGCCGGCTGACTGGGAAAAGCATCGCACTGAAGATGAAATGCTGGCGCGTTTTGAATTTCTTCGCGACTGGCAGAAAGAAGTTTTTCAAGCCGGCTGGGCCGGAATCGCGTGGCCGAAAGAATATGGCGGGCGCGGTGCGACTCTGATGGAACAGGTCATCTTCACCGAAGAGATGGCGCGCGCTGGGGCGCCGCCGCTGGCCAATGTTCTTGGGTTGATGCTGATTGGTCCCACCATCATCGCGTTCGGCACCGACGCTCAAAAGAAACGATTCCTGCCGAACATCCTTAGTGCCGACGAAATCTGGTGCCAGGGATTCTCGGAGCCAAACGCCGGATCGGATCTCGCCAACGTGCGCACTGAAGCCAAACTCGATGGCGATCACTACGTGATCAACGGGCAGAAGGTGTGG
>CABEDY010000562.1_pt1 | contig 14035 bp, 14 predicted proteins | sample 3423171 | NCBI WGS metagenome assembly CABEDY01 (sample SAMEA5534333, study PRJEB31848) | metagenome | biome: tundra; feature: field; material: soil | place: USA | collected 2013-05 | depth 0.15 m | reverse complement strand
GTACATTAGTGGGCAGCCACCTTCGATGCACTGGATACCGCGCGCTTGGCATTCCGCTACTGCTTCGCCGGAGACGCTGCCAGTACCGAAGGACCGGTGGAACCAGACATGACGCACGCCCAGTTCACTGCACTGGCGGACGATGTCAAGAGCATTGCGAGGATGGGTGGCGACCACGACACCGTGGATAGATCCTGATACAGATGCTAGATTCGGATAGCAGCGCACACCCTCGATTTCTGCAGCATTCGGATTGACTGGCAACACCTCAAATCCGGAGTTACGCATTTTCCGATAGATGGCGTTCGCCGCCTGCTGCGGCTGTCGCGAGACTCCCGCTACTGCGAATCGCTTCCCGGCCAGAAACTCGGCGACGTTGGAAGGCAGCTTTGTCATGGACCTCATATTTTCACTCAAGTGACCAGAATAAGCAAGGCGCGGAGAGTGCTAGCAGTCGCCACTTGCTCGAGACTCCCAACCGGCCGATCTAGTTCGGGAAGGATGGCATCCCAGTTGCCCGGTAGGAATTATGGATGGGCCTCATCTCGCAAAACGACCACCTCATGGGGATCTACGCCGAATCCTGGGTGAGGTGACTCTTGCGGAAGCAGTGCGCGGACATCCGTTTCTTGTCGGATTGCGTGAGGAAGATTTAGCAACGATAACCTCGTTCGCCGAGCCGGTGGAATTCCTGGAAGATGAGGTAGTCCTAACGGCTGGGGAGCGGTCCCGCTATTTCTACCTGTTGCTTTCCGGTAGCGCCTTGATCGAGTTGCGCCACCGCCAGTACACCGTGAACATCCAGGCCCTTGGTCCTGGAGACGCGTTCGGGTGGTCTGCGCTGCTGCCGCGGCAAGACACTTTGTTCCAGGTACGAGCACGGGAGCGACCCACCGCTCTGCGGTTGGATGGCGGGGGCCTCTCTGCCGCGCTCCGCAAGGACTCGAAGTTTGCCGCCGACATGTTATTTCTGACACTAGGCTTGGTGGCTGGCCGGATGCAGGCCACCGAGACACGCTTGGGCGAGATGTGCGGTGTACGGGTTAAGAAGAAGGATGCTAACTCCGCTGTCCAGAACCTGAACAAGCTCGTTCAGGTCTGTTTGGACGGTGAACTGGGCTATCTAACCGCCGCGGAGCATATCAAAGATGCGAAGCTACGTGTCATTCTGTCTGACTTCGCGATCAAGCGCTGGGAATATGCCCAAGAATTACGAGCTGAAGTTGCGCGGTTAGGCGGGAGTCCCGGCGGGTCGGCCAGCATTTCCGCCACGCTTCACCGGGGCTGGATCGCGCTGAAGTCCGGGGTGTCTGGCGGTAGTCCCAGAGCCATCATTGCCGCTTGCGAAACAGGAGAAGACTCGGCGGGCGCAAGTTATCAAGCCGTCGCGCAATCCGACGTGTCTGGCCCAACTCGCGCGCTGGTGGAAACCCAGTGGCACGCGGTGGAAGAAGCGCCCGAGCGACTTCGACAGATCCAGGCTCAGCTCGAATAGTTTCATCAGTCCAGGCGCACCTTATCGAGCATCATTTATCGACCCCTATTCAACAGCGTCGCTGCGCGATCATCAAACCTCGACGGCCACATGACAAGAAGCCGACTAATCATTCCCAATCTGTCGAAAGCTACTTGCCATCGGTTCAAGCCACGTTCTCGGCGGCGTCAGCTCAGCGCAGGCCGTCAGCGATCCACAACTCCGTAGGCTGGTAGAACGCCGTATAGGCTGCACTCTGACAATCCGTGCGTATTTGATTTTCAGGAATTGAAGAAGCTCGAAACGCTGTGGTTCGAGGCTGAAGTCAAAAGGGATGTCGCCGGAATCGAAGGCATTAACGCCCACCTGTCTCCGAGCCGGCATGTTACGTCCAAGTGATTCGACCTTTCGTCGAACGAGGCTCTAACGGCCTTCCTTTCGCCCATAATAAATCTCACGGTAGCAGGCGATACAGGGCCGTGCACGGCGACATAGCGGGTCTTTATGAGCACAGCGATGGCGGCGGCGAAGGACAGCATAGAAGGCAATGCAGGCGATCACCACAGATAAGAGAACGACAACGATGGATTGCAAAGGCACTGCGTACTGCTTTCTTCCAGCATAACCTTCCCAGCGCTTCCGCGCTCGGCGGGCTTGTCCGTACCCGGAGGAGACAGAGTCGGCCCTTTCAGGGCCACCGGAGTTGCCCGGGATGGAGAGGATGAAGAAAACGGCTCCAACGAAGGCGATTTGATGTACAATCGATGATTGCCGGGAAAGTCTATGCGTGCTTAGGTGTGGCCCGCAGGTACGCTAGCCAGCGGCCCGCAGAACTTAGAGGGAGGGACACCATGAGAAACGCATTTCAGAGATGCGCGGCCCGGATCGTCCTCATTATCCCGTTCGCCGCGTTTCTCTGGAGCCCATCCGTAGCATTGGCCACGCCCATACTGGGTTCGGCACAGAGCTTCGCGGTCCTGGGTGCTTCGACCGTGACCAATACGGGTTCCACCACCATCAACGGAGATCTTGGTCTCTGGCCAGGTACTTCGATCGATGGCTTCTTCACCCTCACCGGAGCGCTACACCAAACTGATGCCGTCGCGCAACAGGCTCAGATTGACGTCACGACTGCGTACAATACGCTCGCCCTTCTGCCATTCACTAGCAACCTGACTGGTCAGGATCTGGGTACGGTGGGTACGCTCACTCCCGGCATCTATATGTTCACGTCGTCGGCTCAGTTGACGGGAACGCTCACTCTCAACGCCCTGGGCAACCCGAATGCGCTTTTCGTTTTCCAGATTGGGAGCACCCTCACAACCGCAAGCAGTTCGACTGTTATCGTTATCAATGGCGGTGCAAATAACGGCGTGTTTTGGGATGTCGGCAGCTCTGCGACTCTCGGTACAAGCACCACCTTCGCAGGAAACATTCTCGCGCTTGGAAGCATCACCATGAATACCAGCGCCGCAATCCTGTGCGGCAGAGCCTTCGCGCAAACTGGGGTAGTGACGCTGGATACCAACACCATTTCCGACACCTGCAGCGCCGGCGGCGACTTCGGCAGCGGACGCACCGATTTTGGCAGCGCCGGCTTCAGCGGCGGGGGCGTCCAGCCCACTCCCGATCCCGGGACCGCTACGCTGCTTGGCATGGGCCTCTTCCTCGGCCTGATCGTATACGTGCGGCAATCGCGGAAGCGCGTGGCATAAGATCGCCATTACAGGGGGGTTCCAGAATCGGAGCCGCCTTGGTCAGCAGAGGCGGCGAGCCGCGCCAAAGTCGTAGAAGCCCGAATCAAACTTACCTAAGGCATCTGCTCGGCAGTCGTAGGTTCACTCCGCCCGGTTTCCGCCTGCGCTGCGGAGTTTTTCAGCCCGAGAAACGGATAGAGAAACCCGGCGTTCGGATGCCTATGAGCTTGGGCCACCACTCTGGGTGAGTCCACAGGATAAGCAGAAATGGGCTGGCGTAGGGGATCACCAGGTAGTCAATGTGATACACGAAATTCAGGAACCAGAGGCCCACAGGATCCGGCACACGGTGCAGGTGGGCCAGGGTGCCACGCGCGTTGACTTCGGCATAGGTGAACACGGCCAGCGCACTAATGGCGGTCTGAAAAAGAAGGCCCTTTAAAGTGCGACGAGTGCTGTCCTTGGTGATTGGAACGCTGAGGGCCAAGCCCAGATATACGAACCACCCCGTAGTAAAAGGGGCGACGTTCTCCGCGGGTGCAGCGAAGTCGATCGCATCCACCTGCACGGCGCTGTTGGACTGTGGAGAATCCTTCACCACCGTATTTACCGGGATGCTGAAATTCCAATCCCCGGAAGAGGAATCTACTTCGAGCGTGCTTTTCGATGGGTTGGTTAGCAGAAGGGTGAAGGGAACTTCGGCTATCAGCCGCAACAGACCAATGGAGGGTTGGTACAGGACGGTCCACCACAGCCCCAAAAGAACTAACTGCAACCCGACCGCCCTTAAGAGGAAATGGCCTAACCTACTTTCGGCCATATGCGGCAGTGCGTGGCGATGCCCGTCTGACCCACAATCCAAATACGATCAGGGCGTCCAGCAGGATCAGGGTTTCCCACAGATAAAGGTGAGCGAATTCAAACCACGATTGACTATACTGGCCCAGGTAGAACAGGGAGATGAAGCGGAAAAAGTTCAAACCTTGAATCGCCAAGGCGCCCACCAGAATTCCCACCAGCTTCCAGGCGCGGGACACGGGAAACGCCAACACCGCCGACCAGAGCAGAATCATCACATTTATGCCGTTACATCCATCTCTCATTTCGATGGTGAAGCCGTTAGTCGGAGAGCCCAGGAGCGCCCCTTGGGCGGAGGCTTTTCCACCCAAGGCATTAATGAGAAAGGATGACGCCCACACCAGCGAATGGGAGAATCCGTCGATGGCCGGCCGGAACCACGGAGTCAGCAGCAAGGCAAACTGCAGCAGTGCGGCCAGCGCAAAAAAAACCACGAAGCGGCCCGGTCGCAACTGAGAAATGCTCCTCCCTTGCATCAAGCCTATGCCCTCAACAAACGCATGGGTGTGTCCTGCCGCGGGAAAGCTAAACGTGTGCTCTTCGCTTGAATCCTATCGCGTACGCTATTAGCAAGAGCGCAAGCAGGCCCAAGGCCCAGGTGGAGAGCGTGGGAACGCTTTGAGTACCCGACGCTAGGTTATTGATGGTGCAAGTATTGGTGGCTGTAGCCGGTGTTCCTGCGGAGTCCACGACCATCCCGGTAAAGGTGGTGGTTCCTCCAGTGGGAGTGCCGGTGATAGCTCCGGAGGAAGTGTTCAGGACTAAACCAGGGGGCAGCGATCCGGTGATTGAATACGTGTATGGCGACGTGCCGCCCGTGGCTACCAGCGAGGAGTTGTACGCTACACCGACTGGGGCGGAACTGTTTGGACAAGTGAGGCTCAGCGCTGGTGGCGCACCCGACACCGTTGGTCCGGGGTTAACCGCCGTATTGTCGTCTAATGTGACCGCTCCTGTCCGAGCCAAAGCCCTGCCATCCAGCACTGCGCCGGTTGTAAGCGTGACGGATGCTTGCGCCAGAATGGTTCCGGCGAAGGTAGAAGTCGTTCCGAGAGTTGCTGAACTACCGACCTGCCAAAAGACGTTGGCCGCCTGTGCGCCCCCAATAAGGACCACGTGACTGCTGGATGCCGTAGTGAGTGCGCTCGCAATCTGGAAGATAAAGAAGCCTGGCCCGCTGAGTGTGAGGGTCCCAGTTATGCCGAGCGTAGATGTGGACTTATACACGCCAGACGTCAGGGTTTGCCCGCCTAGGTCACCGGACACGGTCGCGGTTGCCGCCTGTCCCGCTGCGTTGAGATAGGCCGTAGTCAAATCGATTTGGGCCTGGCCAGCGGAAGCGTCAGCCGCGTGTATCGCCCCCCCGCCCGTGGCACCTCCGGGCGGAAATCCAGTCACTGCGGTGCCCGGACTCACCCCTACGTTTCCATAAATGACAGTAGGGCCTGTGTTCGTAACAGTGGAGCTGGCTAGTATGGTGTAAGTGACGTCCGAGCCGAGGGGTACGGCCGATTGGGCTCGCAGGCACACACTAAACGTCACGCTCAGGAGGAGTAGACTTAGCTTCTTCAACGGCTGTCTCGTTTTCAATGGCTGTCTCCTTAATGAAATTTCCAAAGCTGTCCAGTTTTGCCGCCCGCGGGAAAAGCTTTAGACCAGAATTTCCGTTTGGTTTAGTATACACCCATCAGCTCCGATTAGAAATGCCCGTTATTTTAATGTAGGACTCATCCACGCTCTTAGAGCGATGGTCGGAAATGTCGATATCCAGCGCACGCATGACGGCTATGGCTTCGGGTCGGGCTGGTCGCCGGTTCGAAGCGGAGAAGCGACCACAACCCCGAATTCTACGGAACAAAACGTTATGTACTATTATCGGAGTCGTCCCCGAGTTCGCTTTCTGCTGGGCTGATCTGTCCTAACTGGCCGCACTAACTGGGCGCACTAACTGGGCGCACTAACTGGGCGCGCTAACTGGCCGCAGAGACGCGGAGGCCAAAGTTCCGTGATATCATTAACGCCGAGCTGATCGATGTGAATGCTGTCTGTGTAGATCAGCGGTACCTAGTGTGTCCGCCAGATGCGCTGGCGGCATCAAAGCACTGGATTTCAGACAGCCCACCTACACAAAGCTCGAACGAGCTTGCACTGAAAGAAAGAGGAAGACGAATGCGAAGTATTTCGACGAAGCTTATTCTTAGTTTGGCAATCACAGCCATAGTAGCGTTTGCGGCTGACAACTCCCTCGGGACATGGAAACTGAACATGGAGAAATCGAAATTCAGTCCCGCTGCTCCTGTCAAGAGCCTCACTACCACAAGGGAAGCATCTGATGGCGGGGTGAAAATAACCAGTACCGGAGAACGGGCTGACGGCACCCCGGTCAACGCCAGTTACACCGCAAAGTACGATGGAAAGGAATATCCCGTGACCGGATCCCCATATGACACCATCGCCATCAAGCAGGTAAACGCGAACACATTCACTTTCACACAGAAGAAGAATGGTGAAAAGTACAACGTCTCAGGCCGCAGCGTGGTCTCGAAGGACGGAAAGACGACAACTAGCACGCTCAAGGGTACTAATGCTGAAGGGAAGGCGTACCACGCCACGATGGTGTACGAAAAGCAGTAAATGAATGCCCCGGCGACCGCACCGGAAGCGATTCGTCGGAAGGGTCCAGCTGGGCCGGCCTACGTGGTGCCGTATCGGTCTGACCGCCGTCGCGTAGAACGGTGAATTCATCCTGCCGCCTGAGGTGTGTCCTGGGCGTCGTATAGAAGGCTCGTCCCCGTCGGGGCGCGTTGACAGTCTGGTTAAACCTGTTATCGAGCATTAACGGAACCTATCTCCGATTGCTTCGAACGCTCGGAAGCTCCACGCTCTCGATGACCTCTTCTTCCGGCAAGTTCTGGGTTCACTCTGCCCGCCAGGAACTCTGGTAAAAATCCCACCTGGGTACGAGCGACGCATTCCAAAAAGGGTGCGCGACATGGAAGTGGTTAATAACAATTCATGATCAGGCGATTCGACGAGCGGCCCAATAATCTTCGAGTTCGCCATTGAGCAGGCAACAGCGCAATGCGATGATTGCGTTTGCGCCACGCGCGGTCCAGAACATGCCGGATTGTTTGAGGCGGCTGCCGATCACGGTTTTGCAGCCAGCCTCAATTACGCCGGAGCCGACGAATAGATTCTTCTTGCGGAATTCGGGATAACGCATGCGGTCGCGGTTGCTGTCGAAGTATTCGGCCTCGATGCGGATAGCTTTGGCCAACTCAGAGTTCTGTTCCGCGTCGGCCCGCTTGCGAAGAGCCGCCGCGAGGTTTTCGATCCTGCCGTTCTCCAACCAATCCAGCTTGCGCATCAGCCAACGCTTCTGCGCCGCCTCATCGGCAGGATTCAGCTTGCGAGCCAAGTCCCAAAGATGCTCGCGGGAATGATAGAGATCAACGATCTGAATGGCGCCGGGAAAATGTTGATCGGCATTGTTCCAGATCCAGTGTGATCCATCACCCATGACCACGCGGATAGTGGCGCGGTCCCAACCCCGGCTCCAAGCCTCCGTATAAATTCGGAGACCAAACTCTTCGGCGGTTTCAATGGCGCCGACATACGTGGTGGAATCCTCATCGCGCACAGGCCGGCCCTGGTCGTCGACGGTGGTTTGTGTGAACACCGCGCCGAGCTTACATTCGCGAGTGCGAGCGGGTTGGCCTGGGATTCTACCGGCCCGGCCTTCGGTTTCTGTCTTCAGCACAAACACCTGCGTTGCATCCATCTGAATGTATAGGTACCGAATCGGCGGGCCAGTAACCGCCGGGAGACGGAGTTGCTTGGCGCTCTGGATATCTTTCTGCTGCCGGATCTCAATATCTTCTCCAATCGATTCGGCGATTCTCTCCACGGTTTTAGCGGTAACTTCCAGGCCCGCCAGGAGCTTCATCTGGTCCCGGCCTTGAGCGAAGGGCGCCACACCGCCGACAGCTGCGAGCATGCGCCGCACGCCCGGAGAGAAGTCCGTCTGATCGATGTCCATTTCAACGTCGGCAGGAAACTGTCCCCAGTGGCATGCGGGACACAAGTAATAAGGTCGGTCAATACGTGCCCACCCCACCACGGTGAGTATCGGCCGAGAACGCATTCCTTCATATCTGGCGACACGGCCGCAAGGACAAGGAATGCTGCGTTCGCCGTCAGGCGGTGGTGAAAAGCGCAGCAATTCGGTAACGGCGTCCGCGCCAGTTTGGTGGACCGTGGAGCGAATCGCCATCTCCGCAGCCTCAAGATCCAGTTGGCCGGTCTTGTGCCGGTCGGCGAAAATCCTTTGCAACTGCTGCTCTAATTGGCTGGAGGCTTTTTCGCAGGCCGCTGCCGTCGTTTTTTTTCCTGAGATGCCGGTTCTTCCTCCGCCGTTCGAGCGCGGCAGATCTTGGCGTTGACGTCAATGAACGCGCGAATGAGTTGCTCGAAGCGGCGAAACTCCGCAATTTCGCGCTCGGCCTTTTTCTGAGCGGCGGGAGTTGGAAGCGACTCGGTTACGGTCTTGCCCCGATCTTTGTAAGTCAATCGAGGGTTCGGGCCATGCACCGGATTACCGGGCTGATGACACCGGCAGTTGGACTTGCCGCAACGGCCGCTGGTATCGGAGATGGAACCGCTACGCAGATCGCGCAAACCGGCGATCCGCTTGACGAGATCGGCTCGTCGGGACTCAAGGTCTTGTAGAGAATCGGGCATGCAGCGGCTGCCTCCATGTCCTAGCGTATCTCATACGCACGGACTACTGTCACAAAAAAAGGAAATGACCGAATGGCCATTTCTATGTCGCGCACCCGCGTCTTTCGGTTGATAGTACTCCCAGCTGGCGGAGCGGTTAAGATTGAAGTGATGGCCAATGCTACCTCCGCGCCCCAGACGCGCGTATTGATCGCCGATGATGAGGAGAATCAGCGCGCCGGTTTAGCCAAAATGATCCAATCCTGGGGCTATGCAGTGGAAACCGCCGCGGACGGCCAGGAAGCGCTCGATAAGCTGAGCCAGTCGCCGGTTCACGTTCTGGTGACGGACCTGATGATGCCCCGAGTGGATGGGTTCGAGCTTTTGAAGCGCCTCCAAGCGCAGGGGGATGCTCCTCCATCCATCGTCCTGACGGCCTTTGGAAATATCGAGACGGCGGTCCAAACCGTACATGATTTGGGAGCATTCTGGTTTTTCGAAAAGCCAATTCAGGCCAGCGCGCTCAAAGTCCTGTTGGAGCGTGCCGCCAACCAAAGCCGTTTGGAAGAAGAAACAGAACGCCTGCAGCGGCAATTGTCCTACAAGGGCGTGCTGGTGGATCTGGTGGGCGGCTGTCCAGCCATGCAGCAGGTATTTTCGCTGATCCGGCAGATAGCGCCCTCCAAAGCGGCGGTGTTGATCGGTGGTGAAAGCGGCACCGGCAAAGAATTGGTGGCGCGCGCGATTCATCACCTGAGCCCGCGCTCGAGCGGTCCATTTGTCGCCATCAATTGCGCCGCGCTGCCGGAGACGCTGATGGAGAGCGAGCTGTTCGGGCATGAAAAAGGTGCGTTCACAGGCGCGGTAGAACGACGTGCGGGCTGCTTCGAACTGGCCCAGCACGGAACCCTGCTGTTGGACGAACTGGGAGAGATGCCGGTGGGTACGCAAGCCAAGCTTCTGCGCGTGCTGGAGGATTCCTGTGTTCGGCGTCTGGGCGGCAAGACGGAAATCTCGGTGGATGTGCGCGTAGTGGCGTCCACCAATAAAGTGATCGAAGATGCGTTGCGCAAGGGCGAGCTGCGAGAAGATCTGTACTACCGGCTGAACGTATTTCAAATCACCCTCCCGGCGCTGCGCCAGCGCGAAGGCGATCTTCCGTTGCTCACCGAGGCGCTCATCGAGAGCATGAACCGCAAGCACGATACGCGTGTGGTGGACGTTCAACCGGATGTGATGGAACAGTTCACGCGATACTCCTGGCCAGGCAACGTTCGTGAATTGCGGAATGTGCTGGAGCGGGCCGTCATCCTGGCAGGCGAAGGAACCATCACGTCGCATCATTTGCCACGCGATTTCGGTGTACCGGCGGGTGCCCGGCCGGCGCAACCAATCGCAGAGCCGGATGCCGTCCGGCTTCCGGTGGGAACCACGGTGAGCGAGGCAGAGAGGTTGCTCATCCAGATAACGCTGCAGCACACCCGCAACAACAAGACGCGCGCCGCGGAAATCCTGGGTATCAGCCTGAAGACTCTTTTCAACAAGCTGAAGGAATATGGGGCCGCGGAGGCAGAAGCTGGTTCCGGGGCTCCTTAGGTAGATGTCAATCAAGGCCCGGCTCAGGATCGCGATCGTTGCGCTGGTCGCTCTGGTGGTGTTTGGCATGTCGGCGCTGTACCTTTTCGCCTTCACCAGCACCACTTTTGCGGACGCTTCTGAGCGCGCGGACTTCATTGCCAAACAGGTCAAGAACAACCTGGTAGACCACTTGCAGCGCGAGACGGCTGCGCGCGGGCTGAAGCCGGCTTCCCTCGAGGAATCGAGGCTGGCCTGGACGGAGATCATTCGAGGCGATCCCAAGGTCACCGATATGCTCAAACGGGCTTGGGGAGACGAAACACTTGTAGCGGACATCCTGGTTACCGACGAGAAAGGCCGGGTTTTGGCTGCGGCGGGTCCCACCAAGCTGGGCGCCAAGATCGAGCGCGTCCACGATTTTGAAGAGTTGAAGGTCCGCAACTGGATCGAAAATCTGCGAGACCTGATGACTCGCCGCGAGGATTACTCTACCACGCTGCCTATCGGAATTTCCGGCAAGAACCAGCAAGTGGTGCTATTCAACATCACTGTTTTGATTAAATCGGTATTTTTGAAGAACAACGTCTACCCCACGCTAAAGGCTCTAGCGCTGGCGTTTGGCGCAGCGCTGTTCATCGCAATTTTCCTCGGTTCTGTGTTGCCCAGCGTGATGCTAGACCCGCTGGAGCGCGTGGGGCGCAGCATCGATATGATTCGCGCCGGCCAGTTCGATACGGCCATTCTCCCGCTGCGCGAAGCCAGCGAATTCGCCGCCGTTCACTCCAAACTCAGCCTGTTGGGCGAACAGTATCGCGGCGCCCGGCAGGACGCTCTGGAATTGCGCAGCAACGTGGAGCAGTTGCTGCAAAAGCTGGAGGAAGCCGTGCTGTTTTTCGATAATACCGGCCGGTTGATGATGGCCGGCGAAGCGGCCGAACGCATGCTTGGCAAAAGCCACGATCAAATGATCGCCACTGGATTGGACGAATTGTTCCCGCCCTCAACCGTATTGGGAGGAGTGATTGGGAATGCGGTTAAAACTCGGCAATCCGTGCACAGCCAACCGGTCACCATTTCCCGCGACGGCTCAAGCAACGTTCGTCTGCTGGTAAGCGTTGAGGTTTTGCGCAAGAGTCCCGGTGAGGACGAAATGGGCACGCTGGTAAAACTGCGCGATGTGGATAGCCGCCGACAGTTGGAACGGCAGCTCGACGTTTCGTCGCGTCTGGCTGCCATCAGCAGGCTTACCGGAGGTGTCGCGCATGAAATCAAGAATCCACTGAATGCCATGGCGCTGCATCTGGAAATACTGCGATCGAGACTGGATACCGAGCAGCCCGAGGTAGATGTGATCGCGCGGGAGATCAAGCGGCTGGATAACGTCGTCAAGACCTTCCTGAATTTCAACCGTCCTATCGAACTCCAGGCCAGACCGCTCGATTTAGACGAGGTTGTGCAGCAGGTGCTCGCCCTGGTGTCCGTGGATGCCGAGGCCAAGAACATCCAGATCGAAACGCAACTTACCGGTAAGCTGTGGCTGAACGGAGACCCCGATCTGTTGCAGCAGGCCATTCTGAACGTTGTCAACAATGGATTGGAAGCGATGTCGGAGGGAGGGAAGCTCGAGATCCGAACGGAATGGATTGCCGATGAGTGTCAGATTCGGGTTACCGATGCGGGCTCCGGCATTGCTCCCGAGATTCAGGAGAAGATCTTCAATCTATATTTCACTACCAAACAGCAAGGGTCGGGAATTGGATTGGCAACTACATTCCGGGTGGTTCAGCTTCACAGTGGTACAATCGATTTTGTCAGTGAGCCTGGAAAAGGCACGACTTTCCGGCTGCGTTTTCCGGGGATGGCGGATTATCACGGTGAAGCGCGCACTTCAGCCACGGGCACTTCCTGATTCCACACGCTGTTCCATGCCTTTTTCGACTCGCCGTCCACTATCCGCGATAGTACTCACGGTTCTCCTAGTATTGACAGCATCTTCCTGCCATAAGAAGCAGGTTGCCGTTCCTGTGCCATCCGAGCCAACGCCGGTTCCGGCAGCGGAGGCGCCGCAGCCGCCGCCTACAGCGCCCACACAGCCCGCTACTACCGCTACTCCAGCTGCCACCACGCAGCCGGCACCAGCTCCGGCTTCGCCTCCAAAAGAAGAATCCAAGTATCAGAAGAACAAACCAGCCGATCAGCCTCCACCGCCCAAACGCGCCTCACGCCCAGCGAATCCACCACCTGCGGCTCCTGCCACGCAGAGCCCCGCGCCCACCATTCCACCGGCCGACACACCACGGCTGGGAGATATTCTCACGACAGAGCAGCAACACCAATACAACACTGCAATTGACGTGAGCCTGGCCCACGCGCAAGCCAGCCTCGGATTCATTTCCACTCGCCAGCTCACCAAGGAGCAGCAAGCGACTGTCGCTGCGATCCAAAACTTTATGCAGCAGGCGCAGGAAAAAAGGAAGGACGAACTAGCGGCGGCTAAGAGCCTGGCGGAACGCGCCGAGGTACTCTCGCATGATTTAGTGGCGAGTTTGCGGTAGCGTTGTCCCTTTACTTACGAAGCCGTGAAACAATAGCAACGACCGGTCGCTTACGCTCGCGGTTCGGAAAGATGCGTCATGTTTAGAGAGCCGGTGCCTGCGCCGATTTTTTCACGGGTCCTTACGCGCGGGGCTACCGGACCAGAATGATTTGAATATCAGCTACGTTGGTTCCGGTTGGACCGATTTTGATCAGATCGCCTAGTGGCTCGAAGAAGTGATAAGAGCCGTTGTTCGCTAGCAACCTGACGGCGTCCAGGCCCTTGAGTTGGGCGCGCGCGATGGTGGTTCCGTCGGCAATGGCGCCGGCTGCGTCCGTTGGCCCGTCAACGCCGTCCGTTCCCGCGCTCAGCACCACTACATTTTTCAGGCCCGCGATGTCCATGGCGGCTGCCAGCGTAAACTCCTGATTGCGGCCTCCCAGGCCAGTTCCGTGGATGGTGACCGTGGTTTCGCCGCCCGAGATCACGCACGCCGGAGGTTTCACCGGACGACCGGTAGCGCGTATCTCCTGCGCAACGGCGGCGAAAACGCGCGCGACCTCTCGGGCTTCGCCTTGGAGCCGGGTGGAAAGCACCAGCGTCCTATACCCAAGCGCTCGGGCTTGGCGCACCGCGGCATCCACGGCCAAGCGATTGCTACCTACGATTAAATTCTGGACCCTGGCGAAAACGGGATCTCCGGGCTTGGGCGTTTCGAGCGCACTCCTGCTAAGCCGCTCGCGCACTCCCGGCGGAACTCTATTCCAGACCGCATACTTTTCAAATACGGCTCTTGCGTCGGCGAAAGTTGTGCGGTCAGCGACGGTGGGGCCGGATCCGATTACGTCCAGATCGTCCCCGATGACGTCCGATAGGATGAGCGTCAATACAGTGGCCGGGTAGGCGAGGCGGCCCAATCCGCCGCCCTTCACGAGCGAGATGTGTTTCCGGATGCAGTTGATCTCGTGAATGTTCGCGCCGCAATGGAGCAGCAGCCGCGTGGTTTCCTGTTTCTCGGCGAGTGAAACCGGAGACGCCGGAAGCGGCAGTAAAGCAGATGCGCCGCCGGAAATGAGGCAGATTACGAGGTCATCGGGGCCTGCTTGCTGCGCAATTTGTGCGATGCGCGCAGCGCCCTGTTCGCCGTTCGGGTCTGGGATGGGATGCCCGGAT
>CABEDY010000559.1_pt1 | contig 14200 bp, 12 predicted proteins | sample 3423171 | NCBI WGS metagenome assembly CABEDY01 (sample SAMEA5534333, study PRJEB31848) | metagenome | biome: tundra; feature: field; material: soil | place: USA | collected 2013-05 | depth 0.15 m | reverse complement strand
GACATTGCTCACAATCACGAAGGGTATCGCCCTCGCGTCGAAATCAATGTCCTGAATGCTGCTTATCTATGGCCGGTTTTCAGGTGATCATGTATGGCCGGTTTTGGGTGTTCACCGAGGCATGATCCTCTGTTCATCGGCAGCATTGGCCCATTCTTGAACTCGCTAACGCAGAAAGGGATGTCTACCAGAGACATACTCGGATGTCAAGTTTCGTTGGAGCGAGACGGCTATCTAGAAACTCCTAATGCCAGACCAATCGGGCTGACGGGAGCGGATGTATTCACTATCACTCCGAAAGGGCTGCGGTGGTGGTTGATGTGCCAACACGGTAAGATCGGTTATTCCAAGATGGTTAGGGATGTCGTAATTACGAAAGATGAATGCATCAGGAACGGCATTTTTAGTGTTGCGGCATGGGCGGAAAAGCTCAGCTTGCCGCTTCTGCTGGTTCAGAAAATCATACATTCTGAAAGGCTACTGTGAGTGACCTGACGCCCGAAGAACGCCAGCGCATTTACCTGGAAGAGAAAGCACGTCTGGAGGTAAGGCTTGAACTTGAAGGAAAGAAAACCAGTGCCGGAAAAATTCTAGGCATCGTCGTGCCTTGCGGTTTTGGACTGTTGGCCGTCATGTGGATCATCGGCTCCTTCCTTCAACAGTCGGAAGCTGATGCTTTCAGAAACTCACGCCTCAACAGCGGCATCAGAAGACGTTGGAGAATTGGCCGACCTTCTCAAGTCAATGGAGTTCAAAACCTACAGCGAACTCTCCGTCTTGGAGCGCCAGACGAAGGCTGCGTGCGAGGAGCAGTTGAGGCACCCAGAGCGGGAGATTTTTAAGCCTTCCCAATAGTTTCTCGATTTTAAGATTTTGGAGGTAACTAAATGCCTGAAACAGTATGCACGTGCGAAGATTGGTTTCCTCACTACGTCAAGTCCATACCTATGTGCTTCAACTGCGAGCTTCCACTTTCCAAGGAACGGAGCGATATTTCCGCATCGTTTTGGGAGACTTGCAGTCCTGAGGACTTCCGTCAGGCGGGAATGTATAACAAAAGTAAACTTCGGGCCGCATTCTCTGCGTGGCTAAGTGTGCGAGCACCGCAATAAGTGAAGGCGAAAAACCATCCGAGGGGTACGTGAAATTCGAGGCGGCAGTGCGGAAGATCGTGACTGTCAGTAAAGAGGACATCATACACAGGTTGCCAAAAATGTTCCAAGAACGTGTGGCGGACGCACGGAAGAAACGAAAGAAAGCCTTTCGGACTGCGGCCCGACCGCCAGAGTTGCTTTCTATTGAAATCAATTACCTACGTGCGTTTGGTCTGTCAAGTATACTAGTACCCTGATTAAAGCTCAGACCTCACCACAATGCGGTTGCGCGCGATGCACGGCTTCTTACGATCTTCATGGGTCGCGGCCTAACCGCTGGCGTCTCTAATCCCGAGTAAGCGCGCGGCGTTCTGGTAGTACACCTTATGCAAAATCGGCTGGGGCAACTGGATTCCGTAAATGCGCCATCTCCCCTGGGGCGGCACGCGCGCAGGCGCGTAGTCAAAGTATTCGTCGTCCGTTTCAAGGAACCGGAAATAGATCTCGTACAACTTCTCGTTGAAGACCTGCTGAGGAAATTCGTCTCCGTGCGGCACCGCATCGGTTCCGAAAAGAATTCGATCCTGGTAACGTTCGAAGAACTTGCGCGCGGCGCGGGGCTGGCGGCCCAGTTCACCGATGCGCGCCCCAATCTCCACGCTCATGTTCGGAAACCGGTCCAGATTCCCGGAGACGTTCTCCAGATCCTCAGCGAAATTGCCGACGTGCAGCACCAGGAACTGCGTTTTCGGATGCCGAGCAATGACTCTGTTCCGGGCCTCCAGGATTTCAGCGTTGCTGGGAAAATCCTTGCCGTAGAAGGACCAGTCGGGATGGTTGTTCAGTTCCTCATAGCGCTCATTGAACCGATCGGTAGGCGTGAAGAAGGCCACGGGATCGGAAACGTGAATTGCCACTGGCATATTCAGCCGTCCGCACGCGTCCCACATGGGATCGAAGCGAGCATCATCCACTGTCACCAGTTTTCCCGATGTGATGTTCTCTCTAAGATAGAGGCCCAAAGTTTTCAGGATCTTTAAACCCTTAGCTCCGGCCCGATGTGCTTCCTCGATTGCGCCGGCTTGGAAATTCGGATAGTCCGGCTCCTTAAAGCGGCTGTACCAAGGCTCGGTGAAAGTAAAGAAGCGGCCTGGAAAAGCTTTGTCGTAGCGGGCAATGGCGTCCTTCAGCCCGTTGCCATAGCCGCCGGTGAGGTTCACCATGGCGGCGAGATTTTTCCGGTCCATCACCTGGAGCAGTTCTTGCGGAGTACCCAGATAATTGCGTTCGTCGGACATCTGGACGCCGTTCGTGGCTACTTTGGAGAACGAGAGATGCGTGTGAACGTCGATAACTGGAAATCGGGCACGCTCCACTCGCGTTTCCTTCACGCGCAGCATACTCTTCGGCTCGTATTCGGAAATGTCCAGCGGTTTGCGCGTGGCCTGCTGGGCCGCGGCGGAACCGGACGACAAATTCGCGGCTGCAAAACCCAAGCCGGCTGACGACAGAAACTTTCGGCGCCGTATTCCGCTCATATCCGTTCTCCGATCGGTTGGGCCCTCCGCGCAGCGGAGCCAGCCAGAAAATGTTCGGCCAAGAAGCTACGGGCCTCCTGCTCGGTGGGCTGCGCACTTGTTCCTCCCGATGAGAGTGTCGAGAGTGCGCCGCACGCAGCGGCAAACGTCATGGCGTCGCGAAGAGGCGCGCCACGGAGCCAAGCGTGCAAGAACCCCGCGTTGAAGGAATCGCCCGCACCAGTAGTATCGACGGGTTTCACCAGGAACGCGGGGATTGTCACGCTATTTCCAGCATCCAGTGTCATGCAACCGTCGGTGCCCAGTTTGGCAATCGTAAGAGTCCGGCCGTTCGTAACGCTTCGCAATGCTTCCTCGCGATCCCGCAAACCCGTCACCCCTTCCAACTCGACTTCGTTCGGGAAAAAAACGTCTACTTCACTCAGCGCTTCCAGCAAGTCGCGCCCCCATTTCTCATCCGGATCGTAGCCCGGATCGAGCGATGTTGTCAGTCCGCATTCGCTGGCTAAACCCAGGAGCTGTTTGATACCCGGCCGAAGCCCCTGCTGGATGAAAAACGAAGAGATGTGCAAGTGCTGGAACCCGCGAAAGCTCTCACGTTCGAAATCCGAGGCCTGCAGCGCGGTACTCGCCCCCGGATAAGTGACCAGTGCGCGATCGGTCGGCGACGTGATGGATACCGTGATTCCGGTCTTGAGTGCCGGGTCCACCATAACCCTGGATATGTCCACGCCGCACGCCGCGAGTTTACTCTTGCACAGATCGCCCCAAGTATCCGCTCCTACTTTGCCGGCGAAAGTAACCGCATTCCCGAGCTTCGCCAGACCGCACGCGCAAATCGCGGAGGCGCTGCCCATTGTGAGAGTGACGTCGTCCACCAGCACCTCGCGTCCCAGAGCCGGAAAACTGCGATAGTTTTGTAAAATCAGGTCGAGATTCAGCTCACCGGCGATCAGGATGTTCAAGGCGCATTCTCCGTCCGATGCAAAGCGAAACTCTGAACCACCCGCTGGATCACGCCGTCGCTCGAGGGCGAATCCGGCTGGAAACCCTCTTTGCGGCACCGGAAAAACGCCAGAACCTGGCCCACGATAACGTCCAGAACCGGCCAGTCCTCATCGGACAACGAGGCACCGCCTCCGCACTCCACCAGGACGTCCGCGGCGCCCGCAAGATCCTTTGGTATGCGCTCGCCGAAAATCAACTTGCCCAACCCGAGTTGTTTGCGGCTCAGTTCGCGGATCAAGTCGGACTCGTAGGCCCGAATCTGAGGATCGGAGGATAGGAAACAAACCACCAAGGTATCGGAATGAATCAGACTCATCGGACCGTGCCGCAATCCGAGGTAGGTCTCGCTAATCGCGATCACGCGTCCGGCCGTCATCTCCAGCATCTTGAGGGCTGACTCGCGCGCCGCGCCGAAGCGGGACCCGCTTCCGAGGAACAGAACCCGGTTGAAGTCTGTCGCCGCCACACGCGACAGAATCGGAAAGCTGGTTCCGAGCAGCCGCCCGGCCCTCTCACTCAAATCACGGCAGAGCGCTCGATAACGGTCCGGGAACTGCAACATACCCAGGGCACGCGCAGCGAGCACAATGTTCGTGAAACTACTGGTCATCACCAGGCTACGGTCGTTGGTGCGCTCATCCAGGGCAACGACCTGCACCCGCGGATCGTCCCGGTAGGTGGTAGCGAGCCGCCCTTGCTGGTTGCAGGTTATAACCAAATGCCGCATCCGCGGCGCCGTATCCAGCATCAACGAAACTGCGCCCACGCTTTCCGGACTGTCACCGGATCGAGCCAACGAGATCATCAATCCGGGCCGTTCCGGCGGAATCGCTCTCACACCGTGGGTCAGCAATGCGCCACCTCCCACGGTTTGTGTGGCTACGCCAAGCGCGTTCTGAAGAACCAGCCGAACGCACACACCGGCATACTCGGAACTTCCCGAACCCGTAAGCGCCAGCGATCGAATCCCTTCTACGAGCGGTGACAACTCCGCCGCTTTGCCGAGCATTCGCTCGGCGGTGTCGAGCCATGTAGAAGGCTGCTGGAGAATTTCCCGCAGGGTGTGGAAGTACCCGTTACGTTCCTGCTCTTCCCGGCTCTGGCTCAGCAAATCGGCGGCGCACAAGGACGCTTCCCCTACGGCTCCTGGTCCGTTGGTCGTTGCTTCGGGCAATTTTCATCCTTTCCGAAAAAACGAAATCAAAAGATGATTCTAGCAAGAGATCGAAAGAAATGGTACGGTAGAATCGCGGGACGAGAGGTAACCAACAGGCTTGAACACGGACCGGTCATGAAAGTTCGAGGAAATGCGCTGGTTGCGCACGGTGGCGGGCCGACCACCGTTCTGAACTCCAGCCTGGCGGGAATCGTGGAGGAATGCCGCAGCGCCGGGATTGAGAAGCTATTTGGCGCGCTGGGCGGCGCAACCGGCATTCTGGAGGAAACATTCGCCGATTTGTTGGCCGCCGATTTGTTGGCCGAGCCTGAGTGGTTTTGGGGGCAGGTCGCGCTCTCGCCGGGGTCGCTGATCGGCTCTTCCCGTGCGAAAATCGCGGAGCACGACTTCGAGACCATGCTGAACGTTCTGCGCCGGCACGACGTTCGTTACATTTTCCTCAACGGAGGAAACGGCACCATGGAACTGTCGCTCCGGCTTTCGCAAGCGATCGCCAACTCGTCTTACGAAGCGTTCGTAGTGGGAGTGCCCAAAACCATCGACAACGATCTGGCGATCACGGACCACAGTCCCGGTTATGCGTCGGCGGCACGTTTTTTCGCTTATGCGGTGCGGGACATCGGCGCGGACAATCGTGCGCTGCCAGGCATCACCGTGGTTGAAATCCTGGGCCGCAATGCTGGTTGGCTCGCGGCCGCCACCATTCAGGCGCGGCGCCATCCCGATGACGCACCGCATCTGATATACATGCCGGAGCGGCCCCTCCCGTTCGATCAGCTAGCGGATGACGTTGAGAAATGCTACCTCCGATTGGGCCGGGCGGTGATTGCCGTTTGCGAGGGCCAACTCGACGCAAAGGGCGAGCCCTTCGGCGCAGATACCCGCGTATCCAGCCGCGCGCCGCTGGCGCTCAACCTCGCGCATGTACTTTCGCAACGGCTGTCCAAGACATTGAAAGTCAGCGCGCGCAGCGAGAAGCCCGGACTATTGGGCCGCTCTTGCTCGGCGCTGGTATCCGAGGTGGATCGCGCGGAGGCTTTCGAGTGTGGCCGCGCAGCGGTCCGCGCCGGATTAGCCGGTATCGCCGGCAAGATGATCACGCTGGAACGCAAGCCGGGCCCCGCGTATGAGTGCACTACCGGATTAGCCGATCTCGCGGATGTGGCCGCGCAAGAGCGATTATTTCCGCGTGCTTGGCTACCCGAGGAACCGACCGATGATATGCCGGCGTTCCGGGCTTGGCTCGAGCCCCTAACCGGGCCAATCCCCCCGCTGCCACTGCTCGGCGGCGGAATTTCGTCATCCGGCTGCCTTACACTGAAAGACTGAATGTCTGGTAAACGCTCCAATCTGCTGGCGGGAGAAAGACGCCGCGAAATCGTACGGTTGCTCAAGAACGATGGACGGGTTTCGGTGGGCGATCTGGTGCGCCGCTTCGGCGTTTCCGCGGTGACTCTGCGCGGCGATCTGGAACAATTGGCCGAGAAGGGTATTCTAGTGCGATCGTACGGCGGCGCCATGCTGCCGCAAGAGCCGCATCAGGATTTTCCGCTCAATATCAAGAAGACCATATACCATGCCGAAAAGACCCGCATCGGAAGGGCAGCGGCAAAGTTGGTGCTTCCGCATCAGACCGTGATTCTGGATTCCGGTACCACCACAGTGGAGGTGGCGCGCGCGCTCAAGCGAACCAACATTGAATCTCTCACCGTGATCACTCACGCGCTGAACATCGCGGACGAATTCGTGGACGCCTCGAACATTTCAGTGATCATGATTGGCGGAGTGATGCGCCACGTATCCGGATCGTTCGTGGGACCACAGGCGGAACGGTTCCTGTCGGAATTGCACGCCGATCACTTTTTCCTGGGTGTGGATGGATTGGATCCCGAAATCGGACTCTCTACCCCGGATCTGCTGGAAGCGCTGCTCAACACGCACATGATGCGCATTTCGCACGAGGTTACAGTGGTTGCGGATGCCAGCAAGTTCGGACGCAGGAGCCTGTCTGTGATCGGCGCCATCAACAGCGTGCGCAGGATCATAACTGATGACAGGGCGCGTCCTGAAACTCTGGATGCTATCCGCAATAAGGGCGTAGAAGTAATCGTGGCGTAGCACGCAGTGTTACCGAACCGCGACCGTGAGGGAGTCGGTGCTTTGGGTTGCGCCATCAAAACCGCGACAAAGCGTCCGCATCCCACACGGCAACTTCACGCACTTCAATGTTGGAACCTGGGTAAACTCGCCTTGCTTCTAACACTGGAACAGGCTGCCCGCCACCATCCAGAACGCCCGCGATGGTGATCTTGCGAGGCGCTATGGCCGCGGCAATTTCTGGCAGATCAGTAGACCGAAGAACATTGGGAACGAAGTTCGCGAAGGGATGATGATACATCTCGGTTTCCACCAGACCTCGCCAACTGACCAGGTGTTCAGCTAAATAGATCCCGGCAATCTTTGGTGCCAGAAACGCCGCGCAGAGCGCCGGAATGGTCAATTGTCCCCGAGCCGCCAGCAGCGGCGTTCCTCCCCACTCACCCGCTGAGAGAGCTTCGATCACGGCTAAGAGATCCGTCACGCGCTGCGCCAGCAAACTCCGCCCCAGCATCAGCGATGCCCATGCATAGTTCTCTTCGTTCTCGCGCGGACCCACGTAGTCAGGTGCGCCAGCGCTGTATTCCGGACGCAGATCGCCAATGCCTCGTACATCGGGCGCGCACACAACTGTTCCTTCCGCAGCCAATCGTTGATAGAGACCACCCTCCATCCACTGCGAGTTGCGGCCTCCCGGCTCGACGACGATCAATAAGCGCCGCACGGTTTGCTTCGGCACGAAAACCCAAGCCGGCGCCCAAACTCGTTCGGCGGTCGGAATTTCCACTGCAAGAATGTCGCAATCGCGCGATGGCACGCGGCTCAGCTCTCGCAAACGCGGATGGCTCGGCATCACTCCCATCCCGAGCAGACTCGGCAAATCTACGGGCCTGGATGGCGTTTTTATGCTGCGGGCTGTCTCCCGCGACCGTTGGAATGGCGTCTTGCTTCCCAGGTCGTGAGCTACGCTTCCCGATTCGGTCGCCCACAGATTGCGATCCGGTTCAGGCGCCACCGGAGGTTCCTGATCGATTCTCCGGCCGTCCTGCAGCCAGCGCGTGAGCCAGCGATAAATCTCCAGCCGCAGTACGTAGGAGAGCCCATGCGGGAGAGGCGACTCGAACCGCGCGAGATGATCCGGCTTCTGCAGCAATCGATACGCGGCTTCCAGCCGGCCGTATTCCTTCAGGCCGTCGTCTTCGTAGTTCGGCGAATAGGTGCCGAAGAAATCCTTCGCACTGGTGAGAATCAAGAGAGGCTTGGGAGCGATCGGCCACAACAGATCCCAACGGTCGAACCCGAGAGGTCCGGATCCGATTAAATTCTGCTCCGCATCGTCAGTGGATCCGGGAGGGTGAAAATTTGCGCATGCGAAGTTCTCTGTGTTACCCGAGGAGACAGCCGCGCAGGACAGCCGATCGTCCACGGCCGCCAGCATCATGGTAGCGGTGGCGCCGCCGGATTGCCCGGTGGACGCCAGACGTTTCGGATCCACCAGCGGATGCGATGCCAGAACATCCAGACTTCGCACTGCATCCCAGGTTTGCATGCCAGTCGCCGTTTCGCCGATCAAAAGCATTTGCATTCCAGCCACGGTGTGCTCGTGGTCCGCTGAAGGCAGGCGCGACAAACCGTCGGGACCTGGATAATTGATCCGCTCACCCTGGCCCATCGGATCGAAAGCGAGCACCAGAAATCCGAGTTGTACCAGCCCCTGGCAGCAGCGCTGATACGTATCCGCAGCTTTGCCGTTGCTGCTGTGACCCATGTGGAACAGAACGCCGGGAAATGGCGCAGCGCCGGTCTTCGGGATATAGAGATTGGCTGAAATCCATTCATCCGGGCGGCTTTGGTAGACCAGCTTCTCCACGCGATATTTTTCCCGTTCGAATCCACCCGTCGTGCGAGTATTCAAAGGCGCGCGATCGGGCATTCCGCCGGCAATTTTCCAGAAGGTCTCACGCGCCCATCGCTGGCGTTCGTGAATTGCGGCGGCGCTGGTCAGTTTCCTGATCTGCGCGTTTCGGCGGTCATAGGCATCGGCGGCAAGTATTCGAATCGCATCCGGCAAACACCGCGCGTATTCGCGATAACCGATGATGTTTGGCTTCGCCACGTGCTGGCCACGAACTGGTATGGCCGTCGTTCCAGCGCCGGCGGCCAGCGTCCTGAGCAAATCACGCCTGGTCATTTCCCGTTCATTATCGCGCATTGCCGCCTGTCCCAAATTTGACTCTTTCGTTTTCTTTCGATATGCTTCTGTTGTTTACTTTTCCCGGACTCGCTATCGATGAAACGACGAGATTTGCTCAAGGCTGCCGCCGCGCTCCCCGTAATTGGCGCGCGGGCCGACGTTCCGCCGCATCTCTGGCAAGGTTTCGACTTTGGCTCCGGCCCAGCGGTGCGGGAGCGCCTTAACCAGGGTCCGTTCGATGTCGATCAGGATGAGGGCTGGCAAACCGTCCTGTTCACCACGCCTTCCGAAAAGCCTCTGCGAAATCCCGGGCTGGGGCTCGTGGGCTACACATGGGAAGAAGGCGGTCCATCGTTGGCCGCACGCGCCGGGCGCGAGACTCTGGAACAACACGTCCAGAAAATGGCCAGCCTTCCGTTCGTCGATGTCCTTTATATACGGTGCGACTGGCGCAATGTCCAAAAACGCCCCGGCCGGCTGGAACTGGATCCCGTCTGGGCACTGACGCTCGCCGCCGCCAAACAGCATGGACTGCGCGTAGCATTTCGAATCCAGCTCTCGAATCAATCTTTTCAGCCCGAGCAGTTAGCGCTTCCGGAATTCCTGCGCTCCAGGATCCCGCTAGTGAAGATCGGAAAGATACCAGGGCAGAACGCAGGCGAATACGTCGAGCCACGTTACGATCACCCGGAGTTCCAGAAAGCTTTCGCCGAATTGAACGATCTACTGGCTGCTCAATTTGAGGGCGACCCGCTGATTGAGTGGATGGATCTGATGCAGTACGGTTTTTGGGGCGAGGGGCACACCAGCAATTTCCCGAATCCGTTTCCCGACTACGGAACCGCCGAACGCACTTTTGTGAGCATGACCGCGCGACAATTGGAAACCTGGAAGCGGACGCCGCTAGCGGTAAACACGCAGCCCGACATCAGCGCCGTGGGGAATCGGCAGGTGCTCGACACCGCAGTGCGGGCTGGCGCGTGGCTTCGCTCCGACAGCATCATCGTGGAAGAGCCGATTCAGATTGAGGAACTGGCCAACCGTCCGCCCTGGCTAGCTTCGATCCTAGAGGACGGTTATTTTCGCGAGTCCGATTCGTCGAAACTCTCGCTCGACGCCGCGCGGGTCAACACTCTCGAAAACTACATGTTGCACGTCCTGGACATAAAAACCAACCATTGGGCTTTGTGGACTGAAGCAGACAATCTCGCCGCCTACAACGAAAAGTTCCCGCGTGGTTTCGAGCGGCTGCGCGCGAATCTCGGATACCGGCTGCGTCCCGCGTGGGTGTGGCAGCGCAAGCGATATGGCGCGCCGGAGCTGATCGTGGCTGTCGCGAACCGCGGCGTTGCATCAATTCCGGGAGTGCTCTGGCTGCATCTGGAAAGTCCTGACGGAAAACTGAAGCTACGTGGGGCTTTGGATGCCGGCCATCCTTATGGCGGAGGCATCCGGCAAGGCTCGTTCACTCTGCCATCGGGCTATGTTGGCAAAATTCATCTCTCCGCGCAGATCGAGATGCGGCCGGGTGTTTTGAAGCCGGTTGCCTGGGCTTCGGAACAGCCAGTGAATGCTGACGGATCCATTTCAGTTGATGTAAAGAGCAATGCGGACCCTGGCTGGCGTAAGGGTGTTTGAAAGATAGAGCTTTTTCCGGCATGATAAATTCACCGACTCCCTTACGGTCGCGGTTCGGTTACATGCTGATTGCCGCTCTACTGGCGTCGGGCGTTCTCGCGATGGCGGCCACCGAACGTGATGTAGCCGAGTGGGTGATTCGGCAGGGCGGCCGCGTGGTGCTAGAAGGAAGCCGGGCGCCGTTGCACGATCTTTCCGAGCTGCCTTCTGGCGATGTGCACATAACCGGCGTAGATCTTACTAACACCCTCATAGAACCTGGGAAACTCGAAAAGATCAGCGGACTGATGGGCCTGCGCGAGCTGTATCTGCCAGCTTCCATGTGGACTCCTTTTTCGGACAGCCCGCTCGACGACAATGACGATCTGAAATATCTTGCCGGTTTGAAAAACATCGAGCGGCTCTATTTCAGCCTGCATTTCCTGCCCACTTACAACCTCCAGGATAAGGGCCTGGCTTACTTGACCGGACTAACCCATCTCAAGGAGCTTCGGCTGGCACAGAGCCAGGTGGTGAAACCGGATCTTACTAAGTTCGTCCATTTGCAGTCGCTGGATTTGAATGACTCGACGTTCACCGACGAGGGCATGAAAGGTCTCGAAGGACTCAAGGAACTGCGGCGGCTTTACTTGCGCAACACCGCGGTTACGGATGAGGGGCTAAAACACTTAAGTGGCCTCACTCAACTCGAGGAATTAGATCTGTATGGCGTGAAAGTCACCGATAGCGGACTCGCTTCTCTGCGGAACCTGACGGCCATGCGGAAGCTGAATGTGCTGGGTGCGGAGATCGACGATAGCGGCATAGAGACCGTGTCCGGCATGATCCATCTGCGCGAGCTGAATCTTTATCGCAGCCACATCACCAATGCGGGACTGGCGAGACTTGCGGCGTTGAAGGAACTGGTTGCGCTCGACGTGCGCTACAGCCGTGTAACAGCAGGCGGAGTTGAAGCCATCCACGCGGCGCTACCGGGCTGCGCGGTGGAGTTCGTGGGTGGCGCGGCGGGGCCAACTGCTGGCGCTGCCGCCGTGCGCCCAGTTGGTACGAGTGAGAAGGCGATTGCCGAGTGGATCAAAGCGCTGGGTGGGAAGGCGGAATTCAAGGATAGTAAACTCCGCTCAGTTTCGCTCGCGTCCACGCGCGTGAGCGATGCACAGCTCGATTATCTGAGCGGACTCGGAAATCTCGAAACTCTAGATCTCACGGCGACCGAAACAGGCGACCTTGGTCTCAGGGCGGTGAAATCGTTGACTGGTTTGAAGGAGCTCATCCTCAGCAATACATCGGTCTCCGACAGCGGGTTGGCAAACTTGAGCGGCCTAGGGAAGCTTCAGACGCTGCGCCTCGAAGGCACGCTGGTGCAGGGTACGGGTCTGGCGCGCCTGAAGGCTTTGACCTCCCTCATCGAACTGGATCTCACCAGTTCTCCCGTCACTGATGAGGGGCTGCGGCAGATCGGTGAACTAAGGAGCCTGGAGAGGCTGCGGCTGAGTTACTCCGACATTACCGATGACGGGCTGGCGTATCTCGAAAAGCTCAGTCAGCTCAAGGTGCTTGAACTCGACGGCACTGATATTGGCGACAAGGGCCTGCAGCATGTGGCAATGCTGAAGAACCTGCGTGTGCTGGCGCTCAATAGTTGCCGGTTCACCGATAAGGGATTCGAGAGTCTGAGCAGTTTGGAGAATCTTGAGCGGCTGGAATTAGTGCGCACGGCTACAAACGACGAAGCCGTAGCAGTGCTCGCAAATCTTAAGAACCTGACCGCGCTGAATCTGGATTATACGGCGGTGGACGACAAGGCGCTGGATACTCTGAGAACACTGCCGCGGTTGCGAGAGCTCCGGCTCAACATGGCCAAAGTAACCGATGCCGGCGTGGAGAACTTGAACTCGATGTCCGGCCTGAAGGTCCTGAACTTGTACCATACGCTAATCACTGAGAAGGGCCTGGCCCAACTCAAAGCCGGGCTTCCCGGTTGCTTAATCATCTTCGATCGCGATTCAGCGCTGCCGGCGCGCCGTGGGAGGGGCTGATTCCGATGCGCCTGGTGTTGATTGCCATCGCCGCCGCAGCTAGCCTCGGAGCTGCGGATCTAACGTCTTGGATCACCGATGCTGGTGGCGCCGTCACGCGCGATCAAACCGGGCACATTGTGTCCGTGGACCTGCGCGCCAGTTGGATTACCGACTCCGACATTGCCGAGCTGGCCCGTCTACCGAATCTCGCGCATCTTGACCTGTCGCTTACACGCATCAGCGATCACGGCCTCGAGCAGTTGAAGAACGCGCCCGCCATTACCGATCTGAACCTCTACTTCGATGAACTAATTACCGACGCGGGCCTTTCCGCACTGAAGGGCTGGAAGCATCTGAAGTGGCTGAGCGTGCGGGGGACGAAGATTACCGACACCACGTTGCAGCATTTGTCCGGCGTCACCTCGCTTGAATCTCTCGATGCCGGCTACGCACAGATCACGGATGTTGGACTTGAACTACTGACGCCACTTACTAATCTGAGGGAACTGGCAATTGGTGGCAACAAGCTCACAGACGCCGGGCTGCAATCGTTGCGGCAATTACCGGGATTAATCTATCTCGATCTGAGCGGCGCCGAGCGGACTGACTCCGGGTTATGGTCGGTTAGCTTGACCGAGCCGGGCTTGGATGCCATCGCTACACTTGGAAATCTGCGGCACTTACGCCTCAATGGGACGCTAGTTTCTTCGCGAGGCATGCAAAAGCTGGCGCGACTTACTAAGATCGAGTGGCTGGACCTGGAAGGCTGCCAGCGCATTGGCGACGATGTGGTGCCTTTGCTCGCCTCGTTTCGCAATCTCCAGCGCGTGGATCTGGCTGGAACTCAAGTTACACAAAAGGGCGTAGAAGAACTAAAACGCGCTAAGCCGAACTGCGAGATTCTGGCTGGCAGCTTGGACGCGGCTTCTAAAGCTGAGGAGCCGGAGCACTGAGGTCCAAGCGTTCACACGAGTGTGAACGCGGCACGCATGAGTGCGTGCGCCACGGGCTGCACCGTGCTGTTACGCCAGCACTTCAGTAAGTTTGCGATTGTAAGTGGGGAACGTTCCGATGCCGGCGTGCATTACTTCATCGGCGAGGGTTACATACAGGTCGCCGACTGTGCCGGTGTATTCCGTGTGCATACCGGTGGCCAGCCGTCCGGCGTGTCCGGCTACTATCAGACCCAGCCCGTTGTTCTTGTGCGGATTGGCTTCCGCATGTTCGTGTACATAGACCAGGCAGCAGTGATCCAGCAGCGTCCCGTCGCCTTCCGGAGTGGACTTTAGACGGCCTAGCAAGTATGCAAACTCTTCGCAATGCCACTTGCAAATATCGCGCAGAATGCGCTGCCCTGCCTCGCCGTCGGCGCCCGGCGCTCTACCGTCGGCATGCGTGTAGTCGTGATGCCGCGCAGCCGTGTACCCGAGCCA
>CABEDY010000557.1_pt1 | contig 14241 bp, 12 predicted proteins | sample 3423171 | NCBI WGS metagenome assembly CABEDY01 (sample SAMEA5534333, study PRJEB31848) | metagenome | biome: tundra; feature: field; material: soil | place: USA | collected 2013-05 | depth 0.15 m | reverse complement strand
GGATCGAGTGATGGCCGAAGGCAAGTTCGACGCGGCGTTTCTGGCAGTGGGCGCCCATGTGGCCAAGCGCGCGTACATCCCGGCCGGCGACGCCTGCAAGATCCTGGATGCTCTCTCCCTGTTGCGGGACGTGGACCGCGGCGATCCGCCTCTGCTGGGGCGACGGGTCCTGATATATGGTGGCGGCAACACGGCGCTGGATGCCGCCCGCACCGCCAAGCGTCTGGGAGCCACTGAAACCCTGATTGTGTATCGCCGGAATCGCGAGAAAATGCCGGCTCATAATTTCGAAGTGGAGGAGGCGATCGAGGAGGGCATCCAGTTCAAATGGCTCTCCACCATCAAGCAAGCCGGCGATACCACTTTCACTGTCGAAAAGATGCAACTCGACGCCAAGGGATTTCCGCAACCCACGGGCGAGTTCGAAACCATCGAAGCCGATTCGCTGGTGCTCGCGCTCGGCCAGGACGTGGACTTGAGTTTCCTGAAGCAAGTCCAAGGGCTCGAGATCTCGGACGGCGTGGTGAAGGTGGACGCGCGTATGATGACCGGCCATCCCGGAATCTTCGCCGGCGGCGACATGGTGCCAGCGGAACGAACCGTTACAGTCGCCGTTGGTCATGGCAAAAAAGCCGCGCGGAACATCGACACGTATCTCCGGGGCGAGATTTATGCGGCTCCTTCAAAGCATGATCTGGCGGGTTCGGAAAGAATTAATGCCTGGTACTATCCGGACGCGCCGGTAACCGTGCAGCCGGTGCTTGAGAACATTCGCCGTCAGACTACTTTCGAAGAAGTGGTGAGTGGGCTGGATGAGACCAATGCGCTTTTTGAGGCGCGGCGCTGCTTGTCGTGCGGCAACTGCTTCGAGTGCGACTCTTGCTTTACGGTGTGCCCGGAGACTGCCGTCATCAAACTCGGCGCCGGGAAACGCTATGAGTTCGACTATAACTACTGCACGGGCTGCGGCAATTGCGCCTCCGAGTGCCCTTGCGGAGCCATAGACATGGTTGCGGAGCCGGCTGGATGAAAACACCCATCGACGTATTATTGGCCGAGCACCGTATTATCGAAAAGGCGCTACGCGCTCTGGGCGGCCTGTGCGACAGGCTGGAGCGCGGCGAGCAAGTGGATCCGGACGCATTTGATCGAATCTTCGAATTCCTGATGACGTTTGCCGATCGCCGTCACCATCAGAAGGAAGAGAAATGCCTGTTCCCGGCGCTCGGCGCGCAGGGGGTGCCACGCGATCGCGGCCCCATCGGAGTGATACTCCAGGAACATTGCACAGGTCGCGCTTTGATCGCGCAAATGAGGCGCGCTGTGAGCGCTCACGCGAACGACCAGTTCGTCGAGGCTGCCCGCGCTTATGTGGACCTGTTGAGCGAGCATATCCAGAAAGAGGACAACGTGCTCTTTCGCGTTGCGCAGACATTGCTGGACGAGCGCTCCATGCGGTCGCTCCAGGACGATTTCAATCAGGCTGAGGCGGAGCTGCCGGGATCGCTCGCCAAGTACGAGCAGGAAGCCCAGGAAATGGAACGCGCCTGGGCCGTTTAGTGCCTTCAGAGCAGACCGTACAATAGCGCTTTCCAGCGAGGAATGTCGATTTCCCAGTGGACCAAAGCGTTGGGACCTTTGCCAAGCAGCGGCGCCCAGACCGCACGATTGCGTTCGTCACCGGCCACGCCCAGCCGATCCACCACCGTCATGCCGCGTGTAAGGTCGCTGTCTGTTTCGACGTCGACGTAGTGGCTGCTCGAGCGCGTGGAGATAGACGGATCGAGCGCGATGGCCATAGCAGTGGGATCCGGCAGACAAATTCCAATTTCACCGGTCTGCAGGCGGTTCGCTTCCATGGCTGTGCGATTGCAGTTGATGGCGAAGCGAGCGAGATCGGTATCGAGCGATAGGACGTAGTCGATATCCCCGGCGGTGAGGTTCGCTTGGCCGCGGCAAAGATGCCAGCCGACCAGCTCAATCGGGAGTCCGGAGCGCAGGACGGCTCGCGCGGCTTCCGGATCCACCCACATGTTGTATTCGGCGGCGGGAGTAACGTTGCCTTCGGTGCAGGGGTTGCCGCCCATGACAACGCAGCGGCTCACGTTCTTGACGATGCCCGGCGATCGAGCCAGAGCGAGCGCGACATTGGTGAGCGGACCCAGAGTGACGACGACAATGCCGGGGTTGGCGGAAATGACTTCGACGATGGCGTCAACGGCGTGCTTCGATTCCCTCTTTCGTACTGGCGGCGGATAGCCTTGATCGCCCAAGCCGTCGCGGCCATGAAACCACTGTGCGCTTTGGTGCGGGCGCATGAGCGGACGCGCCTCGCCGGCGTAAACAGGCACGGACGATCCGCATAGCTCGGCAGTATAGAGCGCGTTGCGAGTGGCTTGTTCGAGCGGGACGTTGCCGGCTACGACTGTGATGGCGGCCACGTGGACATCGGGCGATCGCAGGGCCATGATGAGAGGCACGGCATCGTCAGACGCGGTGTCGGTGTCGATGAGGAAGGTTCGGGGCATTTGATTTGTAGGACAAGCCTCCGGCTTGTCCAAAAGCAAGCCGGAGGCTTGCGCTACGGGGACGGGGACGGCGGCGAAGATGGAGACGACGGGGCGTCCGGCGGTTTGGCGTCTTTGTTTCCATTCAGAAAACGATCGAACCAGTACAACTGCCAGTTGAGACTCTCCACCAAGTGTTTGGGCTCGCCGGTGCGGGTGAGGTTGTGGTTCTCACGCGGGAAGATGACGAACTCGGCAGTTACGCCGTAGTGCTTCAAGGCCCGAAACCATTGCTCGCCTTGCTCGAGCGGTACGCGATAGTCGTTATCGGAATGAAGAATCAAAGTAGGGGTTTTGACGTTACTCGCATATTTCAGCGGCGACGCGTTCCAGTACTGATTGAAATCGTCGAACAGAAATCCCTTGAAGTCGTCTTCGTGGCCGTAGGCGCCATCGCGCGTACCGTCATCGCTGATGAAATTCGATACGCTGCGCAGCGTGACGGCAGCCTTGAAGCGATCGGTGTGACCCACAATCCAGTTGGTCATGTAGCCACCGTAACTGCCGCCGGTAACTCCCAGCCGGTCCCGGTCGATCCAGGAATTCTGCTTCAGCACCGCGTCGACTCCCGCCATGATGTCCTGATAGTCCATACCACCCCAATTGTTGACGATGCCACGCTCGAACTTCTGCCCGTAGCCGGTCGAACCGCGCGGATTGCAAAAGAAGACCGCGTAGCCCCGGGCCGCGTAAACCTGAAATTCGTGATACCAGTCCACGCCGTACTGCCCCGCTGGACCTCCGTGAATGCTGAGGATCATCGGATATTTCTTGTTCGGATCGAAGCCAAGCGGCTTAACCAGAAACCCGTCGATAGCCCAATGATCGGTGCTGTCATAAGGTAGCCGTTCCACCTTCGCCAGATCGAGCTCTGGCCACAATTTCGCATTAACGTGCGTCAACTGGCGCTCACCGGCGCCATCCAGGCCGGCCACGTAGAGATCGTCCAGGTGCTCAAAATCGTTCGCGAGATAGGTCATCACGCCGGCCTTTTCGTTGATGTCGAAGGCGTGAACGGAGCGCTCGCCATGAGTGACAGGGGTGACGGAATGGCCGGCGAGGTCGACACCAAAGATCTGCGTGGTGCCCTTGAATCCGGATTCGAAACGCAAGTTGTTCGGGCCGGGTCCCCAGTGGAGTCCAACGGGAATCAGGTCGAGATTGTCCACCACCAGACTGGACGGCGCAGCGCCCTTGGCATCCGCCACGTAGAGCTTTGGAAACTGGCGGCGAGTGGTCCTGCCGGCGAAAACAATCCGCTGGCCGTCAGGCGACCAACGCGGGAGATCGTCTTCAAACGCGTGGTCGGAAATTTTGGTGAGCGCGCCGCCCGAAGCCGAAATCACCCAAACGTCGGTGTTATGGCTGTCATCGTACTCCTGGCCCGTGCGATCCGACACAAATGCAATGCGCGCGCCGTCCGGTGACCATTGCGGATCGGTATCGTTCCAGTCGTCGCCCGAAGTGATTTGCTGATCTTGGCCCGAAGCCGCATCCACTACCCACAGATGGCTGCGCTTGTCGTCGTACCAACCCGTGTCATTGAACTTATACAGGATGTGCCGGTAATGGCGGACATCGCTCCTGTGGGCGTCGCGTGGGACTTGATCGCTGGGACCAACGCGGCTGACGGCGACGAATCGCTTTCCGTCCGGCGACCATTGAAACACCGTAACGCCGTTTTTCAGATGGCTCGCCACTTGCGCTTCTCCGCCATCCATATTGAGGATGCAGATCTGCGGGCGGGCGGGTTCGGCTGGTGCACCCGCGCCACTCGGAGCCGGCTCCGGCGCTTCCACATTGCGGGCAGAAAGAAAGGCCAGCCGCGAACTATCGGGGCTCCAGCGCGGCGAATTCGAATTGAGACCCTCGGCCGTGAGCCGGCGCGGAGCAGACAGGCTGTTGACGGCGACCAGCCAGATGGACGAATTCCGGCGATTCTTTTTCTGGTCGATGGCGGTGAGAACGTAGGCCACTTGCCGGCCATCCGGCGAGATCCGTGCATCGCTGACGAATTGGAACGCGAAATAATCCTCGGCTGTGATTCCACGATTCGCGAATGCGGAAAGCGAAAAAACCAACTCGATCAATACAAGCGAGACTGCGCGGCGAGAGAGCATTGTCACCATCCTGGACGATTGTCGAACCGGTAGGGGATCTCATCGGTATCGATCGGTAGCCGGTACACATCTGGATCATCGTGCTGATAAGCGCGCGTGGGCATACTGACGAACAAAGCGTCGGTGGTCCCAATATTCTGGTGCGCATGAAACACGTAGGCGGGAATCACCATCAAGTTCCGATCCAGATCGGTCCGGTAAATCTCATTCACCAATCCGTAGGTCGGCGAATCCGGACGGCTGTCATAAAGCACCACCTTCACCTGTCCCTGGCTGATAAAAATTCGATCATCATGCAGATGGTGAACATGCCAGCCCTTGATTTTGCCGGGCCGGATGGTGAACTGATAGACATAAACCACCGGCGCTTCCAGCGGCGCCGCGTAGGGGGTGTGGATCTCGCATAGCGTCCCACGATCATCGATGTGCGTGACCGCCGATCGAACGATTACGCCGTCGATCAGCCGCGCCAACGGCTGCCCATCCACAGTTACGGTCTGCTTGTCCTTTTTTGGACTGGAAGCTGTCATTTCGTCTATCACTCCAAACCCCGCATTTTACGGTACTGTGTTATCTGCCATCCCGGCGTGTGCGGAGAAGGTGGCGGCGGAAGAAACGGCGCTTCAATAGGCAACCTTCGCAGATGAACCCACGCGACAGCAAGCATCTCCTTCAGCAGAAACCAAGGCTCGCTCCGGATTCTCTCGAGGTACGCCTTTTGCTCATGCCAGGGCTTCTCAATGTAGCAGTTCTTCCTCAGCGCCGAGTTGAATTTGAACACAGTCAACTCATTAGTAGACACAAATCGAAATCCTTCCAGGAAAGCTTGATATCCGAACTCGCACTCGGGGTTCCTCCATATCGTGCGATAGTCCCGCCATTCCCCTATTCGTTCGTAGACCTCGCGCGTAAGCATCAGCCCCGACGGAGGTAAACACTTCACGGCGTCATAACCGGTGGCCGGATAAATTCCGTGGACAAGCCGGTAATTTGTTCCCCTGGGTCCGATCATTTCCGTGAGCGACGAGGCAATGTCGGCGGGGGTTGAAACGATAGCCCGGAGCAAAGTGCGGAGATGGTCTGGATGCCAGATGTCGTCATGGCCTAGAAAGGCGATGTATCGGCCGCGTGACATAGCGAGGCCAGCATTCACAGGGGCGGACTGATGGCCGGAGTTGGACGGTAGATTGTGCCAACGAATGCGTGCGTCGCCGAAGTCGTTCGTCACCGCTTCGGAATCGTCTGTACATCCGTCCCCTACCACCAGGAGTTCGAAATCCTGCTCGGTCTGCCACAGCACGCTGTGGATCGCCATCCGCAAAACGTTGCTCCGGTTAAAAGTGGGAATAATGACGGATACCAGAGGTTCGCCCGGCGGCATGTCTCGCACAATTCGCAGCTTCGGCCGTGGCCGGAAGATGTACTTCAGCGAGCGGCCGAGCAGCATCCACAGTTCTTCGTGACTGAGGTATTCGGTGACGCGTTGAAAGCTGGTGACAGGCACAGCGCTAGGAATCAAGTTTAGCTTATCAGCAGGCCTTCCGGGATCAGTTGCCAAGCGGCGCGGAAAAGGCTTTGACGGCGAGTTTGGGCGTGCCGTCGGCACGAAACAAACCGTAGTTCATCTCCGGATCAGTCGAGTTATTGGCATCCCGCAGCGTGTACCAATACAGGCGTTCGACGTAGGGCGTACGCGCCAGAAACGTTCGTGCCTCGCTTAAATATTGAGCTTGCCAGGCCTCGCTTACTGATCCAGGACCGTTCGTGTAGCAACCCATTTCCGTAATCCAAACCGGCTTCGCGACGTCGCCGTTAGAATCCATTACATACCGGATTCCTAGCAACGCGTCCGCGAGCCAATCCTCGAGCGCGCCCTCGCCATAGGCGTGGTACGCAACGGCGTCAAAAGAAGCTCCGCCTCCAGCCTGGTAAATCAGGCTCAGGAAATCGGCGGCTGAAACAGAGTCCGCAATGCTGCTGCTATTGCCGGGGCTCAGCCCACCCAGGATCACCTTCGCTTTCGGATTCGCCGCCTTCACTGTCAGGAAGGTTTTCTTGAGTAGATCCGTGTAGGCGTCGACACCTACTGCGGGTCTCCAGAAAAACGAAGTATTTGGCTCGTTCCACACTTCCCACGCTTGAATCTGCGGATATCGCCCGGCCAGATTAGCCGCGTAGGCCGCAAAGGCGTCTGTATCCTTGGGCGGATAGTTGATCACGGCTTGCAAATCTTGACCAATCTCCTGAGACATCAAAAGCGGCTCGCCGTCGACCAGAATTCCAGCGGATTGCCAGATCGCCTCCGCTACCGGGTGGCCCGGAACCGGATCGACGTTGAAGAAAAGCTCGACCGAGGTCCCGGCCAGGTTCGAGATATCGGCGGTGAGCGTGGAAAGAGTCCCGTCCGGCCCTTTCTGGATGCAAGCCAGGCTGGGGAAGTTGGTTCCCTTCAGGTAGGTGACCGAAAAATTGGCGCGTGTCCGAGGGTCGAGGCCCCGCGGGAAACCAACCTTCGCCCAAAGCACCACCGAATGCCCCGCAGGAACTTGAAATTGAACGCCACCGTGGACAAAGCCGCCTTCCTCCGTCGGGGTGACTGCTACCACACGGGGATAAGTTTGTCCGTCATCGAGCGTCACATTCCAGAGGTATTTTGCGGTTCCTTGGGAGCCCGCCGATCCCCAGGGCAACGGCCCTACTGCGGTATCCCACGAGATGTTGTATGGGCTGATTTCCGTGAAGTCGAAATCAACCGGCATGGACGATTCATCCAGGGACGAATATGCCAGAATGCCAAGGATTGGTACACCAGCCTCGGTGGCCGCGGCAACCTGCGAATCGTAGTAGTCCGGAGTGTCGGCAACCTTGTGCCAGTAGAAGGTCATTCGCAAGGGAACGGGCAACGGGCTGAGTTGTCCAAGCATTTGGGCATCTCCAGCGCCAAATCCATAATGATTGACGCCCAGCGTTTGTGCGCTGGTCATCGCGGCCGCCAACGCCAACACGCCGGCCATACGCGCTCCCTGAAATAGGTTCATGGGCACTCGTTTGTAGATTTTTAACTTTTGCTCTTACCGAGTTAGCGCAATCCGGGATGAAACTGCATCATTGCGAGCACGTTTTTAGTACTGGTGGTCGGCTAAATCCCATTCGTCGGGCTCGCAGCCCGTCCAATGGAATGAATGGTGGGGCGGACCCCCTGGTCCGCGCGGGTTCCCCTGAACCCGCTACCTCAAGCATCGACATATACCAGCAGCAGGCCGACGTGGGCGTCGGCCGCGGACCAGGGGGTCCGCCCCACTTTGCATTCGTCCGTCCGAGGCCAAGTGTTTTCGACTGTGCGAACGCGGCAAACACGAGTGTTCGCGCCACGCGCGTAGCGCACGCACGTTGCGTGCCGCGTCGCCACTCCTGGCGATGCATGGCACTTGGCTATAATCGCGGGAAGCGGAACGGGAGGCGACAAGTGCGAATTGCTAGTCTATTTCTGAGTTTGGGATTATTGCATGCGGCGGACGTTACGGTAGGAACCGCCGTTGCTCGATCCGGACAAAAAGCTACTGGTTTTATTCAGGTGCCGGGCGGAGTGGATGCGGCGCTGGACATCCCGGTCATCGTTGTCAACGGCTCCCAGCCCGGTCCCACGCTGGCGCTTCTGGCCGGCGCGCATGGCACCGAGTACGCGTCGATTATCGCGTTGATGAAACTGGCGGAGGCAGCCGAACCGGCCACCGTCTCGGGGACCTTGATCGTGGTCCCGCTTCTAAACGTCGCGTCGTTCCTTCAAAAAGTGCCGCATCTTAATCCCGTCGATGGCAAGAACATGAACCGCCTCTATCCGGGAAAGCCCGACGGTACGCAGACCGAGCGGGCGCTATGGGCGATCACCAAACAGGTGCTCGAAAAGTGCGACTACCTGATTGACTTCCACGGAGGAGATTTGGACGAGAACATGCGCAAGTATTCCTACTGGCCGGACACCGGCAACGACCGTTTGGACGCAACCTCGCGCGGGATGGTGCTTGCGTTCGGCTTCGATCACATTATCATCCAACACAACCACCCCACCGATCCTCGGACTCCCGGCGTCACCACGGTCACACGGCAGGCGCAGAACCTTGGGAAACCAGCGATCGCTGTCGAGGCGGGCCATGCCGGCACCACGCACGCAGAAGATGTGGATGCGCTGATGGGCGGCTGCTGGCAGGTAATGCGCCACCTTAAGATGTTGCCCGGTGTTGCGACGCGTGTGGAGCACCCTTTGTGGATCGGCCGGTATGCGGTGGTCACTAGCGATCGGGATGGCGTTTTCTTTCCGCTGGTGGTACCGGAAGCCTATGTCAAACAGGGAACCACGATCGGGTACATGACGGACTTTTTCGGAAACAAGGTGTGGGATGTTACGGCGCCGCTATCGGGCGTCGTGATTTACATCGGCGCCGTGCCATCCATGAAGAAAGGCGACAACATAGGATATATCGGCGAGATAGCCGCAAATGACCCACAGTAACGCTACTTCTCGTTTTCGACTACCAGGTCGTTGATCACTGAAAAGACACTGGAGACACCGTTGGCCTTTATGCCAATCAGGTTCTTGTCCGCCTGGTTGGCCACCACGCCTTCCAGAGTCACGTGCCCGTTCTTGACGATGATGTGAATGGAGGGCAACGCGCGATATCCATAGCGCGTGGATATAGAGGAATCGCCATAAATGGCTCGGTATTCCGCCATCCGGATCTGGTCGTCCATAGGCGAGAGCGGCAGTACCTCGATGTTGTTGATCACCTGCTGGACACCCGGAACCTTTTTCACCACTCGCCCGGCATCGTCTTTCAGCGTGGGTTTGACGACAGCGCCCAACAATGTCACAGTCCCGCCGTCCAGTTTGAATGCGAGATCGTCGAAGATGTTGTAATACGGGAGCATCACGAGTTCGTGCCGGACGTGCTTTGCGATCTCGGTCTCATCAGGATCGCCTACAAAGGCATCCTGGTGATTCTTATCATGTTTCTGGGCGAAGCTCGCTGGAACTACTAGTAAAACTGCCAGTGTCAAGCTGGTGGTAAGTGATTTGATTGGCATTTGATGTCCCTTCCTCCGTTTGACTTCTTTCGTGGATATAAGGTTACTACATCACTTATAAACATCGCGCTTCAGATCGTCCGGCAAGTCGGACAACTTACCTAACATTTCGTAAGTCTTCACCACCGCCCAGTCGACGATGCGTTCTCCGGCGCCCGGTTCCACCCAGGTGCTGGCGCTGGCCGCTCCGTAGCCGCCGCGCGAGGTTGCCGAGATGGTGGGGAAGTAACCGTGATAGCCGTTGGTATAACCAAAAAACAGCGCCATCGTGACAGGACACCGATCGCGCCAGTTCTTCTGGAAATCGACGAACGGTTCTCCGGGAACGGTCGCTATGGCGATCTGATGATTGATCAGAACCGCTGTGACGCGGCTCTCAACCACGGGATGAATCGGCGAACCCATCAGATCCAGCGTTTTGGGTCCCAGGAACTTCAGCAACCCCGCTTGGAACTTTTCCTGGCTCCAGCGAAGCTTGAAATTTAATGTCTCCTCGCGAAAGTCGATGCTCGCCGCGGGGACATTTTCCGTGTGAATTTCTTTCGCCACGCGGGCGGCTTCAACACCCAGCCGTTGACCCGTCCAATCCCGCATTTTTACGGCGTCCTCTTGGATAGGAGTAACGGCATGATACGGGTTGATGTCGCCCGGCGCGCCTTGCAGGAAAAAGCTGACCACGCGGCCGCCGAACGCATCCTCGACAGTGCGATTCATGGCCGCCGGGAAGTCCGCTGAATACTGGCGGTTGTCGGGTCCCAGAACCACCGGGTGACAGGAATAGTTCACCAGGATGGCGAGCGGCGTTCTATCCGAGCCGTCCACGCGAAGCACGGTCACAGTGGGATCCACTGGCGAGGTTGGCAGCATGGTTGGATTGCGCTCGAACCATCCGAACGTTCCGTCTGGCCGCAACGGTAGACGATTATGGCCGATATAAACCGAGCCTGTTCCGGTGCCGATGTTCGCGTCCACGAGATGGCCGGCGGCTTGAGCGATGGCGGCGCCGATACGCTCGATCGCTCGTTGTTCCCACGCGGGTGGCGCACCGGTGTATTCATCCTTGATGATCGGAGCGCTGTGCGTGTGGGAGGCGCTTACCAACAAACAGGAAATGCCGCTCGACTTGCGCGCCGATTCGCGCAAGTGGTCGAGGGACGCTTCGCCGAAGCTCCGGCCCAGATCGACGGCTACGATGGCCAGACGCTGGTTGCCCGCTTCGAGCACCAGCACGCGCGCATACAACGGATCGAGCGTGCTTTCGGCCGGGGCCAGACGATCCTCAAATCCCCACATCACTTCGTGGGTGGTGGGCGTAATATCGGTTTTGGCAACACCGGCGCGCAGTCCCGCCCAGGCTGGGAGCGCGATCGAGGTCAGCAGCAGTGCGCAGGTCAATCGAAGCATGCTTAGCATTTTAGCCTGTGTAGGACAAGCCTCCGGCTTGTCCCTGGCAAGCCGGAGGCTTGCCCTACGGCTGCCATGCGGCCATAATTGTTCATAAATGCCGGATGTGACGCAGCCGACGGACATCACCACGTTGCTGCGGAGATGGCAGGCCGGGGATTCGCACGCTTATGACCGCGCGAGGGCAGCCAGCGCCGGATTCCGATGTCGGAGGACTTGAGCCGGGTGGACGGGTTCTGGACCGGGCCTTGATGGACCTGGAGAAGTTGGATGTCGACAAAGTCCGGTTGGTGGAATTGCGGTATCTGATGGGATGTACGGTGCCAGAGATTTGCGAACTGCGCGGCGTTTCAGATGCGACTGTTGAAAGACATTTGCGATTTGCGCGCACCTGGCTATACGACCGGCTTCATTCGGGAATGACGTGAGCCGTGGCGCGTGTCCACGGGTTGCTCCAGCGTGAATCATGCAGCATCTCCTCATCGGTGAGCGATTTCAGGAATTCAATGAGGTCGTGCTTGTCGGAATCCGTCAGATTGAGACGCTGCAGGACATGCGACTTGTTGGGATGATCCAGCTTGCCGCCGGCTGCGTAATGCTGGATTACTTCTTCGAGGGTGCCCAGGCTCCCGTCGTGCATGTAGGGTGCGGTGACTGCTACGTTCCTTAACGAGGGCGCGCGGAACTTTCCGATGTCCTCGGTCACCCTTGTAAGTTCAAACAAGCCGCGATTAGGCGCGGCGTAAGTGGACACACCGGTGTTGAAAAACGCGCCGCTAAAGTTCCATCCGGCGTGGCATTGAAAACATCCTGCTCGTTCGCTCGAGAAAAAAAGGAGCTCGCCACGCTTGGCCGCATCGGAGATTGCTGACGAATCGCCGCCCCAGCGGTAGCGATCGTAGGGTGACCGCATGGAGACGATGCTGCGCTCAAACGCCGCGATCGCTTTTGTCACATTCGGGATTGTGTACGGATCGCTCACGCCGGGAAATGCTTCCGGAAACAGTCGTTGATAAACAGGATCGCGGCGCACGGCTTCGAGAAACGCCGCCTCGTGCCCTTTCAAGCCCAGTTCGATGGGTTCTTCGCCCAGCATCGGAACCAGCGCTTGTGCCTCGAGCGATGTAATAGTTGGATTAGCCCAGGTCAAGAACGGAACGTGGGCCACGTTCACCAGGCTCATACTGCCACGCGGATGAAGTTGGCCGGTAGTACCTTGGGCGCGGCTGCGGCCATCGGTGAATGCAAGTTCCTGACGATGGCATGTCCCGCACGATTCCTTCCCGTTCACGGATATCCGGCCGTCGTAGAAAAGATAGCGGCCGAGTTCGACTTTGACAACATTCATCGGATTATCGGCCGGGATGGCGGGGCGAGGAAAACCATTGGGAAGATTCCAATCGAAAACGGCGCCCGTCAAGCTAGCCGCGAGGGCGAACCCAAGAGTGATTCGCTTAAGCAATCAGCACTCCCGTTTTTGACGTGTCGTATCCAGCCAGCACCTCCAACTTGCGCCGCAATGTCGCTCGCTGCAGAACATCCAGGAACGCCTTCACCGCCGGTAAATCGGCGGTTCGCTTGCGCATCACCAGATCGTAGCGCTCCCTTTGCAGCGGAATGAAATCCAGGCCAAAGGTCTGAGCGGCGGATCGCGTGGCCAGGCACACATCCGCGTCCTGAGAGAGCACGCAATAAGCTGCCGCAAGATGACCATGGGCGATGCGATCATATCCTCTGACCGTGCGCGCGTGCATGCCGGCCTTCGCCAGAAGTTTATCCAATAGAGCGCGGCTTCCCGAACCCGGCTCGCGATTCACAAACCGGACGTTTTTCCGCGACAGGTCTTCTACCTTGTGTACGCCTTTCGGGTTTCTGGGCGCGATCACCAGCCCTTCTTCCCAGCTCGCAAACGTCACCACCCGAAAATCTTCGTCCGGAAATTCCTTACGAATGAAAGGCAGATTGAATTCTCCGGTTTTCGGATCCTCGAGATGCGATCCGGCGATGTGAACTTTGCCTTCGTTAAGCCACGCCAGGGCCAGTTTGCTGGAAGCAGCCGCGGAAACTATCTCCACGCCACTGAGCTTCTCCACCGTTCGCGAAAGAAGACCGGTGGCCGGGTCGCAACCGGCCAAAACGAGTCGCTTGCTGGATGCATCTTCCTTCGCGAACACAACCAAATCAGCACGGCCGCTCTTTTGACCGGTGCGCTTAACAATGCCATCTGCTTCCGGCATGTAGTAGGGCGACGCGCTGACAGGCACGCCGATCCAGCGCGATCCAATCTGGCAGATCCGAACCGGCTGGCCTTTGGCGGGCGCTGCGGCGCTCAATACTTCGGCGGCCAGCAACTCGGGCGATTTCTGAGAGCCCGGTTGGAGAGAGAATAGTTCGCCGACAGTAACTTCCAATTCGCGCGCAAGATTCAACGCGACTTCTGTATTGGGAACGTAGGTCCCGGCTTCGATGGCGTAGATGGTCTGGCGGCTGACGTGCACTCGGCGTGCCAGATCGGATGCCCCAACGCCTCTGGTCTTGCGAACCTGGGCCAGCCGGTTCTCGACGCGTGTCTTCACGGTTACTTCCTCAATTGGACAACTTCGAGCTTGGTCAGCATGCGGATGGAGCGTGCTCCGGGCTTATCTTTCGGTACTACCAGTCGGAACCGGCCTTGCGCGCCAAACAGGGGCTTGCCGTTGGCGGTGTCCGCCAGCAGAATCTCGTTGTCGATGAAGGAAGGATCCAGTTCGCCCAGTGAGAACACCACCTGGTACCCATCCTGCGCTTCGGCCAGGACGTAGCCGGCCAGAGCCTTGCCGCGCAGCTCGCTTCCTTGAGGAACACCGGCTCGCTTCAGAACTTCGTGCAGCCAGACACCCTCGTACGCGGTCTCCATTCCGTTGTTTGTCGTGCGAACCGTAGCGCGAGGCATCTTCGCCAAGTCGTCCGCGGTTAGGGTGAGCGCCTGTTTGACAGCGCCCGTCACCTGGAGCGATGGCTGAGCATCTTGCGCCGCCAGAAGCGCCACGGCCAAAAGTCCGAAGGCGAAGCACCGTCGTGTATACATG
>CABEDY010000556.1_pt1 | contig 14243 bp, 13 predicted proteins | sample 3423171 | NCBI WGS metagenome assembly CABEDY01 (sample SAMEA5534333, study PRJEB31848) | metagenome | biome: tundra; feature: field; material: soil | place: USA | collected 2013-05 | depth 0.15 m | reverse complement strand
GGGCACTTGAAAAGACCTTCGATATCCGGACCATCCACGGCGATGGCGATCCTACAGGCAGAAACCTAGTTTAAACAAAGGAGACGACGACTATGTCGAAATCAAATCCCACTGAGAATCGAGCCTTCGCGAACCGAGGCGCTATTTGCATGTTCATTTTTTCGGGCCACCGGGCGTGCGCGGTGTTCCCTTCACCTAGAAATCGAGATCGGGATGTTACTGGAGAGATGACATGAGAGCTTCGACAGTGTCTAATGAAGGAATCGGTAGGCGGCTCCTGAATGTCAGGGAGGCTGCCCAATACCTGGGACTGGAAGTAGACACGGTCTACAAGAAGGCCAGGTTGCGGGAGGTTCCCTGCGTCAAGGTTGGTCGAGCGTTGCGGTTCGATGTGCAAGCGCTGGAGCGCTTCATTGAGCAGCACACAATCGAAACCATTGACTGAAAGGAGAAGCTTTGAGTGTCTATTCACAAGAAGTCCGATGGAGTGTTTGAAGTCCGTTGGAGAGAAGGAGGCCGAAATAAAAGCCTGCGGGTCCACGGTGCATATGAACTGGCGCGAAAGATCGAACGAAAGAAGATGTCGGTACGCGATGAAAACCGGCATCTCGATATCAAGAGGGAGGTTAACTTTCGGATGTCGGCGCTGATTGGTCGGTACTGGACGCATTACGGTGTCAAGAAGCGTTCGGCAAGCCGAGAGAAAAGCGTTTTGGATGGCATCCGATCCGAGTTGGGCCAGTCTTTCGTTCGGGAGATTGACGGCGACGCCGTAGGGAGCTGGTATGAAAACCTCACGGCGGTTCGCAATTTATCGCCAGGTACAGCCGTGCGGCACTTTAGTGTCATGCATCACATGATGGAGAAGGCATCGACGATTTGGTCCAAAGACACCGGCATCGACCGGAACCCCGCGGATCAAGTCGAGGTGAGAAGGCCGGATGACCAAAGGGACCGCTACCTGTCCGAAGACGAGCTTCGGAGGCTGAAGCAGGCGTTGGATGAAAAGATATACCGCAAAGGTACACGAAGGATCAACAAGACGTTTTACCGTCTGAGACTGATTGTGCTAATCGCCGTCACAACCGGAATGCGAGTGTCGGAGATCTTCGGCCTGGGATGGGCAGACGTGAAGTACAGCGAGGGGTTGTTGGCGGTGAGGGCGAAGCTGAAGGGCGGGAAAATGCGTTACGTGCCGATGCTTCCAGAACTCGCCGGCGAGCTGCGGCGGTTTCCCGCCGTCATGGGTGAGGATCGGATTTTTCCGCCGGAACCGGGCGCAACGAGCGGACGGCAGCGTGTGGAAGGGAGTTTTGACGACATGCTCGAAAGGGCGGCAATCAAGAACTTTCGCTTCCATGATCTGCGTCACACGTTTTCGTCCTGGTTCATGATGAACGGCGGCGATCTTTATGAGCTCGCGAAAATCCTGGGCCACTCGAATATCAAGATGACCGAACGCTATGCGAAGCTGGCGCGGCAACACATTGCCAGGACTGGAAGCACGGCGCGGGAGATCTGGAGGCAAATGGAACCTAGTTGCGACAAGTTGAACGTGGGTTGACCATGTTCGCGTATTGTTCGCGTGACTGAAACTTTGTGTTTTTGGCTGCTACTAAGTCTTTTAGAATGTGGTGGCCAGGGACGGAATCGAACCGCCGACGCCAGCCTTTTCAGGGCTGCGCTCTACCGACTGAGCTACCTGGCCGCGTGCGAGATTTTATTTTAACAGACCGTTACACTCGCTGCAGTTCGGCGAGCTTCGCGCCTGTCTCCGCCTCTATGCCCGCGTGCAGGCTGTTGCCGTGCGCATCCATGGTCACGATGGCCGCGAAGTTCCGGACGCGCAAATGCCACATCGCTTCGGGTATCCCGAACTCGATCAGATGGACTCCTAGCACTTTCTCGACAGTACGCGCATAAAATTGCGCCGCACCGCCGATGGCGTTCAAATACACCGCGCCCGATTTTTCGAATGCCGCCAGAGTCTTTGCGCCCATGCCACCTTTGCCGATCACGGCACGCACGCCGTATTTTTCGATCACCGTCGCCTGATACGGCTCCTCCCGGCTGCTGGTGGTCGGACCTGCCGCTTTCACCAGCCACTCCTCGCCCTGTTTCAACATCACGGGGCCGCAATGATAAAGGACGGCGCCCCGCAGATCCACAGGAGGCGCGTTCTTCATCAAGTGCGCGTGCACCGCGTCGCGGCCGGTGAACACTTCGCCCGAGATCAGCACCACATCGCCCACACGCAGCCCGCGTACGGCTTCTTCCGTTAGAGGCGCGGTCAACACAACTTCGCGGCCGGTGAGCGGAAAGCCTTCCGAGCGTGCCATCCGCTCGACGGCCTGATTGGGATCGCGATACAGCCAGCGGTTAATCGCGCCGCTCAAAGCATCCAGACGAACTCCGAGCCTTCGAAAAGCCCAGCAATCATAGGCCACCGAAACAAAATAACTCGCGGGCAGACGGTTGGCCGCCGCGATTTTGCATCCGATGAGCGACACCTTGCCGCCAAAACCCATGGCGCCCACGCCGATGCGATTCGCCTGCTCCATTACCTCGGCCTCGAGCTTGGCCAGCTCAGGCACGGAATTCACATCGTCCAGCGTTCGAAAAAGTTGATTCTTCGCGAGCGCGTAGCCATGTGCGCGATCACTTCCGATGCAGACACCGACGGCGCCCGGCGCGCAGCCCTGCCCTTGCGCTTGCCAGACGGCATGCAGAATGCATTTGCGGACGCCCTCCAGATTGCGGTCCGCGCGGCCCAAGTGCTCTAGTTCGCAAGGCAGCGAATATTGGATATTCTTATTCTCACAGCCACCGCCCTTGAGGATGAGCTTTACCTCGATTTCATCTTCCTCCCATTGCTCGAAGTGAATCACGGGCGTCTCTTCACCCAGATTGTCGCCGCTATTCTTGCCCGTCAGCGAATCCACCGAATTCGGACGCAGCTTGCCGCGGCGCGTTGCTTCCGCCACCGCTTCTTGAATAGCTCGTTTCACCTGGATTTGATTCACGCTCACCGGCGTGTGCACCAGAAACGTCGGCATGCCGGTATCCTGGCAAATCGGACCCTGATCCTGCTGCGCCATGTCGATATTGGTTGCAATGATCCCAAGTGCCTGCGACGCCTGGGTTCCAGGAGCCTCGTTCTCAAGCGCCAGGCCCATGGCCGCACGCACATCGGGAGGCAAGTTCGTCGAGGTCTCGGTAATCAATTCAAGCAGACTCGTTTTTAAGAGGTTCATCGGTTCGTCGGTTCTTCAGTTCTTCGGTTAAAGAACTAGGGTATCTTGATCTTGACCTGGACTGTCATTCCTCGCGTGATAGCTGGCGGCGGGTCTTTAATATCGATGAATACCTGGCCGGATTTTACCTCGCGGACGGTACCCATCGTCGGGGTTGGCACACCCGCGATCTGGATTGCGACTGTTTGTCCGGGCTGGATTCCCTCGACGGTGTTAGCCAGCACTTGGAGCACCTGCGGGTCCACAGCGATCTGAAACAGGTCGGACATCGCGGGGGTCACTGGCTGCCCCGGATGGCCGCGCCTTGCGATTACCACTCCATCAGAGGGCGAGTTCACTTCGCCCACCGCCGCCTCAGCCTCGGCATCCTCCAGGTCGCTGGTCTTTTGGGCCAGCGCTTTTCGCGCAGGCTCGAGTTCCTTTGTGGTTGAGTCCACGCGGTCAGCCGCGTTCTTAGCTGTCGCGGCTAGATTCTGCTCCGCCGCCTTCAGCGAATTGTATTCATGCTCCGCTTTTTCGTAAGCAAGCCGCGGAGTGACGCCTTCCTGAAACATCGTCTTTTGGCGTTCGAAAGTCTTCTCCGCTTGGTCGAGGTCCGACTTGATGCGCATCGCATCCGCTTCCGAGCGGGAAACCTCCAGTCGCGCGGCGAGCAGGGCCGATTCAAGCTGGCTGAGACGGTTCTGCGCTTGTTCGGCATCCAATTTTGCCATCTGCTGAGCGGCAGCCCGTTTCGGATTCCTGATGCGAGCCAGAACCTCGCCTTCCGAAACATGTTGTCCCACATCGGCCATGAATTGTTCAACGGTCCCATCCACCGGCACGGGAATATTTACTACTTGAGCGGGCTGAATGCTACCAGTTAGCGTGATTTCCGCCTGTGCAACTGGAACAGCGCGCGGCGGCTGGGGTGCAACCCGTGAACGATGGAACGCGACGAATCCACCAGCCGCGAGCCCGAGCGCCATTATCCCGGCAATCGCAAGCATCCACCTCCCGGGCATACCCGATGTTACCGCCTGCTTTCTGCCTTCTGCTTTCTGCCTTCTGCTTTCTGCCTTCTGCTTTCTGCCTTCTGCTTTCTGCTTTCTGCCTTCTGCCGCCTGCCGCCTGAATGCTACAATCCTCTTTTATGTTCCGTGGACTGGAACACACCGCCATTGCGTCTCCCGATCCTGCCCGCCTAGCCGAGTGGTATGTGCAAAAACTCGACTTTCGCATCAATTACACCTATGACGGCAATTATTTTGTTCGCGCCTCCGATGGATCGATGCTCGAAATCATTCCTTCGCAAGGCGAGCGCGCGCCGCAGCAGATGAAGGATCCCGGCATCCGGCACTTGGCCGTGAGCGTGGATAATTTCGATGCGGCGCTAGGCGAACTACGCAATCGGGGGGTCCAATTTCTGACCGAGCCATTCGCAAATCAAGGCAACCGGCTGGTGTTCTTCAGCGACGGCGACGGAAACATTTTGCATTTGATCCAGCGCGAGCGCCCGCTCCCCTGATCGGAATCACGATTGCTCACCAAGGTTTTCAAGGCCTTCCAATACCGCGATTTCCGCGTCATGTGGACGGGTGCGTGTATTTCCAGCATCGGGACCTGGATGCAGATCCTGGCGCAAAGCTGGCTGGTCTTGCAGCTTTCCGGCTCGCCGTTCTGGCTGGGCATGGATTCTTTTCTCGGCAGCATTCCGATTGTCCTTTTCTCGCTGGTGGGCGGCGTATTGGCCGACCGGATGTCGCGGCAGTACCTTTTGGTCGGCTCGCAGGTTGTCCAGTTGACATGTGCATTTGGGCTCGCTGCGCTGTTCGCAACCGGCGTAGTGCACGTGTGGCATATTCTGACGCTGTCGTTCATCGTGGGCACCGCACAATCTTTCGGTGGTCCGGCGTATCAGGCGCTGATCCCTTCGCTGGTGAAATCCGAGGATTTGCCGAACGCAATCGGTCTGAATTCGATTCAGTTCAACGTAGCGCGCGTTATCGGACCCATGCTGGGCGGCCTGGCTCTGACACAGCTCGGAGCGTCCTGGTGCTTCACGCTGAATGGCTTTTCGTTCATAGCCGCGATTGCTTCGCTGCTGATCATCCGGCCGCAATTCAAACCCGCGAAGACGGCTGAATCCGTGCTCACCAGCATGCGGCAGGGTTTCAGTTTCATCCGCAAACAGGCTGCTATGGAGGCGCTCATCGTGCTAGCCTTCGCCATGACGCTGCTGGCGTTTCCAGTGGTCGTATTCTTGCCGGTATTCGCGCGTGACGTGTTTCACGGAGGGCCAAATCTTTACACAACCTTCCTGGTGTGCTCGGGCTGCGGTTCCATCACCGGCGCGCTGGTGGTAGCCGGGCTCGGCAAGCACCGCTACCAAGGGCGTTCAGCATTGCTGATGCTCGTGGTGCTGGGCGCATTGATCACCGGTTACGCACTCTCGCGCAATCTGGTGCTGAGCTGCGTCCTCATTTTCCTGGCCGGCGGAGTCCTGTTGGGGGCTTTCGTCACCATCAGCTCGTTGGTACAGATGATCACATCCGATCAGATGCGTGGGCGCGTGATGAGCGTGTATAACGTCGCGTTTCGCGGCGGGATGCCTTTCGGAAGCTTGATTGTCGGTGCGTTGGTGAAGCAGTTCACTGCGCCAGTGGTTCTGGCATGGAACGGCGTGCTCTTGGCGATCTTGGGGTTGTACTTCCTGCTGGTTCAGAGAAAGGTCGCCACACTGTAATGTTGTCCCCTTGCTGACGCGCGGGGCTACAATCCGCGGCGGGATGCTGTTCGACGTAGCCCCGCGCGTAAGCAAGGGGACCGGCGCTGTAGAATTGTAGATGATGAAGTCATTATTGGTCGTCTCGGCCCTCTTCGCTATTAACGGATTCAACGATTCCGACCTGATCAAAGCGCGCGATCGCCAGGATAAGGCTGCGCTTGAAAAGATGGTCGGCGATCTCAAACCCGCTGCTGACAAAGATCCGAAGGATGCAGTTGCCCAATACCGGCTGGCTCTGGCTGAATCATACTCGGCCGAAGTGGCCATTGAGACGCACGACAAACCATCCGCTAAGAACGCGGCGCAAGCGGGTATCGACGCCGCCGAGAAAGCTGTCGCGCTGAAGCCCGATTCCCCCGAGAATCATCGCATCCTGGGCACACTGTGCGGTCAAATGATTTCCGGCATGGGTTTAGCCGGCCTGAAGTACGGCAAATGCGCCCTCACCGCGGTCAACAAGGCCATTGAACTGGATCCTAAGTCGGCCATCAATTATTTGAGCCATGGCGTCGGCAATTATTATCTGCCCGCTGCCCTGGGCGGCGGATACGACCTGGCGATCAAAGATTTCCGGAAAGCCATCGAACTGGATGGCAAGAATGCGGACGCTTATTTATGGCTCGGAATCGCGCTGCGCAAAGTGAACCAGCCTGACGAAGCTCGCAAGGCCATCGCGAAGTCACTGGAGCTGAATCCAAGCCGGCTGTGGGCCAAACAGCAGCTCGATAAGACCCCGACCAATTGATGCGCGATCGGCTCGCGATCGGCGCCGCGATCATCGCGCTCACTTTTCTCAGTTATTTCCAGTTTCCCGGCCACACCTATTTAGGATCGGACACGCAAATCTACGTGCCGATGCTCGAACATATCTGGGACCCTTCCGCGCTTACGCGCGATCTGGTAGCCACCAAGCCGCACCTTGCATACACGCTGTACGACGAAATCGCAATTGCTCTCCGTTGGCTCACCCACAGTTCTTTTCGAGCGGTATTGATCGCCCAGCAGCTGTTGTTTCGTGCGCTTCAGATTCTGGGCGTGTATTTGCTCGCGCTATCGTTTCCATTGGCGCGCGGAAAGGCGCTCGTGGTGGCGGCTCTGTTTGCGTTGGGCGCAACAATAGCGGGACCAGCGGTACTGACGTTCGAATATGAGCCAGTGCCGCGGGCGTTCGCGGTGGGATTGGTCTTTCTCGCCATCGGACTTGTGGCACAAGAACATCTAATGTGGGCCGACATCGCCGCAGCTCTCGCGTTCCTCTATCATCCGCCGACGGTGTGGGTATTTTGGGCGCTGTATTTGTGGCTCACGTTGCGGCACCGGGACTACCGCGATCTGTGGCCGCTCGCGGCCGGTATCGTACTGCTGTTCGTATCGTCGCGGTTGCAGCCGGGTGCAGCCGAGCCGCAAGTTTTCTTCACGCGCGTGAGTCCGGAGCTCGAGAAACTGCAACGCATGCGAGCTTCCTACAACTGGATCTCCACCTGGCCGGCCCAGTTGATCTGGCAGTACATCCTGCTCTGGCTGGTCTCGATGTTAGCGTTCTGGAGAGTGCGGCCCAGGACGGCGCGCCTTTTTCTAATCGGTATGCCGGCGCTCGGCATCCTGAGTGTGCCCGCTTCGTATATATTGCTCGATCAATTGAAATGGGGTTTGATTCCACAGTTTCAACCGGCGCGCGCACTTGTTTTCGTAACGGCTTTTGCTGTGATCCTGGGCGCGGCGGCCGGCATCCGCGCGGCTGAGCAAAAGCGATGGATTGAATCCGTGGTTTGGTTTGTGATGGTGCTGGCGGTTCCCACAGCCGTGCCCCTATTTTCAATCTCCACGCGCAATCTTCTTTTGTTGCTGGCGTTATCCATTGCACTGTGCGCCACGCTGGCGCTGCAGCGATTTCGTTTCGCGCCGGCGCTATTGGCCGCGGCGGCAATCGCACCGAGTTTCGTTTTGCCGTACTGGGCGCACGTCCGGAACTATCCGCGCCCTAATCTCGCGGGCCTCGAAGACCTGGTCCAATTCGCCCGCGCGCAAACTCCCAAGGATGCGGTGTTCCTCTTCGGCGACGCGGGAAGCAGTCCCGATCCGAGCATTTTCCGCGCCGAGAGCCAACGCGCTGTATATGTCGACTGGAAGTCCGGCGGCCAGATGAATTTCAGTGAGCCGCTGGCGCGAGAGTGGTGGCAGCGCTGGCAAGCGACGAACGCGCTGCGTTTCGACACAGGGGAAGTCAGCAGATTGACGGGCTTGGGAATTGACTACCTGGTGCTCTCGCCAAGTCATCGTTTGGTGGAGCGGAAGCCAGATTATGAGAATAGCCAATTCGTCTTATACAAACGCTAGGAGCTTATTGGAAGCCAAGCGCGCGTGGGGCGGACGCCCTCGTCCGCGCGGGTCCCCCTGGACCCGCTCTTGGGGCTTCATCTACTTCACCAGCAGGCCGACGTGGGCGTCGGCCGCGGACCATGGGGTCCGCCCCACTTTGCGTTCGGAGACAAAAGATTTTCGACGGCGCCGAAGCGACGATGCTGAAAAGATCTTTCGCGGGGCATGGCCCCGCACCACGTGCTCTACAACTATGTCCCGTCCGTAAGCAGCGCGTCCACTTCCGCGCGAGTGGGTACGGACGCCTGGGCTCCCATGCGCGTCACCGATATTGCCGCGGCTGCGTTCGCAAACCGTAATGCTTTCTCAATTCCCCGATCTTCCGCTAACGCCACAGCCAAAGCCGCGTTGAATGTGTCACCCGCGGCCGTGGTGTCCTTAGCAACCACCGGAAAAGCGGGGCTAGAAAGCTCTGTCTTGCCGTCGCAGTAAAAACAACCCTGATCGCCCAGCTTCAGCAGCACAGCTTTCGGACCACGCTCACGCAGCGAGTGAGCCAGCGCTGCGGCATCGGACATCGACACGCGTGCAGGCGGCAGGCCCAACAACAGCGACGCTTCGGTTTCATTCGGCGTAAGAATATCAACGCTCGCGAGCAATTCCGGCGCTAGCGGCGCGGCGGGTGCTGGATCCAGAATGGTTCGCGCGCCTTCCGCCCGCGCCAGCTTCAGAGCAGCCGCGACAGTGTCTAATGGCGATTCCAATTGGAACAGTACGAAGCGCGCCCCGCGAAAGACAGAACGCATCGCCTCGGTTTCAGACGCCACTAGCGCATGGTTGGCGCCGGACGCCACCACAATGGAATTCTGCCCGGAAGCGTCTACCGAAATCAGCGCCACGCCGGTTGCCTGAGCGCGCGTAGCATGAACTGCGCTGACATCGACGCCCGCCGCGGAGAGACTGGCCTTTAAGTGATCGGCGAACACATCGTAGCCCACGCGTCCCACCATTCGCACCGTTACTGAGTTCGCACCGAGTCGAGCGGCGGCGCAAGCCTGGTTGGCGCCCTTGCCGCCTGGAATCATTTGGAAATTGCGGCCCAGAACGGTCTGCCCTGGCGCCGGCAGTTGATCCACCGTCACCACGAAATCCATGTTGAGACTGCCAACCACGACCAGCGTGGTCATCGGGCAAAATCGATGCCGAACTTTTTCAGCTCTTCGGCATAATAACGCCGGTGGAGCAGATCCCACTCTTCGCTGCCTTCGGGTATTTCTTTTTTCTGCGAGCGGATCTTGGTGCGCGCCGCGCGGTCCACTTTTTCTTCCACCGCCAAAAGCTCTGTCATGGAGCGGACAATTTCCAACCGCACGTCGTTGGGGTCTTTCTTCAAACGAAACTCGCGCGCCTTGCGGAAAGACGCGACCAGCTTGTGGGAAATATCGTTGATCTTGTCGCGAGAGAGCTTCATGTTGTCGCCCGTGTCGCGGCCGGCTGCGCGGATCACCTTGCGCTGCGAAATCAGCGTGTTCTTGATGCGCCGGAACATCTCCTGATAGCTGACGCCTTCGCGCCGCATGTAGTCGCTATACTGGCTCAATAATTCGCGGACCTCGTCGTTCAGGCGATCCTCCACCTGCAACTCGTCCTCAATGACGTGGCTGATCATTTCCGTGGCCGAATTCGGATCGGTGGTTTCGATGATCTGAGGCGTCATCCGTTTTACGAGTTGTCGGGAGAGGTACGCGATAAATTCTCTGCTCAGCAGCATCTTTATGTAAATTGAGGCAGCGACCCTTTGGCCCTCCTTCTGACGAGGAGCGGCTTGTGACCGTTTCTCAATTTTCGCACAGAATGATCGCGCACGCACTGATTGGCAGCGCGACACAAATGTGTCCGCACAAACCGAGCCGCGACGGGAACGGAGCGTGTTGAGAGTGCGGGCCAGAACGCTCGTGGTAGCGCTCCCTTCCGGTCGCGGCTCGGAAAGGCGCTCGAAAAACTCCACATCGCCCATGGACTACGCGCGCTGGAGTTTGCGAACGGCGTCCACGCGCGTGGCACGTGCCAATGGAAGCGCGGCGCCGAGTGTCGCGATTGCGATCACTACCAAGGCTGCGGCGCTCAGCATGCTTATGTCCCGCGGCGAGATGCCGAAGACCAGCGAGTCCAGCAAGTTCGAGGCTGCCCACGCAGCGCCAACTCCAAGCACCAGTCCCGCCGCAATGAGCTTCGAGGCCGCCGCGCCTGCCCAAGTCAAGATTCCGGACCGTCCAGCTCCGAGCGCCAGGCGAATGGCGATCTCTTCTTCCCTGGCCGTGACCCAATAGTTGAGAAGACCGTACACTCCCACTGCGGACAAGGTTAAAGCGAGTCCGGCGAAGATAACGAGCAGAAGAGTGGCGAAGCGGCGACTGTTCAGGGTTCCGGCAATTTTTGTCTCCTGGGTGCCGAGGCTCTGGATCGGCAGGTTTCGATCCAGGGATGCCACCACGTGCCGCACCGCGGAGATGAGCGCGCTCGGATCGCCGGTCGTGCGAATCATGGCCACCATGGCTGGCCTGGGGTCCTGGGCGAAGGGCCGGTAAATTTCTGGATACGGCACCCTACCCAAGCCCTCCTGGCTGACGCTGCCAACCACTCCGACGATTTCGAATGTGGGTCCCGGCATGTAAGGGCCTCCATACTTGATCTGGTGTCCAACGGCGGATTCTTTAGGAAACCACTGCCGCGCGAGTACTTCGTTCACGATGGCTACGCCCACGCGATCGGCGGCCGTAAACGTCCGGCCCTCGCGCACAGGGATGCCCATGGTTTGGAAATATCCCGGATCTGCGACGTTGAATAGCGACAGCGGAACGTCGCCCTTGGCTGGGACGGGAGCACCGGAGACTGAATACCACCAATCGCCACAGTCTCCTGCCGGAGGAGGGCAATTCCCTGCTCCGACGGCCGTCGCGCCCGGCAGAGTGCGTAGACTTTCGAACAGCCGGCCGTAGAAATTCTGGATCGCCTGCGGATTCCGATAACTCGATTCCGGAAGCACAAGCTCGAGCGCAAGCAATCGCTCGGGGACGAATCCCGGGCCCGAGCTCTGCGCTGTGATCAAGCTGCGAAGCAACAGCCCGGAGCTGAATGCCAGCACCAGCGTGATCGTGATTTCAGCAATCACCAGCGCATTCCGGAACGAGCGTTCGCGTTTGGTGTCGGTGCCTGAGCGTCCGCCCGCGTTCAGCGCGGAGGTGAGGTCGACTCTTCCAGCCGTTAATACGGGCGCCAATCCCACCACTACGCCGGTGACGATGGTGAGGCCCGCGGTGAAGAGCAGCACGCGCAGATCCAGACCGACCTCTTCCAGGCGTGGGATCCCTTTCGGAGCGATCAGAATCAGCGCGCGCAGCGCCCAGTAACCGAGCAACAATCCGAGCGCGCCGCCGATCGACGCCACCAACAGGTTTTCGGTGAGAACCTGCCGGAGCAGACGCATCCGTCCGGCGCCAATAGCGGTTCGAATGGCGATCTCGCGGGAGCGTATCGCGCTGCGCGCCAGCACAAGATTAGCGACGTTCGAGCAGGCGATCAGCAGGACCAGTCCGACAGCACCCATCAGCAGCCACAAGATAGGACGAACCTCTCCCGCGATCTCGTCTACCAAGAACTTTCCTACAGATCGGTGATCGTTCTCGGTTCCAGGATCTTCCTGGGCCAGCCGTTGCATGATCTGGTCCAGGTCGCCGAGTGCGGTGGCTAGCGTTACGTCCGGCCGCAATCGCCCGAGCACGCGCATGGAGCCATGTTGCGTACGAGGTTCCGAATCGCTACGAAACAGGCCCATGGGCAGATAGAAATCGACGGCCATGTTGTGAAAATCCGGCCCAGGTGGAAGTACTCCGATAATGCGATAGGACAATCCGTTCAGGTCGAGCATGCCGCTTAGCACGCCCCTATCGCCACCCAGCTTGTTGATCCAGAATTTGTAGTCCAGAACGGCGGTACGCTGCGCGCCCGCGCGATCTTCCTCAGCGGTGAATACGCGCCCCAGCACCGGCTTCGCTCCCACCAGACGGAAAAAGGCGTTGTCTACTTGGATCGCCCTGGTGAACAGCGGCTCACCACGGCCAGTCAGCGTAAATTGATTCCATTGGTAGCCGGCCATGTCCCCGAAGGTGTGATTGTTCTTTTTCCAAGCCCGATAGTTTCCCCAGGTGACGCTAATCCCTTCCACTTTGCCGTGCGACTCACCCAGCCAGACCAGCCGCTCGGCGTCGGGATACGGCAGAGGTTTCAGCAGAACCGCATCCACCACACTGAAGATGGCCGAGTTGGCGCCGATGCCCAAAGTCAAGGTGAGAATCACTACCAGCGAATAGCCTGGCGACTTCAGAATGCCGCGCAGACCATAGCGCAGGTCTTGCAGGAACGTTTCAAGGCTCGGGAAGGTCCAGGCTTCTTGGGCGCGTTCTTTGATCAAAGTGGGATTGCCGAAGTGCCGCCGCGCTTCGGTTCGCGCTTGATCAGGCTCAATGCCTCGCGCGAGCTGGTCGTCAGTTTCGAGTTCCAGGTTGGATTGGATCTCGGCGGCCAGATCGTCAGGAATAGCGCGCCTCCCGGTTAACGCGTAGCGGAGCTTCGCCCACCATTCACGCACGGCCCACTCCTTTGGGAGCCAGCACGCGTCCCATGGCTTCCACGAATCGCTCCCACTTGGAAGTGGCAACCAGCAGTTGCTTGCGGCCGAGCGCGGTGAGACGGTAATACTTCGCGCGGCGGGAATTGGGCGACGTTTTCCATTGCGCCGAGATCCAGGACCGCTGCAGCAGCCGCTGCAAGGCGGGATAGAGTGAGCCGTTGTCCACCAGGAACTCGCTGTCGGAATGATGTTCGATGAACTGCCCGATGCCGTAGGCGTGATTAGGCCCCATTTGCAGGCTGCGCAGAATCAGGACTTCGAGTGTGCCTTGCAGCAGCTCCAAGCGTTCAGATAGATTGTCTACGGTAGACATGCTATCTATATAACATGAATTCTGGGAAGGCGTCAAGGCGGCGAAGCTGCTATATTGCCATTGTTGATCGCTTTCATCCAAACGGCTCGCGGGCGCAGCTTTACCTCGGTATTCAGCCACTTGGGAGCCTTGGGGCTTTTCTTTCTGGCGATCCTGGATAGCTCACCAATCCCAACATTTGGAGGGCCGGATATCCTGATCGCGATACTTGCTGCCACCCACCGGAACCCGTGGTACGAATATGCGGCGGTTGCGACAGCGGGTTCAGTGATCGGCGCGTATTTAACATTCCGGATCGCACGCAAAGCCGGCTCAGCCTATTTGAACAGCAAGTTCGGAGACAGTAGGGTGTCCGCGCTTCTGAAAATATTTGAGAAGTGGGGCTCCGGAACTCTGGCAGCCTCCGCCGCCATTCCTTTCCCTTTTCCAACCAGCATGTTCTTCGCGGCAGCGGGCGCTTCCAAATACCGCACCGACAGGTTTCTCGCGGTTGTCACCATCGCTCGGGCTGCCCGCTACTCAGCCATCGCCGTTGTGGCGGATCTTTACGGGCGGCACTTCATCCGGATGCTCCGGCACCCGATGCAATATTGGGGTTGGTCGCTGCTTTTCGTCGCGATGATTTTCGCGTTAATCACTGCGTGGATTCTGATCAACCGGCGCTTCCGCACCGCATGAAATATGCTGAGTGTTTCACGATTTGTCCACCAGGATGTGCTCGGCTGAAACGAAGTACGCAACCCTGCCGTGATCGATGAAGTTCGCTTCGTCCTCGCGGGAGGCGTTCCATTCCGGCGATTGACGAGCCGCCAGCAACGCCTCCTCGTTATCGAACCATAGTTCCGCCATGCCGTCGTAGTCCGGCTGGTATTTGTCCCCTTCCACCGAGCGGCGATGGCT
>CABEDY010000555.1_pt1 | contig 14286 bp, 9 predicted proteins | sample 3423171 | NCBI WGS metagenome assembly CABEDY01 (sample SAMEA5534333, study PRJEB31848) | metagenome | biome: tundra; feature: field; material: soil | place: USA | collected 2013-05 | depth 0.15 m | reverse complement strand
GTACGAGGATTACCTCGATCTGCTGCAGGACCCGAGCATCGACGCCGTGGTCATCGCCACGCCCGAGCATCTGCACTATCCCATGTTCCTGGCGGCGCTCAAGGCCGGCAAGAACATCTATGTCGAGAAACCGCTCGCGCACACTATTGAGGAAGGCGAAGCGATGGTGGAAGCGGCTGAAAAGTCCGGCAAGGTGGTGCAGGTGGGGACGCAGAATCGCAGCAACTCGCTTTACCAGCAAGCCAAGGAGATGGTGGCTCAGGGGATGATCGGCGATATCCATTACGTGCGCGCCTTTTGGTATCGCAATTCGCTCGAAGACAATCCGGCCTGGCGCTACAAGGTGCCCGACGACGCCACGCCGCAGAATAGCGATTGGAATAAGTTTCTGGGGTCGGCGCCCAAGCACGATTGGGATCCACATCGCTATTTCCAGTGGCGGCTTTATTGGGATTACTCGGGCGGCATCGCGACCGACTTGTTGGTGCATCAGACCGACATCACCAACTTCGTGTGCGGCAAAGTTGTTCCGGCGTCGTGCATGGCTTCGGGTGGAATCTACCGCTGGACCGGCGCTGGCGACGACCGGGACACGCCCGATACCTTCAGCGCCATTTACGAATACGGCGATAAGTTTCACGTCAACTACAGCTCCTACTTCGGCAACGACCATTTCGGCTACGGCGAGAACTTCATGGGGAATGAAGGGACCATCGAAGTGTTGAATCGCCAGATTCTGAATTTTTATCCGGAGAAGTTCGGCGGCAAGGCCCCGGCCAGCGTGTCGGCGCGCAAAGAGTTGCACGTTGAGTTGCCAGGGAACGATAACAAAGCCGTGGAAGCGCACATCAAGAATTGGCTGGAAGCGATTCAGGGGAAGGCCAAGGTGATTGCTCCTACGCGCGTGGGGCAGGAGGCAGCGATCTCAGGGCATTTGGCGACGTTGTCGTTTCGGAATAATAAGAAGGCTCTCTGGGACGAGCAGGCGCGTAAGTACCATTTTGCGTAACGTCGCCGTAGGGCAAGCCTCCGGCTTGCCTCTGGACAAGCCGGAGGCTTGTCCTACTTGGAGAACGCTAACAGCACGTTGCCTGGCATGCCGCCCCACTGTCCGTAGCCTGAGTTGACGTAGAGCATTCCGCCCACGATTACGGCGCCGGCGGCATCCAATGATCCGCCGCGGGCTTTTTGTCCATTCACCGTTTCATACTCGCGTGCCGTGTCGGTGTCCCACACCACTTGGCCGGTTGCGGTGGAATAGGCGCGCAAATGGCCGTCGAGGGAGCCGGAAAATACCGCGCCTGGAATTACCGATACTGGGGCTGATTGCGCGGGGCTGCATCGCTTGCGGTCTCCGCAGGGAGGCGGCGTCGCGCTCCATACTTTTTCACCCGTAGCGAGCTTAAGCGCGAACAATCCGCCGCCTTGCTTGGGATCGAGGGTCAGCCTGTAGCCTTCGGCCGCAGTTTTGTCGAGGACAATTCCGGTGATCTTGAGATCGGACACCGCGACGTACATGTTGTCGTGATCGGCAGCCGAGCCCCACTGCGATCCGCCTAACGAGCCTCCCTGGCCAACGCGTGTCTGCCAGAGGATTTCCCCTTGGCGGTCCGGATCTAAGCCGTGCGCCATGCCCGATTTTTGTCCGATCACCAGCGCCCGACGCCCATGCCCGAGTGAGACCAGAATGGGAGACTGGCCGAAGTCGAAATCCGGGCCATTGGAATCCGGGCAGTTGGTTTTGAACGGCGAACTGCAACCGCTGTTGTCGGCGTCCTTCGGAGTTAGTTGCTTCGACCATAGAATCTCACCGGTCTTGCGGCGGAGCGCGAGTACGGCGTCGCTGGTTTCAGTCGGCGGGTCGGAATAATTGTTGCCGGTGGCAACGTAGATCACGTCGCGCTTCTCATCCAGCGTCGGAGCCGACCAGATGGATGCGCCCGATGGCCCGCGCAACTGTGCTTTGCTCTTGCTTATCTTGGTAGGCTGTGGTGCTTGAACGATTGTGTAGGATTTCCAAATGCGTTCTCCGGTTCGGGCATTGAGAGCCACCAAGCTGCCGCGAAATGTGCAGCACTCATAGGAAGGCGATAGCGGGAGCACTTCCTCGAACGACGCAATCGGGACGTACAGCACATTTTTATACAGCAACGAGGCCGCGGTCACGCGCGCGGCGAAATGGTCGTCCAGGTGAACTTTCCAGAGCAGCTTTCCCGTGGAGGCATCCAGCGCGTAGGCGTTGGCTCTTTGATCGCCGAAATAGAGGGACCCGGATGCGATGGACGGCGCGGCCGTCACGCTCCCTTCCGCTTGGAAGGTCCAATAGATACATCCGGTGCGCGCGTCCAGAGAATAAACAGTGCCCGCCTCGCTTCCGACGAAAAGCTGTCTGCCGTCGATGCTGGGCTGGGCGCGCGCGGCGCTGGTCTCACCCAATCCGAACGCCCATTTCAGCTTGAGTTTTGGAAGATCGGCCGCTGTTAGTCCTGCTGCTGCGGTGTTTTGGAAGCGCGTGTTCTCGAGGTCAACGCCCCAGCGGATCCACTGGGAAACCGACTCCCTCACGGTCGCGGTTCGGATGCGCGGCGATGCGCTTGCATCGCAGAACGCGATTGGTGGAGGAGGAGTTACTTTGGGCGCAGGGTAGGTGATGTAGCCGACCAGTGCATGCCGATCCGCGCTGCTTAGCCCTTCGGCTTGCGCTTTCATGACGCCGCTTTCGATGGAGGTGAGGACCTTCATCGGACCCATGTCGCGCAGCGCGCTGAAAGGAGGCACGCGGCCTCCTTGAGGATCGTCATGACACTGCGCGCAGCGCGTTTTATAGATGGCCGCGCCGTCCTGCGCGCAGGCGATACCCATACCGAGGAATAGCAAGAAGAACGACCGGTTCATGAAATTCAACCGACCCGCGCCAGCCGCCGAATCGAGAGGGCCGTAAATAGCAACGTCACGCCAGCCAGTACGGCCACGTGCACCCACGCTGCGCCTTCGCTGGGATTGCCCAAAACGCGGAAGGCGAGTTGATCCAAATGATGGGCTGGCCAGATCACCGTCATCGCTGCCATGGATTTGGGCATCGGGAACATGATGCCCGAGAGATAGATCATCGCCAAGTAGATGATGTTCGCGATGGCCGGCGCAGCTTTGCCCGAGGTTCGTGTACCGATGAAGAGGCCGAGCGCGCAAAACGGGAGTGACCCTAAGATATTGATGACCGTCAGACTCACGCATTGGGCGGCGCTCAGCGGCAAGTGGCCGAGTGTCAAAGCAGCCGCGATCATAGTGGCCGTGACGATCACGCCAAACATCATCGCCATGATCAGCTTCGCGGTGAGATAAGCCGCGGGCGGCATCGGGAGCGCGCGCTTCAGGGCAAGCAAACCCTGTTCGCGCTCCATGGCCACCACTGCGCCGAAGCCGAACAGCCCTGGTCCCATCACGCCAAATACATCGAAAGCCGCGAAAGTGAAGACAGCCGACTTGTGATCCGCGCGAAGGGCGGGGCCGAAAAGAAGCACCGCAAACAGAAGGTACAAAGCCACGGGAAGGCTCAGGAACGGTATCCCAAAAGCCGGCGTGCGCAGCATACGCACGGTTTCGTATTTCGCTTCCGTAAAATACGCGTTCAATACCCGGCCGATGGGCATCGCACGATTCGTGGCAGCCCGGCTGCCGGGGATCTCTATCGCAGTCGCATTCATTGTGGGGTCTCCTGTGTCAGCTCCGCGAACGCTTCCGAAAGCCCGGCGCGGCGCACTTCCAATCCTTCCAGGGCCTCGTCGGCAGCCAGCAATCGCCGCACGACGTCTTCAGCATTGTTCGCACGAATGTGCATTTTAACCTGGCTGCAGGTTACGCTTTCGACGCCGGGCCAGCTTTCCACCTCGTGAACCGCGAGCGTAGTGGAGCAACTGATGTGCTTCTGAACGATGTGGCCGCGGATTTCGCTCACGGTGCCGCAGGCGATCAGACGTCCACGGGCGAGCACGGCGACGCGATCCGCCAGCGCTTCCGCTTCTTCCAGATAATGTGTGGTCAGCACGATGGAAGCGCCCTGCTCCACCAGCCGCCGCAAAACACCCCACATCATTTCCCGGGCCTGAATGTCGAGCCCGACTGTCGGCTCGTCCAGAAACAGCAATTTCGGGCGTCCGCACACTGCCACGGCAAATTGCGCCTGACGTTTTTGTCCCGCCGAGAGCTTGCCATAGGGACGATCGCGAAGCGGTGAGGTGTGGGTCATCTCCAAAACGGCGTCTACGGTGAGCGGATCGGGATAGTAGCTGGCGGCAAGATCAATTTGCTCGCGGACGCGGAGCTCAGGCGCGAGTGCGACCTCCTGCATCATCACACCCACTTGGCGGCGTGCCTCGACGCGCCGGGGCGATTCGCCGAACATCTGGACCGAGCCATGGTCCGGCGAGCGGAGCCCCAGCATGATCGAAATGGCCGTGGATTTGCCTGCGCCATTAGGACCGAGCACGGCGAAGAGCTCGCCGCGGCGCACTTCGAGCTCCAGGCCGTCCAGAGCAGTGGTTTTGCCGAACTTCTTGCTTACGTCTGCCAATCTCGCCACGCAATCAGTATTCATTACCGTCTCCTCTCAACAGCGCAACCCACTCCCTCACGGTCGGGGTTCGGTAGCAATTCCAGAAACCCACTTTCATTGCAGACGCGGTCCAATGGCGACCGAATCGCAGGCGTTCACACGAGTGTGAACGCGGCACGCAGGAGTGCGTGCGCTACGCGGGCTAGCAGGCCCGTCGGTAGGAATGCTGGTCATTCGTTCCTCAACGCCACCGTCGGATCCGCCCGCATCGCCCGACGCGCTGGGATATAGCATGCGGCCAGAGTCACGCATGCTAGCAGCATAGCCACGCCCGCTAACGTGAGCGGATCCGTGGTGCTGACGCCGAGCACTAATCCACGGACGATCGGCGCCGCAACGAGCGACAGCAAAAGACCCGCAGGAACTCCGATGCCAACAATGAGCAATCCCCGGCCTAGAACCAGCTTTCGGATATCGTTGGGCGAAGCGCCCAACGTCAGGCGCACACCAATTTCATGCGTGCGTTGGACTGCGGCATAGGACACCACGCCGTAAAGTCCGAGCAATGCGAGAGCTAGACCAAGCAGCCCTAGCGCGGTCGCGAATCCTGCTTCCAGGCGTAAGCCCAGGAATCCGTATGCTGAGCTGTCGATTTGTTGGAGCATGGTCTCGACGCCTGCGACAGGCAAGCCGGGAGCAAGGCTCGTAATTTCCTTAAGCACCTCGGCAATCGCGGTTTCCGTTCCGCCGTGGTAGCGAACGCGTAAAGTCTGGATGGGCGCGTAATTTTGCTCGAACGGAACATAGAGATAGGGCTGCCTCAGTTCTGTAACGGCTAGGGATCGGGCGTCCCGGAGCACTCCCACCACTTGAATCCAGTGCGTGGGGTCAACCGTAAGTTGGACCTTTTTCCCGATAGGATCGTGACCCGGCCAGAAACGTTCCGCTAACGTCTGGCTAACGATAGCGACGCGCGGCGCGTTCTGATGGTCGGACGTGCTGAACGATCGGCCACGGACTACCGGCATGCGCAGTGTCTCAAAAAAATCGCGGGAAACGACGTCGTAGTAAACCGTGGGCGCCGCTTGGCCCTTGGGCGGCGCATAGCCCTCCGGTTGCATCTGCATTGGAAGCGGAAGCGCGCTAATCGGCCCGCTTATCGCGAGACTGGCCGATTCCACCTCGGGGAGCGCGCGAACACGCCGCAGAAGATCGCTGTAGAAATGCCGTCCCTGGGCCTCGCTGTAGCCGACATGGTGCGGGTCCATGCTGAAGTTGAGGACATGACGCGGGTCAAAGCCGAGATCCATGCGGCGGCCGTTCTGCAAACTACGCGTAAGTAGAGACGCAATGATGAGTAACAGGAACGAGGCCGCGACTTGCGCAATCACTAAGACGCTGCGGGTGCGTTGCGGGCGGCCGGATTTCCGCTGTCCACCGTCGCGAGCCACCGTCGCCAGGTCTGCGCGGGAGCCTCTGAGAGCCGGCAGGATGCCGAGCATCAGACCGGTTGAAGCCGCTGCGCCGAGAGTGTAGGCGAATACTCGGCCATCGAAGCCGAAGTCCAGATACATCGGAATTCCTTGCATTTGCAGGGTGCTCAATATGCTGCAGGTCCACGCGCTCAGCAGCAGCCCCGCTAGTGCGCCGAAGCAAGTGAGCAGAAAACTTTCGGTGAGCAATTGCCGAATCAACCGGCCACGGGACCCTCCCAGCGCGGCGCGCATGGCGATTTCTTTTTGTCGCGCGGCGGCGCGCACCATCAGAAGATTCGCCAGGTTTATGCACGCCAGCACTAACACAAGCGCGGCCATAGCCAGGAAGAGGGCCCCTATAGCCATCAGTTCCTTGCCACCTGCAACTCTGCCCAACAATTGCTTTTCAACCATGAGCGTCACGCCGGCCGAGTCTTTGGGATAAGCAGCGGAGAGGCGCTCGGACACGATCTGGAGCCTCGCTTGCGCCTCATTCAACGTAACTCCGGGTGTCAGGCGGCCCAGGAGGTAGAGGTTGCGAAGGCTTCGATTTTCCAGGAAGCCCGGAAACCCTGCAGAAATTGAATTCATGCCGAGCGGCAGGTAAGCCTGCACATCCAACAGGGCCTGCGCGCCATGAAATTGCTTGGGAGCCACGCCCACCACGGTCACCGGATGCCCATCGATGAGGACGCGTTTGCCGATTACATTTGGATCGCTCGCGAAGTGCGCCTTCCAATAGGAGTAACTTAGAACCAGAACCGGGTCGGCACCCTCCACTTTGCCCTCCGACGGCAGGATCACGCGGCCCAGCGCGGGTTTGATTCCCAGCAGCGTGAAGTAGTTGCCGGTTACGTAGTGCGTTATCACCCGGTCCGCGTGGCCGTCGGCGCTCAGTCCGTCCAGACCGTCGCAATACGCCAGAATGCCGGAAAGAGTGCCCGCGGTTTGCTCGCGGATGTCTCGGTAGTCGGGATAGGAGAACACGGGCATGGGAAAACTGCCCTTTTGCTGGGAGGAGAATGTCACCAACTGGCCTGGGTCTTTCACCGGCAGCGGGCGCAATATCAGCATGTTCACCAGGCTGAAGAGAGTGGTATTCACACCGATGCCGAGCCCGAGCGATAAAATCGCTACGGCGGTGAAACCAGGAGCTCTTCTAAATCCGCGCAGCGCGTAGCGGATGTCTTGAAGTAACGCATCCACCCACGCCAGGGCTCGGGCTTCGCGGTAAATTTCAGCGGTTTGCGTGACGCCGCCGAACTCGATCAAAGCCGCGCGGCGAGCTTCCGCGGGTGTCATACCACGCTGTAGATTCGCCTCGGTCTCCATTTCGATGTGAGAACGCAACTCATCTTCGAGATCGCGATCCAACTGGGGCGCGGCAAACAGCGCGCGGATTCGGGAGACTAAAACGCGAAGCCAGGTCATGTCGGTTACCTATTCGGTGGCGCTCAGCATTCGGGCCATGACGCCCGCGAATCGCTCCCACTCCAACGTCTCGGCTTCAAGCTGCTTTTTGCCGGCGCTAGTCAGCGAATAGTATTTCGCGCGCCGATTGTTTTCGGTGATTTTCCATTCGGAGCTGATCCAGCCTTTTTGCTCGACACGCAACAGCGCCGGATACAGCGTGCCCTGGTTCAATTGGAGGAGATCCTCGGACACCTGGCGAATTCGCTGCGCGATCCCCCAACCGTGCATGGCCCCGAGCGTATCGAGGGTTTTCAGGATCATCAGATCGAGCGTGCCTTGCAGCACGTCGGACTTAGGCTGGCCCATAACCACTCCTTTTGGATGTCAACAGAAGTAAGTTTAAGGCAGCTCCTGTTGAATGTCAACAGTAATGGTAGCTAGGCACCCTTGCTGGCGCGTAACTAATTGATGGATATAGATGAAATGGTTGTAAAGCGAGGGATCGAGGGGCGCGCACGGCCCCGCGATGGTGCGCGGACGCCGCACGGTTAGAGAAATTAGATCAGTTCGCCGATTTCTTTGGCGACGTTACGTGCTTCCAGATGGATCAAGCCGGCGTTGGAACCCATGGGGCCGATCACGGCCAGCACGGCTTTGGCGCCGGCTGAGTAAACAAAGAGGACGCCTTCGTCTCCGCGGATACTCACTTCGGACAACCCACCCGTGGCCATACTCTCGCTGATCCGGCGACCGAGGCTAGATGCGGCAGCCGCCATCGCAGCAACGCGATTTGGATCTGTACCGTTCGATAGCGAATGCGCCACCGGTAAACCTTCGTTAGAGGCGAGCAATACGCCCCGTAGCTCCGGAATCGAATTACGAAGCGTCTCAAGCTGATTCTTCAAAGCTTCTTGTTTAACCATAACCCTCTCTCCTTAACGGCTATGCACCTGCAGCCGATGCGAGGCAGAAAGAACTTCGTCTGTAGTCAAGCGCTCCGGCTTGACCAGGCTCTTGCTTCAATACCGCGCGAAACACATTACACACAGCCCATTACACACAGCGCTACACAACGCCCTGCATACAACCCTACGCGAACCCCAACCGCGCAACAACCAGGCACGGGATTCATCTTCGCACCATGCCCTGTTAGGTACATCGTCCGATAAGGCGGCAACTTTAGCGAACCTTTGCGGCAAACACATTATTTTCTGGAAAATTGTGTGGGGCTAATCACCATTCATCCCAGTTCCCGGCGAGTGACTTCGGCGGCAGGGGTAGCCGAAAGCCGGGAGCAAAATGCTGCGGATTCACCTGTGGTTGTAGTGTAGTCGCCTTAGAAAAGGTGGATAAGAGCTTTACCGTAGGACAGGACCTCTCTTTGGCCTTAACGATTTCATGTCAAATAGCCGATTACACTCATATGCGTTGCCTGTACTGCGGAAAGCAACTGGCGCTGCTGAAGAGGCTGACGGGCGGCGGCGAGTTCTGTTCCGTCGCCCACAAACACAGCTATCAGGAGGAGTATAACCGCCTTGCGCTCAGCCGTTTGCTGCAGGCGCAGTCGAAGCCTGGCGAGATCAAGGTATTTGCCACGAGAGCTCCCGCGCCGACAGAAGGCCTAGGGCAACCTCTGCCTCCGGGTGCCTCGCGACGCCGCGCATTGCCGGCCAGTTCGCCGATTCCCGAGCCTGTTGCCGAGACGCCACGCGCGCCAGTACGCTCCGAGCGAGTATTCTACGCTCCCGTAGCGGTGGAAGAGACGGTACAAGAGGCCGTAGAAGAGACGGTGCCGGTAGCGATGGCAGAGACTTTCGAGGAACCGGTGGAGCAAACGCCACCGCTCGAGGCCGCCGAAGAAGCGCCGCCCGTAGTGACGGTGTTCGCGATGGAAATCCCGGCTTACACGTCGCTCGCCGACGGGATACCTTACGTAGAACCGTGGTTAGACATCGTGGCGGCTCCAGCGAGGCCAGTCTGGCAGGCATCCGACCGGTCTGCCAACTTGCTGCTCGGAACCCTGGTAGCGCACGGCGGTCCGCCCGCGGGTGAGGTCGAGATGCGTGCCAGGGCAGTGGACGCCGCTCCGCTGGAGTTCGCGCCTGAGAACGTGAACCTGAGCGCTCTCTCGGGACGCACAATCGCCAGTGAGGTGACATCACGCATCCTAGCGGAAGCAGAGAGTGAGCAATTGTTTTCCTCCCTTCCTGCGGGCGAGTTAGCGCCACTCGAAATCTGTTCCAGCGTGGCCGGGACGCTCCCCACGGCCATGGATCTGGCCGCCGAGCCGGCTGAATTCACCAAAGAAAAAGCGAATCTCCACGTGCCGTTTGCGTTCACCGCCACGCCAGCGCGGGTATTTCCAACCGCATTGCCGATCGAGCTCGATATTCGCGTCACGGCTTCCGGAGCCGGCCTCCAAACCAGCTCGAACGGGGCACTGCGCTTTCCCGTCCGCATCACGTTTCAGGATTCTTCCCTGTTGAACCTGTACCCGGCCGGAATCGATTTCCCTGCCGAGGATTCCGAGGTGATTTTGGTTGCGCCCTGGGCCGACGAACTGCTCACTCCTTCGAACGGGTTCAACTCGGGCGACGAAAGCGCACTGACCGGCGAGGAGGGTTCCGGCTCGCCGCGCGAAGTGCTGGAAGCGCTGTCGAAGCTCCATCAGGACTTGGCAGCTCAGCAAGAGGAAGTTGTCGAGCCTCCAGCCGAACCGCGAGCCACGGACCTGGAGTTGGTAACCGAGCCCGTCGGGCAAAACACAATTGCGGCTGGGCCGGCGGAACCAACCGCTACCACCATCGACATTTCCGCTGAGCCCGCTGATGAGCAACCGATTCCTGGATCGGCTCACGACCTGTTCGAGATTCCGCTGAAGACTTTCGCGCCGGCGAAACCAGCCTTAGCGGTCGAATCGAATGCGCTGGTCAGCCACTGGCCCGAGATGCCGCGGCTGAAGGCGCTGCCGTTGCGGCCGAAAGTGGCGCAAGCTCCGCCTGGATTCTCTCCGCAATCGGGCGCTGTCCAAGCCAAACCCGCATCCACGGAACCGAAGTCGAAAGAGCCCGCGCCGCAGCCGCGTCCCGAAGTTCGGACCACGCAGATTCCCGCGCCAGCGGCGAAGCCGCCCGCGCCACCTGTAAAATCGCCGCCAACGGTGCAGTCGGTTAAGCCCGGCCAGCCCTCGAAACATGGGCAACCCGTGACACCGGTGCAAGCCGGCAAACCAGCGCAAACGGTGAAACCAACCCAGCCGCCGGTTAAGACCGCAACGGCCGCCGGCGCAGGTGCCCAGACGCCGCCGAAACAATCCACATCGCAGACACCACAGGCCGCGGCGCCGGCTCAGCCCGCAGCCCACGAGACTAAAGGCTCCGCTCAACCGCTTCCGGTTCCGAGTGCCCCGGAACCGGCCACCAAGCCCTCTGAAGAGGCCATGCCCACTTTCGCATCCATCCAATCGGGCAAGAACGGTTCCTTTATCGGATCCCTCAAAGGCAAGCTGATCCTCGCGATATTGCTGGTGGTGACAGCGGGCGGCGTGTTTTACAGCGTGAGCAACAAGCCGCACCCGCCGGCACGCCCCACGGCCGCCACCACCGAAGACGGCGTGGGTCCAAGCATCATGTTGGGAGAAGGCGGTTGGGTACAAAACTGGGGCGGCGATACAAACGGCTCGCACGCGGGACGGCAGATTACCATTTATCGCCCGTCTCTCAAACTCTCCGACTATCGCATCGAATTCCAAGGCGAGATCGATAGCAAGAGCATCGGCTGGGTATTTCGGGCCATGGATCCGTACAATTACTACGCAATGAAACTGGCCATTGTAACGCCCGGATTGTCTCCCAAGATAGCGCTTATCAAGTACGCGGTGGTGCAGGGACATGAGACGGAGCTGGGTCGGGTGGCGCTGGATATGGCCGCTCGAAACGATACGCTGTTCAATGTTCGCATGGACGTTCGCGGCTCGAAATTCAGCACCTCCGTGCAGGGGCAACCGGTGGACGTGTGGACGGATGAACAATTAAAGTCGGGGGGCGTCGGATTCTTGAATGAACGCGCAGAACGGGCGCGCATCAAGTCGGCGGCGATCTCGTATCTGACTGGAGGAAAGAATTGAAAAGACTGCAGGCAGAGAAAAGTTCCATGGAACAAACCAACGACCAATGGTTATGGTTCGTCGATGACGAACTGGTGGAGGCGCTGGCGCGGCACGACGTCTTAGACCCGCAGAGCAAGAAGCGGGCGGTTCAGTCGGTGGCGCTGGCCAAGGCATTGTCGCTCAACATGGAGGGCAAAACCGAGCAGGCGTTGCGCGAGATCCGGTCCGCCATCGAGAACGGGGAAGCATTGCCGGAGCTGGATTGGACGCAGGCGCATCTTGAATTCCAGTTGGGGCAATATGAAGCTGCGCTCGAGGATTACGGGAAAGTGCTGGCCGCCTATCCGAATCACAGGGCCGGCATTTACAACTCCGCGCTATGCCTGGAGAAGCTGCAACGGTTCGAACTGGCGGCCGAAGCGTTCCGCAAAGCCGCTGAAATTTCTCCGAACCTGGCGGAGGCCGCACTTGGCCTCGGCATTTGCCAACTCCATCTGCAGCACGCGGAAGAAGCGTTGGCGGCGTTCGAAGAATGCCTGAAGTCGAGGCCGGCCTACGACAACGCTCTGTACGGAAAAGCTGTTGCGCTGCAGTTGCTGGGGCGCGTGGATGAAGCCTGGGAACTCTACACGAAACTGCTTCCCTCCAACGGCTCCAACGCGGAATTGCTGACCAATATGATCGGACTGGCGCTCGCCAAATCCAACGATGCCAAGGTTCGCGAGTACTCGGAGAAACTGCTGAAAGTGCGCCCAGGCGCCAAGGCGGCGCTCGAGGGGCTGACGGCCGCGGCCATCGCGCGCAGCGATTATAAGACTGCGGCGACACATGCCGCACAGCTGGCGAAAGCGGCGCCCAAATCGTACGAAGCCTGGTTCAACCTTGGAGTGGCCTATCAAAAGACCAACCGCTTGGAACAGGCCGGCCAGGCTTATTCGGAAGCCATTAAGTTACAGCCGGAGAGCGATCTGGCCTACGCCAACCTTGGGACTACTTTGCAAGAGCGCGGCGACCTGCCCGCCGCTCGCAAGGCTTATGAGCGCGCCCTTCAGATTGCCCCGTCGCTCACGGGTGCGCTGTGGAATCTTAGCCATCTCTACGAAAAGTTGGGCTACACGGAGGACGCGGAGAAGTGCATGGAAAAGGTGGTTGAGAACGAGCCCGAACGTGTAGATGCCTGGTTCCGGTTGGGCTATTTCCGTTTGCTGCGGGGCGATCACGCTTCAAGCATCGAGCCTTTTCGCAACTGCGTCAGCCAACGTCCGGACTGGCTGGAGGCGCTGGTAAATCTGGGCCAGGCTCAGTGGCGCTCGGGAGATCTGGAAGCCGCCAAGGCTTCCCTCACGCAAGCTGTCACGTGTCATCCCACGTCGACCGACGCTCTGCGAGCCCTAGCCGCCTTGAGCGTTGCGATGGGCGATTACATCCAGGCCCTGGACTTTGAAGGGAAATTGCAGGAGCTGGGAGCGCCGCTTCCGGAGCTGGCCTTCAACATCGGAGTCCTGCTCGAAAAATCGAACTTGTATGAAGACGCGGCCCGTACCTATCGCCGCGCCGCCGACGTAAAACCAGGTTTCGCCGAGGCCTTGCTCAATTTGGGGCATGCCCTGAAAGCGCTCGGTCAGGAGCAGGAAGCACGCAGTTGTTGGCGGCAAGCGGTGGAAGCGAAACCGGAACTGGCGGAGAAGTACTTCTAGCAATTCGAATTCAAGAATTCAAGAAGCCGAGGAAGTCAAGGAAGATGGTGGCTTCGCGGCTTCCTGAGTCAATAAATTCCTGAATTCTCTTGCTGGCGAAGCCGGAGCTGGCGGAAGCCAAGAAATAAAGGAGCCGCGCAGCCACCTTCTTCCTCGACTTCTTGAATTCCTGAATTCTTGAATTCGCCGTTCTATCTCATCTCCAACCACTTCACACTGGTGGGATTCGAATGCTCGCACTGCATCGTATCGGTAACCCCCGATGCGATCAAGCCGCACGCGTTCGATTGCGCGCTACGCAAGGCATGCTCTTCTGTGTCCGCGCGCGCGGTCCGGCACGACGTCCTTCCCTGAAATGCGACGCAAACTTCCACGCGGTATTTGACGTTGTTCGTGCTGGAATAGAACAAGAAGCCCAAGAGGACCACCCCCAGCACGATAATGAACGCCAGCACAACTTTCTTGTTCATGCCCCGTGACTTTCCGCGAAAAAGTTGCCCATGCGGCGGAATTTATCGTAACGATCGTCAATCAGTTCCTTGGACGAACGCGACGTCAAATCCGCCAGTGCGCTGCGAATCGCGTCCTTAACAAACTCGGCCGCTTTGTCGGCGTCGGTGTGCGCGCCCTCGGCCGGTTCGGCAATGATGCCATCGATCAACCCCAGCGCCATCAAGTCGCCTGAAGCCAGTTTTAAAGCCTGGGCAGCCTCGGGAGCCTTGCCCGAATCGCGGTAAATGATGGCCGCGCAACTTTCCGGTGAGATCACGCTATAGTAGGCATTCTCCAGCATGTACACGCGGTTGGCAATCCCCAGTCCCAACGCACCGCCGCTGCCGCCTTCGCCGATGACGATGGTGATTACCGGCACGCCCAGCCGCGACATCTCGCGCAGGTTCACTGCAATCGCCTCCGCCTGGCCGCGCTCTTCGGCGTCAATCCCCGGATAAGCTCCAGGCGTATCCAGAAAGGTAATGATCGGCCGCTGAAATTTGTCCGCCATCCGCATCAGGCGCAGCGCCTTGCGGTATCCCTCCGGTT
>CABEDY010000553.1_pt1 | contig 14312 bp, 13 predicted proteins | sample 3423171 | NCBI WGS metagenome assembly CABEDY01 (sample SAMEA5534333, study PRJEB31848) | metagenome | biome: tundra; feature: field; material: soil | place: USA | collected 2013-05 | depth 0.15 m | reverse complement strand
CTTCTCCACGGTCGCAGCCAGCCCTTATGTCGGCACCACCGAAACCGAGCGCATCGATTATCGCATCAACAGCAAGAACAACGCGTTTCTGCGCTACTCGCATGATGGGAACAACAGCTTCGCGCCGCGCTCCGGGAATCAATTGCCATCCGCCTGGGTGAGTAACATTAACTGGGCGGATTCCGGCGTGTTCTCATTGATCAGCAGCTTTACACCCGCCATTGTGAACGAGGCGCGGTTCTCCATGACCTACTGGAGCAATCGGAACAACCTTCCCTCCGCGGCTCAATGCCCGAACTGCATAGGTTTGGATGGCCCCAACATCAATGTGGATGGAACCGGCCTCTCCTTCGGCAATCAAACCAATACTCCACAATCCCGAGTGCTGCGCCGCTACATTAGCGCCGATAACTTCACCTGGCAAAAAGGCAAACACCGGATGAAGATGGGCGGCGAGTGGGAATATCAGAAGGGAACCGGTACCTACACCATCGACGAGCCGGCCGCGATGACGCTGTATTCGCCGGAAGAGGTGGCCCAGTTTGCGCCAGAATTGTTGCCCCTGCTTCCGAAGACCTACACCACCCTGGCCGACATTCTGAAACTCCCCTTGATGAGCTGGGATTTTAGCGTTGGCAACAACGAACAGCCGCCGCCGTTCCAGCAGGCCAACGCGGAACGCGACAACACCTTCCACTTCTATTGGGAAGACTCCTGGAAGATCAAACCGAACTTCACTGTGAATTACGGACTGGGTTGGAACTTCGAGAGCAATGCGCTGAACCACGACCTGGTCAAACCAGCATGGCTCGCACCGATTTTCGGCGCTGGTGGCCTGGGGCACGAGCTGCATGATTACAAGCATTTCTCTCCCATGCTCGGCTTTGCCTGGTCGCCCTGGAAAGATAATAAGACCGTAATCCGCGGTGGAGCGGGCGTGTACTATGACACCATCGACATCGAGTTGCGGCTGATCGAGCGTTCCTACTTGAGCCCACTCGGGTCCGGCTATCTCAACCTGCCGGGCAGTATTGTTCCCAATCCGATTCCCGGAATTCCCGGTGTCCCAGAGGGAACAGCGCTCAATTTTACTAGCCCGACGCCGTTTAACGGCGCGCTCCTGGAGTACATCCTACCCGCCGTACGCCAGGCTTTCATCCAGCAGCTTGGCATCAATCCGAACAACACAAACTTGGCGGTGACTACTATCGGCTTGTTCAAGACCGGAACCGAGTTGATCTCCCCCAACTACACGCCCGGCAAGGCCAACCATTTCAGCCTCGGCGTACAGCGGCAGTTGACAAAAGACTGGGCCATTAGCGGCGACGTCGTGTATCGTCTCTTCTTGCACCAAACCATCCGCGACGTCGACGAGAATTTCTATTATCGTTATGCCAACGGCGTCCAGACTCCCGTAATCCCCATCTGCACCTCCGCCCAGCAACTGGTCCCCAACGCTCCCTGCTCGAACGGCGGCGTGGGCGTCATCTTCAGCGGCGGCCGGACTGACTATACAGCGCTGCTCGTAAAGGCGAATAAGCGATTCTCGCGGCGCTTCCAGACGCAGATTTCCTATGCCTTGCAGTCCCAGCATGGCATCAATGGAATTTACAACGACTATAATTTTTTCCAGTATTGGGGACCCCAGGCGCCGCACAGCATTCTGAACGTGAGCGGCACCGTGGATCTTCCCTGGAAGTTCCAGTTCTCGTTTATATCCAGCTACACCAGCCGAGGCCCATTCCAGCCAGTCATTCCTGGCGTCGATCTCAGCGGCAGCGGCGGCAGTAACGGGTTCCCGCTGCCCGGTATGGGTGGCAGCTTGTTTAATTTCGGACTCGGGTCATCGGACTTGGCGAACCTGATTAACCAATACAATCAAACTTACGCGGGCAAGGCTGGCCCCAATCCAAGTCAGACGTTCCCGCACGTTGCTGTACCCACTGGCCCCTACCAGTTCGGCCACGACTTCAATTCGCAGGACATCCGCTTGACCAAACTCTTCAAGTGGCGCGAGCGGTACGAACTGCAAGTGTTCGGGGAATGCTTCAATGTTTTCAATTTCTCGAACCCCACCGGCTACGACAGCAATCTGTTGGATTCGGGCTTTGGACTACCCAGCGGCCGCGCCGGAGGCACTTTCGGCACCGGTGGCCCCCGCGCGTTCCAAGTAGGATCCAGGTTCTCGTTCTAGGCAGAAGTAGGGCAAGTCTCTGACTTGCCCAGCAAGCCGGAGGCTTGCTCTACAGCTGATATAGCATCAAATACACAACGACGCCCGTCACGCTGACGTACAACCAAATCGGAAACGTCCACCGTGCTATGCGACGATGGCGCTGGTAATCGCCCTTGAGACCGCGCCGCAGCGTAATAATCGCCAGCACAGGAACCGTCAAAGCCAGCGACGTATGTGTAATCAGAATCGTGTAATACACCACGCGAATCGGACCGGTCTTCGGGTAATGCACCGATCCCACCTGGGCGTGATAGATCACATAACAAATCAGAAACGCAACCGACACCGCGAACGCGGTCAACATCACCCGTTTGTGAGCCTGAATCTGTTTGCGCCGGATCAACGTGTAGCCGGTAACCAGCAGCACGGCCGCAGTTCCATTGAGCGTGGCATTCACCGCCGGTAAGGTATGGATGTCCATCACGAACTCTCCCGGGCCAGCGCGTAGATACTCTCGATCAGCTTCGGAATGGACTGCGATTCGGACGTATCGTAATATCCGCGAATCCGCGATTTCCGGTCCACCAACACAAACCGTGTGCTGTGCTCGAGTGTCGCGCCGATATTCCCGAGCTTAAAAGTATCCCGATCCAGTTTCTGCAAAGTGGAGGGGGGGCCGGTGAGGAAATACCAGTGCTCGGGCGAAGCCCCATGCACCTTCGCGTACGCAGCCAGAACTTGCGGCGTGTCCCGCGCAGGGTCCACTGTAAACGATACCAGCTTGACGTCCGGCATCTTCAGAATCGTATTTTGCACTTCATGCATCTGCGACGTCATGCGCGGGCAAGGGCCAGGACAAGTGGTGTAAATGAAATCCGCAACCCAGATCTTGCCCGCCAGCACTTTGCTGTCGAACGGCTGCCCGTCCTGCGCTGTCAGTTGAAACTCGGGCACGTCATAATACACCGGCAGAGAACTGGCCGGATGAATGCAAGCCGCTAACGGGAGAATGAGCGCGGTGAGTACTACAAGCTTCATGCCGGACGATCGAAGAGCATCAAACCGTACAAAATCGGCAGGTAGACTACGGACGCAAGCAAGACGCGCCGAGCCTGTTGCCGGGTTCGATCGAAGCTCACCCGCACGCCCGCGTACAAAAAGAACAGGCCCAGCGCCAGAGCTCCGGCCAGATACAGATTGCCAGTCATGGCGAGAAATTTCGGAACCATGCTGATAGGAATCAGGATCAGCGAATACACCAGAATCCGGCGCGCGGTGGATTCTCCATCCGGCTCAACCACCGGAAGCATACGGATTCCGGCGCGTTCGTAATCCTCGCGATACATCCATGCGATCGCATAGAAATGCGGGAACTGCCAGATGAACAGAATCGCAAACAAGATCCAGGCGTCCCAGGTCAAAGTACCGCTCGCGGCCGCGTAACCGATGAGCGGCGGCATCGCGCCTGGAATCGCGCCAATAGTGGTGGAATGCGGCGAGCGCTGCTTGAGCGGCGTGTAGATGAACAGATAACTCAGCAGTGTGAAGAGCCCAAGCCAGCCGGTGAGTGCGTTCACTTCGACGAACAACTCAATGAACCCAGCCACCGAAATGAGAATCGCGAAAGCCAGCGCGTTCGTGGCGGAGAGGCGCCCGGAAGGCAAAGGCCGCATCTGCGTCCGCTTCATTTTGGCATCGGCCTCACGCTCATACCACTGGTTGAGCGCCGCAGTGCCGGAAGCGATCAGCCCCGTGCCGATGATGGTATGGAGCAGCGTCAGCCAGTGCCAACCGCCGCGCGCGCCGAAGAAATATCCGACGCCCGTACTCATCAAAATGAGCCAGGTGATTCGCGGCTTAGTTAACGCGATGTAGTCCTTCACAGACTGCCCAGTCTCTTAAGGTACCACAGTAATCTTGCCGTGTCACCGGAAAAATTCTTGCCGCGCGCTAAAAGGCTAACGGAGCGGGTACTGTACAATTTAAGAGACGTCTGTATGCCGAACCTCGATCGGATCACTCGCAATCCCGAAGTCATGGGTGGCAAACCCTGCCTTCGCGGCATGCGTGTCACGGTCGGGACAATTGTGGGCCTCATCGCGGCCGGGCACTCCAATGCCGAGATTCTCCGTGCATATCCTTATCTCGAGGACGAAGACATTCGTCAAGCGCTCGCATACGCTGCGTGGCGCGTCGAAGAGATTGAACTGCCTCTGCCGGTGACATGAGGATTCTGATCGACATGAATCTGAGCCCACTTTGGGTCCAGTTTCTGGTCGAGCACGGAATCGACGCGATTCACTGGTCAACGGTCGGTGAATCGACTACGCCGGACTCTCGGATTCTCGACTACGCCGCTTCCAACGGACTCGTCGTCTTCACCCACGATCTCGATTTCGGGATGCTCCTCGCGGCGCGCAAATCGCGTGGCCCAAGTGTGCTGCAGGTTCGAACACAAGACGTTCTTCCCGCCGCGATCGGGACCATTGTCGTAAAAGCTATCGCCGGTAGCCAGGGAGCACTTAGAAACCGGCGCCATCGTCACCGTGGACCTTGCACAACACCGAATTCGACTATTGCCAATCTGAGCCTGAATCAACAGACCCTGCGCAAACATGAGCCGGTCATTGCAGAGTGACTCTTGCCTTCAAGCTTTGATGGGTACGCCGCAACTTGAAACTTGTCCCCAATACCACCGCATCGCGCCGTTTCACGAGACCCATCTTAGCGCGACAGTTCCCCCATGCTACGCGCGCCGATGTATAGTGAAATGACTCTGGAGGCCCCATGCCCGACCTGGCTATTCTGATCCCCGTCTTGATCATTCTCATCTACGTGTTCTCGTCCATCAAGATTCTGGCCGAGTACGAACGCGCAGTAGTCTTCCGCTTGGGACGCGTTCTGCCGCAACCTAAGGGACCCGGCGTGATTCTGGTTTTCGCGCCAATCGACCGCATGGTGCGTATTTCGCTGCGCATCGAGGCCATGGAGGTTCCGCCACAGGACGTCGTCACGCGTGATAACGTCACGGTCAAAGTGAATGCGGTGGTTTACTTCCGCGTGATGGATCCCACCAAAGCCGTTCTCGAAGTGACGAACTTTCTCTATGCCACCTCGCAGGTGGCGCAGACCACGCTACGCAGCGCGTTGGGAGAAGTTGAGCTGGACGAACTGCTCAGCCAGCGCGAAAAGTTGAATCTCCGCCTGCAATCCGTGCTCGATCAACACACCGGGCCCTGGGGCGTGAAAGTGACGGTGGTAGAGGTAAAGCAGGTAGACTTACCCGATCAGATGATCCGCGCCATCGGCAAGCAGGCCGAAGCCGAGCGCGAGCGCCGCGCTAAGATCATTCACGCTGAGGGCGAGTACATGGCCGCCGAGAAGCTGGCTATGGCCGCTGAGCTGATCCAGAAGCAGCCCGCTGCCATCCAGCTCCGATACCTCCAGACGTTGGTCGAAATCGGGTCGGAGAAGAACACCACGGTTGTCTTCCCGCTGCCTATCGATATATTCTCGTCTTTAGGGCGCGCTCTCGATGGTCTGGGCGGCAAGAAGCAGGAAGGTTAAAGGATCTTGGCTAAGAGCGACGAAGGCGAATTTGAATTAATACTTGGGAACCGGCAGCTCATCAGCGTCTTTCTGATCGTAGTGGTTCTCTTGGGCGTGTTTTTCTCCATGGGGTACATCGTGGGCCGCAATTCGGCCGCCCCCGCCGCGGAAGCCGCTCACAACGCCGGCAAGACCGTTGCTGTGGAATCTCCGCCAGCGGATTCGCAGCCAGCTAGCTCGAATCCCGCCACGGCGGCGCAGGAACCACCAGCTACGACACCCGAAACTAAACCAGCGGAAACTAAACCAGCGGAAACGAAACCCTTGGCATCGGCGCCTCCCACCACGCATCCCGAACAGGCCGCTCCCAAGCCCGAGCCAGTCAAACCAGCTCCAGTTACTCCTGCGAAGTCGAAGCCCGCGGCCGTGGGACCCCCTGCCGCTGGACTGGCATCCATCACGAACGAGCCGGCGGCGGGCCAATACTGGCAGGTGGTCGCGACCTCACGTCCGGATGCCGAGATCATCAGCGAAGCACTCAACAAGAAAGGCTTCCATACATTAGTCACACCCGCGTCCAGGGAAGGCGTCTTCCGCGTTCTGGTGGGCCCGTTTCAGGACGCAGGAAGTCAGGCGCAGGCTCGGACCAAACTGGAAGCGGCCGGGTTTAAGAACTCGATCATAAAAAGATACTGAATTGGCGCTCGACTCATTCCCTCAAAAGCTTGTCCAACTTGAACCGCGGCCGCTCGCGCAGCCTCGCTTGCCGAAGTGGCTGCGCAAAAGCGCCACGCACTTTCAGGCCGTACATGCTCTGAAGACCGAAATCCGCGGCCTGAACCTGCACACAGTCTGCGAATCGGCGCGTTGCCCGAATCTTCACGAATGCTTCAGCCGCGGCGCGGCCACATTCATGATCCTTGGCAATCTCTGCACGCGCGGGTGCGGATTCTGTTCCGTGCCCAAAGGATCTCCGCACAAGCAGGAATTTACGCTGGACCCCGACGAACCGCTGAACGTCGCGCGCGCGGCAGCCGGCTGGAAACTGCGCTACGTAGTGATTACTTCTGTGAACCGCGACGATCTCCCGGACGGCGGCTCCCATCATTTTGCGGAAACGGTGCGCGAAGTTCGCAACGCGTTGCCCAGCGCCCGCATTGAAGTATTGACTCCCGATTTCTGCGGCGATCTGGTTGCCGTGGCTCGCGTGCTGGACGCCGGCCCCCATGTGTTCAATCACAACATGGAGACCGTCCGCCGGCTGTACCGGCGCGTTCGCCCTCAAGCTGATTACCAGCAGTCCCTGGATGTACTTCGATTCGCGAAAACCTACCGCCCGGATGTACTCACGAAATCCGGATTGATGGTGGGTCTCGGCGAGGAACCAAGCGAAGTGGAGCAACTTTTGCGCGATCTCCGCGGCGCAAACGTTGACGTTGCCACAATCGGCCAGTATCTGCAACCTACGCGCCGCAACCTGCCGGTGGCAACCTACGTAACGCCCGCTCAGTTCGACGCCTACCGCGAATATGGACTCGCCATCGGATTCAAGATGGTATTCAGCGGTCCGCTGGTCCGCAGTTCCTACATGGCCGATCTGGTGAATGAAGAAGCCACCCGAGTCTCTGCTTAACTTCGCCCTCGCGCTGCTGTCGGCGGTGCTTCTCGTTCTCACCTTTCCCAACCCCGCGCTAGGTAACACCGGCTTGCCATGGCTGGCGCCCATCGCACTGACTCCACTGCTGATCGCGCTTTCCCGCGAAACCCGCCCGCTCCAGCGATTCCTGCTCGGCGAGTGCGCGGGATTCGTTTACTGGTTCTCGGTCTGTTACTGGATTCAATTCGTTCTGGAATACCACGGAGGCATGGGACGCTGGGGCGGATGGGGAACTTTTGTGTTGTTTTCCGTCGCGAAGGCAATTCACCTGGGCGTGTTCAGTTTGTTTGCCGCCATACTGATCAGAAAGCCGTACGCGATTCCCGCCATCGCCGCGCTGTGGACCGGCATCGAACGCACGCACGCCACTTTCGGTTTCGCATGGCTCGACTTGGGAAATGCCGCAATCGATATGGCGCTGCCGCTCCGGCTGGCGCCATTTCTAGGCGTCTACGGAATCTCGTTCCTGTTCGCGTTGATGGGCACGACCGTTGCGGTATTGATCCTGCACCGCAATCGCCGCGAATTGTACTGGCTGGCCGTAACTCCGGCGCTGCTGCTGTTGCCCGATCTCCCGGCGCCGGCCACGGGCACGGAAACCGCCGTCGCCATTCAGCCCAACATGTCAGAAGATGAACAATGGACCTTGGCTTCCGCCGGCCACGAGCGTGATCACTTGATCAAGATATCGCGCGAAGCGGCGCTCCGCGAGCGCGCGCGGCTGATCCTTTGGCCGGAAACGCCAGGCCCGCTCTATTACTATCAGGACTTCACGTTTCGGGAGGAAGCAGCTCGCCTGACGCGCGATACCCATGCTTACTTCTTGTTCGGAACCGTGGGCGAAACGCCGCAAGGCGCTCCTCTCAATTCCGCTGTGCTGCTCCGTCCCTCGGGCGATCTGGAGGATCGTTACGACAAAATCAACCTGGTGCCGTTCGGCGAGTATGTGCCCCGATTCTTCAGCTTCGTAAATCGCATCACCAAAGAAGCCGGCGATTTCGCACCCGGCACTCGCATCGTTGTATTCCCTACGAACGGTCACAGCATGGGCGTGTTCATCTGCTATGAGTCAGCGTTCCCGGCCGAAGTCCGCCAGTTCGCCAAGCGCGGCGCAAACCTGCTGGTGAATATTTCCAACGACGGCTATTTCGGAAGGAGCGCCGCGCGCGAACAGCACCTGTTGTTGGCACGGATGCGCGCAGCAGAGAATCGCCGCTGGTTGCTCAGAGCCACCAACGACGGAATCACAGCCGCGGTCGACCCCGCCGGCCGCGTGGCCGAACGATGGCCGATGTATCAGGAAGTGGCTGGACGAATGAAGTTCGCGTATATCAGTGGCAGGACGTTCTACACGGAATGCGGCGATTGGTTCGCCTGGGGTTGCCTGCTGGCAGCCGCCGTTTCTTTATTCTCCTCACAAAGACCGCACTACACGCCACGCAAAATGCCCCAAACGAGAAACGAGAAACGAGAAACGGTGTTTAACCGTGCCGGATCACCAACACATCGCCGTCCTTGACGATATATTCTTTCCCCTCGAGCCGGAGCAGCCCCTTTTCCCGCACGCCGGGATACCCGTCGTGATCGATCAGCACCTGCCAGTTCACCACTTCAGCCTTGATAAATTTTTTCTCGAAGTCGCTGTGGATGGCGCCTGACGCCTTCACGGCGGTGCTGTGCATTGGAATGGTCCAGGCGCGCACTTCGGTTTCGCCCGCCGTCAGGAACGACATCAGCCCCAGCAGCGCATAAGTCGCAGCGATCAGCCGCTCGAGTCCGGATTCCTTCAGCCCGTAGCTGGCAACGTAATCGCGCGCTTCTTCGGGCGATAGCTCGGCCAATTCCGCTTCAATTTTGCCGCAAATCGCCGTCACCGCGGTACGGCTGCGGCCGGCCAGTGGCCCTTTGCGGTATTGTTCCTCGATCTCGTGCATCCGCCCGGCATCGTCTTCGCCGATATTCAACACGAACAGCATCGGCTTCTGTGAAAGAAATTGAAAACCGCGGATCAGCTTCTCCTCGTCAGCGGAAAGTTCCAGCGTTCGTAGCGCGACGTTTTGCTCAAGCGTAGCCTTGCATCGCTCTATCAACGCAATTTCCCGGTCCAGCTCAGGAGTCTTGGCCTTTTTGCGATCCTTCTCCAGCCGCTCCAGGCGTTTCTCCACCACCACCAGATCACTGAGGATCAGTTCCATCTCCACGTCTTCCAAATCGCGGATTGGATCCACTGACCCCTTCTCATGCGGAACGGTATCGCTCGGGAACAACCGCAACACGTGCGCCAGCGCATCCGCCACGCGCATGCTGGCAAGGTAGCTCGGATCGCGCAAAGCTTCCTTTGAGATGGAAGGAAAATCCAGATACTCAACCGTAGCGTGGGTGATCTTGGGAGGATCGAATATTTTTGCGAGCGCAGCCAGCCTTGCATCCGGAACCTTGGTCACGCCAACCCGCGCTTCCAATATCCCCATCCGTGCAGCTTCGTGTACGCCTGTCAAAATTGTAAATAGAGATGTCTTGCCCACCATGGGCAAACCAATAATCGCAGTTTTCATAAAAACTTCACGTTTCTCGTTTCTCGTTTCTGGTTTCTCGTTCCTGGCGTGATAGGAACGTCAGAGCGGGACTTCGACCAAGGTCAAAATTTCCTGCAGTATTCTCTCGCTCAGTTCCGCGCTTCGTTGAGCCAGCGAGGCGCGGGCGTTGATTGCAATCCGGTGCGCGAAGACCGGGATGACCAGCCGCTTGACATCGTCTGGAATTACGTAGTCGCGGCCCTCCACCATCGCAAGCGCTTGCGTGGCCCGATACAACGCTTGCGCGCCACGTGGGCTCACACCTAGCGCCAGGGATTCATGTGTCCGCGTCCTTTCAACGATCGCAAGCATGTAGTCCACCAGCGTTTCGTCCACGCCAATCTTGCTCGCACGGCGTTGCAGGTCTAGTAGCTCTTCGGCCGAAAGAACGGCGGGCAAGACTTCCCCGTGTACACCGTCCGCGTTCCGCAGAATCTCACGCTCCGCCTCACGGTCCGGATATCCGATCCGGATGCGCATCAGAAACCGATCGAGTTGGCTCTCAGGAAGCGGGTAGGTGCCGTGATGTTCCACCGGATTTTGTGTCGCCATCACCATGAACGGCTGTTCCAACGGGTAGGAGTGACTCTCGATGGTCACTTGCCCTTCGTTCATAGCCTCGAGCAAAGCCGACTGCGTTTTTGGCGTAGCTCTGTTGATCTCGTCCGCCAGTAGAAAATTCGTGAAGACCGGACCTTGCTTGAACTCGAAGTCTTGCGTGTGCGCGTTATATATGGTCACACCCAACACGTCGCTCGGCAACATGTCGCTGGTGAATTGCAGGCGATGAAAACTGCAGTGCACCGCTCGCGCCAGCGCTTGCGCCAAAGTGGTTTTGCCGACCCCAGGAACATCTTCAATCAGCAAGTGACCGCGCGCCAGCAGGCACACTACCGACAGACGCACTACATCCGGCTTGCCCCGAATCGAAGTGTTGAGCGACACTTCCAATTCATTCAGCTTGGACAGCGCCTCGGGCGCGGCAACCATTACTGTCATTGTACTCTGTTGAAACTGGTCTATCTCTCTTAAGACGCTCGAAACAACCGTTTCGCCTTCGCGGCCAGCAATCCATCTGACAGGGGCGCGCTAAGCGGCTGAATCAAGACCCGACGAAACCGCTGCCGGCCTGTGGAAAACCCGAGACCGCTGCACCGAACAACGGTTTGCTAACGGTTGTTTTGTCGCTAAGTTATTGATTTTGCTATTGGTTTCTTGAACAAATGTCGATACCATGGGGTGACTTTTGAATCTAAGCCAAAAGGAGAGTTACCACATGAAAAAAGCATTGGCAGTGTTGTTCGCACTCGGGATTAGCGTGGCTTATGCAGCATCGTCCTACCACGTTACTCTTTATAAACCGACTACCATCAATGGGACGCAACTGAAGCCGGGCGACGTCAAGCTCGAACTCCAGGGTGACAAAGTTGTCATCAAGCAGGGCAAGACCAGCGTCGAATCCACCGTGACTGTGGAAAACGGCACGCACAAATTCGATGCCTCTTCGGTCGGCTACGTAGGCGACAGCTCCGATAACCAGGTCCAGGAGATCCGGTTGGGCGGCACCACTACCAAGCTGGTGTTTGAGGCAGGCGCAAAAACGGCCACCGGAGGCGGCAGCCACTAAGTCTCCAAGATCCCCTCACTCAGCAAGGGGACTGACTCGATCGCCGCGACGCGATCCACAACAGAATTGCAACGCCGGCAACCGCCACGCCACGCGGTTCCGGTGTTGCTACTTCTTTCAGCTCAAGATCGCGCTCGAAGAACTGGACGTTGATGCCCGCGATCATTGTCGTAGCGCAGCACGGCGGATTATTGTTCGTTACATACGGGACTGGAAGAGTGATGGGGCCAAAGGTATATACGTAAGCGAACTGCGCTCCGTACGGCACAAAACCTGTGTCCCCTGTCACCACAAAGCTGCCTGGTTGTGAGGTTAAGTCGGTGTACAAGGCCTCCGACGTGGCTGTTGGCGTAGTGGTGGGGTCGAACCCAGAAGCGAAGGAATCGGGCGCGGCGTTCCCCAAGCCGTTATTATCCTCGAACGAGGGTAGTTGGCTCTCCAAATATTCGCTGAACATCGGCGGTGGCGCCGGACTAGTTTGTGTGGCCAGCCCCGAGACAACAGCTTTGCCGGTGGCGGCCGCGCAAGCATCCCCATCCGCTACCCCCAGCTGCTGACACCCTACGGTTGTCTCCACGGTCATCGCGTAGGTAGTCGAAAGCAACGTCCCCCCGGGCGAAAATAGCTGCGCGCTGCCGTAATAGATGCCGATATTAGAGAAACCATCCACCACATAGACCATGTCCGCACGGGCCATTTGCTGGAGCGCAAGAAAGGCGATTGGAGCGGCCAGCAGACGAACCGCTGTACGCCTAGGAAATATCATGGCGATGAAGACCTCGATGGCCATTCTCAGCGAAGCGCTCAGCGTGCGCAAGTTACATAGGCTACATCGCGTAATTTAACTGTATTTTCAATCTGTTATGATGAAACATCCGTTTTATGGGGCCAACTGGGAACCCGTCAAACCGCCTCGAAATGGCGGACGCGGACGAAATTCTCGCCATCCTGGACGTAATCGCCACGTCCCCGGTTTTTGCAACTGCACCGCGAAGGGTCCAGCTTCTGCGGTATCTCGTCAATCGGGCCCTAGCCGGCGAAGTTGTAAATGAATATGCGATCGGCGTCGATGTCTTTGAGCGAACCGAGTCTTTTGATCCGCGAACGGATTCCATTGTTCGCACCGAAACCAGCCGCCTGCGGCAAAAACTGAAGGAGTATTATTCGGCCAAAGGCCGTGCGGATCGGGTCCGCATCGAATTGCCGGTGCGCAGCTACGTTCCCACTTTTGTGATCTTAGGGGACAACCCAGCGCCGGCGCTTGATCCGCCTGCCGTGCTGCCCGGCGAGACGCGGGCGACCGGCTCGCAAAGAAAATTACAAATCGGCGTGGCCGTAACGCTGGCCGCGGTCGCCATCGTCGCCGCCATCCTCTGGGTGGCACGATACCGGGCCAGAGAAGTCGCCCGGCAGCCTCCTTCCATCGCGGTGCTTCCGTTCCTGAATCTCAGCGGCGATCCCGCCAAGGATTACCTGGGCGATAGCATCACGGACGAATTGACGGGCGCTCTGGCGGAGGCCAACACTCTGCAAGTGGTCGCGCGAACGTCTGCGTTCCAGTTCAAAAACAAGGGCGCCGATGTTCGACAGGTGGGACGAGCTTTGAACGCAACCGCGCTGCTGGAAGGCAGCGTAGGGCAGCAAGGCACGCGATTCCGGATTGTGGTCCAGCTAATTCGCGCCTCTGACGGATATCATCTGTGGTCGGAGACGTTCGACGTGCAGCCAGCGGATTTGCAACGCGTGGAGGTGGAAATTGCCCGGAATACGATCCTGGCCCTGACTCCCTCCAGCTACTTCTCGAACCGCGCCGAATTGATCATGACCACCGCGAACCCCGAGGCGCACGATTTGTATCTGCGGGCAAGGCATGCCTTGTTCCAGGACAAGCCCGACGACTTGCGCACCGCAATCACGCTGGCCAAGCAGGCCATCGAGAAGGACCCGTCCTATCCCTTGCCGTACGAAACCATCGGCACCGCCGAGGGACAACTCGCGCTCATGACGCTCCAGACTCAAAAAACCGCCTGTGAGCTAGGCTCCCCATGGATAGAGAAAGCCATCGCGCTGAATCCCCGATTCGGCGACGCGCATGCGATACATGCCATCGGCACTTATGCTTGCAAATGGGATTGGCCGAGTGCGGAAGCGGAATTCAAGCTAGCCGTGGATCTCGGGTCGCGTAAGGCGCATAGCCTTTACGGCTGGAGTCTTGCCACGCGAGGACGTTTTGTCGAAGCGGAAAACCATTTTCAGATTGTCAAGAAAAGTGATCCGCTAGCGATCGGCCCGCGCCAGAACCATTGTGTACTCCTGATTGCCCAACGCAAGTATGAGGACGCCAAACGGGAGGCCAGCTACATTCTGCAACTCGATTCCCGCTCTATCTTCGCGCAGGGCATCTTGAGTTGGCTTTCTATCATCGAGCATAATTGTCCAGCCGCCGATTTACAGATTCAAAAACTTGTGGAATGGTATCCCAAGCTGCCGATCACGACCTTCACCGTCGCATGGAGCGCCGCGGCGTGCGGACGGCAGGAAGAGGCTCGCCGCTTTCTCGATCAAGTTGACAAGAACGCTTCGCCGGGCACCAGCTTCTATCAACTCGCGCTGATTTCGGCAACACTCGCCGACGCGAACCGCACGCTGGCTTATCTGCGGCAAGCAGCGGAGAATCGCGAACAACAAATTATGTACTTGAAAAATGAACCGCTGTTCGACAAATTC